>Ga0208195_1000196_pt1 | contig 85895 bp, 70 predicted proteins | sample AD_UKC077_MetaG_FD_184441 | JGI IMG/M metagenome (GOLD analysis project Ga0208195, IMG submission 184441) | Active sludge microbial communities of municipal wastewater-treating anaerobic digesters from USA - AD_UKC077_MetaG (SPAdes) (version 2) | ecosystem: Engineered > Bioreactor > Anaerobic >... | reverse complement strand
GGGTGGTCTCTTCTCACACGATCACTCAAGTTTACATGATAACTGAATAACTTCTCCTGGGGAGATTCCTGACGACCCATCATAGGCAGTATCCTCAGTGCTTTGATGCCTTATAATGACATATATTGCCAATTATTACAACTTATTAACCACTTTGATTGCAAGATAATACCAGATGCCTTCAGTAGTATTATTCAGTCAATCGCTATACCTTGAAAATCTTTGGGCAACAGCCCGTTGACAATTGAATGGTGAGTTTCTGACGGGCGGGAACCGGTGTTTTCACGACAGGAGTGATCCCTGCTTTGTTGCCGTTTATGGAGACAGTCGCCCCTTCGGGAAGAGAGGTGATGGTGAGCAATGAAGGTTTCAGGACCAGGTTCTGCTGGATCGATCTGATTTCCTGTTTGTTCACCATGGCTTGGGTGGTAACCGGCTCGGCCTCCTGGTGTTCGATCCTTACCTCGGCGGTCAGGCCTGCGGGGATGCTGCATTCGACCGGGGTTTTTCCAATGCTCCTGCCGTCTATGAAGACCTCTGCTCCTGAAACCGGACTTGTGGTGATACTCAGAGTCCCTTCCGCCCTGACCATGGTTTTGGTCACTTTGACGGTATCATTCGGAACCACAATAACTTCCTCGAACACGGTCAGAAAATGGGGGTGTTCCAGCCGCAGGGTATGAAGTCCGGGTTCCAGCCTTTTCAGGAGCCTCAAGTTGGATCTTCCCCAGGGAACGTCATCGATGAAAACCTGGATATCCTCCGGGACCGTGGTCACATCGATGCCGCCTTTCTGTAATGAGAATCCGGATGATTCGGTGTACCGGTGTTCCTCGATCGGGATATTTTCCTCGAGCCGGGCCTTCTCCTTTTCGATCTCTTCAATGCTGTATCTAAAAAGAAGGTACAGGGTGTTGCCCTTTCTGCAGGCATCCACCTGCTCAAAGCCCCGAATGAATGCTCCCGGGCTCTTCTCGGCGACTCTTCTGATGTACGTGGCCTCCTTGGCGCTCTCAAAGGTCTGCACACCGATTTCAACCGCGGATCCGAAGTTTTCCCACCTCGATGATCTGATCCACGAGCGCCTGCTCTGTCTTTGCGTAATCTTGTTTTGATATGAATGATAGCTGGTAGCAGTTGATTCTCTGGACTCGTGTTTTCTCGGCCTTGTTGACCAGTTCGTAGCGCTCGAAATACTGGTCCATGTCGCGCATACCATAGATCGTACCCTCGTACTCCCCGCTACGGGCTTTGTTCAAGGCATACTCGGCGTTTTCAGACAGGGTCATGACTGCTTCCTGAATCTTGCCCTTCAGGTTGTCGCTGATGTCCCTGATGAGTCGTTCCCTGTTGTCGTTGGAAGCGATGATGTAGCCACCGTTCAGCCTTTCGTCGCCACGAATGGAAACCATGCTTTTGTAGAAGTAGCCCTCCTTGGTTTCCCACCGCATTTCAGATTTATTGACCCAGTCAGGGTGGGCGGGGCTCGAGTCCACCACGAATTTTTTTGTGACGGACGTGGAAAAACAGCTGGCCAGGAAAACTGAAGAGGCGATAAACAGAACTGCTATGATACGAGCGTTGGACATTTTTAATCCCTCCCAAACAATATTTAGCCACAGTATCAAATTCAAATGGTTGATGATATTGCTTATATTCTAGCACAAATCGGCAGGAAGGAACAAGGGAGAGTGCAGAGAATTCATCTCATGGAATCGTGAGAAGCACAAATACATGCGTGACAGTCAGATATGATGATGGATTGCGGGCAACGTAAAGTCCGCCAATAAGCACTTGCAACTCAACAATTTATGCATATATCATCCATGAGCACCTTGTTTCTCTTAAACACAGCATCGTTGTGATTTTATCTGTATTATTTTATTATTGATTTATTGCACCGGCAATTGTTTATCTGAATCCTGTGCTGGTTTGGCTCCGGGTCCCTACTCATTGCTCTCATTGCCGCTGTAATAAGAGCATACGCTGATGGGAGATCTCAGGCATGGGGGATGAGGGCAAATCAAAGAAGCAGCTTATCCAGGAGCTGACAGATGCACGCAAACGCATAGCCGAGCTGGAAGAGTATGCGGCCGAGTGCAAGATGACAGGGGCTGATCAAGGGGCCCTGGAAATCAGCCTGAAAAGGTTCAAGGCATTCTCCGAATCGACGTTTGAAGGTGTAGTTCTCGCCGAAGGCCGAACCATAATCGATATGAATGACCAGTTGCTTCAAATGATGGGCTACTCAAGAGACCAGGCAATAGGAGCAGACATTCTGCCCTTTATATATCCTGATGACTTGTCCAAAGTGCTTCCCGGCATCCTGGCAAACCAGGAACAGATGGCTGAACATCGAATGATCAGGAAAGACGGCTCCATCATCTTTGTGGAATCCCATGGCAAGCCATGGGATATACCTGGCCGTAAAGCACGCATTATCTTGATCCGGGATATCACTGAGCGCAGGAGAGCTGAAGAGGAGCTGCGCGATTATCGTGGTAAACTTGAAGAGATGGTAAAAGCGCGCACACGTGAGCTGGCCGAAAGAAATTCCCAACTGGAAAAGGAGATCGCAGAACAAAAGAGCGTGGAGAGTTCCCTCAGAGAGAGCGAAAGCCTTTACCGGTTCCTGACAATAAATGCCGATGACATCATCTTTACCCTGGACCTCGATCTTCGCTTCACGTTCATCAGCCCGTCCGTATCGAGAATAAGGGGCTTCACAGTCGAAGAGGCCATGTCACAGACTCTTTCCGAAGCCCTGACACCCGCATCCCTGGAAGTTGCCATAAGTGCCTTTGCCAAAGAATTGGAGTACGCGCTCAAGAACCCGCAAGACACATCGATAGTTCGTTCTATTGAACTTGAGGAGACATGCAAAGACGGCTCAACTGTATGGACAGAAACCACGTTTTCTTTTTTGCGCGACCACACGAATAATCTTAAGGGCATCCTGGGCACAACTCGCGATATCTCTGAGCGCAAGCGGGCCGAGCGCGAGCTGCGCTCCGCATCGATGTACGCACGCAGGCTCATCGAAGCAAGCCCGGATCCGCTGGTCACGATCAGCCCCGACGGCAAGGTGACGGACGTAAACAATGCCACCGAAGATATCACCGGCGTGCCCAGGAAAAATCTCATCGGTACAAACTTCTCAGACTACTTCACCGAGCCTGTCAAGGCACAGGCCGGTTATGAAAAAGTTTTTCGGGAAGGATTCGTCAGAGACTACCCCCTTGCCATACAGCACACGTCCGGAAAGATAACCCAAGTTCTCTACAACGCAACGACGTACCGCGACGAGAACGGTCAGATACAGGGTGTTTTTGCAGCAGCCCGGGACATCGGTGAATTACGACAGGCACAACAGGCCCTCCTGGAGTCCCTCGATGAGTTGGAAACGAGGAATATCCTGCTCCAGGAAGAGATCGCCGAGCGTGAAAAGGCTGAAGCGGAGACGCGCAGGGTTGAAGCCCAGCTGGCCCAGGCTCAGAGGATCGAGGCTCTCGACAGGTTTGCAGGGGGCATTGCCCACGATCTGAACAACATCCTCTACCCCATAATCATCAACACAGAAGAACTCCTTGCTGAAGAACGGGAGGGATCCGATCGCTATGAAATGCTTGATCAGACCTTGAAGGCGGCTTACCGACAGAGGGATCTCGTCAAGAAGATCCTCTCCTTCAGCAGGCGGAGTGAAAGGGCCAACAAGCCGGTAAGAGTCGGGGCACTTCTTGAAGAAACGCTCTCTTTCCTGCGTTCCTCTCTCCCCAGTACGATCAGCATACAGGAGAACGTCCATGTGCAGACCGATGTCGTCATGGGCGATCCGACACAGATCCAGCAGGTGATCGTGAATCTGTGCAAGAATGCAGCTGATGCCCTGGAGACAGGCAAGGGCGCCATAGAGATAGGGCTTACGAATGTCCGTATGAAACCTTTTTATAATTTTCAGGACATGGAATTAATAGACTATCTCAAGCTCACGGTCAAAGACACGGGCATGGGAATGAGCCATGAGGTGGCGGATCGGATTTTTGAGCCGTTCTTCACGAAAAAGGATGTCGGAAAGGGCACAGGCCTGGGGCTTCCTGTTGTTCACGGCATAGTAAAGAGCCACAGCGGGGCTGTTAGGGTCGAAAGCGAAGAGGGAAAGGGCTCTCTCTTTGCGGTCTATCTCCCTATAAGTCATGAAGAGCTTCCCCCTCACGCTTCTGATGCTGAAAGCACGCCATCAGTGCAGAACAAGGAGAGCATCCTCCTTGTCGATGACGAAGAGTTGATCCTTTCCAGCCTGCAAAAGACACTGAAGTTGTCCGGCTATCGGGTGACAGCGCTCCAGAATGGACAGGAAGCGCTCAAAGAGTTCAATGAGAATCCCGACAAATTTGATCTTGTCATCACCGATCTCACCATGCCTGGCATGACCGGTTTAGAACTCTCCCAAAAGCTCCAAGAAAAACGCCCCGGCCTCCCCATAATACTCTGTACCGGGTTCAATGATATCATAAGCCAGCAGGAAGCAAAGTCTTTCGGCATAAAGGAACTGCTCCTGAAACCAGCCGGCAGCAAAGATCTCAAAGATGCTATACGCCGGGCATTTGCGAACTGACATGGCTAACCGCTTCAATCAATCATGGCAAAGTATCAGGGTCCTCGTGCTACAAACGGCTGGAGAAGTAAAAAAGGATTTATGTCAGATCCTTGTCTTCCGGTAGCTGGTGGGAGTGGTACCTGTCCAGTTTTTGAAGGCATGGTAGAAATTTGCCACATCTTTGTAACCGAGCTTCACTGCAATGGTTTCTATGGGCAGGTCTGTTGAAGAGATGAGTTCGAGGGCCCTCTTTTTCCGGATGTCGTGTAAGAGGGATCTGAATGATATGCCTTCTGCGGCGAGGCGCCGCCTCAGGGTTCGGGTCGACATGTTCAGCCTGCGGGCCAGCTTGTCGAAACTGGGGGGCTCCTCATGCGGGAACAAAAGCTCCTGCTGTATCTTGTCCAGCGTGGATGTCTGCTCATGAAGCCGCGTGTAGGCCCGCTTGCAGTCTTTTTCATAGGTTTCCCTTGTCAGGGCATTGGCCAGGGGCATACGTTGAGACAGATAGCTTTTATCGAAAATCACCTGATGCCTGTCTGCATTGAATGTAATGGGACAATTGAAGATGTCCTGGTATGCCTTGGCGTATTCGGGCCGCGGGTATGTCAGCTTCAGCTCTTTCAGAATGAACGGAGTTCCCAGCATATTGCAAAACAAGGTATAGGCTGAAACCGTATCGCGCTCGCACAGGAAGCGCCTCAGATCGCCGAACACGATGAGCTCTTCGCAGCTCACGACGGCCAGGTCGTCTTTTACAGTGAGTTCGTATTTGCAATATGTCTGGGTGAGGTCGATATACTTGAACATCATGTGGATCGCATCGAGCATGGTGTCGCAGAACATCGACGGGATGGCGACCCTGGTCATGGCGCTGACATTGTGCAGCCTGCCTATCTCAAGCCCGATCTTCGGGTCCGGAATCAGGAAAACGGCCCTGCGGAAGATCTTGAGCTCTTCCTCGGGCGAGATGAACATTTCCGGGTCGTCCAGGTCGCTCGGGCTCAAAGTGCTTCCATACAGGAGAACCTCTGGCCCTATGTTGAATTTTTTCGCATATTCCACAAGGATGTTAAGGCTGTAAATGGAGCGCTTCAGGTTCAGGCGGTCTGTTGATTTGATATGAATCCTCCTGAGATCAGGAGGCTGGCTCATATGCACACTCCCCTCCCATCCGGTGCGCCTGCACTATCTTAAAAAACATCAAATCACCCCTCATGGGCTCAACTCGCACGATAGGGTCAGCTCAATGCTGTCATCATGTCTCTTGCATATGTTTCACGACAAGAATGATTGTATGATTGTAATATATAATCTATATACATAAAAATCTACATAAAAGAGAATATGATCCGAGGCCATTTACATTGTGATCAGCGGCCAACAGAACGGCCATACCGGCTTCCGAACATCAACCCACTGGGATGAGACCATCCAGAAACCCGCATCCGGCCTTGCTCCCGCAATATAACCCAGTATGTATGCACGGCAAGCTCGCGGCCGGCCGTCCCTTCATGACCGCTTTTCACAACTGAAATGTCTCCTCGTCGGATTGTTTGAATTCCTTCTTCCATCTATGCTCAGCCTCGGACCACTATGAAATGAACATATATTAATATGAAAATAAAATAATAAGATAATAAGACAATAATAGAAGGAGGGCTTATGTCTAGAGAACACGTGGCCGGGCTGTTTTGTGATGAGGTACAGGCAAAGTGTGAGCAGATGCCGGACTTCCCTGTGGTAATGTTCGAGAACGGAGAAAACCTGGCGGACGAGATGGTAACGTATGCCGACCTGTTCCTGAACGGGTGCAAGATCGCCAAGGCCCTCCAGGCGGCAGGCATCGGCAAGGGCGACCGCTTCAGTCTCGTCATGCGAAACCACCCTGAGTTCATCTATACCATGCTTGCAGCATCCATGACCGGATCCGTCGTCGTGCCCATCGATCCTCGGTCAAAAGGGAGCAAGCTCAGCTACCAGATCAAGGATTCAAACTCAAAGGGCATCATCTTCACCACAGAGTTCATGGATGAGGTGGAAAAATCCCTGGCCGAGGCCCCAGGGGTCAAGGTGGTGGGCGTTTCGTTCAAGGAAGGCTTCGATGTCCCCGTGCCCGACAGATACCCGTCTCTCAACGAGATCCTCGACGGTCCGGAAAAGGGACTCCCCGATAACCTGAACCGGGAGGTGAAGATACCCTTCGAGGTGATCTACACCTCCGGGACCACAGGCGATCCCAAGGGCGTGATCATCAAGGCAAACCGCATATCCATGTTTACCATGCTCGCCCAGTTCATCTGGCAGTATGCCCCGGATGAGAAGCTCTACACCGGCCTCTCCCTCACCCATGGCAACGCCCAGTCCGTCACCCTGGTGCCCTCTCTCATGCTGAACATCCCCTCGGTCATCAGCCGCAAGTTCACCAAGAGCAGGCTCTGGGACATCTGCAGGAAGCACGGTTGCACCACCTTCTCGCTCCTGGGCGGCATGATGATGGGGATCTACAGCGAGCCCAAAAGGCCGGATGATGCCGATAACCCCGTGCGCAAAGTCCTCAGCGCGGGCACGCCCAGGAGCATCTGGGAAGACTTTGAGAAGCGCTTCAGCGTCAAGATCCATGAGTGGTACGGAGCCGTGGAAGGGGGTTTCGCCCATAACGCCCCTGGCACCGGTCCCATCGGGTCCTTCGGCAAGCCCATCGATGGCGTCATGGACATGAAAATCGTGCGGGAAGACGACTCCGAGTGCGAGCCCGGCGAGATCGGCGAGCTGGTCGTGGCCCAGAAGCAGGGCAAGGTGGAGGTGGAGTATCTTGGCAAGAAAAAGGCATCAGAGGAAAAGACCAGGGGCGGCGTACTCCGCACCGGAGACATGTGCCACAAGGACGAGAACGGCTGGCTGTTCTTTGACTTCCGCAAAGGCGGCGGCCTGAGGCGCCAGGGCGACTTCATCCTGCCCGAGTATGTGGAGAAGGCCATCGCAGACCTCGGCTACGTGAGCGATGTCTGTGTCTACGGAATCCCGGCCGAGTCCGGTGCGCCCGGTGAGAGCGACATCGTGGCGGCCGTCGTGCCCGTATCCGGGGCAAAGCTCGATGTGAAGGTCATCTCCAAAGAGCTCGGCAAGACCCTGGAGAAATCATCCATCCCCCAGTACCTTCAGGTCGTGAACGAGATCCCCAAGACCGCCTCCGAAAAGAATCTCGACCGGGTGCTGCGCGATGAATTCAGCAAGGATGCCGGCAATGTCTTCGCATTTTAAAAATGGACTCTCTTTAAAAAAATGAAAAGGAGATGCACATGAACAATGTATATGTGATCGGAGTGGGCATGATACGCTTCGGCAAGTACCTCGACGGATCAGTGCGGGGGATGGCCGGGGATGCCCTGAACCTCGTGCTTGCCGACGCAGCCTTGGGGGTCGAGGATCTGCAGGCTGCCTATGTTTCCAATTCCTTTTGGGGAATGTTTGCAAACCAGCATTCCATCCGTGGCGAGGTCATGCTCTGGGACACGGGTTTGAGCGGGCTTCCCATCGTGAACTGCGAAAACGCCTGCGCCGGGGCGTCGACCGCCTTTCACCTGGGATATACAGCCGTCCTTTCCGGCATGTACGATGTGGTGCTGGCGCTGGGCTCCGAGAAGATCACCCACCAGAACAAGGCGCTTTCCTTAAGCGCTTATGCCACCTGCATGGATGTCGAGAACTTCGAGTCTCATATCAATATGCTCATGGAACTCAACAAGAAGCTCGATTTCACGCCTCCGCCGGGCGAGACCCCGCCGGGAGAAGGAAGGAGCATTTTCATGGACGCCTATGCCATGGGCGCACGCTGGCACATGAAGAAATACGGATCCACCAAGCGGCAGCTTGCCGTGATCTGCTCCAAGAACCATTTCCATGGATCGCTCAATCCTAATTCGCAGTTCCAGGAGACCATGACCGTGGACGATGTCATGAACGCCCGGTCGGTCACCTACCCCCTCACGGTGCCCATGTGCGCTCCGGTCGGTGATGGCGCAGCCGCAGCTATCCTCTGCTCGGAGCGATACCTGAGGAAGCTCAAAAACGCCCGGCCGGTGAAGATCAGGGCGTCAGTGCTCGGATCAGCCACCCATCGGGACATCGACGGGGAGGATATCGGCGAGCGGCTTTCGAGGAAGGCCTATGAGATTGCCGGGATCGGTCCCATGGATGTCGATCTGGCCGAGCTTCATGACGCAACAGCCTACGGAGAGCTCCATCAGACCGAGGCCATGGGGTTTTGTGCGCCCGGTGAAGGCGGGCCTTTTGCGGAGTCAGGAGTCACGGCCCTGGGAGGCAAGCTGCCGGTGAACACGAGCGGTGGTCTTGAATGCCGGGGCCATCCGATCGGGGCGTCCGGCCTTGCCCAGATCCACGAGGTGGTGACCCAGCTCAGGGGCGAGGCGGGGAAGCGCCAGGTCGAAGGCGCGCGCATCGCTCTGACTGAGAACGGAGGAGGGAATCTCGGCGTGGAGGAGGCCTCCATGACCATCCATATATTCGAGAAGGTTTGAGGCGTTTTCCGCTGCAGAGGCTGCCCCGGGGACCCGGGGCATGGGGGCTCTGTCCGCCCTCCTCCTGCGCTTGAATGCTGATTGCCTGAACCTCCTCTTGTCCGGGTGATGGGAAGGGATTCAAAAAACGCTTTTCCTGTGAGTATGATTTTTTAAAAAGGGGGTAATGTATGTCCGCGTCTTTTAAGCCAAGCAAGTTCAGGTATGTAAGTGATCCGCCGGTGACAACGGTGCCGTTCGGCATCGAGGTGGACAAGGACAAGTGCATCGGCTGCAGCGTGTGCGTCAAGCAGTGCCCGGTCCAGTGCATAGAAATGGTTCCCCGGAAGCAGGCTTCCGCCAAGCAGCAGGCCGCATGCCAGTATCACTGCCCGGCCATGACGGACATCAGGGGGAGCATGCAGCTGCTCTCCAGAGGCGGCTCGTATGAGGATGCCTGGAGAATGATCGTAGAGACAAACCCCATGCCTGCAGTAACCGGCAGGGTTTGCCCGCACCCCTGTGAGGATTCATGCAACCGGTGCGGTGTGGATACGCCGCTCAACATCCACGCTATGGAGCGGTTTATCGGGGATTATGCCATCCGGAAGGGGCTTTCCTTTGAGAAGCCTGCCCAGGTGGTGAACGAGCACGTCGCAGTGGTGGGGTCCGGGCCCTCCGGCATGTCCTGCGCTTATCATCTCGCCAGGCAGGGATACCGGGTGACCGTGTTTGAATCGGCTTCAAGACCGGGCGGCATGCTCACTTGGGCCATCCCGCGCTACCGGCTGCCCGAGGCCGTGGTACAGAGCGAGATCAAGCGGATCATGGACCTCGGTGTCACCCTGAAGCTGAACGCCACCGTGGGCAGAGACATCCTTCTCGATGATCTGAAGAAGGAGTTCAAGGCGGTCTATATGGCCCCGGGCGCACAGAACAGCGTAGCGCTCGGCGTGAAGGGCGAAGACTCCGGCAATGTTCATTCAGGCATGGACTATCTCCGGTCCATAAAGGAAAACAAGCCGCTCAAGCTCGGCAAGAGGGTCATTGTCATAGGCGGAGGAAACACCGCTCTCGACGCGGCGCGCTGCGCACAGAGGACAGGCTCGGATGTCACTATCCTCTACAGAAGGACCATCGCAGAGATGCCCGCGCATGCCTCCGAAGTAAAGGCCGCCATCGATGAAGGGGTGAAGATCGAGTTTCTGTGTGCACCCGTGCAGATATTGAAAGACGGAAAAGCGGCAAAGGCCCTCTGCCAAAGGATGGAACTCGGAGATCCCGATGCATCGGGCCGGCCAAAGCCGGTCCCTGTCAAGGGAAGCGAGTTTGACATCGCCTTTGATACACTCATCGCTGCAGTGGGTCAGGTTCTCAAACCCGAGGGGTTTGAACCATTGCTCGGCTCGTCCTGGTTCACGACGGATGTCATGGGGAATACCGGCCAGAAGGGCGTTTTTGCAGGAGGCGACGCGGCAAAGGGTCCGGGACTGGTATCGGAGGCTATCGGAGCGGGGAGAAACGCTGCCGTGGCTATTGATGCGTTCATCAGGGGCAAGAAGGCAGCACTGCCCGAGGTGAAGGAAATCGAGTATACGGGCGTTCCCTTCCCCGAGGTCAAGAAGGCGGATCGAAACGAAGCTGCCGACATCCCGGTAAAACAGAGGCTCAACCGGCCCGACATGGAGGTCGGCGCCGCATTGAACAGCGGGCAGGCATTGTCCGAGCCCAAGAGGTGTCTCGGCTGCGGCCTGAACGAACCGAATTTCGCTGGTGTTCAATACTTCGGGAAGATCTGCATCGCCTGTCACAACTGCCAGGCGGTCTGCCCGCAGGAAGCCCTGGTATTCCCGCATTTCTACAGGGTGGACAAAGGCAGGTTTGCCTACGACATGGACTATCCCGTGCCGGGCCTCGGATTTCCCAATCCCCTCCAGCTGGAAAAACCTGTCCCTTTAAGCGAGATAGACGACAGGCTCACCGGGGTGGAGAAGGTGCTCTACCGCAGGCGCTCCGTGCGGGTATACAAAGACCGGCCCGTGCCCAAGGAGCTCATCAGCCGGGTCATCGAGGCGGGCAGGTTCGCGCCCTCGGCGGGCAACTGCCAGGGGTGGAAGTTCGTGGTGGTCACAGACAGGCAGTTCCTCAAAGACCTGTCGGATTCTTCCATGAAGTTCCTCGGCATCTTCACCAAGCTCTACCAGGGCAAGGGAGCAGGCTTTTCCCTGCTGAAGAAGGCCCTGGCCTTTCTCAAGCCCAACTCCATCGATCAGAGGCCCATGGTGGCGATCCAGGGCACGCTTGCTCCCAGGTTCGGCGAGGGCATGGCGCACTGCCTCTTCAATGCGCCTGTTGCCATATTCCTCCTGAAGCACAGCATGCATATCTCAGAGCCCGAGCTCGGCATGGGGATTCTGGGTCAGAACATGGTGCTGACGGCGCATTCGCTCGGCCTGGGAACCTGTTATGTGGGGTTTGCGGCCAACGCCCTGAACCTCGATCCCATCACCAAAAGGAAGTTCGGTAAGAGGCTGGGTCTTACGTGGCCCTACAACTCCGTGTCAATCGTCATCACCATGGGCTATCCCGCAGTGCAGGTAGACAGGCCTGTCGACCGCGAGTTCCCCCGGATCACGTGGGTGGAATAGACCATGGAAATGAGAGGCCCCTGCCTGCATGAGCTGATGGCGAGAAGCCTCTCCGGCCCGGCCGGACCTGAAGACGCAGCCGGGCCTTATTGAATGAACCAAGCGGTTTTTATGAACAATATTTATGACAATACAGAGTCAAAAGGAGGACGTATGCTGAAACGATCAAAGGTGAGGTCATACATAGAGAGATTCCCCCGCTTTGAGGATGAAAGCCTTTCCCTGTATTATGCGCCCAGGATGCCCAAGGCCATGATCAGGGAGACCGAGGAAGCGGTCGCACTGGCGCGCAAATTCAACGACGAGGTGGCGCGTCCCCTGGCGCTCGAACTCGACCGGAAGACTCATGAAAACCCGGACTACCTTCCGGCGGAGCTGGTAAAGAAGGCAAATGAATGGGGCTTCTACACCATGTGGATCCCGAAACTCTTCGGCGGAAAGGGTTTCAACATGCCGTCCATCTCGTACTTTCTTGAAGAAGTCGGATCGGCCTGTGTCGGCATCGCGAACGTGATCGGCGTGCATTATCTCGGAATGGCGGCCTGCATGATGTTGTCCAACACGAGGATCATCAAAAAGGTGATGAGCGATGTGGTCGAAGGCGAGAAGACCGGAGAGCCATGCCTCATTTCATACTGCATCACCGAACCCACGGCAGGCACCGACGTAGAGGAGGTGGACCTGGAGGCAAAGGGCAGGTTGGGATGCCACGCCAGGAAGGTTGCCGGAGGCTACATCCTCAACGGCAGCAAGATCTTCATCTCCAATGGGCACTATTCGACGTGGAACGTTGTGTATGCGTATGCCGACCTGAAAAGAGGCGCCGACACCAAGGTGGCCCTGATGGTGAAGCGGGGCATGAAAGGTTTTTCCCTTGGCACCCATGAGAACAAGATGGGCCAGCGAGTCTGTCCGGCCAGCGTGCTGAATTTCGAGGACTGTTTTGTTCCGGACGAACTGGTGGCCATGGATCCGGATATCATCAAATCCTTTACGAAGAGGTCTCCCCGTGACGTGAACATGCAGCACATCGATTATGTCTTCTCCATCTCGCGGGCAGGAGTGGGCGCATTCGGCATCGGGGCCGCGCGCGGGGCCTTCGAGGCCGCCCTCAAATATGCGAACGAGACCGAGATCGACGGCAAGCCAATGGTCACATATGAGTGGGTGCAGTGCAGGCTGGCTGAGATGTACGCCAACGTGCGCCTCGGCAGGCTTGCATACACCGAGGCCAACCTGGCGAACCAGCACCGGGGTGCCTACAACCTCCTCCAGATGAAGCCTATCTACTACTACCTGAGGTATTTGCCTGGATCTTACTTCAAAAAGATCATCGCGCCTTTGCTCGACAAACCCATCGCCACCTGGATCTTGAGCAAGTGGTACATTGACTGGCAAAAGCCGAAGGACCAGCACCTGACCACTGGTCTGGCTTCCATGGCCAAGTTCTCGTGCACCGACTTCGGGGTCAGGAACTGCCAGATGGCCCTTGAGCTCATGGGCAAGGATGGTCTAAGGCAGGACAGCGGCGCCGAGAAGATCATCCGTGACGCCAAGCTCCTCCAGATCTACGAGGGAACCAACCAGCTCAACCGGATCAATCTGTTCAAATCCATCGTTGCCCCTACCTGCCCCAAGGCAACGTTCTTTGAAGAATAAAATGAAGGAGGGACACCATGCTGACCGCACTGAACAATGACCTGAAACCGTTTGAAGATCTCATAACCAAATTTTCCAGAGAAGAGCTCAAACCGCATGTCGAGGTACGCGACCGGTACCCCTTTGGAGATCTCGATGATGATGTCATCGAGGCGGGATTCCGCAAGATCTACGACCTGGGGTTCCTCGGCATCATGCTGCCCGAGAAGTATGCGGGCATCGGCCAGGGGATCAGCGCCATGTGCATGATGCTCGGGCATGTCGCCGAAGTGGACGCATCCTATTCCCTGATCATTTTTACGAGTGCCATGTCCCAGCAGGTCATCCTGAATGCTGATGCCGACGAAATAGCTGAGAAGATCTACCCAAAGGCCAAAGACGCAAAAGAGTATCTGGTCGCCTTCCCGTCATTCACCGATCCCGGAGAGTCGAAAGAACTGCCGACGGCTTCATTTTCCGGAAAAGACTACACGCTCACGGGAAAGCTCGATTATCTCGTCCTGGGCAGCTTCTCAAAATGGGCCGTCATACCGGCCAGGGTCGCCGGCAGGCAGGGCTATTCTTTCTTCCTCGCTGATCTCAATGGCAAGGGCGTCACAAAAAGCGATCCCATCTTCAGTCTCGGGCTCCATGCCTGCCCCATCATCGACATTTCGCTGAGCAGCGTGAGCGCCCGGATCATCGGTGAGGAAGGCAAAGGCGAAAGATATTTCGAGACAGCCTCGAAGATCATGCACGCGGCAGCTGCGGCCATCAATGCCGGCATCATGAGGGGATCCCTCAAGGAAGCTGTCGAGTATACCAAAGAGCGCGAGCAGGGCGGCAGGCCTGTCATCAACTGGTCAGAGGTGAGGATGCTCCTTGCGAACATGGCGATCAAATCAAAGGCTGCAGAGCTCTGCGTGACTCAGACCTGCAAGGCCATTGACGAGAACCTCAAGGACTGGGGCCGGACCAGCATAGCCTCAACGCTGCATGTCCATGACCTGGCGTGCGAGGTCGTCACCGACGGGGTCCAACTGCTGGGCGGCAACGGCTATATGAAGGACTACGGCCAGGAGAAGCGCTATCGCGACGCCCGGCAGGTCATGGCTCTGCTGGGTCTGGCCCCGCTCAAAAAACTGGCCCTCATCAAAGAGATCGCCGGATAACCGGCCTTAAAGCGATAGTATGAAGCGCATCCTCATCACCGGCGTTTCAGGATATTTCGGGCAGAGGCTTGTCCGCTTCTTCAGGGACAAGCCCGAAATCACGAGCATTACCGGAATCGATATCAGGCCGCCTTTGGTTGCGGACAACAAATTTGAATTTCTCCGGTGCGACGTCCGTGACGATCTGAACAGGCTCTTCCTGAAGAGGGACATCGACTGCGTCATTCATGCGGCCTACATCCTCCCCCCGATCCATGATGTCGCATTGATGGAGGACATTAATGTGAACGGCACCAAGAATGTGCTGATCACTGCGGCCCGGCACGGGGTGAAACAGATCATGGACTGCTCCTCGAGCACTGCGTATGGGTTCCATCCCGACAACCCGCCCATGCTCACCGAGGAGAGCCCGCTGAGAGGGAATGAGGATTTTACCTATGCGAAGAACAAACGGGAGCTTGAAGCATGGGCGGATGAATTCAAAAGGATGTATCCCGACATCTCCCTGACGGTCATACGCCCCTGCTTTGTCGTGGGCCCCGGCTTTGCCAATCCACTGGCCAAACACATCTGCAAGAAGATAAGCATCCTGCCCTGGAAGACGGCCCCGATGCAGTTCATCCACGAGGATGACCTGGCGGAGATCATGTATCTTCTTCTGCAGCAGGGTAAGGCCGGGGTTTACAATCTTGCAGCCGACGGGACCATGGACGTCGAGGAGATGATACGCGCCCTGGGAGGCTGGCCTCTGAAGATGCCCATGTGGCTTCTCACTCCGTTGAACAGTCTCATGTGGGGCCTGAGGGTTTCCATTCTCACCGAGTTTCCCAACTCGAGCCTGAATCTGATACGATACCCCTGGATCGCAAGCAATGCCAAGGTCAAAAGGGATCTGGGATATTCATTCAAATACACCACGAGAACCGCTTTCGAGGATTTTGCCTCATTTGTCAGGTCCCATGGCCGCAATCCCGTTACCGGGAAGATCTACTCGTAAAGAGGGAGATACCATCATGAACATGTCATTGAAAGGAAAGAATGTCCTGGTGACCGGAGCATCCATGGGCATCGGCAAAGGGCTTTCCGAGTGTTTCGCCCGCCAGGGCGCTAATCTCGTTCTGGCGGATCTGGAATGCAGGAAGGGGCAGCTTGAGGCATGGGCTCAAGAGCTCGGGCATGCCTACGGCATCAAAGCATGGACGTTCCATGGGGACCTCACCGGCCCCAAGGGCCCTGAAAAGCTGTATGAGGATGTGACAGAGGCCGTTGCAGAGATCCACGTGCTGGTGAACAATGCCGGGGTTTGCTGGTTCGGCACATTCCCGGAAATGCCCATGGAGAGGCTGGACACCATGATCATGCTGAACTGCCTGGCGTATGCGAAGATGAGCCGCCTCTTTCTGCCCGCCATGATCGAGCGGAACCAGGGCGGCATCCTGAACGTCTCGTCGGTATCGGCGTTCCTGCCCGTGCCTACACTGGCGCTCTATGCTGCGACCAAGGCCTTTACTCAGAGTTTCACCGAGGCCATGCGGGCCGAACTGCCCAAGGGGAGCAGGGTCGTCATCTCCACGCTCAACCCGCCCTTCACCAGGACTCGCCTCATTCACGACGCAGGAGTCCCGCAGGACTATATCCCCATGGTGATGTCCTTCATGGGCGTAAAAGAGGTCGTCACTCCAGGGGCAAACGCCTTCGTGAAGGGAAAGGGGCGCTTCATCCCCGGCCTGCACAACCGCATCTTCTATCTGGGTATTATCAGACTCATCCCCCACCGCATCCTGATCGCCCTGTCCCGGATACTCACCCTCAGGCTCTCCTCGTTCATTCCGGCAACGATCCTGGGGCCTGTCATGAAAATGAGATTCAGGGGGAAAATGGGGTTGCAGTAGCCCGGACCTTTACGCCCGGGCGTAAAGGCATATTCCGCGATCAGCCCCAGATGTCCGGCAACGCCGCGGCCTGGCAATCGCATACACCCGTACACTAGAAAGCGGCGCCCCCTGTTCGTTCCCGCTTTTGCTGTACGGATATGTGCTGCATCGCCTGCTGTTGGATGTCCGCTACCGGCAATATGGCTCATTGTGCGTCAGATTCGGCGGGAATGGCACTGAGCAGAACAGAGCGTATTTCTTCCTCCTCGTTCGCATGGGCAAGAACGGTAACCTGGTCCCACCCGCGCAACTGCGTCGATCCTTTTGGAACAACCAAGCCTCTTCCCCGGGTAATCAAGGTGATCACCGCTCCGGGGGGGAGCGACAAATCCGCGATGGCCGTGCCGATCACGCCTTTAGGCCCGGGAAGATCAACCACTATCAGATCAAAGTCGCTGTCGCTCATGGTCACGAGCTCCAGATTGAATAAAGGCCTGGGCCGCATGGGTCGGATCAGCTTGAGCCATCTCGCAAGCACCCCCATGGTGTTCCCCTGCACCGCAATCGACAAGAGGACGGCAAAAAACACCAGATTGAACACCTCCTGACCAATAGCCATGCCCGCGGCCGCAGGATAGGTGGCCAGAATGATCGGAACCGAGCCCCTGAGCCCTGCCCAGGCTATGAAAACCTTTTCCTTCCATTTCAAGTTCATCCTTATTGTTCCGAGCCCGACTGCAAGCGGACGCGCGATAAAGGTCAAGACCACAAAAAGAACTATTCCTTCAGGCCATAGTTCCGCCCATTGGTGAGGAAAGACCTGAAGCCCCAGCAGCACGAACATACCTACGTTGGCCACTGTGGAGAGTGCTGCTGAAAAATTCGTCACCCCCTGTTTGTGAACAAAAGGTTTATTGCCCATTACATACCCGGCAATGAACACCGCCAGCATCCCGCTGGTCCCGATCGATTCCGCAATTCCGTACACAAAAAGAACGATCCCCAGCGATAAAACATAGTAGTGACCGCGGTCTTGAACGCTGAGACGATTGAACAGCCACAGTGATCCGCGCCCCAGCAGCCACCCCACCAATGGCGCAACAGTGAATTTCCAGACAAAGGTTATCCCGGTCATGATCCATGCCGAATGGGCAGAAGTGAGCACATCGATCGCTGCCACGGTGAGGATAATCGCCATCGGGTCGTTGGTGGCGCTTTCAATTTCGGCAATGGATGTCACTTTTTTCGGCAGAGGCTGCCTCCGAAGAATCGAGAAGATAGCCGCTGCGTCCGTAGACGAGACAATGACCGAGAGCAACAATGCCTTTTCAAGGGGCCAGCCGAGAAGCACGTATAGAACACCAAAGGTTGCGGCCGCTGTCAGGACAACACCCCAAGTGGCCATTCCGCCTGCCGGCAAGGCAACGGCCTTGAAGTCAGACCGCCTGGTAGAAAAGCCTCCATGAAACAGAATGAACACCAAGGCAAGATTGGCTACCCAATTGGCAAATTCGATGTCGTCAAAATACCAGAGATTGAGAACATCGCTCCCAAAAACAATCCCTGCGCACAGGGCAATCAGAATGACCGGGACACTCCATCGATCAAGCCACACCGCTGCCAAAACCACAGCGATCAGAATCAGCGGTCCAATCACATATACAACGTCCATGGGTTGCCTCTCGTTTCTGCGGTTGAGCGCATCACAATATCCCGCCATCATCGAAGTGCCCCGACAGCGGGCATCAGTAAGCGCTGACCCCCGTGCTCGCGCCCGCCTGCAAGTCTTTGTCAGCTATTGCTCAGGAAGGCATCCATGCACTCTGACGGCCTGGTAACAGGCACATCAAAGGGACTTCGCCGCGCTCGCTAAATGCTTGCCGCCGCTCGCAATCGCGTTGCTCTTGCAGGATACTGCACAAGCGATGAACATATCGTCGTGATAGGCCTTCACAGACTGGCTCGAACAATCGGGGTGATTAAAGCATTGTCATAAAACCAAGCATGAAGCTCAAATCAATTGAACGGACTTGCTTTGACAACTCATTCCCAGCTCTCTGATATTTATTAATAATATCAGGCGATACTGCCGGTTCTCCCCTGCCATCCCTCCATGCTTCGAGAACGCATGAAAGCGGTCTCGAAAGGAGCTTTTCTTTGATGACATTTTGTTGTTGCCGGATTTGCCAAAATTCTCTCCCGACGATAATTATCTTGGCGGCAAGTGTATAGGATCAGCAGCCCTTATGGCAAGTCGAAAACAACACCCCATTGACTTGAGCTGGCCCGCTGTGAGAAGCTCCGGTTATGATTAACAAACTCATGTAGATACAAAGGACAGTAGGAAAGGAAGAGAAAACATTGCCCGGCTCGCCAGTTTTGCATAGCCCTGAAACGCTTGAGCGGATTGAGTTTCACCGAAATGCAATAGCCCTGCTGCCCGACCCGGGGGACCCAAGGCCGGGCATTGCGGTCTTCATACTGGGCGGCAAAAAGATGGCCGACATCCAGCGGTTCTGCACCTGTTCGCTGTCGAAACACAGCACCTGTGATCACCTGCTTGCCCTGAGCCAAGCAATGAAAGCGGCCCGAAAGAGATGCGCGGGCAGGACCATGGACGAGGAGTTCCGGGCAAGTCCCTGGTACCGCCTGGCCTCGTTCCTGACGGAAGGGACCGGGGATGCAGTGTCAAAGCTCTGCCTGAGCACCTATGGAGCCCGGGACAAAGGAAAGCGGATCGCACTCAAGAACACTGCGGGCACGACCCTCCTGACCTATTTCTCGCAGGGGTCTGACCGCGCGAGGTTTATCGAGCGCGCCAGCCGGGCGCCCGAGCAGTCCGATGCGCTGCTCCCGCACCGGGCCGCTGTCCGCGGGCACCTGGCCCGCCTTACCTTGAGCCCAAGCGAGCGTCTGATGCTCGACCACGGGATACTCTCGCAGCGCCTGGCGATCGAGAACAGCATCTGGTATCTTGCCCTCTATCACGGATATCTGGAGTTCGGAGGCAGCGGGCAGGAGTTCAGGACCGCGATCGAGGAGAAATCAGGAGATTTCCTTCTTTCATGCTGGGCTCCGGAAGACGCCCCTGCCTTCAACCTCCACATCCCGAGACTCAAAGTAAAGGATCTTCTGACAGGCTTTGGGGAGGCGATGCCGAACAGCCCCTTGAGCGCGGTCCATCCCGTGCCCTTGAGATCCATCTTCAGGGTGAGCAGGGATACCGAGCTTGATCTGGCGGTCAGGGAGCAGATCGAGGTGATCCAGGCGGGAGGAGAGGCCAGGTATTACGATCATGAGGACCTTAAGCGCTACCGCTACGGCGATCTCGTGTATGTCCGCGAGCTCGGCATCCTGGCCGAGCTGGAGCGGACGGGCCGGGAGCGTAAATTTCGTGCGCCTGAGCGCCTGGTCCTGAAGAGGGCGCAGGTCAGGCCGTTCCTGGAAGAGATCGACCATGCATTCGAGCAGGGGCTGGTCATGGATGACCGGGCGGAAAGCATGAAGATCTACAAGGCCTGCGACAGGATCAGCATCAGCCCCGAGGCTGTCGAAAAAGACTGGTGCTGGCTCTCCGTAGATTACGGATTCGGGACCCATACCCTCTCACTTGCCGAGATCTTGGAGACCAGGCAACAGGGACAGCGCTATATCGCGGTCCCGGATGGTTGGGTGGATTGCGGCTCTCCGGGTTTGGACGGCATTGGCGGGCTCGTTGCCGGAAACGCCGGGGGCAAAGCGACCGACCGCAAAGGGAGCATACGGCTTTCCCGTCTCGATCTCTTCAAGATCAGCGCCTCGGGCACACGGTCCGTCACGATCACCGGCAGCGGCCCGCACGCATCCGGACTTCGCGATATGCTTGACCTCAAGGCCCCTGGAGACCTGCCCGATCTCTCGGGCATGACCTCAAGGCTCAGGCCCTATCAGGAGCACGGGCTCCAGTGGCTCCGCTTCCTGCAGGAAAACGGGTTCGGGGGGCTCCTGTGCGATGACATGGGTCTTGGAAAAACGCACCAGGTCATGGCGCTCATGATCACGCTGCACAAGGAGGGCAAGGGGCCTTTCCTTGTCGTGTGCCCGACCACGGTGCTGTCTCACTGGGAGCATAAGATACGGGAGCATGCCCCTGTTCTGAAAGCGGCCCTCCACCATGGTGGTGACCGTAACATCGAGGAGGCATTGAAGAAGCACTGTGTTATCCTGACCTCCTATGGAGTCCTGCGCAGGGACTGTGGACTTCTGGGGCGGGTGCGCTGGGAGATAGCGGTCTTTGACGAGGCTCACTTTCTCAAGAACGCCCGGACCATAACTCATGAAGCCGCCCGCAGCCTGGAGGCAGGCATCAAGATCGGCATGACCGGAACCCCGGTCGAAAACGCCCTGCACGAGCTCAAGGCCCTCTTCGACCTGGTGCTGCCCGGGTATCTGGGCACGGAGCACTCGTTCCTGGAGCGCTATGGAGAAGCGGAAGACGAAGATGCCGGGGCCGTGCGCCGCGAGGAGCTGAGCCGCCTGATCTCGCCCTTTATCCTGCGGAGGCTCAAGACCTCGGTCCTCTCCGAACTGCCGGAAAAGATCGAAGACATCCGCACCTGCCGTTTGAGCGACGATCAGATCAAGCTCTATCGCGACGCGATCGCAAGCCGGGGAAGGAGCCTGGTAAAAACCCTTGAGACAGACCTCGCACAGGTGCCCTACATGCACATCTTCGCGCTCCTGGGCATGCTCAAGCAGATCTGCGACCACCCGGCCCTGTTGGAAGGAGACCCGGCCGGCTATGACCGGTATGCCTCGGGAAAATGGGAGCTGTTCAAAGAGCTGCTCAGAGAATGCCTGGAGAGCGGGCAGAAGATCGTTGTCTACAGCCAGTACCTGGGCATGATCGAGATCATTGCAAGCCACCTGAGGGCAACCGCGGTGGATTTCGTCACCCTTACGGGCTCAAGCGACAACAGGGGGGCGATCATCGAGCGTTTCAACTCCGATCCTGCCTGTCGGGTCTTTGTGGGCAGTCTCATGGCCGGGGGCATGGGCATTGACCTGGTGGCTGCGTCTGTGGTCATCCACTACGACCGCTGGTGGAACGCGGCCAGAGAGGACCAGGCCACCGACCGGGTGCACCGCATCGGCCAGAAGCGGGGCGTGCAGGTCTTCAAGCTTGTCACCGAAGGAACGCTCGAAGAGAAGATATCGGCCCTGATCGAGCGCAAGCGGAGCCTCATGGAAAGCGTGATCAAGGAGGACGACCCCGGCCTGCTCAAGACCTTTACCCGGAGCGACCTCATCGATCTCCTGGCCTTGCCGTCCGGTCCCGGAATGGCAATGGACCATGAGGAGGGCGGTGGGGATCTCCTGGAGGAGGCACGCGGGCACGAGCAGACAGGCGAGAGGACGCAGCCTGACAGGTAAAGGGGGGCCCAAAAAAGCCTCCGCAATACCGCCAACACCCAGCCGGCAGGCGGGGATCAGGCCGTTATTCCTCCTCGAAGCGCTTCTGGCACTCGGGGCACAGGCCGTGGCTGAAGATCGCTTCTGTCTGCGCCTCCAGGTATTCTTCGATCTGGTTCCAGTATCCCTTGTCATCCCTGATCTTCTTGCAGGATGCACAGATAGGAATGAGCCCCTTGAGCGTTTTGATCTTGTCCAGGGCAACCTTGAGGTCGTTTATGAGGCGCAGCTTCTCATTCTCTGCACGCTTGCTCTCGGTGATGTCCCGGATGATGCAGTGGTAGCCGATCACGCCGTCGCCTCCCAGGGCTCTGCGCACGCTCGATGTATACAGGCAGTCCATGACGGCGCCGTCCTTTTTCCTGAGCCTGACCTCGAAGTTTCTCACGGCCCCCTTTTCCTCGATCTCGCTCTGGAAAGAGGTTCTGACGCCGGGATCTGCGTACAGCTGCTGCACGTTCATGCCTATCATCTCTGCGCGACCATAGCCGAAAAGCTCCATGGCGGCCCCGTTGGCGTCGAGGATGATGCCGTCGCGCGAGACCGTATAGATGGCGTCACGGGAGTCCTCGAACAGGCTCCGGTAGCGCTCTTCGCTTTCAACGAGCATCTCTTCCGAGCGCTTCCGGGCCACCACCCTGCCCAGACGGGATGCGATATTGTCGATGAGGCATTTCTCCTCTCTGGTGAACGGGCCTTCAAAAGCCGCTGGCCGCTCCTCGCGGTAGAACACCTCCAGCGAGCCGGCAACGCCGCACCGGGCCGTGATGTCGCTCTTAATGTGCCACGGGGCCGGATGGAAACCTGCCGAATGGTACTCCTCGCCGTCGATGATGATCCGCGCACAGGCAATCGCAGGGTAGGCCACGATCCGGGGCACCAGATCCAGCACGCCCTGAACGATCTCGGGAAATGGGCGGCCGCGCCGGTCGATGACAGCGGAGATCTCGTACAGGACACCGAGCTCCCGGACCCGTTTCGAGAGCTCGACCGTTTTTTTCTCAAGCTCTTCATTACCCAGATTCTGCGCCGATATGTCCCGGACCACGGCGCCGTAACCGGTGGTCCTCCCGCTGTGGTCCCGAATCGCATGGAGCGAGATCTCGCAATCGACCCTGTCCTTGCCTCTGCGTATGGAGCAGGTCTTTCTCAGGCCTGCTCCGCCATCCTGCTGCAATGCCGGGATAACCTGCCCTGCATCTCCCGAGTTTGCAAACAGGTCTGCGATATCTTTTCCCGGAATATCCCGGGCTTCTGCCCCGAGGAGATCGGCGGCAGCCGGATTAGCATGGGTGATGCGCCCCGTGACGTCCCAGCAGAAAAAGGCATCGCGGGACGCCTCGAAAAAGAACCGGCATACCCCTGTATCCAGATCCGAGTTGCCGGCTCGGGGTCTCTTTTGTTTCGTTCTGCTCATAACGACGTTCTCAAAGGTTTTGTTTGGGCTTCTCCACAGCGTTTACCAGGGATGAATCAGCAAATCAAGGCAAAGGGGGATCAAACCGGAGACAGGCTCACACCAATCCCCGGCTTTTCCCGGTTCCTTCCAGACCTTGAGGCAGGGACTCACGGATACACGCTTTCACAATCACGGTTCATCCGGACTATCCGCGCCGCACTGCCAGCATGTCGTGAACTGAGGGTCGTGCAGCTCGCCGCACTTCGGGCACTTCCAGGATTCTTTGCACGACGAGCCTTCACCGCTCGCGTACCTGGACGCTATCGACTCGGCCGCATCCAGAAGGCTGTCGTCCAGGATCCACACCGAGGGATGGCCGTCGACCGTGGCCTGGCCCTGCAGCAGGGATTCGTTCCGGATCATCGACCCGATGCCTTCGGCCTCGAGCAGCGCTTTCACGCAGTATGCGTCGCCTAATGAACAGGATGTAAAGACCTTCTTCATTCAACATCTCCAGTAAATATCGAGCTGTTTCGCGGCTTATATAAGGATCGGCATGCCTGCCTTTCGATCATATCCATCCCCTGGTTTCTGCCGGCTTCAACCGGGCGATACCGATAAGCCTTTATCCCTTGCATCTCCCGTGCCTTCGGCGCGGGAGCGTCACCTCTCACGAGACGCCCCCTGCCCTCGCTGCACGATCTCCGTGAACCGGCCGAAGAGCTCTTCCTGCACCGGGCGCGCAATCCTGGGGTTGATGCCCTGCCGCACGAAATCCGGGTCCCGGATGCGGCCCTTGCACAGGTCGAGCAGCCTGGCGTTGCTGAACACATAATCCGGGGGCTTGTTGAGCTTCTTTGCAAACTCGTCCCTTACGAGAAAGATCTCTTTGAACATCTCCTGCCGGCTTTTGTCGAGCCGGCTGTATCCCTTGGCCTTTTCATACTTTTCCTGCCTGTTTTTCCTGCCATTCTGCCCGTCCTGAAGCATGAGGTTCTGGAGCAGGTAGGCGTCCAGCAGCCCCGCTCGCCCGAGTTTGGCAAACAGCGCATCTTTGAGCCTGAACAGATGCCTTACGTCGCCCATGGCATATTCGAGGGCGTCTTTAGCGATCGGCCTTCTCATCCAGTTGTACTGCTGAAACTTCTTCTTGTTCAGAGAAGCCACGCCCAGCTCTTCTTCAAGAACATACGCCAGGCCCTGCTTCGGGTAGTCCAGCAGCGCCACCGCCGGCCTCAGATCAAGCACTGACTTCAACCTGATGCCGTATGCCTTCTCGAGCAGCGCTGCATCGCTCATCGAGTCATACATGACCTTCAGCAGGTCGCGCTTTTCGAAAAACTTCCTGATGCCCTGGCTGTTCTTCAGCCTTAAGGGGTCGATGATGACCTCGTTCTCCAGGTCGAAGATCTGGACAAGGCAGAGGTGCTCCCCATAGCAGTGCAGATTGAACTCTGCCTCCACATCGACGGCCACCGCCTTTTGGCCGCGCTCGTCAAGTGCATCCAGGTAGCGATGAATTTCATGGTCATTCTTCAGCTCGATAATATTCATGGTACGCTTCTATATCGTATTTACGAAAGCAGCGAAAGCGATAAAGGATTGAGACCCGTGGAATACCGGTTATGTAATACTCAAAGGATCATGTCTGTTGCCATATGACCTGTACGCCTCGTATATCCGTTATGGCACCTGATCCTGTTGCTTGTTTTTTTTGAGTCTGTTGAAAAAGGAGGGACCCATGGCTGCCGCATCCAAGCCTGCCAGAGTCGTACTCGTTTTCCTCGTGATTTTCCTGTGCGCGTTTCTCGCTTCGTGCAGCGACGATGACGACAACGATCAGCCAGGCCCCGAGGGATTGACCGAGGTCGTTCAGCCCTTGCCCCTGCCGGGCATCTATGAGGTTGCGTGCAGCAACCTGGCCCAGGATTTCACTCGACTGGGGGCGGACGAGGGCGTGACAGACTACTGGGAAGGCCTGCCGGCGGATGATGGCACGGGGCGCTATGTGACCGATCTGCTGGCTGACCCGGACAATGCGCTGACCATCACCGTGACCGCACCTCAGGACTCGGACCTCTATGGCGACTTTGCCGGCCAGGAGATCGAGTTTGTCGTGCTCGTATGCTACCCCACCACGGGCGACAATCCCCGGCCCGACTATCCGCTCAACCCGCCCCAGACCGATGTGGTCGTGCCGCACATGCAGGCCGGGTCGGAAGAGCCCCTGTTTGCAGACCAATCGGTCCGTTATCCGGTCGTGGCATTTTCCCACGGCTACATGGGCAGCCCGATCACCGATGACTACTTTTACGCCATATCCATTATCGCAAGCCACGGGTATGTCGTGATCGCCCCCTTTCACGGGGACCTGCGCTTTTCCAATCTCATGATCGACGATCTCGAAAGCGCCATAGCAGTGACGTCGAATCTGGAGAATTTCACGGCCATGCAGGCGCTCAGGCCGCTCTCAATATCCGCGGCCCTGGACCTCGTACTCATGCATCCGCAATGGGAAAGCCACCTCGACGAGACGCAGATCGGCGGTTTCGGAGCGAGCATGGGAGGCGAGACCATGCTGCTGCTGGGGGGCGCCGGCCTGACGACCTCGTTTTTCGATCTTGGGTCGTCATGGGAACAGATCACCCTCGACGAGCGGATCAGGGCCGCGGTCGGCTACGTGCCGTATTTCGGGCAGCCGGTCCTGCCGGCCTTCGGGCGAGACCAGGATGGGCTCGAAGGCATTGATCTGCCCTTCCTCGGCATCAGCGGAACAGCGGACACGACCGCCCCGATCACCGAGGCCCAGGAGGGCGTCTCGCGCCTCACCGGCACCCGCAGGCTGATCGCGCTCTCGGGTGTGACCCATGGGTTCGAGGAGGAATGGGCAGGCGACATCTTCACATGGACACTCACCTTTCTTGACGCAGAGGTCAGAGGCGACCAGGAGGCGATCGACCGCTTTTCCACCATGGGCAGCGTGGAAGGAGGCGTCGAAGACAGAGTCGTGCTGGACTGAAATGACCCTTTTACGCCCAAGAAAGGCGTGTGCCGGGCCCCACGCACTGTTTCCCGCCGCTAGCCGCACCGGTAAAAAAACCACGGCAGGCCCTCCGCCTTTTGCAGAAAAATCCCTTGATCATGACAGTACAACCCTTTATCTTAACATCAAAAGCGATTCGCGAGAGGAGACCGTATGAACGTACTGGTCATGTCCTGCTCCAGGAGCGGCAACACCCGGAAACTTGCCGGGGCGGTTGCCGAAGGGGTGCGCACGGTGCAGGGCGCACAGTGCATGGTGAAGAGCACTTCCCAGGTCAGCCGGGAAGATTTTCTGGCGTGCGATGCGCTGATCGCGGGTTCGGCGGTATCCTTCGGCGGCATGGCCTCCGAGATGAAGAAGGTCTTCGGCGAGTTCGCAGGGGTCAGGAAAAAAAACTAAAAAAGGATTTTCCCCATGTCTCACGCAAAAGAGCTTTTTCTCGACCATGCTGCAACCACGCCCGTGCACCCCGATGTCGCGGGGCTGATGCTGCCGTTTTTCGGCAACCATTTCGGGATTCCCTCGTCACCTTCCGGGCTCGGCCAAAGGTCGAAGCGGGCTGTCGACGAGGCGCGCTCGCGGGTGGGGTCCCTCATCAACGCCTCGCCCGCAGAGATCGTGTTCACCAGCGGGGGTACTGAGGCGAACAACCTCGCCGTGCTCGGCGCCGCATTTGCCGGGCGCAAGAAGGGCAACCATATCGTCACGACCGCAGTCGAGCACGCCTCGGTCCTCAACGCCTGCAGGCATCTGGAGACCCGCGGGTTTCGCGTCAGCGTCCTGCCGGTCGACGATCAGGGCAGGGTCGATCCCGGACAGGTGCGACAGTCCCTGTGCGACGACACCATCCTCATCAGCGTCATGCACGCAAGCAACGAGACAGGAACCATCCAACCCGTTGAGGAGATCGGCGCCATGGCCCGCGAGCAGGGCATCGTGTTTCACTGCGACGCGGTGCAGAGCGCAGGCAGAGTCCTGCTGGACGTGCGCGCACTGCATGTCGACCTCCTGAGCATCTCTTCCCATAAGCTCTACGGACCAAAGGGCGCAGGCGCGCTCTTTGTTGCAAACCAAGACGCGATCGAGCCCGTCATCTTCGGATCGGGGCAGGAGCAGGGCATCAGGCCGGGCACCCTGAATGTCCCCTGCGTGGCGGGTTTCGGGCTGGCGTGCAGCATCGTACAGCGCGACCTGGAGAACAACGGGGTCCTGATGGCGTCTTTGCGGGAGTCGCTCGAACAGCAGGTCGTGAACCGGATCACGGGCGTGAAGATCAACGGGGCAGGCGCCCCCAGGCTGCCGCACATATCGAGCCTGTCCTTCCTCGGGGTGTCCGCGGACGACCTGGCCGCTCATCTCGATGCCGCAAACATCGTGGTGTCATCCCGCTACAGTCCGGGCATCGAGGGCCATGAGATGTCCCCCGCCCTTGCGGCCCTCGGGATTGAGAGAGAATATGCCTCAGGCACCATTCGGTTGAGCCTCGGGTGGGAAAACAAGGAAAAGCAGATCAGGCGCACCCTCGAGAGCCTGGCCGGGGCGATCGAAAGCCTCAGGGGCTTTGCCGCCGCATCGAGGGGCAAAGACGTGACCATGTTCACCTTTCCCGACCGGGAAAGCGCGATTGCCGCGCAGGAGGGTCTCAGCGGCTCGGGGCTCGTCTTTTCCCTGGCGGCCAGGCCCCGGGACCTCGCGCACGGGTCCTGCTCGTCCATGGCCCTGGCGTGCCTGAGCAAGGACCACACAAAGGTGGGGACGCTTCTGGGCGAGAGCGGGGTAACGATCGCGGGCATGCACAAGACGCGCGACGAGGACCGGCCCATGAAGAAAAAGGAGCGCGAGTTCTGGGACAAGGTGGAACAGATCAAGAAGGGCCTCCGGTCATGATGCTTCCGGGTTTGGAAGAATCTTTTCCCTGCCCGCCGAGATGTGTCGGGCAAGAAGAAAGAAAACCAGGATGCATATCGACGAGTCGATGACCGGTACCTCGCCGGCTGATTTCGATGCGCTCTTCATCCCCGGCGGGCACTCTCCGGACAACCTCCGGGCCTACGACGAGGCTGCTTCCTTTGCGGGCAGCTTCATCGACAGCGGCAAACCGGTCTTCACACCATCTGCCACGCGCCGCAGATCCTCATCACTGCGCAGAAACTGAAGAACCGGAAGATCACGAGATGGAAATCCATATATATTCATTGACTTAGGCCCATGATACCCCTGTTTTCTCCGCGATAGAATGTGCTGAAAAAATAATTTTTCATCCAGGCACATTTCTCGCTTGCTATTTTTTTCATATGGTCTAAATGATAATTCGAAATTGATGCAGACCAAGTGAAAAGGACAAGAAAACGCAAACGTTTTCAGGCAAGTATGGTGAGGGACATGACAAAGGGGAATACGGTTCAGGGCTTCACGACAACCAGTCCGGGTGTTTTCGTCAGATCCTAGATGAAGACCGCGCCCTCCACCCCTTACGTTGTTCCGCTCATGCGCATCACCAGTACCCGTTTTTTATCTCATAAGCCCCAGAAAAACTGCCGATATTCCACCAAAGGAGGAATGTGCACATGAACAACAACAGTCCTGCAATGTCTGCTTCACTCGAAGACCCGGATCCCCTGGGTAGCGAAGTGCCGGAGGAGCCCCCCTCGACATCTGCGGCTCCCGCCTGCAGCGTCTTGTTCCCAGCCCGGCCGGCACGACGGTTTTCCCTCCCTCTCCGGATTCCCATCAGCAACCGGACACGTCAATTCATCAATGATTTCTATCCCCACATCACCCAGGCCGAATGGTCCAACTGGCACTGGCAGATCCGCAACAGCATCTGCACGCTCGACCAGATCCAGAGGATGCTCCCGCTCTCTGAAGACGAGCACGAGGCCATCGCCCGCCGCTCGACCGGGCTGCCTTTCCGGGTGACGCCGTACTACGCGAGCCTCATTGACCCTTCAGACCCGCTCCAGGCCATCCGCCGGTCGGTCATCCCGGTGACCGGTGAGTATCGCGTCTCTCCCGGTGAGGCCGAAGATCCCCTGGGAGAGGACAACCAGAGCCCGGTGCCCGGACTCGTCCACCGCTACCCCGACCGCGCCCTGTTCCTGACCACGGGCTTCTGCTCAACCAACTGCCGGTACTGCACGCGCTCCCGGATGGTGGGAGACCGGCACAAGTTCAGGAGCGGGATCAAACAGTGGCAGCAGGCCATCGCCTACATCGAGTCGACGCCCCAGATCAGGGATGTCCTCATCTCCGGAGGCGATCCGCTGACATTGCCGGACAGCCAGCTGGAGTTCCTCCTTTCCAGCATCAGGCGCATACCGCACGTGGAGGTCATCCGCATCGGCACCAAGGTGCCCGCCGTACTGCCCCAGCGGATCACCACCAGGCTCGTGCGCATGCTCAAAAAGTACCATCCCCTGTGGATAAACATCCACTTCACCCATCCAGACGAGCTCACTCCCGAGACGCAGGCCGCCTGCACCCAGCTCGCGGACGCGGGCATCCCCCTGGGCAGCCAGACCGTGCTGCTCAAGGGCCTCAACGACCGCGTCGAGACCCTGAAAAGCCTCTATCACGGGCTGATCAAGGTCCGGGTGAGGCCGTACTATCTCTACCAGTGCGATCCCATTCTGGGCTCCGCCCACTTCAGAACCACCGTGGCCAAGGGCCTGGAGATGATCGAAGGCCTCAGAGGCCATACCTCGGGCTACGCCGTGCCGCACTACGTGATCGACGCACCCGGAGGCGGCGGCAAGATACCCCTGCTGCCCGACTACTTTCAATGCAGGCAGCCTGACGGCATTGTCCTGAGAAACTACGAGAACCGTCTGTTCCGCTATCCCGACTGCGAGTGCGGAAACCCGCTTTAGGTGACAGCGATGAAGATCGGCATGACCTACGACCTCAGGGATGATTACCTGGGAGAAGGATACACGCTTGAAGAGACGGCCGAGTTCGACCGCGCGGACACCATCGACGCCCTTGACGAGGCGATCCGGGCCTGTGGCCACGAAACCGAGCGGATCGGCAACGCCAAACAGCTGGTTCAGCGCCTCGCCCGAGGGGAGAGGTGGGACCTGGTGTTCAACATCGCAGAGGGCCTGCACGGCATGGGCCGTGAAGCCCTCGTGCCCGCGCTGCTCGACGCCTATGAGATCCCCTATACCTTCTCCGACCCCCTGGTTCTGGCGCTCACCCTGCACAAGGGCATGACCAAGGCCGTGCTCCAAGGCGCTGGCGTACCGACCGCAGACTTTGCCGTGGTGAGCGCGCCTGCCGAGGTCGAGACAGTGTCCCTGCCCTACCCGCTCTTTGTCAAGCCCGTGGCCGAGGGAACCGGCAAGGGCATCAGCGATGCGTCGCTGGTGAAGACCCCAGCCGAGCTCAGGCCGGTGTGCGAAAAGTTGCTGGCCGAGTTTCGCCAGCATGTGCTCGTGGAGACCTTCCTGCCGGGCAGAGAGTTCACGGCGGGTGTGGTGGGCACGGGCGAGGAGGCCTCGGCAGTAGGGGTCATGGAGGTGCTGTTCAAAAAAAAGGAGCCGGCAGACCTCATCTACTCGTACCACAACAAATCCAACTACGAGCAGGTCATTGAATACCGGGCGCCCGAGCCCGAGGTGATTGGATCCTGCGCCGAACTGGCTCTTTCTGCGTGGAAGGTGCTCGGGTGCAGGGACGGAGGCAGGGTGGACATCCGCATGGACGGACAGGGCAGGCCCAACTTCATCGAGGTCAACCCGCTGGCCGGCCTCAACCCCGTTCATTCCGACCTGCCCATACTCTGCAGGCTCAACAACATCTCCTTCCAGGAGCTCATGGAGCGCATACTCGAAAGTGCGTTCAAGAGAATAAACAGGGGCCGGTAGTGCCGGAAACCGTGGTCGTCATCCACAACCCCGTTGACCCCCGGGCAGCGGCAGACGAGCAGGATGTGCTCACCCAGGCCTCCCAGGTGGCGCGAGCGCTCGAAGAATCGGGCTTTCGGGTGAGGATCATGCCCTTTGACCACCGCGTTGAGGCCTATGCACAGGAGCTGAAACACCTGAAGCCCCTGTGCGCATTCAACCTGGTTGAGTCGGTGGACGGCGACGGCAGGCTCATCCACTGGGCATGCTCGTATCTCGATCACCTGAAGATCCCCTATACCGGCGCAGGAGCCGATGCCATGTTCCTCACCTCGAACAAGGTGCTCGCGAAAAAGTGGATGCGCTGCTCGGGCATCCCCACTCCGGCGTGGCTCATGCCTGGAGACCGTGGCCGGTGTGCGTGCCCCTTTCCGGGTGAATACATTGTCAAGGCCCTGTGGGAAGAGGCGTCCATCGGCATGGACGAGACATCGGTGGTGACGGCCCTTTCCATGGACGAACTCGAAGCCCTGGTGAACACCCGGGCCGGCCGGATGGGCCACGAGTGCTTTGCCGAGCGGTTCATCGACGGCAGGGAGTTCAACCTCTCGGTCCTGGCGGGCGTGCAAGGCCCGCAAATACTGCCTCCTGCCGAGATCAGGTTCGACCTCCCGGCCGGCAAAAAAAAGATCGTGGATTACCGGGCCAAGTGGGACGAGAAATCGCCCGAGTACCAGGCCACGAACCGCAGTTTCGATTTTGAGCCGGGCGATGCTACGCTTCTGGAGGGTTTGAAGTCCCTGGCACTTGAGTGCTGGCAGATCTTTGAGCTCAAAGGGTATGCGCGGGTGGATTTCCGGGTCGATGACGAGGGAAACCCGTTCGTGCTGGAGATCAACGCAAACCCGTGCATCTCGCCCGACAGCGGGTTTGTCGCGGCAGCCGAGAGGGCCGGCATTTCGTTCAGGGAACTCGTGACCCGGATCGTGGCCGACGCGACCGGAGGCCGCTGACCACATGGCCGCGAAACCTTCCATGGTCCCCGGTAAAGGGCTTGTGTTCCGGCGCGAGGTCGAGCCCGCGGATGTCGAGATCGTCAGATCCATGACCGAGACGACCGGGTTCTTTTCCGCCGAGGAGGTGCTCATCGCCGGAGAACTGGTCAGGGAGCGGCTTGAAAAAGGCCCGGAGAGCGGCTATTACTTTATCTTTGCGCAGGAGTGCCCGGGAGAAGGGCAGGACAGCCTCGCGCATACCGGCTGTGCCGGAAGTACCGTTCAGGACATGCGCACTTGGCGTATCATTCAGGCCGGGGGCATGGAGCATACCGTTCAGACCGGGTGCAGTGGACCTGCTGGAGAAATCGCCGGATACACCTGCTTTGGGCCGGTTCCCGGAACCCAGAGCAGCTTCGACCTCTACTGGATCGTGGTGAGAAAGGACCGCCGGGGCAGCGGCATCGGCCGGGCTCTGCTCGCGCAGACCGAAGAGGCTGTCGCGTCCTCAGGCGGAAGCAGGCTCTATGCGGAGACCTCGTCCCGGGAGCTCTACGATCCCACCCGGGGATTCTACTGTTCTGCCGGCTTCCGGCAGGAGGCGTTTCTCGAAAACTTCTATGCTCCGGGCGACGGGAAGATCATATTTGTCAAGCAGATCGCCTGACCGACCCGCCTGGGCCTGCCGGGCACCGGGGCTCCAGCAGGGCATGGGGATTCCTCCCCTTGTTTATGCTTTCCGGCTCTTCTTCACGATCCTGTGCGGCACGGCTGCACTGCACGAGATGCGTGCGATCTTCCGGCCATGAAATTGATGATTCATTCCTGGGGGTTGCAGCATCTGCTTGACTGGAGACCATTGTTGTGTATAAATAACAAGTTACTCTCAATCTAGAGAGGAACAAATCAAACAGGAGGTTTGCCATGGACATAAACGAGCCTCCATCCGGGGCTGGACAGACAGGGTGATTTCAGCTCTTCGTGCGCGCCGGTTCTCCCTTTTGAAACACTGAGAACATACATTTATCCCTCTCTTCAAGCGAGAGGTGCCAGCATAACAGGCTTTAACTGTCTTCATCATTTCGCACAGAGGCTTAAAAAAACCACCGCTGTCATACCAGCCGGTGAGGTCTCATGGCTTTTCAAACCCTGTCCGGGAAACCCGGACCAGATGTTCTTCGTTGCATAAAAGATCTGTATGATGCGGAACTCCGCTGCTATTCAAAGGCACTCCCGCCAACGGCCAGGGGAAAAACCATGTGATCTCCCGGGCTCGCCTTAGTCACCGGCAACAGAGGCATACCTCCGGAAGATGAGGTGATGGCAATGGTGATACAGTTGGTCCTGTTGTTTTTTGCGGGCATTATCGTCGATCTGCTGGTCACCCGCTACACGAGGTCGGTTGCGGAAAAGAAGATCTGGAGCGCCACGTTCTTGAGCGGAATGATCACCTTCGCGAACTATGCCCTGCTCTCGGTGATCCTGAGCAAAGGCTCCATGGACTGCATCTTCGACATCGTGGCCTACGCGGGCGGGAACACCGTGGGTACCTATGTGGCCCTGATGAAGAGGGTGTTCTGAAAAAGGATCCGGACACGAGCCCGGCAGTCCTGCATCCCCGCTACATCGGGATCAGCTCGAGCTTCGAGGTCACGTTGTCGCGGATCCAGTGGGCATCCCACCACTCGATGGGATTGACAAACTCGCCGCCCACGATCACGCTGAAATGCAGGTGATCTCCGCCTGCAAAACCCGTGGTCCCGGTGTTGCCGATCACAGCGCCGCGCATCACCTGTTGGCCTGCGGAGACAGTCATGCTGCTCAGGTGGGCATAGAGGGTGAAGATGCCCTGGCCGTGATCGATGATGACCGTGTTACCGTAGATCCCGAGATCGTCCGCGTAGGCCACGATCCCGCTGTTGGCTGCAGGTACGAAGTCGGCCCTGGTCGAGGCGAGGTCTATACCCAGATGTACGCTCGACCCCATGTCCATGCCCTGGTACCGGTAGGTCCTCCGGTCGCCGAACAGGGCCATGGCTGCGGTATTGGGCATTCGGATGAAGCTGCCGCCCTCCCAGAACTGTTTCGCCTCGGACCCTGAACAGATCGAGGCGATCTTGCTGTCGTTCTCCTCCCTCAAGGTAGTGTTCAGGTACCGGAAGGTCTCTTCGGGCAGGTTCCCGCCAAGGCTCGAATCAGCCTGCTCGAACTGGGCGGCCTTTCCCTTGACGAACTCGGGGCCCACCCTTACCGTATCGTCGCGAAACTTGTGGGCTGTCCGGACATAAAAGGGGATGGACGTGCCCGCCCTGTTTCCGGCCGCGTCCTCCACGGATACGGCCATGGGGGTGGACCTGCCCACGTCCCGGGGCACAGCGAAGTAGCAGACATACACAGTGGCGGCCCCCTCGCTCACAGGATACCCCTGGAAGAACCGCCCGCCGCATTCCACGCCGCTTTTCTCGACCTTCTTGGTGACGCTGTACACGGCGAGACAGGTCCCGCCGGGGTTCACGTTGTGCGCCCTGGTCAGCAGCGATACCCGGGGAACCACGGAATCGATGGCGACCGGCATTTCAAGGAAAGCGGAGTTCTTGAGCGGCGAGAAATCCCGCACCTCGATCTTTAGGACCGCCTGGCCGTCCTTGATTCCCAGCTTCCTGGGCTCGATCCGAAGGTTCACGGTCTTCTCGAAGGTCCCTTTCTCGGGGAATTCCATGAACGCCACGCCGAACTCCCTCTGGTCCTGGACAATGGTGACCTTGAAATCCCGGATGCCGCTCCTTATGTCCGTGAAGGTGACGGAGAAGTCCTTTTGCTGTCCGATGATGGTGAGATCCGTATCCATGGCCGCCTGGGGCTTCTCCCACTCCAGAAGGTAGTAGGCCAGACCCGGTATTGCGATGATCAGGATCAGCAGGAGAATGGACACGGCCGACAGACCGGATTTGTTTGTCATGATCTGCTCCTCTTTTACGGGCAGGGTTTTGTTTCATTAAAAAGTGCCCGCTCGTGTTCATGCGTACTAGAACAGGCCAGACTTTTCAAGCTCGGATAGCGACAAGAGAGGCAAGTGAATGGAGAAAGCAGGAAAGGGATCGACAGACACTGCTGTTTCGGGCAGGCAAAAAAGAAAGATAGAATCTTTTTCGTGTTAGGATCCATGAGCATACGCATAGCCGTCGTCGACGACGAGCCCGATATCCTCAAGCCTGGTGGAGTTGCGTCTGAAAAAGGCCTGTTATCTCGTGGACTGCTCTATTCGGATTCCCGACAGCGGAAAACGGTGATGCTCATCGCAGCCCTCTCATCCGGCAGCGAAAAGAATGATGCTCCGGGCCCGGGCAAGGCTTTCGCCGGGTCTGTCCGGGATCTCCGGCCGGGTTCCTCTGCCGGGCGGACTTGAGAAAAAACTTGCAGAATCTTAATGGTTTTTTAACAAACCCTGTTTATAAGAATGCCAAATTCGATCATGGAGAGGTGTCATGCAGGTCCAGAGTGCGGGTTGTTTCGCTCACATTTTTTCGCGGTTGCTTTTCCTGCTCATCTTCGCGCCCGTTGTTTCGTGTTTTGACCCCGAAGCAGGGCCCACCCTGACAATCAAGGGCTCGACCACGGTCCTTCCCGTGGTGCAGATCGGAGCAGAGGTCTTCATGGACAGAAACCCGGGCGTGAATGTCTCCGTGCAGGGCGGGGGTTCGGGGGTCGGCATTGCGTCGCTCATCGACCGCACCACCCGGATCGCGACCTCATCACGGGATATCAAGGCAGAGGAGCTCGAGCGCGCCAGGGCCGCAGGCGTTTATCCACACGAGACCATTGTGGTCATGGACGGCATCGCCGTGGTTGTCAACCCATCGAACCGTGTAGACAACCTCGCCACAGAGCAGATCAGGGACATCTATACGGGAAGGACATCGAACTGGCAGGATCTGGGCGGGCCCGACCGGGAGATCGTGGTCATATCGCGCGATACGTCCAGCGGGACCTTCGAGGCGTTCGAGAAGCTGGCCCTGGAAGGTCTCAAGGTCCGTCCGGGGGCCCTGGTCACTGCGTCGAACCAGGTCGTGAACACCACGGTGGCCCAGACGCCGGGCGCCATCGGGTACCTGGGCTACGGATACCTTTCCCACAGGGTGAAGACCATGATGGTTGACGGAGTCAGGCCCTCGGTAGAGACCATACGATCCGGCAAATATCCCCTCGCCCGCCCGCTTTACCTCTATACCGACGGCAAACCGGCGGGCGAGGCAAAGCGCTATATCGACTTGCTCCTGAGCGAGGAAGGTCAGCGGCTCGTGCAGGAGCAGGGGTTTATCCCTGTAAGATAGGCCGGAAGGTTCTCTGTTGAAAAAAACCGGCCTGCCCTTGCCTGGAAAAAGATATCGGAGATCGGCATGAGACATTTCAGAGAAACGATCTATAAATGGATATTCTCAGTTCTCGCCTTTGCCTCACTGCTTTTTCTGACAGGAATCATCCTGACCCTGTTCGTGGAATCATACCCCTTTTTCGTCCGTCACGATATTTCCGAGTCCATATTCGGCCTGTACTGGTATCCCACGTACGATCCTCCGGAGTTCGGAATGCTCACGCTGATTACGGCCTCCTTCGTGGTGACCCTGGGGGCCATGGTGGTGTGCATCCCCATCGGCGTGGGCACGGCCCTGTTTCTCCAGGAGCTGGCCTCGGCCTCGCAGCGTGCCGTGCTGAAGCCCCTGATCGAAATCCTTGCAGGGATACCCTCCATCATCTTCGGCTTTTTTGGCATGATCGTCGTGGCGCCTTTTCTCCAGAGACTCCTGGGCATACCCACCGGACTCAATGCCTTTACCGCATCGCTGGTCCTGGGCATCATGGCCACGCCCACGGTCGCGAGTCTTGCCGAGGATGCGGTGAGTTTCGTGCCCCGCAGCTTCCGGGAGGCGTCCCTGGCACTGGGCGCAAACCGGTGGCAGACACTGACCAGGGTGGTAGTGCCGGCCGCCGGATCGGGCATCTCGACCGCCATCATCTTAGGCATTGGAAGGGCCGTGGGCGAGACCATGGTCGTGCTCATGGTCGCGGGCGGGGCCGCGGTGATCCCTCATTCGATCTTTGATCCGGTGCGGCCCATGACCGCAACAATTGCCGCCGAGATGGGCGAGGCCGTGATGGGGAGCGGCCACTACGGCGCGCTCTTCGCCATCGGTCTGATCCTCTTTTTCATCACGCTCGCAATCAACATCGTTGCCGAGATCATCAGCAGAAGGTTCCGGCTGAAACTGGGCCTGGGAAGATAGGAGATCCCTTTTAAGGGTATGAAATACAAGACAATTCACACAGCCGAACCGTTTACTGCTCATCCCGGCAAGGCGATCAGGATGAGCGATTTCTCGCAGGCCCTGGGATTCCTTTTCCTGGGCGCGTGCGCTGCCTTTGCGCTCTTTTTCCTGGGCTCGATCCTGTACTTCGTCATTGTCCGGGGAGCGCCGGCAATTTCCTGGGAATTTCTCACCTCGGCGCCCAGGAAGGCCATGACCCAGGGAGGGGTCGCTCCCGCCATTGTAGGGACTTTCTCTCTCACCCTGGGAGCCATCGCTTTTGCGTTCCCGCTGGGTCTGGCGTGCGCCATCTACCTCACCGAGTACAGCCCGAAGACCATCCTGGTGAACATCATCCGCCTGAGCATCGCCAACCTGGCGGGGATTCCGTCCATCGTGTTCGGCCTCTTCGGTTTCGCAATCTTCGTGAAGGTCTTCGGGTTCGGGGTGTCCATGCTTTCGGGGAGCCTCACCTTGGGCATCATGGCCCTGCCGGGCATCATATCAGCCTCGCAGGAGGCCATCCTGGCGGTGCCCCAATCATACAAGGAGGCGTCGCTGGCCCTGGGCGCAACCCACTGGCAGACTATTGCCCGGGTGGTTCTCCCCTCTTCTCTTCCAGGCATACTCACCGGGGTCATCCTCAATGTGGGCCGGGTGGCAGGAGAGACCGCGGCCATCATGTTCACTGCGGCAACGTTCTATACCCGCGGCTATCCCGACTCCATATTTTCCGAGGTCATGGCCTTACCCTATCATATCTATGCTCTCATGACCGAGGGGACACACCCCGAGTCGCAGACCCTTATCGCCTACGGGAGCTCATTGATCCTGCTGACTCTGGTGCTTGTCGTCTCAAGCCTTGCCATCATTCTCAGGCAGAGACAAAGGAGGGTCTATGGACTGTGACGTGAAGATCAGGGCCCGGAATATCGACTTTTATTACCGCAGGTCCCGGGCGCTCAAGAACATCAGCCTCGACGTTCTCAAGAAGCGGGTGACCGCGCTGATCGGGCCTTCGGGCTGCGGAAAGTCAACCTTTATCAGACTGTTCAACCGGATGAACGATCTCATCCCCGGTGCCCGGGTCGAGGGGCAGATCCTCCTGGACGGCTTCGATATCTACCACCCCAAGACCGACGTCGTGAGCTTGAGGCGCAGGGTGGGCATGGTGTTCCAGAAGCCCAACCCTTTTCCCAAGAGCATCTTTGATAATCTCGCCTATGGCCTCACGATCACAGACGTGCGGGATAAAGAGTTTATCGAGCACAAGGTGATCGATTCATTGAAAAAGGCGGCGCTCTATAACGAGGTGAAAGACCGTCTCCATGACAACGCGCTCATGCTCTCGGGCGGGCAGCAGCAGAGGCTCTGCATCGCACGGTGCCTGGCGGTGGAGCCCGAGGTGATCCTGTTCGACGAGCCTGCGGCGAGCCTGGACCCCATCTCCACCCGAAAGATCGAGGAGCTTCTTCTGGAGCTCAAGAACGAGTATACCATCGTGATTGTGACCCACAACATGCAGCAGGCGGCCCGGGTGTCGGATTACACCGCATTCATGTATCTGGGCGAGCTCGTTGAGTACGGCGACACTGAGAGAATCTTCACCGTGCCAAAAGAGAAGATGACCGAAGAATACCTCTCTGGTAAATTCGGGTGATGAATGGAGAAGAACATGCAGGAACAGGCCTGTGCCGAAAATTCATCCGGACCCCTGAAAACAAGGCCCTGGAGGAGAAGCCTATGCTTGAAGAAGCCAAGATCAGCCGGATAAAGAAGGAACTGCTGGAGTACGCCACCCTCGTGGAGAACATGATCGAAAAGGCGGTCCGGGGTCTCCAGGAGTCTGATACTGGAATCCTCAACAGCGTGATAGACGAGGATGAGCCCCGGGCAAACAACTTCGAGATCAAGCTCGACGAGATGTGCATCGCGACCATCGCCCAGCATCAGCCTGCCGGGAAACCCCTGCGCACGATCATGATGATCTCCAACATCAATTCGACCCTGGAGCGGATCGGCGATCACGCGGTCACCATCTGCGAGAGCAGCCTCTTCCTCATCGAACGGCCCACAGTCAAGCCGCTGATCGACATCCCCCGCATGGCCGAGGTGGTAAAGGGCATGATCGAGGACAGCATCACCTCGTTCATGAACGAGGACGCGAAGCTGGCGAAAAGCGTGTGCGAGAGAGACAGCGTCGTGGACGGCCTGAGAAACCAGATAGCCCGCGAGCTCATCACCTTCATGTCTTCAGACCCCACCACGATCGAGCGCTCGCTCCGCCTCATGAAGATATCCAGCAACCTCGAGCGCGTGGCCGACCTCTGCACGAACATCTGTGAAGACGTGATCTACATGGTCAAGGGCAAGGTGATCAAACACCACAAGGATACGCTCTGAGCACTGCATCTCCCGGCTAATACCGGATCCAGTCGATGATGTGCTCCTCCAGCTCTTCTTCCTCGATATCGTCCTCGCTGAGCACCTTTCCCCGCACAGAGACGCCTGCGCGATGGACCGCGCCCGGGTCGCCCGAGACCAGCGGATGCCAGGGGGGAAGATCCCTGCCCCGGGCGATCAGGCGATAGGCGCAGGTATCGGGCAAGAGATACATGCAGGATGAAAGGTTTTCAGGCGTCAGGACGAGGCAGTCAGGGCTCACGGACGACCTCTCCTCATAGGCGGAGCACCTGCAGGTCCGGGCATCCAGATGTCTGCACGCCACCCGGGTATAGACCAGCAGGGCCGTGTCCTCGAACAGGATCTTGTGCATGCAGCACCTCCCGCACTTGTCGCACAGGGACTCCCACTGCTCCCTGCTCATTTCATCAAGAGGCGTAGTCTTCCAGAATTTCCGGCCGTCGGTCTTTTTCACGGGCACACCCTCATACGATGCTTCACCGGTCGATATATTGAAACCAACCTCACAAACGGCCGAGAACAAACCAAAAACAGCTTCCCCAAAGGCGCGGGCGTTACCGGCAGGCTCACTTGATGAGGCTGTTTTCTACGGCATAAAAGGTGAGCTGGGCATTGTTCTTCATGTTCATCTTTGCCAGGATGTTGGACCGGTAGGTGCTGATGGTCTTTACGCTCAGGTTCAGGCTCTGTCCCACCTCGGTCACGGTCTTGCCCGACGCGAGCAGGAGCATCACCTGGTATTCGCGATCCGAAAGCTTCTCATGGGGCTGCTTCTCACTGTGCTTGTCGATCTCGGACGCCAGTATCTCGGCAAGGGTCTGGCTGACGTATCTGCCGCCGTGAGACACCCGGTGGATCGCCTGAATGAGGTCTATGGGCGCGCTCGCCTTGGTGAGATAGCCGGATGCGCCTGCCCTGAGCGCCCGGACAGCATACTGCTCTTCAGGGTAGATGCTCAGGATGAGCACCCCCACATTGGGTTTGATCTGCTTGATCTCCGAGGTTACCTCGAGCCCGCTCCTGCCCGGCATGCCGATATCGAGCAGCACCATATCGCATGCATTCTTCCAGAGGAACTCTATGACCTCCCCGCCGTTTTCTGCTTCACCTACCACCTCGATATCCGGGTCGTCGGCTAGGATCTGCTTCAGACCGGTTCTTACGATCGGGTGGTCGTCAGCGATGAGAACTCTGACCATACTGTGCTCCCTCTCTTATTCGTGTCGTGGACCGGAAATCCGGTATTCTCATGATTTTCTCTTTCCGCCAGGGAACCTGTCGATCACGCATGGCCGGCCAAGGCCGGTGGATGTGCGGTTTTTGGTGCCCGTCAGCACCCGCATGCCGGTGGAAAACCTTCCCCAAAAAGGATGATCCGCACGGATGACTTCCCTTTTACCCTGTTATACTGCCAATTATTGCTGCCAAATACAAGTCCATTCTGAACCGGTTGCCGAATCCGGATGAAAATGGCAAGGATCAGCGGCAGTTATCAGACCCTCTGGAGAAAGACCCCTTATGGAAAAGGTTTTCTCCGGCGCCTGGGTAAACAATTTCTCATATTCCCTGTATTTTCCAGATGCATAGATACAACCCAATAAAATCATTTGTTATTATTTATGGCATATACCTTGCTCGTTGAAATAATTATATTTATAATTCCATGTTATTTTTCAGGCACTTCGGGGAAAAAGGGGGTATCATGGCAAGCGAAGACATGAGCATGCAAGACAATCGAAACTGTAACCGCGCTGCTGAGGTTATCAGCCATCTGATCAGAAGCGAGTGCCAGGGTTTCATCCTTCCCCCTTCAGAGGTTAGGCGCATGCTGGGAATCCCTGGATACTGCCGCACCTGGTATCTGCACAGGAACATCAGTGCATTGCAAAAAAGGCTCGCGAACTCGTTCATATGTATGTCGGTGAACCCTGAGCAGGGGATCTGCTTCACCGTGTACAAGGCCCCCAGGCAGAGCACGATCAGGGTATCGCCCCTCCAGTGACCTGAAACCGGAGTAAAAGGGCCGGAACCAGCTGCGGATGGCTAGGCCGACATGCCCCGCAGCTTAAAGAAGAACATACAAACGTTTTTCCTCCCTCTATCCCAAGAAAAGCCGGGGCCCCTGCAAGGGGGACCCCGGCAGCATTCTTTTCCCATGGCAGGAGGCTGCCCCCTCAGTGACCGGCCGGGAGGGAATCTTCCTTGCTTGATTTGGCCAGGGCGCCTTCTATATCTACCTCTATAGCGAGATTTCTCCGACACATCCCGTTACCTTAAAAAAAAGGAGCTCAGGTGGAAATCTGGCCCGGGAAACCGTATCCTCTCGGAGCAATGTACGACGGATTCGGAACAAACTTCTCGATCTTTTCCGAAGCGGCACATCGAGTGGAACTCTGTCTCTTCGACGATTCGAACAGGGAAACCAGGTTGGATCTCCCCGAAATAACCGCCTACTGCTGGCATACCTACCTCCCCGGGACCGGCCCGGGGCAGCGATACGGATTCCGGGTCCACGGCCCCTGGGACCCTGCCTCGGGCAGCCGGTGCAACCCGGCCAAGCTCCTCCTTGACCCTTATGCCAAGGCGATTGAGGGGCAGGTAAGATGGAACCCGGCCATGTTTCCCTATCGCTTCGGGGGAGAAAACGACCAAGTCGAGACCACGGACAGCGCCTCCTTTGCCCCCAGGTCCGTGGTGGTGAACCCGTACTTTGACTGGGCCCAAGACCGTCCCATAAGGCGTCCACTCCACGAAACCGTGATCTATGAAGTCCATGTGAAGGGGTTCACCATCCGGCATCCGGATATCCCCGCAACACTCAGGGGCACCTATACCGCCCTCACGCACCCTTCGGTCCTGGATCATCTCAAAGACTTGGGCATCACGGCAATTGAGCTGATGCCCATACACCAGTTCATCCACGACGAGTACCTGATCAAGAAAGATTTGAGAAACTACTGGGGGTACAACTCCATCGGCTATTTCGCCCCCCACAACGAGTACTCGGGCACGGGAGAATCGGGGCAGCAGGTCCAGGAGTTCAAGCAGATGGTCAAGGTGCTGCACAATGAAGGAATCGAGGTGATCCTTGACGTGGTGTACAATCATACCGCAGAAGGAAATCACCTGGGGCCCATGCTCTGCTTCAAGGGTATCGACAATGTCGCCTATTACCGCCTTGAAGAGAACGACAGGCATTACTATACCGACTACACGGGCACGGGCAACAGCCTCAACGTGGCCCATCCCCACGTGCTCCAGCTCATCATGGATTCGCTGCGCTACTGGGTTCTGGACATGCATGTGGACGGATTTCGGTTCGATCTGGCGTCGGCGCTCGCACGCCAGTTGCACGATGTGGACAGGCTCTCCGCGTTCTTCGACCTCATCCAGCAGGATCCGGTCGTGGGACAGGTCAAGCTCATTGCCGAGCCTTGGGATGTGGGGGTGGGAGGATACCAGGTGGGGAATTTCCCCCCCCAGTGGTCGGAATGGAACGGCAAGTACCGGGACTGCATCCGGGACTTCTGGCGCGGGCAAGACCAGACCCTGGGCGAGTTTGCCTACCGCTTCACCGGCAGCTCGGACCTGTACGAGTACACGAGTCGCCGCCCCTTTGCGAGCATCAATTTTGTCACAGCCCATGACGGATTCACCCTGAACGACTTGGTTTCCTATAACGAAAAGCACAATGAGGCCAACCTGGATGAAAACCGCGACGGCGAGAGCAACAACCGGTCATGGAACTGCAACACAGAGGGCCCGACCGACGACCCGGATATCATCGATCTGCGCTGCAGGCAAAAACGGAATTTTCTGGCCACCCTGATGCTCTCCCAGGGCGTCCCCATGCTCCTGGGAGGCGATGAAATCGGCCGTACTCAGCGGGGCAACAACAATGCCTATTGCCAGGACAATGAAATCTCCTGGTTCGACTGGGAATCGACCGATACCTGCCTTCTGGAATTCGTCAAAGAGCTCATTGCGCTCAAGAGAGAACATCCGGTGTTCAGACGCAAGAGGTGGTTCCAGGGAAGATCGATCAGGGGCACACAGGAGCACGACATCTGCTGGTTCACCCCGGACGGCCGGAAGATGGAGGATGAGAACTGGAATGAGCATTTCGCCAGATCCATCGGCATCTTTCTCAACGGCAACGAGATCGCAGGCAAAGACGAGAGAGGAAACCGGATCATTGACAATAGTTTCTACCTGCTCATCAATGCCCACCACGAGCCCATTGTATTTACGATCCCCCCCACATTGCTGGGAGAGGCCTGGGCCACGGTTTTCGACACGGCAATCGAGGCCTTTCCCAATGACAGGCCCCTGCATGCGCCTCAAGAGGAGATCCGGGTCCAGGGACGATCCATGGTCCTTTTTCAGAGGATGGCATGAGATGCAGAACATCCCTCTTGCCACCTATCGTATCCAGTTCCAGTCAGGGTTCACCTTTGACGATGCCGCGCACATTCTGGACTACCTGGCAACCCTTGGCGTGACCCATCTCTACGCCTCCCCCTGCCTCCAGGCGGTCCAAGGCAGCACCCATGGCTACGATGTGGTGAACCATGCCAGGGTGAACACGGAGCTGGGCGGAGAAGAGGGTCATGAACGGCTCGTCCGGGCCTTGCACAGAGCCGGCATGGGCCAGATTCTGGATATCGTTCCCAACCACATGGCCGTTACAGGAGACAAGAACGAGTGGTGGTGGGATGTCCTGGAAAACGGCCGGTCAAGCCAGTATGCATCATACTTCGACGTGGACTGGGACCCAGGGGAGACCAGATTCGGCAACAAGATCCTGCTCCCCATCCTGGGCGACCATTTCGGCCGGGTGCTGGAGAAGGGGGAGATCAGGCTCGAGCGGCATCAGGCGGATTTCTCGATATGCTATTTTGAAAATATGTTTCCCGTCGATCCCCGTTCCACAGCCCCCCTCATCGCCAGGGCAGGAGAAGATATCGCCTTGCCCGGTCTCTGCTTTCTCGCAGAAGCCCTGGGCTCGCTTCCCCTCCCCTCTGCCGCCGACCGCCAGAGCATCCGCAGGAGACACCGCGACAAGGAAGTGATCAGGGGCCTCCTGGAGAAGATCCTTGACGAGCACCCCGAGGCCGCCAGGCTCATGGACGCCCTCATCGCCGAGCTCAATGAAAGCCCGGACGCGCTTGAGTCCCTGCTGGACGGCCAGAACTACCGCCTGGCATACTGGCGCACGGCAAACCAGGACTTGGGATACCGGCGCTTCTTCGACATCGACTCCCTGGTCGGGCTGCGCACGGAAGACGAGGAGGTCTTCGAAGATACGCACCGCCTCATTTTGAAATGGCTTGGCCAGGGGATGATCGACGGAATACGCGTTGATCATCCGGACGGGCTCAGGGACCCTGCCGCCTATCTGGGGAGGCTCCGCAAGGCGGGGCCCGAATCATGGATCCTGACGGAGAAGATCCTCCAGCCCGGCGAGAACCTGCGACCGGACTGGCCGGTTGACGGCACCACGGGATACGAGTTTATCTATCTTTTCACGCACCTTCTGACAGATGCCCGGAGCAGGGATGCCTTTACCCGGTTCTACGGGGAATTTACCGGAGAGACCAGAGATTACCGCGAGGTTCTCTGGGAAAAGAAGCTCCTGGTCATAGACGATCTCTTCGGAAGCGACCTCAACCGCCTCACCGCGCTCATGATGACCATCTGCGAGAGTCACCGGCGATATCGCGACTACACCCGCCAGGATATTGCCCAGGCCCTTCGCGCCTTCATTGCGGCATTGCCGGTATACCGCACCTATATCAACGCAGGACCCGGCTGGATGGCTGACCAGGACAGACAGATCATTGCAGCGGCAGTCGAGCGGGCCAAAGAAGAGGCTGAAATCGACCCCGATCTGATCGACTTCATGAGAGATGTCTTCATGCTTAAGGTGACTGGTGCCCGCGAGTCTGAGTTCGTCATGCGCTTCCAGCAGCTCACCCCTTCGGTCATGGCAAAGGGCGCCGAAGACACCGCCTTCTACACCTACAACCGCTTCATTGCCTTCAACGAGGTTGGAGGGGACCCGGGTTCGTTCGGAATCGATGCCGACCTCTTCCACCTCAGGATGAGCCGGCAGCTCAAGTCGCACCCGTTCACCATGCTCTGCACCTCCACCCACGACACAAAGCGGAGCGAGGATATCAGGGCACGGCTCGCGGTCCTCTCCGAGATCCCCGGACAATGGAGCGATGCGGTCCGCAGGTGGTCCACCCGGGCCGAGCACTACCGGAGAGGGGATTTCCCGGACAGAAATATGGAGTACTTCCTCTACCAGACCCTGGTGGGAGCCTGGCCCATCGGCGAGGACCGTCTCCTGCCCTATCTGAAGAAGGCCTCTCGGGAGGCAAAGACCCACACCTCCTGGACAGCACAGGACCCTGAGTACGAAGAGGCCCTGAAATCGTTCGCCTCGTCTCTGGTTCAGAACCCCGCGTTCATCCACGACCTCCAGTCCTTTGCCGGACTCGTGGCCGGGCCCGGACGCATCAACTCGCTCTCTCAGACGCTTCTGAAGCTCACGGTCCCGGGCATTCCCGATCTCTATCAGGGATGCGAGCTGTGGAACCATAGCCTGGTGGACCCGGACAACCGGAGGCCCGTGGATTACCCGCTCCGCCGCGACCTGCTCGGCAGGATAAAAGGCATGAAACCCGGGCAGATCATGCAAGGCATGGAATCCGGCCTTCCAAAGCTCTGGACAATCAGTCAGGCCCTCGAACTCCGCAGACGTATGCCGCAGGCGTTTGGAGACAGATCGTCCTACCGGCCCCTTGAGATCACCGGCCCGCAGGCTCAATACGCCATGGGTTTCATCCGGGACGACACGGTGGCGATCGTGGTGCCCCGCCTGAATCTCAAGCGGGGCGATGTCTGGAACGACGACACCCGGGTAGAGCTGCCGGCGGGCCCCTGGAACAATATGCTTTCTCGAGAAGAAGTCCGAGGCCCTTGGATACGAATCGGCGAGCTTCTGGAAAGGTTCCCGGTCGCGCTCATGGGCAGGGATGGAATCTGACATGGCAGTAACCCGCGTGTGGGCGCCATATGCCCAACAGGTACTCATGGTCGTGGACGGCAAGTCCTTTCCCATGCTGAGCACGAGGCATGGCTGGTGGGTGCTGGACAGCCCGTTTGCCGGTCACGGCTCGGATTATGCCTTTGTGCTCGACGGCTCAGACCCCCTTCCCGATCCCCGGTCCCCGTGGCAGCCCTACGGGGTCCACGGTTTTTCCCGGATGCTCGATCACTCTCTCTTTTCGTGGACCGATGATCGCTGGCAGGCCCCGCCCCTTTCCAGTGCTGTGATCTACGAGCTGCACACAGGCACCTTCAGCCCCCAGGGCACCTTTCAGGGTGTGGCACAGAAGCTCGATCACCTCGTGGATCTCGGGATAACACATATCGAGCTCATGCCGGTGAACAGCTTTTCCGGGACGCACGGATGGGGATACGACGGGGTGGATCTCTTTGCCCCGCATGAGCCCTACGGCGGTCCAGAGGGGCTCAAGGAGCTGGTTGACGCCTGCCACGGCAGAGGGCTCGCGGTGATCCTCGATGTGGTCTCCAATCACCTGGGGCCCGAGGGAAATTATCTCGGTCGGTTCGGCCCATATTTCACCGACCGGTACTCGTCACCCTGGGGCAACGCGGTGAACTTCGACGGCCCGGGCAGCGACGAGGTGCGCGGCTTCTTCATCGACAACGCCCTCATGTGGCTGAAGGACTATCACATGGACGCGCTGCGCCTGGATGCGGTGCATGCCATCATCGACACCTCGGCCGTCCATTTTCTGGAAGAGCTCTGTGGGGAGGTCGAGGTACTCCAGGCCCGGACCGGCCGGCACCTTGCGCTCATCGCCGAGAGCAACCTGAACAACCCCCGGATCGTGCAGCCCTGCGAGATCGGCGGGTATGGGATCAATGCCCAGTGGAGCGACGACTTTCACCACGCCGTGCACACCGTGCTCACAGGCGAGAGGAGCGGGTATTACGAGGATTTCGGAACCCTCTCGGATCTGGCCCAGGCCATTGAGGAGATCTTTGTCTACAACGGACGCTACTCGGCATTCCGGGGCCGCAGGCACGGAAGGGCTGTCCGAGGCGTGTCCGGAAACAAGTTCCTCGCCTATCTCCAGAATCACGACCAGATCGGGAACCGGGCGAAAGGCGAAAGGGTAAACCACCTCGTGGATACGGGCCGTTTCATGCTCGGCTCGGCCCTGGTCTTCACCTCCGCCTGTATCCCCATGATCTTTCAGGGTGAAGAATGGGCCTCCTCGTCTCCCTTCCAGTATTTCACCGGCCACCAGGACGAGGAGCTGGGCAAGGCGGTGATAACCGGCAGGAGAGCGGAATTCGCAGCCTTCGGGTGGAACCCTGATGATATTCCCGACCCGCAGGATGCGGCCACGTTCGAGCGCTCCAAGCTCATCTGGGACGAACTCGAATGCGAACCGCACGCCTCGGTTCTTGCCTGGTACAAGGGGCTCATCAGGCTCCGCCGCGACCTGCCCGGGCTCAGAGACGGTTCCTTAAGCCGGATCCTGATCTCGTACAACGAAGAGGAGCAGTGGCTCGCCATGAACCGGGGTCCTGTCATGGTTGCCTGCAACTTCTCCCGGCAGGGGAGGCGGATCGGGATCTACGACGGACAAAGGAGGGAGGTTCTCCTCACCTCGCGCAGCGGTGTCGTGTATCGGAAGGACTCGCTGGTCCTGCCCGGGGAATCCGCAGCCATCCTGCTCCAGTCATGAAGAAAAGGATGCCAAGGAAACGATGCACTCATTATACCAGGAAGGCAGAAACTTCTGGAAAAAAGGCAGGGCACACCGCGTCAGCTTCATCATCGACGCCCGGGATTATTTCGCCGCCTTTGCCGAGGCAGTACTGAAGGCCGAACGCTCCATCTATATCACGGGCTGGGACATCGACAGCCAGCTCACCCTCATCCGGGGAGAAGAACGTCCTGATTTCCCCGTCCGCCTCGGAGAGCTCCTGAACTACGTGGTTCGCAAGAAACCGTATCTGCACGTCAATATCCTGGCCTGGGACTTTTCCGTTCTCTATACGTTCAAGCGCGAGTACCTCCCGGCGTGGAAGTTCGCGTGGAAGTTCGGCCGGCGAGTCCATTTTCACCTGGACAACTACCTGCCGCCGGGCGCATCCCACCACCAGAAAATCGTGGTGATAGACGACCGCATCGCCTTTACGGGCGGAATCGATCTCACCCACGTACGCTGGGATACCCCGGAACATCTCCCCGACGATCCCCGCAGGTCGGATCCCTGGGAAGAGAGCTACCCGCCGTTCCATGACGTACAGATACTTGTCGACGGCGAGCCCGCGGCCTTCCTCGGAGAACTGTTCCGGCAGCGATGGCGCTATGCCGCGCGCAAAGGGCTTCCCCTGCCGGGAGCAACGGCGTCAGATCCCTGGCCGCGGATGTGCGTCCCGGATATCCGTCAGATCGATGTGGCGATATCCCGGACGCAGGGCAGATACCGGGAAAAGCCAGAGATACGGGAGGTGGAGTCGCTCTGGGTGGACGCCATTGCTGCAGCGCGCAGGCATATCTACATTGAGTCACCTTTCTTCACTTCCTCCAAGGTGGCGGGCGCCATCTCCAAGAGACTCTATGAGGATGGCGGGCCCGAGATCGTGGTGATAACGAGGAAAAAAAGCCACGGATGGCTCGAGGAAAGCACCATGGACGCCATCAGGGCTCACCTGGTGAAGCGAGTGAAGCGGGTCGATACGGGCGGCAGGTTCGGGATCTACTATACAGAGCATCCCGACAGACCGGATGAGCTGTTCGAAGTGCATTCCAAGATTCTTATCGTGGACGACGCCTTTGTTCGTATCGGATCTTCGAATATCTCCAACCGTTCCATGGGGCTGGATTCCGAATGCGACCTGAGCCTGGAGACATGGGGCCACGCCAAGGCAAAAAAAGCCTGCAGGGATCTGCGGGATAGACTTCTGGCCGAGCACCTGGGTTCGACATCAGAGAAGGTAGGAGAAACCCTCGAAAAGACCGGGTCCCTGATCCGGACCATCGAGACCCTGGGCAGCCCCGATCGGACTATGCGGCCCCTGGATGTCTCTCCCGCAGTGAGGAACATCCTCTCGAAACCCTATCTGGTGGACCCCGAACGCCCCATTGACCCGGATGATTTCATCGAGAGATTCATCGACAAGGAAGATCATCATTCCGGAAGAAAACGGATCATCATGTTCGTTGCCCTGATGCTCGCGCTCATCGTCCTGGCCGGGGCCTGGAAATGGTCGCCCCTTGCAGGATACCTGGACATCGATGTCATTTCCGAATGGGTCGGCTCTTTGAGCGGCCATCGTCTCATGCCGCTCATTGTCGTAGCACTGTATGTACTGGGAGGTCTGGTGGTCTTCCCTGTTACGGCCATGGTAGCCATAACCGCGGTGGTCTTCCCGCCCCTGACCGCACTGGCGCTCTCCGTGGCAGGGGCCATGATGAGCGCCTCGGTGATCTACTGGATCGGCAGGTTCCTAGGAAGGGATTTCGTGAGAAAGGTGGCGGGCAAGAAGATCAATCAGCTCAGCAGGCGCCTTGCACGGCAGGGCCTGCTCGCCATAACCATCATACGATTCATCCCGGTCGCCCCTTTTTCCGTGGTGAACCTCGTGGCAGGGGCATCCCACATCAGGTTTCGGGACTATTTTATCGGAACCCTGATCGGCATGACGCCTGGCTTCATCGCCATCACACTGTTTACGGAATCGCTCATGAGCTTTCTCTTCGAGCCCAATATCGTCAACATCACGGTCCTCGCAGGCATCACCCTGGTGGCCGTGGTTCTCCTCATATGGCTGAAAAGGCGTATAGCAAGAAGGATGACGCAATCCGCCGGGGAGAGGGCTACATGACCGGAAACAGTCATCAGGGGATAGGTTCGAAGAGGATCAAGGTCGCTACGTACAATATCCACGGGTGGATCGGCACGGACCAGCGGCAGATGCCCTTGCGGGCGATCCGGGTCATCGGCGAGCTCGGTGCCGATATCGTGGCCCTGCAGGAAGCCAACTTCTCTCTTGAGCAAGGCGGCCATCTCGACGAGACATTCTTCTCCACGCTCACGGACATGGAGGTGATCCTCGGCCCCACATTCTTCAAGTATGCTCTGCACTACGGGAATGTCCTGCTGAGCAGATTCCCGATCGTGCGGTTCCATCGCATCGATCTGAGTGCGCATCCGTACGAGCCCCGCGGCGCCATCGACGCGCTCATCAGAATAGACGGCACGACTATCCGGGTGCTGACCGCCCATCTGGGACTGCGGGCGGTCGAGCGGAAATTTCAGGCAGACATGCTCATGCAGACCCTTTCGAGCGATTTCCAGGGGACGGTCATCATCCTGGGCGACTTCAACGAGTGGACCCTTAGGCGCGCGGCACTCAAAAGGCTCTATTCGCTGTTCGGAAAGACGAAAAGCCCCCGGACCTTCCCCTCGTTCCTCCCCATCTTCTCGCTGGACCGGATCATGGTCTCCCCCCCGGGGTCTCTGGTGAGGATCCAGGCGCACAGGAGTCTCGACATCATCATGGCATCGGACCACCTGCCGGTTACCGGCATCATCGAGATCTGATGCCTCGTTTTTGTGCCGGGCTTCGGGGGTAAGGATCCGGGTCTGGCTCTCCGTGCGGGAGAGGCCCTATAGATATGATCGCGGGTTCCAGGCCCATCAAAAATCCCGCCCGGCCGCCCATGATGTTCCGGGTATTGGTCCTCTCCAGGTGAAATCCGGATGCGTATCTCCCCGGCTCGACGCCCTTCTGGTATAGAGATACCATGCGCTGCTCCCGGCCGAGCCACGGATATACACCCCTGCTGCATCATTGGGCAGTACGTCGTTGATTCGGACTCGGCGGTCTTGTCCATGTCGAGAAGCGAGAAAATCGCCCGGTCGAACACGGCCATGCTCCGGGAAAAAGACGCAATGTGATGAATCCGGCATCCTTCCGGGGGAAAAGGCTGTCCTGGCGAGAGAGCGGTCTCGTATGAACTGTCAGGCCCGGTCTTCGAGCACCTTCCTGAGCATTGTCGCAAAGACCCTCTTGAGGAGGGGGACCATCACCGGAACCGCCAAGAGCCAGACGAGGGCGGCGCGAAAGACCCGCTCTCCGGCATACCCCAGGGCGCTCGCAAAATCCGCCCGGAAAAGGCTCATCACGTTCTCGACATCCCCGGCTGCGGCCGGCGCTCCGAAGAGATGTTCCCCCAGCATGATGAGCGGGACAAGGAGGACGATCTGCAGCGGATAGACCAGCCAGTTCGCCAGCTGGATAGCCGCCATGTTCAGCCGGAACATCACTGCGGCGCCTGCACACAGAAAAGTGGTGATTCCCAGGACGGGGAAAATGCCCAGCACCGCCCCCCAGGCTATGCTCAGGGCAATCCTCTCCGGCTCTGTGCCCTGTCTGAGCAGATCCAGAACCGGTTCGAGAACCCTGCTCCGAAAATATCGAACCATATGGCCATGCATAGCTCTTTTTGCTGCCCATGACAATCCTTTGATTTGATACGGATAGAAAATGAACCCGTTCTGATCCTTATTTAAGGAATTTAAGGACCCTTGCCCCGCTGGTATATCCCTCCTGCCCGGCCCCAAGACTATACGCCTTGAAATCCAAGTACCAAAGCCCTTGCGAACGGCTTCCATATGGTCTAGTATCAGCCCTGCCGAACAGGTTGACACTATAGTGCCAGGCCAATGGCGTATCGTGTCTTTCTTAAAAAGAGACGATCTCCTGACAGCAGCTATAACGTCGGAAATGAGACAGGTGTGAGTAGAAAGAAAATCACCCGGGAGAAACCCCAACAGCAGGACCTACAGGTCCCGGAAACAGGAATCGCAAGAATCGAGAGTTACCGCTTTGGCGAGGCAACGGTGCGGGTCTGCGAGGTTGACGTCAATACCTGGCAGTGCTCGATGGACGAGGGGGTGATCGGCTTTGTGACCTACACCCCCGAGTACAAGTTCAAGATCGACGGCCGGGGGAGAGATTACGGCTATCGGGCGTTTCATTCACACACCCGTGAAGGTGCCGAAGAGCACCCGGCAACCGAGGTGAACACGTATTCCTCACTCAGAAACGCGACCCGGGCCGTGGTGGCCCACCACTACAGCGGAAGGCGGTACACCTATGTCCACGACAATATCGTCATACTCGACGGTCAGGTCGTTCCGGAAAGCGTGTTCAGGGGCAGAAAGATCATCAAGCCGCTGCTCGAAAACACCCGGAAGTAAGACACCGGCCTCTCCTCTCTAAGGCTGATTCTGCTCAAAGAAGAGTCTCTCAAAGGTCCTGTTACCGGTATTCCCTGTCGGAGAGGCAAAGAAGGACCTCGAACAGCATGTCGAGCATGGGCTGCCTGTCTTCCCGTATCCGCGCTTCGTCCTTTGCGCCCGCGGCCTGGAAAAACTCGCGGCAAACCTTTCGCTCACGGTCGGTAAAACGCGCGACAAAGGTCTCGGGGCCGGTATCCGGCGTTTCTTCCTGCCGGTTCCTTCTCCCGTGCGCCCAGTTGATGACATGGGAGAAGTAGATCAGTGCCCGGTCCAGCAGGACAAAAGGGAACTGGATGTTGTGGTTGGGCCCCACGATGAGCACGAAGTCGCCAAGGCTCTTCTTCATCTGGAACCTGCCCACCTTCGGGCCCTTGATCTCGGTGGGCACCATGCGTTTCCCTCCCACCAGGGCGGAACCGGCGCCCAGTATGGCGCCGGATACCGCGAACACCCCGAAGCTGATCCCGGCCGTGGCCGCATCGATACCCAGCCCGATGCCCGTGCCTGCGGCAGCGCCTGCCGCGGCTATCTGATAGGGGTTCAAGCCCAGGAGACGCCAGGTTTTCTCATGAAACAGGTCCTTGCCCGCGATTGACTGCTCCGGGAGCCGGTAATCGAAGATATTATGTTTGAAGAGCCTCCGGATTTCGAGATGGGTTTTCCGCTCCACATCCCGTATATGGTCCTGATATTCACCAATGAGCTTTCTCCTGATCTCCTCCAGGTCCTCTCCCTGGGAATAGCTCTGCGATATCTGATGGGCAAGGCATGTCTCGATCATGCCGCAGATATGCCAGGCGGTCTGATTCATCCGCCTGCGCCAGTCCTCCCTGACAGCGCGGATCACCGGTACAAGCGCAGGCTCCCACTCCTGGTCGATGGATTTCAGGCTCTCCAGCAGCGCCACCCTCTCCGCATAGGTGGCCCGGTGGGCATTGAAGATCCGCACCGAGTTGAAGTGCTTGCGCAGTTCGTCGCGCCACTGCGGGATAAAGGACCTGTCTTCTTCCTTGCTGTTGATGACCGCCATCCTGGGTATCCCCGTCATGCGCAGGATCTCCATCTCAGCCCGGTCCATGGAACGGAGCGGCCTGGAGGCGTCGAGTACATAGATGATCCCGGCCCCCTGGCTCAAAGGGCGAAACAATTCGCATTCCCCGCTGAACAGGGGGTCCCCGCAGTGCTCCTTGAGAAACGAGTCGAGCATGTCCGGGCCCTCGTGTTCCCGGAGCCAGGCCAGAGCGGCCCTGGGAGACTGGAATCCCGGGGTGTCCACGAACCGCACGATCTCAAGGCCGTCGATCACCACGGGGAAGGTGCGGCATACCGTAGTTTCCCCGGGGATGGGCGTGATACGGACACTGTCGTCTTCGGTGAGGGTGGATACCACGGAAGACTTGCCCTCGTTGGGGTGTCCGACAATGGCAAAGGTGAGTACGGAAGCGGAGCCGGTCATTGCTCACCCACTGCCACCACGCGCAGATACGGGTCGCCAAGACTCGCCAGGACCCTGCTCCAGATCTCCCTGTCCGTAGGTTTTACAGGGGTGAAGATCGTGCCGGCGCCGGGTTTGCCGATGAGGAGCACGGCAATCCTCATCTCCTTGCCCCCGCGCGCTCTCAGCTCTCTGACCACCCGGATGATCTCGATAATGGGAGGCTGCCAGGCCTCCTGTATGAGAACCGCGGCTCCGCCGTTGGCGGAGTGGATCTGTACCGCCGCATCAATGGACGACCGGTCTTCCATCATCTCCCCGGTGACGGGAAAGAGATAGGCGAACCCCCACCCGAGCAATGACTTGAGGTGCTGCTCCAGATCCCCCCGGTCACAGCGCCGGTAGATGTCTTCCGGCACGAGCACGGCGGCATCCGTGTGCTTCAGAGAAAAGGGCTCGAACTCGACCTTTGTCTCGGCCGGCTGGGCCCCGGACAGCCCGGAGGGACCCGGAAGACCCTGGGTGGAAACAGTGGGGGACTGCATGCGCATCATGAGCCTTTCGCAGGAAGCGTGCGTGAAGTCCAGCCGGGTGAGCGAACGTCTCTTGCCCGCCAGGGAGACGCCGAGAAACACCAGCCTGGGGAGCAGGCCGTAGAAGACTACTGCAGCAACGAGAAAAGGCCACCACGATACGAGGCTCGCCGTGGACAGCGGCGCAATCCCCTCTTTGAGCACGATGCGGCTTCCCTCGATCTGTGCCAGGCTCGGGTGAGCGTATTGGCCCAGGAGCCATGACCACGGCGCGGCCAGCACCCGGACGAGGGTATGGACGCTCTGCGAGCTCATCTGGAGGGTCGACTGCCAGCCAAAGGCCAGGTCTGCGGTCATGACCCGGATAAGGGTGGCGCCTATGGCGCCCGCGTTGAACAGAACCCCAAAGAGCTGCACCAGGGAGAAGACCGGCCAGAACAGCACCCGGCCGTACACGCCGTACATGCCGCGCACCGTGCCCGATATCTCCCCGGCCTCTGTTCTCTTCCCGCCGGAAACCGAGGCCAGGGCGCTGCGCGCGAGCCTGACCGCCATCCTTTCGAGCAGTCTGCTCATGAGGGTATAGACCAGGGAATACCTCCTGACCGCGTTCAGAGAGGTCTTGAGAAAAATGAACCTGGCCATCATGAGAAGACCCAGGATCTGCAGGAACACCAGTATGCCAAGATAGGCCGATACATTGACCGGCTCTTCGCCTGTGTAGACCAGGAGCGAAAAGGCCGCGCCGGCGCCTGCGAACAGGCCGATTATCCCGATGAGCGCCGCAAGGATCGAGCGGGCCTCGAAGAACACATTACCCGGCAGTGCCGCATCGCGGCCCTGCTGCTTGCGATAGAGCTTTCTCCGCTCTTCGAGCCAGATCCGTACGGCCCGGCGCCGGAAACCTCCTGTTGAGACCTCCTCGGGAGAGATACGGGGCTCCACGGCCAGCAGATAAATCCGCCGGTCCCGTTTCACCGCCGATGAATCATCCTGCTCTTCGTCCCGGGAGAGGAAGTACTCGAGGTCGATCAGGTCGGCTATGGTCCATGTCTCCACATTCATCTCCTGCCCGGATGCCTAAAGACCGGGATAAAAACCCTTAAAAAATTATTTCACTACCGTCTGTGGCCAGGGGAATCATCAGGACGGGGTCTTGTCCTTCGCCCTCTGCCAGATCTCGTCCATCTCCTGCAGACTCATCTCTTCGAGGGGCACGCCCCTTCTCTGTGCCTCTTCCTCGATCTTTCTGAAACGGCTCCTGAAGGTGCGGTTGGTTCTTCTCAGGGCAGTCTCCGGGTCCACCTCGGCAAACCGCGCGAGGTTCACGACGCTGAACAGGAGATCCCCGATCTCAGCGGTGATGTCCTGGACATTGCCCCTCTCCATGGCCTCCCGGAGCTCGTCTGCTTCCTCCTTCACCTTGTCGATCACCCCCCGGTGGTCCTGCCAGTCAAAGCCTGCGCGGGACGCCTTGGACTGGATCTTGCGGGCCTGGAGCAGCGCGGGCAGGATCTCGGGGATGCCGTCCAAGAGAGATTTGCGGTGCGCCTTGCCCTTTTCCTGCCGTTTGAGCCGCTCCCAGTTCCTGATGACATCCTCGGAGCCGGCAACCTCCTCGGTCCCGAACACGTGGGGATGGCGGTAGATGAGCTTGTCTGCGAGCCCGTTGATCACGTCCCGGATGGTGAACTCGCCCAGGTCCTTGGCAATGGTGCTGTGGAAAAGTACCTGCAGAAGCAGGTCTCCAAGCTCCTCCCGGAGGTGGTTCAGGTCGCCGCTGTCAATGGCGTCCACAAGTTCGTACGCCTCCTCCACCGCGCACCGGGAAATGCTCTCGTGAGTCTGCCGGGCATCCCACGGGCACCCGCCCGGGGCTCTGAGCCTCTCGAATATCTCCACCAAGCTGTCAAAGTCCTTCATGGTCTTCTGTCCTCTCCCCTGCTTTTCAGGTAGCACCTTCTGTAAAAAACTCAAGCACCATACCCCAGATGTCGCAAAGAGAACAAGAACGAACAAAAACAGAGTTCTCACACGATGCAGAGGATTTATTGCTTGAATCTCGGCAACGGCTGTGGCGATATAACACTACACTTTATTGATAAGGCGGACCACCGGTATGATGGAGCTAGTGGATTTTTTTCAGAGTCATCCCTTTCTTCTGGGCCTTGCTGTCGGGCTCATCGCCGTGCTGTTCGTGTGGGCCCGGGGTCTGCTCCGGTGCCGGGGCCTGAACAGGGAGATGGCCAGGCTCAAGGAGAATCTCTATACCAAGATGCAGATCGACGCGAAGGGGCACATGACCAGAGAGAGCGAGCTGGAGCAGCTCAGGAAGGCCAACGAGAACCTGCGCATCACGGTGCGGTCGCTCCAGAACAAACCGGGCAGGGCGGAGATACGCCAGCTTCATGTCTATGACAAGGCCATCCACTCCATGCTCGCCAGGGCACCGGGGTTTGCTCCCACCTGGGAGATGGTCGTGAAAGAGGCGGAAGACGAGATCGCCCGGACCGAGACCGGCATCGCCGCCTTCATGCGCAAGGTCTTCATCCCCAGAAACCAGATGCCGGCGGGAGAAGACGAGCAGAAACTCATCGACTACGAGAACGAAAAGAACGAGTAGATTCCCGTTCTTAAGAAAGGATGGAACATGGATCGCCATGATGCCTCAAGCGGGCGCAAAGGTTGATTCGTGCCCGCGGGCGGATGGAACCGGGGTCCATGGATTCACCCGCAGGTTTTTTGTTTTTCAGGACTCCAGCTCGATGGCAGGACACTCGGGCCGCTCGGGGCAGATCACGGTCACCGGGGCCTGCTCTTCGATAACGCGCATGGTCTTCCATTTGCCCCCCAGGAACCTGAACAGAAACACGAACCCGAGGACCACCACATAGAGAGATGCCGCCGTCCACCCGGCCATGATCCCGTAGTCGAGGATAACGATGGCTGCATAGCTCGGCACGACCAGCACCAAGACGGACACGAGCACGATCGTGTACATCACGAAACGGGTGTCGCCGGCGCCCTTGATGGCGGACGCGAATATGATATTGAGGGTGTCGAACACCGAATACACCGCCACGAACCGGAGCAGGACAAGGGCGAGCTCGCGGATCCGGCCGAAATACTCGGGGTCGGAGCGGGCTGCAAAGGGCGCGATAAAGAGCTCGGGCACCACGACATACATGAGCGCTATGCTTGACATATAGGTGAAGGTCATGAAGAAGCCCGAGTATACGCTCTTCTGGGCGATGTCGGGCCTCCCCCTTCCCAGATACTGCCCCACAAGGACCGAGATCGCGATTCCAAACCCGATCATGGGCATGAAGGCGATGGTGTTGATGTTGAAGGCGATGTTCGTGGCTGCCAGAGGGATGGTGCCGAGCCTGCCCATGATCATGATAAAAACGGTGAACCCCAGCATGTCCAAAAAGAACTGGACCCCTGAGGGAACCCCGAAGCGCATCAGCCTCGCGAGCAGGGCCCTGTCGGGTTTCCAGCCTGCCAAGGTGTGGAACACTGCGCTGTAGGACGGGCGCACGATGATCACGAAGTAGGCTGCGAAGTTAAAGACCTCTGCGATCACCGTGGCGATGGCCGCGCCCTTGATCCCCATCTCGGGGAAGCCGAGGTGCCCGAAGATGAGGAGATAGTCGAAGATGATATTGATGGCCGTCATGGCGACATTGACCCACATGACGACCCAGGTCCTGCCCAGACCGGAGAAAAAAGCGGACAGGGCTGCTGCGGCGATGAGCGGCGCGGCCCCGATGTTCAGATACTGGAAATAAACGACCTCGTTGTTCCTGATCCCCTCCGGGTGCCCGATTACGTCGAATATGGGACCTGCAAAGGGAATGGTGAGCGCAACGACCAGCCCGCCGATCAGGGCCACGTAGATGCCCTGCCACAGGGCCGGTCCGACCTGCTCTTTGCGCTCCGCGCCGAAATACTGGGCCACGAAGGTGCTGACATAGCTCGCGGTGCCGATGAATATGCTGATGAGGGTGAAGCTCAGCATACCGGCAGGCATGGCTGCGGCAATAGACTCAGGAGAGTACCAGGTGAGGAACATGCGGTCCACAAAGTGCTGGACCGACCATGACCCCGAGCTCACCACCAGGGGGAGGGCGATTCCCAGCACCTCACGAAAGCCGCCCGGGCCGCTCCATCTCTCTCGGACCATATGGCCTGCCTCTCTTATATTCCTGGGGAAGAACCGGCTCTCCTTGCCGGTCAATGTGCGCCTGTGCCGCCGCTTTCATATTTTTGGGAAAAACCTGTTCGTGCTCCTTAAAAAAGAGATCTCCTCTTGAATTCATATGCCCGATCACTCCCGGGAATCAACAAAGCGGGCACCCGGAGGGCTGACCGCAGGCGCGGGTGATCGAACCCTTTGTACACGATTTTTCATCAAAGAAATAGACATGACAAACGGATAAGGAAGTGATAGGTGCCATAGCCAGCATCCATGTAGGAGGAAAACATGGCCATTGAACGTGAAAAGGTAGAGCAGGTACTGAACAAGACCAGGCCCATGCTCCAGAGAGACGGCGGAGATGTGGAACTCGTAGACGTGACAGACGACGGAAAGGTTTTCGTGCGCCTCAAGGGCGCATGCGGCGGATGTCCCATGGCGACCATGACCCTGAAGTCCTTTATCGAGCGCGCGATCAAGAAGGACATTCCCGAGGTCGCCTCGGTCCAGCAGGTACGATAAACGAAAAAAAGCGCATGTCGGATGCACGAAAAAAGGCCAGGCTTCCGGCCTTTTTTCGTGCATCCGACATGCGTTGTGCAGGCGGTCCTTTCCCATGATCAGTGCATTTCCCCCCTTTGGCGCCATCCATGCCATTGTCCTTCCGGTTCCGGGGTTCGGCAATCTCCTGACCTCAAACATCTATGTCCTGGGCACGGGCCCGGTGACTTTGATCGATACCGGGCCAAAGTTTCCCGGCGCCTTCGAAAACATTGAAAAGCAGCTCCTTGAGATCGGTTTTTGCTTCCAGGACATTGAGCGCATCATCCTGACCCATGGTCACATTGACCATTTCGGCCTGACAGGGAAGATCATCGAGGCCGCAGGCCGCCCCATCCCCTGCCACCTCCACCGGGACGATATCTGGCGCACCTCGGGCCAGTATATCCGGCACGGGTTCTGGGGCGAGGAAGTCCTGGAGTTCACCCGGATGGCCGGCATGCCGCGGGACGCGGTCGAGCGCATGAAGCGGAGGTCCGCGTTCTTCAAGAACTTCTGTGACCCGCTGGAGGAGGCCATCCCCATGGACAGGGGGGACACCTTTTCCGGCCCCGGCTTTGAGCTCAGGGTCGTTCACACCCCCGGGCACTCCCCAGGAAGCTGCTGCCTGTACGAATCCAGGTCGCGCGTACTCTTTTGTGGGGATCACATCATCAAGCACATCACCCCAAACCCGATCATGGAGATCCACCGCTCACTGCTGAGCGACCCCGGCTACCAGAGCCTGATCTCCTACGAGGATTCCCTGAAAAAGGTCGAAGAACTCGACATCTGCTATGCGTTTTCCGGCCACGGGGAATACATCGACGACGTGCCCGGGCTTCTGTTGCGCTACCGGGAGCATCACGAGAGCCGGAAACGCCAGATTCTCCATCATATCCAGGACATTGACCGGCCCATTTCTCACCTGGTCCAGGAGCTGTTTCCGGACATACCTGAAAGCGAGATCTTCCTGGCGGTCTCGGAGGTCTACGCCCACCTTGAAGTGCTCATCGGCGAAGGCAGGGCCAGGATGAGCACCGCCGGTCCCCCTGCCCTGTTCCGGGCCTCCGGGGTCCAGCCGGCACCTGCCGGGTGAGGATATCCCTTTCGGACCCTTCTGCCCCCAAAGTGCGGTCCCGTATCCATTGAAAAAAGCACGGAAAGACCGGGCAAGGCTGCCTGCGCGAAAAAATTTTCCCGCAGGAAAGGTCAGCCCTTTACCTCCCGGGAAAGAAACGCTATCTATGGTGGCATATACCCCGGCAAAGAACCCGGGGTAAATAATGCTGAACAAACGAGGTGTTGCGTATGCCCTTCAGATTCGATACGATCCAGATCCACGGCGGCCACGAGCCTGATGAATCCAGCCGGGCAAGGGCGGCGCCCATCTATCAGAGTACGTCGTTCACCTTCCGGGACGCCGACCATGCAGGCGCGCTCTTTGGCGGGAAGGAAAGCGGGGACATCTATTCCCGGATCAGCAACCCCACGACCGGGATCCTGGAGAAGCGGGTGTCGCTGCTGGAAGGGGGAGCCGGCTCGGTGGCGTTCGCATCAGGGAGCGCCGCCATCCTTTCCTCGGTCCTGACCATCGCGCAGTGCGGCGAGGAGATCGTGTCGTCCCGTGCACTCTACGGAGGCACCACCCACCTGTTCCAGAGCACCCTGAAAGGGCTTGGCATCGGGGTGCGTTTCGTGGACATCAACGACCGGAAGCAGCTCCAGGCCGTACTGGGCCAGAAGACCAGGGCCGTGTTCACCGAGACCATCGGCAACCCCATGAACACGGTGGCCGACCTCGAAACGATCGCGGAGATGGCCCACGGGCATGGGGTGCCCCTGATCGTGGACAACACCGCCACCACCCCCTACCTGCTGAGACCCTTTGAGTACGGTGCCGACATCGTGGCGCACTCGCTGACCAAGTTCATGGGGGGCCACGGGGTCTCCATCGGCGGGATCGTCACTGATTCGGGCCGGTTTTCCTGGGAAAGGTTCGACAAGCTCTCGCAGCCCGACCCCGACCTGCACGGCCTGAATTTTACCGAGAAGTTCGGAAACCAGGCCTACATAGGACGGCTCCGCTCGGTGCTCCTGCGTGACGGCGGGGCGTGCATGTCGCCCTTCAACGCCTTCACCTTCCTGCTGGGCATCGAGACCTTGAGCCTGCGCATGCAGCGCCACTGCGACAACGCCATGAAGGTGGCCTCGTTCCTGGACAGCCATGCGGGCGTGGACTGGGTCAACTATCCGGGTCTCATGCACCACCCGGAGCATGAGACCGCCCAAAAGTACCTGAAGAACGGCTTCGGCGCCATCATCTCCTTTGCCCCAAAGGGCGGCTACCCTGCGGCCAAGCGGGTGGTGGACTCGGTGAGGCTTATCTCGCACCTGGCCAATATCGGCGACGCCAAGACGCTCATCATCCACCCCGCATCCACCACCCACCAGCAGCTCAGCCCGGAGCAGCAGGCGGCCTCGGGGATCACGCCGGACATGATCCGGCTCTCGGTGGGCATCGAGGATGCGGACGACATCCTGGAAGACCTGGACCGGGCGCTCATGAGAGGCAGGAGTGTATAAGATCCCGGCCCAGAACTACCCCATCATCCAGGAGTGGATCGCGCACGGCAGCAGGGTGCTGGACCTCGGGTGCGGCGACGGGTCGCTGCTCAAGACCCTGGCAAGTACCAGGCAGGTGGAAGGCATCGGCGTGGAGATCTCCCACGAGATGATCCTCAAGTGCATCAGCAAGGGGCTCTGCGTGTATCAGGCCGACATTGACAAGGACCTCTCCGAGTGGGATGACGGCAGCTTCGACTATGTAGTGCTCAATGCCACCCTGCAGGTCATCACCCGGCCCTGCCGAGTCATCGAGGAGATGCTCAGGGTGGGGAGATTCGCCATCATCTCTATCTCGAACTTCGGCTATGCGCGCAACCGCCTGCGCGTCCTGGCCCAGGGGAGGATGAGCTCGAGCACCAGGCTCTCCGGGGAATGGCATGACACCCCGGTGCTGCGCTACGTCTCTCTCAGGGAGTTCATGTCATCGATACGGGAGATCGGGGTCGAGATCATGGATGCCCGGTACTTCTTCCCCTTCGACATTATGAGCGACACCCGGTGGCCGCTCTACAACCTCCTGGCAAAGGAGGGAATCTTCAGACTGAGGCGCACATGAACCACACCCCTGTCCTTGTCGAGACACAGCTCCTTTCCCTTGATCGGCCCTTCAGGTTCGAGTCCGGAGACATCCTCCCCCGGGTCGACATCGCCTACGAGACCTATGGCCGGCTCAACGAACGGCGGGACAATGCCGTGCTCATCGAGCACGCGCTCTCAGGCGACGCCCATGCGGCATTCTACCACAAGGGGGACCGGAAGCCCGGCTGGTGGGACTGCATGATCGGGCCGGGAAAGGCCTTTGATACCGACCGCTACTTCGTGATCTGCTCCAATGTGATCGGCGGGTGCAGGGGAACTTCGGGTCCGGCCTCCATCGACCCCGCCACAGACAGGCCCTACGGGCTCACCTTCCCGCCCCTGTCCGTGCGCGACATGGTGGAGGTGCAGCGGGTCCTGCTCAGGCATCTGGGCATAGACAGGCTCACGTGTATCGCTGGAGGCTCCATGGGCGGGATGCAGGCCCTGCAGTTCTTCTGCGACTATCCGTTTCAGTTCGAATCCTTTATCTGCATCGCCTCGTCCATGAAACACTCGGCCCAGCAGATCGCCTTCAACGAAGTCGGCAGGCGCGCGATCATGGCCGACCCCCGGTGGAACAACGGCAATTACTACGACAGCGCACCCCCTGAAGGGGGGCTCTCGGTGGCCCGGATGATCGGCCATATCACCTATCTCTCGGAAAAGATGATGCAGGAGAAGTTCGGGAGGCTCAAAAAAGACAAGGAGTCCAGGGTCGTCTTCCGGCCGTCCTTCGAGGTGGAGCACTATCTCGACTACCAGGGGGTCTCGTTTGTCAAGCGCTTTGACGCCAACAGCTATCTCTATATCACCAACGCCATCGACAACTTCGACCTGAAAACGTCGCTGAGTTCGCGGGACCGTTTCCGGGGGGAGGGAAGACAGCGGGGTGCTCATCTGGACAGCATGCGCGGGAAACGGGGCCTCGTGATCTCCTTCAGCTCGGACTGGCTCTACCCGCCTTTCCAGTCAAAAGAAATCGTGCAGCTCTTTTCCGCGTTCAATGTACAAGTCTCCTACACTGAGATCGCTACCGAGCACGGCCACGACGCATTCCTGACCGACTATGCCAGGCCCTCGGAGATCATTCGGGGCTTTCTTTCTCCGCTTTCCTAGGCGTTTTCGCGGAACTCAAGCACCAGGCCTCCAGCCTCATGTTCTTGACGAACAGGCTCGTCCCTGCGGTCTTTTGCGCCGCTATTCAGGGCGTCTCCAGGGTCATGTTATCGATGAGCCGGGTGGCCCCCACCCTGACCGCGAGCGCCATGACCGCGCAGCCCTCGATCCGCTCGACGGGCTTGAGCAGCACCGGGTCCACGATCTGAACGTAGTCGACCGCGCTCTCGGAGGTCTGCTCGATCATCCGCACCGCCTCTGCCTTGAGAACCTCTGCGCTGCGCTCGCCCTGTTCCACGCGCCTTCGTGCATGCACAAGGGCCCGGGAGAGCACCAGCGCGCTTTTCCGCTGCTCCGCGCTCAGATATTTGTTCCGGGAACTCATGGCCAGGCCGTCATCTTCCCGCACCGTGGGATGGGCGAGAACCCGGACATTCATATTGAGGTCCTCAACCATCTTTCTCAAGACTGCGAGCTGCTGGCAGTCTTTCTCGCCAAAGATCGCGATATCGGGCTCAATGATGTTGAACAGCTTGGCGACCACTGTGGCGACCCCCCGGAAATGCCCGGGACGGGAGGCCCCGCACAGGCCCTCGGTGATATCCTCCATGTCCACATAGGTGCAGTAACCCTGAGGATACATGGCCTCGGCGCCCGGACAAAAGATGCACTCCACCCCAACAGACCCGGCCAGCTCGGTATCCCGCGGCAGATCCCTGGGGTACGTGGCCAGGTCTTCGCCCGCGCCGAACTGGGCAGGGTTGACAAAGATGCTGATGACCAGGTGGTCGGCTAAGGGCCTGCCCATCCGCATGAGATCCAGATGTCCCTTGTGGAGATAGCCCATGGTGGGCACAAGGCAGATGGTTTCGCCCTTTTTTCTTACCGTCCTGACCCAGTCCTTCATGGCCGGTATCTCTCTGATGATCTCCATGGCGGCTAGTCCTTGAAGCAGTGCTCCTGGGCCGGGAACGTGCCCTCCCTGACCTCGGAGGCGTATGCCTGGATAGCGCCCAGCATGGTATCGTAGAGATTCGCGTAGTGCTTGACGAATTTGGGCTTAAAGGTCTTGTCCATGCCCAGCATGTCCTGGATCACCAGGACCTGGCCGTCACAGAGGGGCCCGGCGCCGATGCCGATGGTGGGAATGTCCAGGGCCTCGGTCACCTCTCCTGCCACAGAGGCAGGCACGCATTCCAGCACCAGGGAAAAAATCCCGGCATCCTGGAGCGCCAGGGCGTTTTCCTTCAGGAGATCAGCAGCCTGCCTGCCCCGGGCCTGGACCTTGTAACCTCCAAAGGCATGCACCGACTGTGGCGTCAGCCCGAGATGGCCCATGACCGGGATATCGGCGTTTACGATGGCCCTGATCTGCTCGATCACCCGCTTGCCGCCTTCGACCTTCACACCCTGGGCATCGGCCTCCTGGAGGAGCCTGCCCGCGTTTCTCACCGCATCGGAAACGCTCGCCTGATACGACAGAAAAGGCATGTCGCTGATGACCAGAGCACCCGGCCTGGTGCGGGTGACGCAAAGGGTATGGTAGACCATCTGGTCCATGGTGACGCCCAGCGTGCTGTCGCCTCCGGCCATAACGTTTCCAGCGGAATCTCCTATGAGGATGACATCCATGTTCGCGGCATTGACAATGCGGGCCATGGTGGCATCATAGGCAGTGATCATGACAATGCGCTCCCTGCCTTTCTTGTCCATGATATCCCTGACCGTGATCCTTTGCTTCATGTCGGCCTCCTTTCCCTGGTATAGGTACTCTCTTTTCATGAAAAGGTTCAAGGGGAAAAGGCAGGAAAACCAGAAGGGGAAAGCCCTCTTGAGATGGCTGCTTCCCGCGAGGATGCAATGCTCGCTTAAAAAAGTCAGATAGTCTTGAGCCAGGTGAGCGTCTTGCCCAGAACCCTGGCGCAGACCTCCCGGTCGGACGCACCAGAGGAAGCGGGAAGCTTGAGCGAGTGGTCGCCCCCTTCGATGACATCGAGCGTGCTTACTGCGTCGGTCTTGGCCAGCACCTCGCTGAGTTTGTCGAGGTTGCAGAAAGGATCGCGGGACCCGGCAAAAAAGAGCATGGGTACCCGGATGTGATAGAGATGAGTGTCGCGCAGCATGTCTGTCTTGCCCGGGGGATGCAGCGGATAGCCCAGGAAGATGAGCCCCCTGACCTGAATGAGGTTGTCGGCCGCCACCTGGGAGGCGATCCTCCCTCCCATGGACTTGCCCGCCGCCACGATGAACGACGGCTTGTACAGTGGGTGATTCTTCAGATACTCATACACCTTGACCCAGGTCGCCTCCAGAACCCCCTCGCTGTCCGGCTTTTTCTTTTCCTCGTCCCGGTAGAGAAAATTGAAACGCAGGCAGAGATAGCCCGCCTCCGCAAGCACATTCGCCATGTGGACGAGCAGGGGATGGAACATCCCGTTGCCCGCGCCGTGTGCGAGGATAACAGCGGGTTTCTTCTCCCGGACAAACTGATCCGGGATGGAGATGATCCCCGAGATCTTCTTGTCTCCCTTGAGCGGGATGAATACATATTCCTCACACGCCATCGGGTCTCTCCTTCTGTTCCATCACCGGGTTCACGCTCCTCTTTACCCATCTCTTTCGGGCAGCGGATCGGCTGACTTGAGAGCAATTTCAACCTCCCGAATTCTATGCATGAAAATACAATGATTGTCACGCTTTGGTCCTGCCGGGCAAACAGGCCTGCCTTGGGCTCCCTTTCTACCGCAACCGCAGACAGGCCAGGCACGCTGTCCCGCGACCGGGTGGTCAGCCGGTAGAGACAAAGGCCGGCATCCTCCTTGGGCCGCAGGATGCAGGTGCAGGGTATTCCGCAGGAAGGGCGCGCCACAGTCGATGTAGTATTTTTCTTACACCATTTTCAGATCTTATCCTAGACATGAGATCGCTTAGTAAATCGAGTGTATAAATAACCCTGTATGAGCTCAAATCGGCTATTATGCTGTTAATTGCATAATTTAATCAGTATTATTGTAGTCTTACATGCCCCCGTTCGCTTGACAGCATTTCCCATTGGCTTAGAATGATCCCATGCGAGGCCCACTCCGGCTTGTTCCATACGAGATGCCGCTTCAGTCTGCAAGAAACTCCCGGTACCTTCCTCTTGCATTGCCCGCGCCTCAGACCATCGATACCTGCCAGACTGAAAGTCATGTGGATACCACTGATTATATCCGCGGCCGCCTTCATTGGGGCAACTCTTCCCTACTGAATGGATTCCCCTTCGGACCTGCTCCCAACGCCAAAAAGGAGGGCGCGGGCTCATGTGAGAGGGGCGGTAATACCAAGCTGCTTCAGGAAATCTGGCCAATATCACACATCTTGGGACAATCGAGTCAAGGCTCGATGAAAGGAGCTATTTTCCATGGGAAAAGACAACGGAGAAACCAAGCACAACGGCATGACAAGGAGAGACTTTGTCAAGATCTCGACCACGGTCGCTGCGGCACTGGGGGGAGCTGCGGCTCTGACTCTGCCTTCCCGGGCACAGGCTGCGGATACCCAGACAGCACCGGCCTCGAAAAAGTTCCTTATAGTGGATCAGAAAAAGTGCGCCGGCTGCATGAGCTGCATGCTTGCCTGCTCGATGGTGCATGAGGGGTCCTCGAACCTTTCCAGCGCCAGGATTCAGATCATCGACGATTCCTTTGCCGAGTTCCCCAACGACGTAGAGATCGCGGTGTGCAGACAGTGCGCTGATCCGGCCTGCTATTATGCATGCCCGCTGCAGGACAAGGCCCTGTGCATCGATCCCAAGACCGGGGTGCGATACATCAATAAAAAGGAGTGCATCGGCTGCAGAAAATGCATCGAGGCCTGCCACTTCACCCCTTCGAGAATCAGCTTCAATCTCAAACACAAGGTCGCCCTCAAGTGCGACATGTGTCAGGACACGCCCTTCTGGAAGCAGACAGGGAAACAGGCCTGTGTCGAGGTATGTCCCCAGAACGCCATCAAATTCACTTCGGAGCAACCCTGCGGGCACAAGGAATACAACGTGAACATGCGCGGCCAAGGCTGGGCCAAACTCGGGCTCCCGACCGACTAATTCCCCCTGGAGGTGAACACCATGTATTTATGCACAGGAAAAATTCTGAGAGTAAATCTCACGACCAGAAAGATCTCCACCCTCAGCACCAGTGATTACAAAGAATGGCTGGGCGGCCACGGGCTGGCTGTGGCCCTGTTCTTCGATCTGGTAAAGGCCAAGAGCGTAGGCGCATTCGACCCGGGCAACACCCTGGTCATCGCCCCGAGCTACTTCTCCGGCTCCCTGGTTCCCGCTGCCTGCAGAACCGAGATGGTGGGCATCCAGGCGCAGTCCTACCCTTATGAGTGGTTCACGAGGACCAACGTGGGCGGGCGCTTTGCCAACATGTGCAAGTATGCTGGCTTCGACGCCATCGTGCTCGAGGGCGCTGCGGAGAAGCCGACCTGGATCAACATCGTAGACAGCGATGTGGAGCTCGTCGATGCGACCAACCTCTGGGGCTTGGACACCGTGGACACGCAGAAGGTCATCTTCAAGAACGTGATCGGCAGCGCGGGCTACGGCAAGTGGCGCGCAACCAAGAAGGGCGAGACGATCCAGCGTCCCGCGGTGCTCACCATAGGCCCTGCGGGAGAAAACAGGAGCAGGCTGGGCACAGTCATGACCGACATGGGAAATGCCTTTGGCCAGGGCGGCTTCGGGGGTGTCTGGGGATCGAAGAACCTCAAGGCGATCAGCGTGCTGGGCACGGGAAGCGTGGAGGTTGCCAACCCCGACGAGCTCATGCAGGCCCGGATCTGGGCAGAGAAGAACTATGGCGCCGATGTGGACAACCCCAGGATCAATGCATGGCAGGAGTTCATCACCTCCCACTTTGGCGGACACCCCAACCGGGGATGGGCTCCGTACGACCAGCAGCGCAGGGCGAGCGGCTGTACGGGCTGCCACCTGAACTGCAGGCCGAGAACGTCTTCGGGTTACGGCAACGAGTCCATCTGTGTCGATGCCCTCTACTACCAGAACTGGGACCTCTCGAAGCACGGGAAAATCACCGAGATCACCGGCTATGCAGCAGACCTTGCACAGCGGCTGGGAATCAACTCGTTCGAGCTCCACACCGAACTGGCATATCTCAAGGCCCTCTATGACAAGGGCGTGCTCGGAAGAGGCATGAAGATCGACACGGACCTCCCCTTCGAGAAGATCGGAGAGGCGGAGTTCATCCAGCAGCTCCTGACCCAGATAGCATACAGAAAGGGGATCGGCAACGATATCGCGGAAGGAATCCCGCGTGCTGCACAGAGATGGGGCAGGTACAGGGAAGACACCGAGTCCGGCATCATGGCCGCAATGTTCTGGGGATATCCCGTGCACTACGACACCAGGGCCGAGGTCTACTGGGGCTATGCATCCATCGTCGGGGCGAGGGACATCAACTGCCACGACTTCAACGTGCCCGCCTACTGGATGCCGAGTCTGGACATCCCGGCCAAGAAGACGCCCATCGTCACTGCGGAGCAGGTCGCCAAGTGGGTCGGCGAGATGCCGCCGTATCACGATCCGGAAATGATGAACTTCGCCACGAGCAACATCTATTCGGTGCACATGGCAAGGACCACGGCATGGCTGCTCCATTATTCAACCTTCTGGAAGCAGACGTGCGGACTGTGCGACAATGCCTTCGCGGACTTTGTGAATCCGTACGGTCCGAACAACAGGGGCATCACCCCCGAGGGCGAGCTGAAATTCTTCAAGGCCGCCACCGGCAGGAAAATCAGCTTCGAGGAATCGCTTGAGATGGGCAGGAAGATGCATAATCTGAGCAAGGCGATCTGGACCCTGCAGGGACGCCACAGGGATATGGAGGTATTCCCGGACTACGTGTTCTCCGTCGACACGGAGGGAACATCGTACGTGCCCGGCGAACCGCCGTCCTACTACATGCCGACCAAGGAAAACGGCAAGTGGGACTACCGTAACGTCGTGCCCAGGCACCTGGACAGGAAGAAGTTCGAGGAGTGGAAAACCCGCTACTATGAGCTGGAGGGCTGGGATCCCAAGACCGGCTGGCAGAAGGAAAAGGTGCTCAAGGACCTTGGCCTGGACAAGGCGGCAAGTGAACTCAAGGCAACGGGAAAGCTGAAATAACCGTATCAGCGGATAGAAGCCGCAGGCTTCTACTCTTTTGGGGGAAAGAGAGATCTTTCCCCCTTACGAGATCGCGCAACAGCTTGCTGATGACAGGCATGTCTGCTGCGAGGCCTCTCGAGAATGCTCCTCGCATCAAAGAAGATACATGCGCATACGAAGGAGAAACAAGCGTGAACAGAAGAACCTTTCTTAAGGCTATGGGCATGGGCTCCGGAATCCTTCTCGGTGCCCGGCCCCGTGTAGTATACGCAAACGAATCCTTGCCGGATGCCGCGACCGTGCTTGTGGACGCGACACGGTGCATCGGATGCAGGCTCTGCGAGGAGGCGTGCGCCAAGGAGAACAGCCTGCCCGAGCCCGACCTCTCCGACCGCGGGGTGTTCGACCGGAAGAGACCGGCCTCGGAGACCGCCCTCACCGTCGTGAACCGCTACACGATCGAGGGCGCTGAGATACACGTCAAGACCCAGTGCATGCACTGCAGCCATGCTGCCTGCGTGAGCTCGTGCCTGGTGAATGCCCTGAAGAAGGAAAAAGAGGGCCCCATAAGCTGGCACACCAACTGTATGGGGTGCAGATACTGCATGGTGGCCTGCCCGTTCGAGGTGCCGAAGTTCGAATATCACTCGGCCGCTCCCCGGATCCAGAAATGCACGTTCTGTTATGCGACACGACTGGTGAACGGTCAGAAACCCGCCTGTGTGGAGGCCTGCCCAATGGAAGCCCTCAGCTTCGGCACGAGGAGCGAGATGCTTCAGGAGGCCAAAAAGAGGATCGTACACGCTCCTGACATCTACGTGAGCCACATCTACGGGGAGCATGAGGTGGGAGGCACAAGCTGGATCTATCTCTCCCCGGTTCCCTTCGGCCAGATCGGCTTCAGGACCGACCTGGGAACGACCCCCTATCCGGTCCTCACAAAAGGATATCTCAAAACTGTTCATGGGATCGATCTGATCGTCCCTCCCCTTCTGTTCGGTCTGGCCTACCTCTCGCGGCGGAAACGCGACAAGGATTAGGAGCGCGGTATGGATATGCAGACAACCACGCAGACCTTTTCTCTGGCCCAGGAACTCAAACCGAAGAAGCCGTATCTCACGCCCTTCAACATCATCACCGTCCCCGTGATCCTCCTTGGCGCGGTGCTCATCGTCATGCGCTTCGCACTGGGGCTCGGCTCCGTGACCAACCTCTCGCAGGATTTCCCCTGGGGCTTGTGGATCGGGTTCGATGTGCTCGTGGGCATAGCCTTTGCGGGCGGATCGTACGTCATCAGTTTCATGTACTACATCCTCGGGAAAAAAGTATATCATCCTATCGTCAGGGTGACGGTGCTCAATGGATTCCTCTCGTACTCGTTTTACGCAGGCGCCCTGGTTCTGGATCTCGGGCGGCCGTGGAACGCGTTCAACTTCCTCATCGGAAACGGGTTCGGGGTCGCATCGGTCATGTTCATGGTGGCCTGGCACTTTTTCCTGTACACCCTGCTCCTGCTCGTGGAGTTTGTTCCCGCCCTCGCGGAATGGATCGGGGCCAAGAGACTCTGGAAGGCGGTGAACTGGGTGAATCTCGTTGCCGTCGTCCTGGGCATCACGATCGCGCTGGGCCATCAGTCAGGCGTGGGGGGGCTCTTCCTGCTCGCCAAGGCCAAGATCCATCCGCTGTGGTATTCCCCGATGATCCCCCTGCTCTTTCTCGTATCGAGCATGTTCGCCGGCCTGTGCATGGTCATCTTCGAAGGATCGATTACCAGCAGGGCCTTCCGCGCGCGGCTTTCCGACGAGATGAGCAGCACTCACGACATCATCGTCATCAACCTGGCGAAGGTGTGCACGGGGATCATGGCTGTCTACCTCGCCCTGAAGGTCTTCGACCTGTTCAGGGGCAACACCTGGGCCCTGCTGGCAACCCCCTTCGGGGCCTGGTACCTGCTGGAGGTCGCCGGATTCGTCATCATCCCGGGCGCGCTCTTCTTTTCCGGCTCCCGCAAAGAATCCCTGCCCGTGATCAAGGCCGCTGCAGTCATGGCCATGATCGGCATCTTCATCAACCGATTCAACTTCGTGTTCATCGCATACAACTGGACCGAGCCGGTGAGATATTACCCGTCGTGGATGGAGATCGTGGTCACCCTGACGGTCATCTTCACAGAACTGTGGGTGTACCGGTGGGTGATCAACCGGATGCCCGTTATCAGTGAGCGGCCCCGATGGGCACGAGAGCACGGGCAGAACAAGGACAGCGACGACAAACTATATCAAGCCGTTTAAAAGATAAGGAGTATGCGTCAATGGGCAACAAGAAGGAACAGAAAGAAGGGATAAGCAGAAGGCAGTTCATCAAGGTCGCGGGAATGGCCGTCCTTGCAGAGGAGCTCGCCGGAGGCTTCCTGAACCGGACCTTTGCGGAGACCGGCCAGGCAGCGATTCCCGGAAGCGCCACATCCCGGGCCATTGTCTGCGATGAGTCCAAATGTGTAGGCTGCGGCGTGTGCGAGAAGATCTGCAGCAAATTCCACCACCAGGAGGCAAACCGCGACCTGAGCTCGATCATCGTTGAAAAGGCGCCGGACGGTGCTGAAAAGAAGGTGGATGTCCGCACATGTCACCACTGCCCGGATCCCGCGTGCATGAAGGTCTGCCCGAGAAAGGCGATCAGCCGCGACCAGAAGACCGGCGCAGTGGTCATCGACGAGAAGCTCTGCGCCGGATGCGAACTGTGCGTAAAGGCCTGCCCGTACGGCATGGCCAGGTTCAGCCCCGCGAAGAAAAAGGCCTTCAAGTGCGATCTCTGCGGCGGGCAGACCCGGTGCGTGGCCGGCTGCCCGCGCAAGGCATTGTCTCTTGAACAGCTCACCTGGAAGGACGGGAAGATCGTCGGCCATATCCTCTTCACACGGGCATTGCTTCAACCCGGAGATCAAAGTGTGTTTCCGCCGGGATAAAACCCGGCAGGTGCACGGGATGGGCGCAAGGGATGCACAGCAGAAGGGTGTCTGAATCGGCACTGGCCGGCCAGGCCGTTTCCTGAAGCCGCATTACGGAACGGCTTTTGGGTAAACGGTCTTCCGATCTATTCAGGCTTCTTCTGTTCTTTCCGGTCTCTCTTCCAGTCCCCGGGGCTCCTCTTCACCCGTTCTTCCCGGCTCGTCTTCTGGTTGAGGCGGTAATGGGCATCTGAAGCCACCTTGAGCTTCCGCCACCGGGCTTTCCTCTTCCCCCGGCACTCCGGCCTGAAGCAATACGACTGGCCAGGGTGCCCGGGAGCTCCTTGCAAAAAAATTCCTCCCGCAGCCCGAACAGATGATCTCCATCCGGCAATCCTCCTGTTGGCCTTGCAGGAAGAAAACCATAATCACAATGAAATCGATAGGATATACATGGAGAACAATTCCTGTCCACAACGTTGCTGACCTTAAATCTTCTGGCCTTCCTCGCGCATACCTTCCTGGATTTCATCGATACGAGCTATACGTTCCTACGAAAAGTGCTGGGAGCACGCAAAACCTTCTTCAATGATTTCTCCACCCTCACCAAATACTTCTTCTACCCCAGCTGGGATGCCCTCATGGACTTCATGATCAAAGGCCTCGAACTCAAACACCCTGTTCCCGGCTAGCTTTTTAAACTTGAGAATTGCTGCAATGGGAGCCCTGTGCATCCTTGACCACGGGCATGGTATGGCATATATCACCCGATGAGCACTGAACGCGGACACGCGCTAGGGAGAACAGGTCCATGAGCTTCACCTATCTAAAGCACATTCCCACTCCGGACGAGATCCGGGACGCCATTCCCCTGCCGGAGCGCCTCAGAAAAGTGAAAGATGCGCGCGACCGGGAGATCCGCGCGATCTTCGAGCGCGAGAGCGACCGGTTCTTTCTGGTGATCGGGCCCTGCTCGGCAGACAACGAGGATGCGGTGTGTGAGTATGTCTCGCGGCTGGCCAGGCTGCAGGACGAAGTGAAGGACTGCATCCTCATCATCCCGCGCATCTACACCAACAAACCCCGGACCACGGGCGAGGGCTACAAGGGCATGGTACACCAGCCCGACCCCCACAAGCAGCCCAATATCGTGGACGGCATCCGCGCAATCCGCACCATGCACGTGCGCGCCCTGCGGGAGTCAGGACTGCCGGCTGCAGACGAAATGCTCTACCCCGGCAACCTGCCCTACCTGGAAGATCTGCTGAGCTATGTGGCCGTGGGCGCCCGGTCGGTCGAGAACCAGCAGCACCGCCTCACGGTGAGCGGGATGGCGGTGCCCGCGGGCATGAAGAACCCCACGAGCGGCGACATATCCGTAATGCTCAATTCCATCCATGCGGGCCAGCACGCCCACGTGTTCATCTATAACGGCTGGGAGGTGAAGACCTCGGGCAACCCCTTCACCCACGCGATTCTTAGGGGGTCAGTGGATATCTCGGGCAGGAACATCCCGAACTATCACTATGAAAACCTGCTGGCTGTGACTCGTGAGTACATGGCGCGCCCGCTCGTCCACCCCGTGATCGTGGTGGACACCAACCACTCCAACTCGGGCAAGAACTTCCGCGAGCAGCCGAGGATCGGGATGGAGGTGATGCACAGCCGCAGGCACTCACCCCTGCTCAAGGACCTGATCAGGGGCCTCATGATCGAGAGCTATCTGGTGGAAGGCTCCCAGAGGATCCACGAGAACACCTTTGGCAAGTCCATCACCGACCCCTGCCTGGGCTGGGATGAAACCGCGGATTTCGTGAGGAGATTGGCCGAGGCGGTGTGATCCCGGAAGCCGCCGGCAAGGACCCCGGTCAGGCCCGACCCTTCCTTTCTTTTCTTTGCAGAAGGCGGGCAATGCGGCTCCACCTCCTTTGAGAAAGGGGCAACTGCGGAAAATTGTAACCCGCGTACAATTATGAACAATCTCTCCACGACCCCAAGACAGGCGCATCCTGCGGCGCGTCGGCTTCCCAGACCTCCTCAGGTGAGCGGATTACGAAAATCTACTAAAAGGAATGGGGCTTGCAAAGAGATGCCAGACCATCGATATAACAGTGAGAGAAAGGAGAATGTTCCATGAAAGGTATATGGATCGGCATACTGGCAATGTTGGCTTTGTCACTGACAGGCTGCGCCGAGCTCAAGGAGCTGCGGGTGGAGACATCCGAGCAGAAGGCGTTGATCGATCAGCTCCACAAGGACAACCAGGCTTGTAGAGAATCTCTTGAAGCCGCCCGGAAGCAGATGGGACAGACGGAGCGGGAGCTGGAGGCCAGAAAAAATGAGATCCTGTCAAAGGACAGACAACTCCAGGCCAAAGAGGAGAAAGTCAAGGAGCAGAGCCATGCATTCGCCCGGATGCAGCAGGCCATGAAGGCCGAGCTCGAATCAAAACAGGTGGCGCTAAAGGAGCTCGAAGGCAAGCTCACCCTGACCATGGTGGAGGCCATTCTATTTGACTCGGGCAAGGCAGAGGTGAAGCAGGAGGGCCGCGACGCGCTTGAAAAAGTCGCCGAGGTGCTCAAGACCGTGGAGGGCCAGGAGATCGTAGTGGCCGGGTATACCGACAATGTCCAGATCGGTGAAAGGCTCGCAAAGATCTATCCCAGCAACTGGGAGCTCTCAGCGGCCCGGGCCATATCAGTGGTCAAGATCCTGGTCGCCGACGGGGTGAACCCAAAAACCTTAAACGCCGCAGGCTATGGCGAGCACCGCCCCGTGGCCGACAATGATACCTTGGAGGGCCGTGCGCAGAACCGGCGCATGGAGATCATCCTCATGCCCGTGCGCGAGTAGCGGGCAGTCCCCATCTGATCCAAAGACAGCGGGCGCCCCCTGCTTTGCAGGCAAGCAACGGCTTGCCCGGCAGGCAGGGGGCCGTGCAAGGGCGCCCCGGGCGCCCTTGCAGGAGAAGCGCGTTGACCGGGGTGTCCCGCAAATACTCCCAGCGGCCCATGAAGCCGAGCGGCGAGAAGTTTCTTCCCGGGGCGAAGGTTGTCCGGGCACCGGTGATGATGGCCCGTGTTCATGGCGCTGAGCGCAACGAGGATGACGAGCCCGCTGATGAATCTCGCGCCGCCCGCCCCGAGCGCTGTGGCCGGGGCTCCCGCCGGGAAACGCCGTGCCCGGATTCTTGGGACCTGCCGGGCTCCGCCAACATCCCTTTCTCTCATCTCCTCATCTCTTGATTTGTGAATGGTGCGGCCTAGTAAGATATCAGGACCCCTGATATCCGCTCGCGGCATGCCGGGGAGATGATGAAGGAGTGAAGCCATGCTCAGGATCGAAGGATTGCAGGTAAGGCTCGGAGACAGGGAGATACTCAAAGGCGTGGATCTGGAGATCCGCCAGGGAGAGGTACACATCCTCTTCGGCCCCAACGGCTCCGGCAAGACCTCGCTGCTCATGACCCTTATGGGATATCCCCAGTACCGGGTGACAGCGGGGAAAATCGTGTTCAAGGGGATCGACATCACCCGCATGCCGGTGCACGAGCGGGCAGGGCTCGGCATGGGCATGTCGTACCAGAGGCCTCCCACCATCCACGGGCTCAAGACCCGGGACATGGTCTCCATATGCGCCGGAGACGGAGACCAGGACGTGGAAGCCCTGGCCTCACAGGTCAATATGGCTGATTTCCTCGACCGCGACCTCAACGCGGGATTCTCCGGTGGCGAGATCAAACGATCCGAGCTCCTGCAGCTCATGGCGCAAAACCCGGACCTCCTGCTCTTTGACGAGCCTGAATCGGGCGTGGATATGGAGAATATCGCGCTCATAGGCAATGCCATCGCAGCCCTGCTCGAGCGGGGCCCCACCTCCTCGAGCGGGGCCTGCCGGAAAAAGATGCATCAGGGCCGCAGAAAAATGGGCCTCATCATCACCCACACCGGGTACATCCTCAACTATGTGCCGGCGGACAGGGGGCAGGTGCTCTTTGAGGGCGTGATCGCCTGCCGCGGCAACCCGCAGGAGATCTTCCAGACCATCAGCCGGTCCGGATACCAGGAGTGCATCGAATGCATGACATAGACGAAAAAACCAGAAAGGCACAGGAGGCAAAGGAGAAAAAAGCCGCCTACGGCCAGGACATCGACCTGGAAACCTATTGCGTGGAGGGCGAGTGCATCGAGCCGCTCTCGGGTCTGGGGCAGCTCACTCAGGAGGACCGGTCCATGATGCTCAAGGCAGGGGTTGACGCCAGCGAGCAGGACCGTTCCGGGTCGTACATCCAGAAGGACACCTCGGCGATCTACGCGACCTCGCTCATGGACGGGCTCGAGGTTCTGCCCATCAAGGATGCATTGAAGCTCGACTGGGTCAACGAGTATTACTGGAAGCTCGCGGACGTGGGCCAGGACAAGTACACGGCCCGGGCATACACGGACCTGCACAACGGCTATGTCATCCGGTCCCTGCCCGGAGCGCGCGTGACCTTCCCGGTGCAGGCGTGTCTGTATCTCCATCAGGACGCCTTGAGCCAGAACGTTCACAACATCATCATCGCATCGGAGGACTCGGAGCTGCACGTCATCACGGGGTGCGTGTCCGGCGCCCATGTGATCAAGGGTCTGCACGTGGGAGTATCCGAGTTTTTCGTGAAGAAAAACGCCAAGCTGAGCTTCACCATGATCCACCACTGGGCTCAAGGCATGCTGGTCAGGCCGCGCTCGGTGGGCGTGGTGGAGGAAGGAGGTCTCTTTCTCAACAACTATGTTTGCATGAAGCCGGTCAAGTCGCTTCAGATGTACCCCGCCACGCGGCTGATCGGCAAAGGCGCTGTGGCCCGGTTCTACAGCCTGCTCGTGGGCCATCCGGGCAGCGAGCTCGACGTGGGGGGCAGAATCCTCCTGAATGCGCCTCAGACGCGGGCCGAGATCATCGCCCGGGCCATCAGCAACGGCGGGACCATCGTTTCCCGGGGCCACCTCGCAGGAGATATCCCCGGGATCAAGGCCCACCTCGAGTGCCGGGGGCTCATCCTCAACGGCGGCGATATCCTTGCCATCCCCGAACTCCACGGCAAGGCCGAGGGGGTGGACATGTCGCACGAGGCAGCGGTGGGCAAGATAAATCAGGACGAGATCCTCTATCTCATGTCGCGGGGGCTCTCAGAGGATGAGGCCACCGCGACCATCGTGCGCGGGTTCATGAGCGTGGACATCCCGGGCCTGCCGCCCGATCTCAAGAACCAGATCGACACGGCCGTGGCCCGGACCAATCAGGAGGTGATGTAGCAGTCCTGGGTCCGGGAGTGCCGGGGAGAACCATAACGGAACGGCCAGGTCGGCTCCGATCTGGCCAACTGACGGCAACCTTTTAGGAGGGTAATAAGGTCTTGTATCAGATGCCAGATCGGAGCAATTCTGTCATTCGCAGCCGGATCACCCAGGATCCAGGAGTGAATCCCTGGGGCGACCCTGCGCCACTGGCAATCCGGATATCCGCTTGTGGTATCTTGGGCCAGAATGGCTGTAACTTCCGTGAGGTAACTGCCGCAACTCATGAACACCCGCACCCCAGGGCCGGGGAAGATATGCTACAAGCTCCCCTTTCCTGCAGATCGGATTCGCCGAAAGCACAGCCAGGCTCACCTTTGCCAGGGCATAAGATAGCGATGGCCCGGTCTGATGACCGGGCCATCGATGATATACGCAGAAATCAAGCAAGTATCTTTGCTTTGTGATTCTCACAGGGCTTTCTTCCTCTCAGCGACCCAGTTGTCTGCCTCTTTCCGGCTTGTGATGATCCATATCTTTTTGCCGCTGAAGGCGTTCAGGTCCGCGCAGGCGGTCTCGCACCCCATGATCGCCAGAATGGAGTCGACATCGGGGTCGTCGGGCGGCGCGAACCGTACCGTGCCGCCCAGTTCTTCCCTGATGCGTCTGACCGCCTCGGCCCGGTCATAACGGGGATTGCACCCTCCGCAGTATTTCAGGCCGATCGAGCGGATCTTCTTCATGCTCCTTCTATGCCGCAGAGCTTCTTGGCCACCTTCTTCTTCACATCCATGTTCACCTGCCGCGAGATCATGATGCGCTGGGCCTGCGGCGAGCCTGCCCCGTGCATGGACTCGGTGAGATAGCCGACCGCGGCGGTTCCCATGGTGATGTTCTCAATGAGCCTGAGCATGCGCATCCTCGTTTCGGTCGAGACATCCGTGCTTCCCCGGTAATACTTGTCGAGCCACTTGCCCACCTCCGGCGAACGCAGGTCGTCCTCGGAGGGCAGCGTCACCATGAGCCCGCCTGCGATGTCTTGTGCCAGACGGGCGATCTCGTAGGGGAACCGCGTCACGTTCTGCTTGCAGACGTTGGCGAGCAGGGTGTTTACGTAATAGGTGCCGCTGGGCTCCCTGTGACCTTCCGCCGCACAGGCAATCGAGCCGCAGAACAGGGTTTCATTGAGATGATTCATCTCGATGATCTTGTCCTTTACGTGGGATGCCTTGTGCGCGCCGTTGTATTCAGCGATGCACTGGGTCGCGCCGATGAGAACGTCGCCGACGCCGGCCTTGCATGCATAGCTCTGGCGGTGGTAGGAGGCGAACTGCTCCACCAGCTGGCCTGCGAAATCCCATTCCTTGTACATGAACACCCGCTCCCAGGGCACGAACACATCGTCGAACACCACCAGAGCCTCATGGCCTCCGTAGATCTGGTTGCCCCGGTCGATGGTGCCTTTCTCCAGCTTGCGGGTGTCGCACGACTGGCGGCCCATGATGTAGATGATCCCCTCGGCATCGGCGGGCAGCGCGAACGAGATGGCATAATCCCTGTCTTCCTCGCGCATGCTGATGGTGGGCATGATGATGATCTCATGCGAGTTCACGGCCCCGGTCTGGTGGCATTTCGCGCCCCTGACCACGATGCCGTCCGGCCGCTCCTCGACCACGCGCATGAACATGTCCGGATCAGCCTGCTGGTGCGGTGCCTTGCTGCGGTCGCCCTTGGGATCGGTCATGGCCCCGTCGCAGGTGAGATCGTTCTCCTGAACGTATTCCATAAACTTCAGAAAACGCTTGTTGTACTCGGTGCCGTACTCCCGGTCGATGTCAAAGGTGGTCATGGACAGGGCATTCATGGCGTCCATGCCCACGCAGCGCTGGAAGCAGCACCCGGTGAGCGACCCGAGGAGCCTGCCCATCTTGCTCTTTTTTACCAGATCGTCAACGCTCTGGTGAATATGGGTGAACCGGTTGATCTTCTTGCCCGTGATATGCGAGGTAGCGGTCATGAGATCCTCGTACTCGGGCATGTGTGCAAACTCGTAGGTGGCGGCAACCGCGTTCATGGAGGGGCGGATAATCGGGTCGTCCACCACGTTCTCCACCCGTTTCCCGAACATATACACCTTGAGCTTCAGTTTCCTCAGGGAATCTTCGTATTGTTTTGCGTTCATCATCGGCATGATAACACTCCTTTTTCTTTGTTATTGATCGTACCCCTCTGTTTTGTGCACGATTTCTTAAAGAGATCAGAAAACACATTCCTGCTCGCGGAACCTCCGGCCTGAGCATGATTTTCGGTAGATCTCGATTACAGTGCTCGGCCCAAGAGTATTCGAGAAAGGCACCCTCTCCTGAAATCTTTTCGAGCAGGAACCGGGTGATTTTTTCGAGCACGACGACAGACCCGACGACCGGCTCGGCCGCTCCGCTGATCATCTCCAAGCCGGTTATTTCCCAGTGAACTGGGGTTTTCTCTTCTCCTGAAAAGCTTTCATCCCTTCCTTCTGATCAGATGTCGAATACAATTCAGCCCATACATTGACCTCAAAGATAATCCCGGAGTTCAGATCTTTGTCGATACCATAGTTGATAGCCTTTTTCGCAGCCTCGATGCCTCGAGGGGATTTATCCAGGAGCTTGTGCACCAGGGATTTCGCGTATTCAACCGGGTCCCCGTCAACAACCCATTGGCAGAGCCCCCAAGCACTCGCAATCTCTGCATTGATGATATTGCCGAAATAGATCATCTCCCGTGCGCGGCCCAATCCGATAAGCTTCGGAAGGCGCTGGGTCCCTCCTGCTCCAGGCATGATTCCGAGTTTGACCTCCGGAAGCCCGACCTTCGCATCGGTGCTGAAGATGCGGAAATCGCACGCAAGAGTCAACTCCAGACCGCCGCCAAGGGCGAATCCTCTTACTGCGGCAAAGACAGGGATCGGCAGGGCTTCGATCTTGCTGTACACGTTGTTGAAGACAAACTTTCTGGCCTCGGCCGGATTCATGTCCATCATCTCTGCGATGTCGGCACCTGCCGCAAAATTATTTCCCTCGCCGGCAATGATCAGGGCACGCGCACCCTCTTCGTTACCAACCCTCTCAAGTAGTGAATCCAACTCCTTGATGAGCCCTATGTTGAGCGCGTTGAGCACCTCGGGCCGGTTGATCTTGATCATCGCTATCTGGTTTTCGTACTCGTATTTCAGATACTTCATCCCGGCATCTCCTGTTCGCCGGCGGGGCTTTTTTAGTCCCGCCATTCTCTGCTGCGCAGCATTCTTCCATTCATGGGGAAAGCAGCCCTGCTACTCGTCTACCCTGATAACCGCGCAATCGCCTTGGGCCAGACCGCCGCAGATACCGCACACTCCATATCCGCCGCCCCGTCTCCTGAGCTCGTACATCAGTGTGAGCAGAATCCGTGCGCCGCTCGCCCCCACGGGATGGCCGATTGCAATGGCTCCGCCGTTGGGGTTTGTCTTTTTCAGGAGCTCGCGCCACTTTGTTTCGTCGCCTCCGGCGAGGATCTTGGCGGAAACCAGGGTGACTGCGGCAAAGGCCTCGTTGATCTCGATCACCTTCATATCGTCGATGCTCAGATCAGCCCGTTTCAGGGCCTTCTGGATCACGAAACCGGGAAGCTCGGCCATTCTTCTGGGCTCGCTCGCGCCGCTCGCCACTGAGACGATGGTGGCAAGAGGCTTGACCCCCATCTCCTCTGCCTTGGATCTTTTCATGATGATGACCGCGGCAGCCCCTGCATCAAGGCCAGGGGCGTTGCCGGCGGTCACCGTGGGGCTTCCGTAGATGGTCTTCAGCCTTGCAAGACCTTCGAGTGTGGTGTTCGGCTTAGGGAACTCGTCGCGGTCGAAAATGATCGGATCGCCCCGTTTCTGCGGAACCTCAACAGGCACCAGCTCGTCCTTGAATCTCCCGGCCTTGTCAGCCTCGCCCCATTTCTGCTGCGAATTCTGTGCCCACTGGTCCTGTTCTTCGCGGGATATGCCGTATTCGATGGCGATCTCTCCGGCATCCTTGCCCAGGGGAGAGTACTCGCGGTAGGTGATGGGGTTGAGATAATCCTGAACCAGGAGTGGCGCCATCCCCGAGCCCCATCGGTGCCCGTTCATCAGGAGTGGGGTGTTGCTCATGTTTTCCGCGCCCACTGCCATGCAGGTATCTGCTTCATCCAGCAAAATCGCCCTTCTCCCCAGATGAACGGCGCAGAGCGATGAACAGCATGCCCGATCGATGGTCAGCGACACCAGGTCTTGGGGCAGCCCGGCCCGGAGCAGTGCCTGGCGCCCGTTCACGTTGTCGAAGAGCGCGGCCTCGGCCTGATCGCACATGCCATAATAGAGCTCGTCCAGGTCTTCTCCTTTGAGGCCGGACCTCTTGAGGCTCTCCTTGATGACAATGCACCCCAGATCGGTGCTGTGAATGGTTCTCAGAGTGCCGCCAAACTTGCTGAACGGTGTTCTCACTCCACTTACGATTACAACATCATCCTTGTTTTTCATCGCTTACTCCTACTCCCTTCATTATTCTCCTGCTTGCGAAAGGCTCTCGCGGCTCCATGAAAGGCGGCGTCTCATTCTTCGTCCCCCCGATACACCATAGCCGCCGAACAGAAAAGCTTCGTTGCATGGTTGATCTCCTGGATCTTGTCTTGACCTTTGCCATCATGGAACATCATCCACCGGAGGGCCAGGTGGCTGAACGCGCCAAAGAACATGTTCCTAAATACGCGCGGATTCACATCGGGCCGGAAGCAGCCTTTTTCTTTGCCTTCCTCGATGATTTCTTCGACCACGCGGAAATACCTCTGGAAACTCTCGAACGCCTTGGAACGGTAGAACCGGGGGTTCAGCTGGAGCTGGAAAAGGAATACCTTGAGAAAGTCTTCCTGGGTCAGCATCAGGAAGAAATAGTATTTGGTGAACCTCTTGAGCTTGCGGATCGGGTTCTTGATATGAAAGGTCTCGGACAGCTCGTAGAGATTTTCCTGGAACCGGTATCTAGGGATGGAGAGAAAGACATCCTCTTTATTCTCAAAATACTCATAGACCGAAGCCTCGGATATTCCGGCAATCTTTGCAATTTCAGAGATCTTTGCCTTGGTAAATCCTTTTTCTGCGAATACCTTCTCAGCAGCCCTGAGGATCCGATCCGCTTTGGTGCAAATCGGCCTCGCGCTTGAGGTAACCATGGCATGAACAAGGGACATGATATCATCGAGATCACCAGTGCCCTCTTCAATTTCGCCAAGGGCGAGGGAGCTGATCACCTCCATGTCCAAGGTGCCGAGAATGATATCGCGCACAACCTTAACACTCAGATCCGAGCGGAACGAGCCGTCCTTGATACCGTTGTCCAAGATACCGTACATAACATCGGCATATTCCTTCACAAGCTGGTAGGCCGGTGTCAGATAGAAGTCTGGTGAAGACCTGCATTCGAGAGTCAATATCCTGCCGTATCCCGGGTGGGTGTCGATGTCTCTCAGATGGAACCAGATCATTTTGCTCAGGCGGCTCTCAGCATCACGAATACCCTGCAGATGCTCTCTCAGCAGAAAGAGCACCTCTTTCATCCGCTCGCCGGGCACAGAAAACAGCAAATCTTCCTTGCTCTTGAAATACTGATAGATCACTGAGTCTGCAACCCCTGCTCTGGCAGCGATTTCCAAGATGGTGGCGTCCACCAGACTTTTTTCCGACATGATTTCCTCTGCAGAAGCCAATATCTTGGCTCGTTTATCTTCAGCCATCAGAGAACCTCATATCCGGGTTGTGTACCGGCCTCTGCGTAATCATCGTCATTGTGCTCGTTCATGTATTTTTGTCGCACCGATCGATAAAGTGAACTGCCCTGGCTTATTTATTATAGGTATACCATCCCATGCCTGCCTTCCTTCCGAGATGTTTCGCATCAACCAGCTGTCTCAAGATGAGCCTGGGCCTGAACCGCTCGCCATACGCGTCGAAAAGAATCTGCTGGACCTTCAGGTTCAGATCATTGCTGGTGAGATCCATCAGTGCGAACGGGCCAATCGGATGTCCCAGACCATACCTGCATGCGGTGTCGATATCTTCGGAACTCGCAACTCCCTCCTCCAGGAGCCTGCACGCCTCCACCCACATCGCGTGCAGAAGCCTGTTGACAGCAAACCCGGCAACATCCTTTACCCGCACAGGCTTCTTGCCGATTGTGCGACAACACTCCATCATGAGCTCCACTGCATTTTCTTCGGTATCGAGCGCAGGTATTACCTCGACCAGCTTCATGACGAACGCCGGGGAGAAGAAATGTGCCCCCAGAAACTTCCCGATCCTTTGAGGGCCTACAGAGGTAGCCAGAAGGGTGATGGGCAGGCTGGAGGTATTGGTAGCGAATATGCACTCGGGTTTGCAGATAGTGTCCAGCCGCGAGAGCACCTCCTTTTTCACATTGAAATCCTCAAACACGGCCTCGATCACCACGTCCACGTCTTCGAAGCCCTCGAATTTGTCGGTCAGGCCGATCCGGCCGAGGGACTGCATCTTTTCTTTCTCGGTCATCTTGCCCTTTTTGATCGACTTGTCCAGTAAGCCGCTCAGTCGCTTCTTTGCCCGCTGAGCGAGATCGAGGGAGATTTCATGGATGACCACACTGATACCCGATGCGGCAAAACACAGCGCGATCTCAGCTCCCATCATGCCGGCACCGACTACTCCTACTTTTTTGGTATTTCCCATGATTAACTTGCCCCCTGGATATGCGATATTCTCCCACATCCAAAATTTATGTGGATTTACTTTGTCTTTTTTCTGAATAACATTCTATCCATTATCTCTACCTTAGTCAATGGTTATTTCATCGAGAAAGATCAGTTACCCGATTTTATTTTGCCAAATTATGATATTATTGATCTTATCTTGGTATATTTCCCACTCTGGAAAGTTCTGTCTTCTCACGCAAGAGCAGCAAATTGAATTCTTTTTCTTTTACAATGATCGTTCCCGGGGATGTGTTTCCCTCAGGTAATCAGTAATGGGATCAGGTCTCAACAGGCTGTTGCCCGAACAACAGTTTGATGAATATTTTTGCTATAATTTTACAGTGAAGAGATCAAGTCAACATTTTGGGATAATTGGCTGCAGAAAATCTCCTTGAGTCACTATAATTGTGCAAGAAAGAGAAAATACGGCAATAAAGAGCGTT
>Ga0208195_1000195_pt1 | contig 86579 bp, 57 predicted proteins | sample AD_UKC077_MetaG_FD_184441 | JGI IMG/M metagenome (GOLD analysis project Ga0208195, IMG submission 184441) | Active sludge microbial communities of municipal wastewater-treating anaerobic digesters from USA - AD_UKC077_MetaG (SPAdes) (version 2) | ecosystem: Engineered > Bioreactor > Anaerobic >... | reverse complement strand
GATGCCCGTTCTTGGCCAACCCGCGATCCCGCACTTTCCGATGCCGGAAGATATTCTTCACGATGTGAAACGGATGCTCCACAAACGCACGCACCGACGCCTTGGCTTTCTCCACCGCTTTGAGTGCTTCCTTCTCCGCTCCTTCAGCCAGGGCTTTGATCACGCCACGCTTGCCCGCGATCTGCCAATCAATCTTCCGCTTCAACGCCACAATCTCCGGTCGTTGCTCTACGCCGGTGTAACTGGCATCGGCATGGACTTGTGTCTCTTGGCCGTGCAGCAGTTCCGCCGCCTTCGTCACGTCCGCCACGTTCGCGGCGGTGACGACCACCGTATGCACCAACTTGCTGTCCCGATCCGCGCCGATGTGCGCTTTCATCCCGAAATACCATTGGTTGCCTTTCTTGGTCTGGTGCATCTCGGGGTCGCGTTCGCGCTTGGCATTCTTGGTGGAGGACGGCGCGGCGATCAGCGTGGCGTCGACCAGCGTGCCTGCGCGCAGCAACAGCCCCCGCGCGGCCAGATCGTCATTGATCGCGGTGAAGAGGCCTTTGCACAGATCGTGCGCCTCCAGCAGATGACGGAACTTCAACAGCGTGGTGGCGTCGGGCACGCCCTCAGCACTGAGATCAATGCGGGCGAAGCGTGGCAACGCCTGGCTGTCGTAGAGCGCGTCTTCGAGGGCCTCGTCGGCCAGCCCATACCATTGCTGGAGGAAATAGACGCGCAACATCCGTTCCAGCCCGACGGGCGGACGCCCGCGCTTGCCTTGGGGATAAAACGGTTCGATGACGGCAAGCAGTTTCGCCCACGGAATGACCGTCTCCATGCGGGCCAGAAACTTTTCGCGGCGGGTGGTTTTCTTTTTGGCGGCAAACTCGGCGTGGGCAAACGTGGTTTGATGAATCATGCCTCACAGACAAGCCTACCCGCCTCCTCGTTCAAAAGAATTTAATGACGGATTAAATCAGCGTTTCCCTAGGGGGCTGGAAGGCCAGATCGTCAAGCTGCGCCACCAAACCGGCTTCGGCGCCGAACGTCTCCAGCGGGAATTTCGATTGCCTTGCAGTCACAACGCCATTGCCCGCGTCTTTCGAACGCATCATCTGGCGCGGTCTCGGAAAAAGAAACCCGTCACCAAACGGCAACTCCGCGCGGTCAAACGCCACTGGAAACTCTTTGGCCAGCTCTCCGTTGACACTAAATATCTCCAGGATATTCCCCATTTTTGGCCGCAAATGACCCACCTCAACCTGCCCCGTTTCCAATACACGGTTCGCGAGCCGGTCTCCGGCGCCTGCTTCACCGGTTACGCCGATGAACTCTCCAAAAGCTATGCCACCCTCTTGGCCGAACAACTCTCGGTGCACCTGGCCGGTCACGGCGTGGACCTCTCCGGGGTGGTCTGGCAAACTGACAACGGCGGTGAGTTCCTGGAAAATCAGCAGGAACGAGGACTCCCCGCCACCGTCCGGGCCTTGGGCGCCGAGCATCGTTACATCCCGCCCAAACGCTACACTTGGCAGAGTGATGTCGAAACGGTCCATCGCCTCGTCGAAGATGAGTTCTTCGATCGGGAAACCTTCCGCAGCCCAACGGACTTCTGGGCCAAAACCACCACCTACTGGGATTACTTCAATTTGGTGCGGCCCAATCGGGGAAAGAATGGCAGAGCCCACTGCAAATCCTCCAACGCCAAGCGCCAGCCTTGGTCGGCGCGGTCTTAAACTGGCGACCGCTTGACCTCGCCAAACGTCACTACTTGCCCACCCCCCTCCATCAGGGTCACGATGTCCCCAGTCTTTCCCAATCCCCAAATGAATTGGTTTTGACATCCTCACCCGGATCCCCACAAAAATATAATCCGGTATAATTCGGGCCTTGTTTGGGTAAGGTGCGAATAATTGTTCAGAGTAAATGGCCACAACACAACAGGCTTATGAAATACGCGGGGCATCATTAAGGTTGGTCGGTATTCATGCGAAGAATCCGATGGCTCGTCATCGGGATGGTGAGTAGCGGGCTGGGTTGGATTTCCCTGGCCGTCGCCGGGCCCGGCGTCTTTCAACACATTGCCGCCGGGGTTGGTCACACGGTGGCGGTGAAGGCCGATGGCACCCTTTGGGCGTGGGGCAATAACGACTACGGCCAGTTGGGTGTTGGTTCAATGCAGCCGACGAACCGCCCGATGCAAGTGGGCGCGGCCCATGACTGGCGCGCGGTGGTGGCCGGGGAGAATCACACGATGGCGTTGAAAGCCGATGGCACGCTCTGGGCGTGGGGGCGGAATAATTATGGCCAGTTGGGCCTTGGCGCCGGGGGCGACCAGACCAGTCCGGTGCAAGTGGGTACGGCGCAGGACTGGCGGATGATGGCGGCGGGGAACGTTCACACGCTGGCGGTGAAGACTGATGGCACGCTTTGGGCATGGGGAAGGAACTCCGATGGCCAGTTGGGTGACGGCACCACTGTGGACGAAACCAGTCCGGTGCAAGTGGGCTCGGCGCAGGATTGGCAGACGGTGGCCGCCGGGGATTACCACACGGTGGCGTTGCAAACCGACGGCAGTCTCTGGGTCTGGGGGCGGAACAATCATGGTCAGTTGGGTCTGGGCACAATACCGTCCACCAACCGTCCGGCGCCTGTGGGCACGGCGCGGGACTGGCGGGCGGTGACGGCCGGAGGGAGTCACACAATGGCGTTGAAGACCAATGACACGCTCTGGGCGTGGGGTTGGAATAACCACGGCCAGTTGGGCGTGGGCACAACCCAGTCCACCAACCGCCCGGTGCCGGTGGGCATGGCGCAAGAGTGGCAGGCGGTAGCCGCCGGTTCCGGACACACGGTGGCGTTGAAAACGGATGGCACCCTTTGGGCGTGGGGAAAGAACGACTCGGGCCAACTGGGTGACGGCACCACCAAGAAAAAAATCAATCCAGTGCCGGCAGGTCCGGCCGATGACTGGCTGGCACTAACGGCCGGGACATTTCATACGATGGCGCTAAAGACCAATGGCACGCTTTGGGTATGGGGACAGAACCGGTATGGCCAGTTGGGCTTGGACACTTGGGATACCCAAACCAGCCCGGTGCCGATGGGCCCCGACGCCGACTGGCAGGTAGTGGCAACCGACTACGGGCATGCGGTGGCTTTGAAGACCGATGGCACCCTCTGGGCGTGGGGGTGGAACGCCACAGGCCAGTTAGGCCTGGGGACCACGGAGTCCACGAATCACCCAGTGCAAGTGGGCGCGGCGCAGGATTGGCAGGCGGTGGCCGCCGGGGCTTACCACTCGGTGGCCTTGCGGAACGACGGCACTCTCTGGGCGTGGGGGCAAAATAATTATGGCCAGTTAGGCTTGGGCAACTGGAATACCACGACCAGCCCGGCGCCGGTGGGCGACGATAACGACTGGCTGGTCGTGGTGACCGGCGATTACCACACGATGGCCTTAAAGACCGATGGCACGCTCTGGGCGTGGGGGTTAAATACTTTTGGCGAGTTGGGCTTGGGCAACAAGCAGTCCACGAACCGCCCGGTGCAAGTGGACTCGGCGCAGGACTGGCGGACGATGGCGGCGGGGAACGCTCACTCGGTGGCAGTGAAGACTGATGGCACCCTTTGGGCGTGGGGAAGGAACGCCGATGGCCAGTTGGGTAACGGCACCGCTGTGGATGAAACCAGTCCGGTGCAAGTGGGCGCGGCACAAGACTGGCAGGCGGTGGCCGCCGGGGATTACCACACGGTGGCGTTGAAGACCAATGGCACCCTTTGGGCGTGGGGAAAGAACGTCGAGGGCCAGTTGGGAGATGGCACCGCCAAGAAAAAAACCAGCCCGGTGCCGATCGGGGGGATCATCCCGTCGCCGAGATTTTGGAGTATTGCACGTCTGATGAACGGGCGGGTGCAATTGAATGTGGGAGGGCTAACCTATGATACCTATCGAGTGCTGGGGTCTGCCGATTTCCTGAGTTGGGAGGAAGTTGGCGTGGTCACCAATCAGGCGGGAAGCGCTTCGTTGATTGATGCGGCGGCTGGAATCAACCGGCGGTTTTATCGGTTGGTGTGGCCGTGAGATTCCGAGGCAGATCGGCGGCGTGGGGGTTGAATGACCGGACTCTGCTGAGGCACGGGCGATTGTGATTTCGGGTTTCTGCAAGGGAATCCCAGTTAATCGTGTCGTAATCCACTGTCGAAGTCGTCGTTGAGCTCTTGTCCTCGCGTCTGGTATCAGACGCGGATTTGAGCTAGCTCGAATATTTCATCAGAGCTGGGCGAGGCGGAGGTTGCCCGGCGGGAAGGTGGCGGAGGCAGGTTGGCGTGATGCCGGATTCCTCCGTGGGATGGGCGCCAAACCGTTGTTGTTTTGCATGTCGGCATTGAACTCCGGCAGGCGGGGGATTAAGCTGCACGGTGTTCGGCCCGAAATCGTTCGGGTAAATTGACATGACCCTCTCTGCTTGGTGGCCCGTCGCGCTGGCGATTCCGGTGTTGTTGTTGGGGGAGTGGTGCGTCCGCCGTGGGCGATGGCTCTCCCGCTTCAACATTCCGTCGCCGGTGGTGGGCGGATTGCTGGTTTCACTGGTGCTGTGGGGCGGGAATCTGTCCGGTCTGTGGCCCGCGCAGTTTCAAACCACAGTCAGCGCACCGGGGTGGACCTGGCTGGTGACCACGGAGCCGGAATGGTTGCGGTCGCCCAGCCGCGGCGTGAATTTGCCGTTTCTGGTCGCGTTCTTCACTTGCATTGGATTGAACGCCAGTTGGGCGCTGGTCAAACGCGGGAGCGGACAAGTCTTGTTGTTCCTCGGGTTGGCGGGGGTGCTGGCGGTGCTGCAAAACGGGGTGGGCGTGGCGCTGGCAAAAGGGCTGGGGCTGTCGCCGTTGCTCGGATTGGTTTGCGGCAGTGTCACGATGACGGGCGGCCACGGCACCGCGATGGGGTTTGCGGCGGATATTGAACGGGCGGGGTTGGCCCAGGCGCCGGAGGTGGGCATGGCGGCCGCCACGTTTGGTTTGGTGGCCGGAGGCTTGTTGGGAGGACCGATCGGCGGGGCGTTGATTCGCCGGCGACGTCTGCAACCGCGATATGCGGTGCCGCGCGCCGTCGCGGATTCCGCCGCCGCAGGGCAGGGCATTGGGGGTGATTTTCAGTTCCTGGCGCGGCGGCGAAGGGATTTTCTTCTCCATTTTCTGCTTTTGCTGGCCTGCGTGAAGCTCGGCGCCTGGGTCAGTTATTTTATTCAACAAACGAAGATCACGTTCCCGGTGTACATCGGGGCGATGTTGCTGGGGGTGGTGGTGCGGAACACGTTGGATCTGGCCGGCGCGCGTTGGGTGAAAACCGAAGTCCTGAACACGCTGGCGTCGGTGATGCTGGGCATGTTTTTGACCATTGCGATGATGAGTCTGAATTTGATCGAACTGGCCGACACGGCGCTGCCCATGTTGATGATTCTGACGGTGCAGGTGGGGCTGGTGGCGCTGTTTGCCCGATGGGTCACTTTCCCGGTGATGGGACGGGATTTCGAGGCAGCGGTGATGGCCGGTGGACATTGCGGTTTTGGATTGGGCGCCACCCCCAATGCGGTGGCCAACATGAAGGCGCTGGTTGAACGATTCGGGCCGGCGCCGCGCGCGTTTCTGGTGGTGCCGCTGGTGGGCGCGTTCCTCATTGATTTCGTCAACGCCCTGAACATCACCTTCTTCCTGAATTGGCTGCAGCCGTAAGAGGCGGGCCATCTTTCTTCCGGCAGAAACGGTCTCGGCCCCTTGCGGGCGCTGCCGCCGGATTCAAGCAGGAGAAACGAGCACCACGAATTCGCCTTTGAGCGGGCGTTGGCGCAGTGTGGCCAGCAATTCCTCTGGTGTGCCCTGCCGTCGTTCCTCGAATTTTTTGGTCAGCTCCCGCGCCAGGACCACCTGGCGTTCGGGGAACACCTCGCGCAACTCCGTCAACAAACGTTCGATGCGAAAGGGCGATTCATAGAAAACCAGCGTGCCGGGCACCGTTCGCAGGTGGTCCAGGCGCCGCTGGCGTTGACCGGCTTTGTGGGGCAGAAAACCGACGAAATGAAATTCGTCCGTCGGCAAACCGCTGATCGTGAGTCCGGCGATCAAGGCGCAGGGCCCGGGCACGGCTTCGACGCGCAACCCCGCCGCCAACGCCCGCTGGACCACGCGCACGCCGGGGTCGCTGATGCCCGGGCTGCCGGCATCGGTGACCAGGGCTACCGTGTCGCCGCGGCGCAGGCGGTCCAGGAGTTCATCGCCCCGTCGGGCTTCGTTGAAATGAAAGCAACTCACGAGCGGTTTATGGAGGTCGAAGTGCTTCAGCAACTGCCCGGTGCGGCGGGTATCCTCGGCGGCGATGACGGTACACTCGCGCAACACACGCAGCGCACGGAGGGTGATGTCCTCCAGATTCCCGATCGGCGTGGCAACCAGATACAACGTGCCGGGCGTGAGCGGGGGGCGTGAGTCCGCCGGGGGCATGGGCGGGTTACTTGCTGATGCCGCGTTCGCTGGCGCGGACAAATTGCACGAGGTGTTGCAGTTCGGGCAGCGGCGGCAGTTCTTGTTCGATGCGGACGAGGGCGTTGGAAATGGTCAAGCCTTCGCGGAACAACAGTTTGTACGCGGCGCGCAGCGCGTTGATGGTGTCATCGGACAACCCGGCGCGTTCGAGGCCGACCTTGTTGATGGTCACCGTTTCCGCCGGACTGCCATCCGCCAGCATGAACGGGGGCACGTCCTGGCGGACCTTGGAATAGCCGCCGATCATGGCGAGTTTGCCAATGCGACAGAATTGATGCACCGCCGCGTAACCGGCGATGACGGCGTGGTCATCCACGATCACATGCCCCGCCAGGCCGGCGTAGCTGGACATGATGATGCGGTTGCCGAGGCGGCAATCGTGCGCAATGTGGCAGTAAGCCAGAATATGATTGTGATCGCCCACCACGGTGGCGTCGCCATCGTGGGTCGCGCTATGCACCGTGACACATTCGCGGAAGGTGTTGCCGGCGCCGATTTCCACGCGGGTGACGCCGCCCTTCCACTTCAGGTCCTGCGTTTGTTTCCCGAGGATGGCAAACGGAAAAATCTCGTTGTCCCGGCCCAGCCGGGTATGGCCGTCCAGCACCACATGGGAATGCAATCGGCAGCCGTCCCCGAGTTCCACGTGCGGGCCAATGACACAATAGGGGCCGATCTCGCAGTCCGCGCCGATGCGGGCGCCGGGATGAATAACGGCGCTGGGATGAATGGAGTTCATGGGGTGCCGCGCGCCTTCAGGCGTCGCTCAACATGAAGGTGACCATCGCCTCGCTGACGACTTCCCCCCGCACTTTGCAGACGCCCCGGGCTTTGCCAATTTTCCCGCGCGCCTTCGTCAGTTGCACCTCAATGGCCAGCGTGTCGCCGGGCAGGACCGGTTTGCGCCACTTCACTTCTTCGGCGGACATGAAATAGGCCAGTTGCGGTTTTTCCTGCGACCGCGTGAGCATGAGCACGCCCGCCACCTGGGCCATGGCCTCCAATTGCAGCACCCCGGGCATGATTGGACGCCCGGGGAAGTGCCCTTGGAAGAACGGCTCGTTCACCGTGACGTTCTTGATGCCGATAATGGCGTCGCCCTCCAATTTCGCCACCCGGTCCACCAAGAGAAACGGATAGCGGTGCGGCAGCAATTTCATGATCTGGACCACGTCCAATACGCAGGCGTCCAGACTGGGGTCGGGCGGTTTCGGCGGTGCGGCGGCGGGTTGCGCCGGTGGTGGTGGGGGGCCGAAAGCCTGGGTCACCGGAGGTTTGCGGCGTTGCGCGTCAATCAACCGCACCAACTCGCAGTTGGCCGTGTGACTGGGGCGGACGGCGACCAAATGCCCTTGCACCGGACGCCCCAGCAAGGCCAGATCGCCCACCATATCCAGTATTTTGTGCCGGACAAATTCATCCGGATACCGCAACGGCTCAGTCGTGAGCACGGCGTCGTCGCGGATGACAATCGCGTTTTCCAGGCTGCCGCCTTTGATCAATCCGTTCCGGATGAGATATTCGATCTCTTCGAAGAAACAAAACGTGCGGGCGTGCGACAGTTCCTTCTCCCAGTTGTCCGGGTTGATTTCGAGGGTGTAAAACTGGGTGAAACGGCCGCGTTGATCCGCGCTGGTGCAGGTGATTTTGAACGCCGGATCGGGGAACATCTGCAACAAACTCTCGCCTGATTGCCACTGAATCGGCGCTGAGAGGGCGTAAATTTCCCGCGGTATTCCTTGTGGAACGAGACCGGCGTCCCGGATGAGTTTGCTGTATTCGCGGGCGCTGCCATCGCCGATGGGCGGTTCATTGGCGTCCAATTCCACCACGGCATTGTCCACGCCGGCGCCCGCCAGGGCGGCCAGCACATGTTCCACCGTGTGAATGCGGAGATTGCCCTTGCCGAGCGTGGTGGAACGCTGGGTTTCGACCACGTTGTCAATATGGGCCTCGATCTCGGGTTTGGCGTCGAGGTCCACGCGGCGAAACCGCAGGCCGCTCCCGGGCGCCGCCGGCAGGAAAGTCATGTTCACGCGGTGGCCGCTGTGCAGGCCGACACCGGAGAAGCTGACAGGACGTTTAATGGTTTGTTGCTCTGACACGCCAGGATTAGACCAAATTAGCCAGCGCCTTGGCAAGCGGGAGATTGGCCTGCTGGAACACGGGAAGCCATCTCATCAATACTTTGGTCCGCAGATTTCGCCGACCTACGCAGATGGGAAACCAGAAAAATCTGGGGAATCTGTGTCATCTATGGATGGCTGTTTCAGGTTATTTGCGGCGGCTATTGGTGCGATGGCTTCGAGGAATGGCCCATTATTTTCTCCGGAAACCGGCTTTTCCCCCCGCCGCCCCGGACATTCGCGCGGTTGCCAAGCCGCTGGGGCTGGGCCACACTGCGCCCCGCATTATGGAAAAGAAAGCACTCATTACGGGAATTACCGGGCAGGACGGCTCGTATTTGGCGGAACTGTTGCTGGCCAAAGGCTACGAGGTTCACGGGTTCATCCGCCGCGCCAGCACGTTCAACACCGGCCGGCTGGACTCCATCTATGACGACCCGCACTCGGGCCGGGGCCGGTTGTTTCTGCATTACGCGGACCTGGCGGATGCCAGCGCGCTGGCGCGGCTGATTGGCAAAATTCAACCTGCCGAGGTCTATAATCTGGCCGCGCAAAGCCACGTCCGCGTCAGCTTCGACAGCCCGGAATACACCACCGACATCGTGGCCACCGGCACGGTCCGGTTGTTGGAAGCCATCCGCGAGTCGGGCATCAAGCCCCGGTTTTACCAGGCGTCCTCCTCCGAAATGTTCGGCAAAGTGCTCGAAGTGCCGCAAAAGGAAACGACCCCGTTTTATCCGCGCAGCCCTTACGGCTGCGCCAAGGTTTACAGTTTTTGGATCACCGTGAATTACCGGGAATCCTACGGTTTATTCGCTTGCAATGGCATCCTCTTCAACCACGAATCACCGCGCCGGGGGGAAACTTTTGTGACCCGCAAAATCACGCGGGCCGTGGCCCACATCAAAGCCGGGCTGCAGGACAAACTCTACCTCGGCAACCTCGACGCCCAGCGCGACTGGGGGTATGCCAAGGAATACGTCGAGGCGATGTGGCTCATGTTGCAGCAGGAGGAACCGGACGATTACGTGGTCGCCACCGGCGAGACACATTCCGTGCGCGAGTTTCTCGAAGTGGCGTTTGGGCACGTTGGATTGGACTGGCGGCAATACGTGGAGATTGATCCCCGTTATTTCCGTCCGGCGGAGGTGGATCAGTTGATCGGGGACAGCACCAAAGCGCGGCAGAAACTGGGGTGGCAGCCGAAGACCACGTTCGTGGAATTGACGAAGCTCATGGTGGATGCGGACATCGAATTGCTCCGCCGCCACCGGCAGGGCGAGATTCGCGTGACTGGATAAAACGTCGCGCCGGCGTGGGCGGGGGCGTCAGGCGGCGCCGAACCGTTTCAGAAAATCTTGGTACGCCAACTGGATGCCGGCATCCAGATCCACCTGCGGCCGCCAACCCAAGGCAAACAACCGCGAACTGTCCATCCATTTGCGCGGCGTGCCGTCGGGCAACGACGGATCCCAGGCGATGTCCCCTGCGTAGCCTACCGCCTGCTTCACCCGTTCCGCCAGTTCCCGGATGGTCAGGTCGCTGCCGGACCCGATGTTGATGAATTGCTCGTCGCTGTAGTGTTCCAGCAGGAAGACACACGCGCGGGCCAGGTCATCCACATACAGAAATTCCCGCCGCGGATGGCCCGTGCCCCAACAGACCACCGGGGCGGTGCCGGCGACCTTGGCCTCGTGGAATTTGCGGATCAACGCCGGCAACACGTGCGAGGTGCGCAGGTCATAATTGTCGTTCGGCCCGTAGAGATTGGTGGGCATCACCGCGATGAAATCGCAGCCGTATTGGCGGCGGTACGCCTGGCACATTTTGATGCCGGCAATTTTGGCGAGGGCATACCACTGGTTCGTCGGTTCCAACGGACCGGTCAATAGCGATTCCTCCCGCAACGGCTGGGGCGCGTGCTTGGGGTAGATGCAGGAACTGCCGAGGAACAGGAGCTTGCGCACCCCGGCGGTGTAGGCGCCGTGGATCAAATGGTTTTGAATCTGGAGATTCTCGTAGAGAAACTGGGCGGGGAAGCTGTCGTTGGCCACAATGCCGCCCACCTTGGCCGCGGCCACCAGCACGTATTCGGGTTTTTCTTCGGCGTAAAAGCGCCGCACGGCGGCGGCATCCAGCAAATCCAGTTCGTCAATCCCGCGTCCGATCAATCGGGAATAACCCTGCCGCTGAAGTTCGCGCCACAGGGCGCTGCCCACCATGCCCAGATGCCCCGCCACATAAATCCGCGCGTCGTGTGCCATCTTCATCGGCCCAGCATAAACCACCCGGGCGGTCACGCAAGCCCGCCGGCGGACGGGCCGGGGCGATCGGCTGGCTGTTTTCCCGCCGCCAAGTGTCTGGATTTCAGATACTGTCCATCCAGAATTGAGGCACCGCCAGGGCGGCAAACTGGAAGAGACGTCATTCTGAGCAGGGTTTTAACGGTCCGAACGCGTTCCAAAAGCCAGACTACACATTTTTTCGCGGGGAAATGCCCGGAGAAAATAGTAGGCGGCAGAGTGGCATTGCGTGTGCTTTGACGGAAGGTGCGGTTGCAGCAGGCAATGAGTGAACTGGACCGTCGTCATAAATAACCCGCCTGTTGCGCAGTTCACGCCGCGCGTAGAAAGGCTAGTACAGTATGAAGATCAACACCTCCCGTCGCAGCGGCTTCACGCTCGTGGAAATCATGATCGTGGTCGCCATCATCGGCCTCCTGGCCGCCATCGCCATCCCGAACTTCGTGAAGGCGCGCGAAACCTCCCGCAAGAATGCGTGCATCAACAACCTGCGTCAGATTGACGGCGCCAAACAACAATGGGCGCTGGAAACCAAGGCGGCACCGACTGCCGTACCTGACGAAGACAATCTGTATGGGGCTGACGCCTACATCAAGGTTGAACCGAAGTGTCCGGCGGGAGGCACCTATGCGATTAACGCCCTTTCGAATGCCCCAACATGCACTATAGATGGCCACAAATTACCCTAATCTGAATTAAATTCCTTAAAGCCCGAGGGTTTTTGCCCTCGGGCTTTTTTGTTTCGTCCGCCGCACGGTTTCAGTGGGGCGGAGACTGTTTTTGCCGCCCAAACTTAACGCGGCTAAGCCGCAACCAAAGGAGCGCGGAATTTATTCCGCGTGTTTCAAGGTCAGCGGGCCCCTCGCGGAATAAATTCCGCGCTCCGGTAAAATCTTTGCAGAACGCGATGATGTTGGGAGATAGCACTGCAGAGTTCGCTCCGAAGGCGCTTGTCCGGTTTGTGAGGGAAACGGCGCCAATGCAAGGCAGGGAAACGCCGCTTTCCGATGGGCTTCACCTTGGAGGCGGGCGGAGCTTATTGTCCCCGCGTCAAGGCAATTACGCGCGCCGCCGCGTCCGCGATTTTCACCGATTGGATCGCGCCGCCGCGCGGTTTGATTTCCACTTCGCCCCGGGCCAGTGATTTTTCGCCGATGCTCACCCGGATTGGGAACCCCACGAGATCGGCGTCCTTGAACTTCACGCCGGGCCGTTCGTCGCGGTCGTCAAGGATGACTTCCACCCCGGCGGCGGTGAGCGCGGCGTAAAGCTGTTCGGCCAGTTGCATGCCGGGATTTTCAGGCGCGACGTTCAACGGCGTGAGACAAACCGGATACGGCGCCACGCTCAACGGCCAGATAATGCCGTCCGCGTCGTGGCTTTGCTCGATGATGGCCTGCAGCGTGCGGGTCACGCCAATCCCGTAGCAACCCATGACCGCGGGGTGCCGCGCGCCGGCGGCGTCCAAGTAAACCGCGCCCAGGGCCTCGCTGTATTTGGTGCCGAGCTTGAAAACGTGGCCGACCTCGATGGCGCGGCGGATTTTGAGCGGTTGACCGCATTGGCGGCACGGTTCCCCCGCGTTCACGGTGCGCAAATCCTTCCAATGCGTCACCGCGAGGTCGCGGTCCAGCGAAACATGACGTAGATGGAAGCCGTCCTCGTTGGCGCCGGTGGTCATGCCGTTCGCGCCGCGCAAGCGTTCATCCGCGTAAATCGGCAGGGTACGCGATTTCAAGGTCGCCGTCACGGCGCCGAGACTACCGGGATGCGCGCCCAGGGCGGCGAAGATTTCCTCCGGGGTGGCGGCGCGAAACACCGTGGTGCCCACAGCGGCGGCGAATTTAGTTTCGTTCAATTGATCGTCGCCGCGCACGAGGGCCAAGACCGGTTGATCTTGGACGAGGTACACCAAGGTTTTGATCTGGCGGTTGGCGGGTACCCGGTAAGGGTCTTGGCTCAACGCCTCGATGGTGACGACCCCTGGGGTGGGGAATTTTTCCGGCAGCGGACCGGCTTCGCGCGCGGCGGTCGGCGGGAGGGCGCTGGTGGCTTTCTCCAGATTCGCCGCGTACCCACAGCCCTCGCAATACGCGACCTGGTCTTCGCCCGTTTCCGCCGGCACCATGAATTCATGCGAGAATTGGCCGCCGATGACGCCGGTATCAGCTTCCACCGGCAACGTCTTGAGCCCGCACCGCGCAAAGATGCGGGTGTAAGCGTCGTACATCTTCTGGTAGGCCACCTGCGCGGCTTCGTCGGTGGTATCGAAGCTGTAGGCGTCCTTCATGAGGAACTCGCGGGCGCGCATGAGGCCGAAACGCGGGCGGATTTCATCGCGGAATTTGACGCTGATCTGGTAGAAATTTTTGGGCAATTGCCGGTAGGAATTGATCTCAGCGGCGGCGGTCAGAGTGATGACCTCCTCGGCGGTGGGACTGAGAAACCACTCGCGCTGGGCGGAGTCCCGGACCTTGAACAACACGTCCTTCGCGGTCTCGGCGCGCCCGCTTTGCTCCCAAATCTCCCGGGGTTGCAGCGCGGGCATGAGCACCTCGACGGCGCCGGCGCGGTCCATTTCCTCGCGGACGATTTGCTCGACCTTGCGCAGAACGCGCAGGCCGAGCGGCAGGAAGGTGTACACGCCGCCCGCCAGTTTGCGGATCAGACCGGCGCGGAGCAGGAGTTTATGGGAAAGGATTTCCGCGTCCGCCGGGGCTTCGCGGAGAGTGGCAACCAGTGTTTGAGACCAACGCATGTGAGAGGAGAAATTAGCGGGGAGAAGGGAGAGCCGTCAACTCCGCGCCGTTTTTCGTGAGGCGGCGCGTTCACCGGCTTCCGCGCACGGCTGTTCCAATGCCACTCCGCCCACCGCGTTCCTCACTTCACCGTGTTCACCAAAGGCGCGAGCCCTTGGATGCGCACTTCCAGCCGGTCGCCCGATTGGATCGGGCCGATGCCGCTGGGCGTGCCGGTGAGGATCACGTCGCCCGGGAGCAAGGTCAGGTTCATGGAGATGAAGCTGACGAGCTGGTAGCAGTTGAAGAGGAGCTGGCTCGTGTTGGAATTCTGGCGGAGCTGGCCGTTTTGGAAGAGCTGGATGCTGAGGTCGTGCGGGTTGAGCTTGGTTTCGATGTAAGGCCCCAGCGGGGTGAAGGTGTCGAACGACTTGCAGCGGCACCATTGGCCGTCCGAGGCTTGGATATTGCGGTCGCTGATGTCTTGCGCCGCCGTGTAGCCGAGGATGTAGCGCGCGGCGGCTTTGGTGGTGACGTTGCGGATGCGCCGGCCAATGACGATGGCCAGTTCCGCTTCGTAGTCGGTGCGATGCCGGGGGAACGGAATTTCAATCTTCCCGCCGTCGGGTAGTAATGAGGTGGTGGCTTTGATCCAAAACAACGGTTCCTTGGGCAGCGCCTTGCCGGTTTCGCGGGCGTGATCCGCGTAGTTCAGGCCGACCGCGATGATTTTGCTGGGGTTGATGGGCACCAACGTGCGCACGCCCTTGCCGGGCATCGGTTTTTTGTCGAACGACGGCGCGCCAAAAATATCGCCGCGCAGCCGGAACAACTCGCCGTCCACCACCTTCGCATGAAAAATTTCCGCGCCTTTCTGAAATCGGCCAATCGCTGCCATAGTGGGGTAATGCATAGCAAATTCCATCGTCCGGTCGCAAGCCGAAACTCGGCAGTGCTGAGGTAAACACGGCGTAAATCCAGTTTTCGGATGTGGAATAAAACGGTTTCGGCAGCGTCGCGCAAAGCAGGCTGAACCAATTCCTGACGGTCACTCCTGTTCTCTGGAGACGATCGTGAAAAGGAATCTTAACCCGATCCAAACTTTCGTTCCGAAAAATGCCGGCGGAATCCAAAAACCGGAGGCCCGGTATTTTTTCCTGACAAAGCGCCGGAGAGAACGCTACGCTGCGGGGGAATGAGCAGACCGCCGTTAATTTTGGTGGCCCCCCATATCGAGGCGCAGGGTGCGGATTCCCGGGATTTATCGTTGCAGGTTTCCCTGAATTATCAGCGCGCCTTGCTGGCTGCGGGCGGGTTGCCCCTGGTCATGCCGGTGACCACCACGCGCCGTCTGATTGCCGAATGTGTGCGGCTGGCGGATGGCGTGTTGTTGACCGGCGGACAGGATGTGAATCCGCGCCTGGCCTCACCGGGGGCGTCGGCCCGGTTGCGGGCCACGGCCAAAGTGACGCCGGATGGCGGGCGGCGCGACCTGCGTGAAATCCTCGTGGTGGACGAAGCGTTTCGGCAGCGCAAACCGTTGCTGGCCATCTGTCGGGGGCAGCAATTGTTGAATGTGGCGTTGGGTGGAACGTTGGTGCCGGACATCCTTTCCCTGCATCCCAAGGCCCTGAACCATCAGCGCCAGGATTTGAAGCGGGAAATCGTGCATGAAGTGCGATTGACAGCGGGGTCGTTGCTGGCCAGTATAATTGGCAAACGAAACCTGGGTGTCAACAGCACGCATCATCAAGCGGTGGAGCGCGTGGCCGGCCCTCTGAAAGTTGTGGCGCGCAGTCCGGACGGCGTGATCGAGGGGCTGGAATTGCGGGCGGATGCCCGCCGGGCGCTGCCTTTTTTGCTGGCGGTGCAGTTCCACCCGGAACGGCTGGTGGATCGGTATCCGGAACACCGGGCGATTTTTGAGGCTTTTGTGCGGGCCTGCGCCGCAAACAACGGCATTAATCTATGAAGCCAGAGATTAATCTATGAAGGCGAAAATCCTCTTGGTGGACGACGACCCCGATTTGCGGGAGCTTTGGGGGCAAATCCTCACCCAGAACGGCTGTACGGTCAGCTTCGCGGATTGCGGCGACGCGGCGCGCGACGCCTTGGGACGGGAACAACCCGACCTCGTGTTGCTGGATTACAAACTGCCGGAAAAGCCGGACACCCCTCCGGAGAAGATCGGCCTTACCTTGCTCCCCCAGTTCCGGCGGGAATGGCCGGAAACCGAAGTCATCATGCTGAGCGCCCACGGCTCGACCGAAATCGCGGTCGAGGCCGGACGACTGGGGGCGTATAATTTCATCAGCAAACCGTTTGAGTCGGAAAAACTCATCGCCGACATCAAATGCGCGTTGGAGCATCGGGAGCAGCGCCACGAAAACCGCGCGCTGCGGCTGGCCTTGGAAACCTTCAGCGGCGTCAATTCGCCGGTGTTCAAGAGCGCCGCCATGCAGGAAGTGGTGCGCACGGTGGAACGCCTCGCGCCGACGGACGTGGCCATTTTGGTCACCGGGGAGAGCGGCACCGGCAAAGAGGTGATCGCCGATCTGATTCACAGTTTGAGCGCGCGCAACAAAAGCAAGATCATCAAGGTCAACTGCGCGGCGCTGCCCCGGGAACTCATCGAGAGCGAGTTGTTTGGCTCGGTGAAAGGCGCATTTACCGGGGCACATGCCGACCGCGAGGGGCTCTTCCGCGCGGCGGAGGGGGGCACGCTCTTTTTGGATGAGATTTCCGAGATGCCGGTGGATACCCAAAGCAAACTGTTGCGGGTGCTGCAGGATCAGGAGGTGCGGCCCGTGGGCGGCAAAGCCAGCTACAAAACCAACTGCCGCATTCTCACGGCCACCAACCGGCGGCCGGAGGAGGCCATCAAAGACGGCAAACTGCGGGAGGATTTGTATTACCGCATCAGCGCCATTTCGGTGCATCTGCCGCCGTTGCGCGAGCGGCGCGACGACATTTTGCCGCTGGCCAACGCCTTTTTGAAACGCTTCAGCGCGCAGGCCGACCGGCGGATTTCCAGCTTTTCCGCCGCTGCGGCGGATCGGCTGATCGCCTTCGACTGGCCGGGGAACGTGCGCCAGCTTCAGAACGAAGTGCAACGCGCCGTGTTGTTGAGCGAAGGTCCGCAAGTGGAGGCCAGCGATCTTTCCATCAGCCGGCTCACCGCGGGAGGCGGCGAGAATTCCGATACCAACTTCACGTTGCTGGAAGGCGTGGAACGCAACGCCATCGCCCAGATGCTCCGGGAAACCGGGGGCAACAAGCTGGAAGCGGCCAAACGCCTCGGGATCGGCCGCCAGACGCTCTACAACAAGATCAAGGCCTACGGCATCGAAGTATAACCGGCGATTGAAAAGTCTCTTGTGCGCCGCCGATCGGAGAGGGCGGTTTGAGGATTGGCCCGCGTGGAGGGACTGATTTATTTTGCCGCCATGACATTGCGACCTTGGATTCGGGTGGTACTGCGGAGCCTCGCCGGTTTGTTGTTGGTGCTGGCGCTCGGCGCTGGCGGTGTTTGGTGGTATTTCCATCCCTCTTACGAGCGGACCAATGGCATTGTCTATGGGCACCGCGGCGATCAAGAACTGGCGCTGGATGTGTTGCGTCCCGCGCGCGCCAACGGCCGGGGGGTGCTGGTGCTGGTGAGCGGGGGGTGGAAATCGAAGAGCCCGGGTTCATTTGGCGCCGGGTTGACCGCCCCGTTTTTGCGCCGGGGTTACACCGTCTTTCCCGTTTATCACGTGTCGCAACCGCAGGCGACGGTGATGGAGATTATCGAGGATATGCATCGCGCGGTGCGGTTCGTGCGATATCACGCCGCCGAATACGGGGTGGACCCGGAACATCTCGGCGTCACCGGCGGCAGCGCGGGCGGGCATTTGAGTCTGATGCTGGCCACGCGCGGTGGACCGGGACCGGCGGAGGCGGCGGATCCGGTGGACCGCGCCAGCAGCGCGGTGCAGGCGGTGGCCATTTTCTTTCCCGTCACCGACCTGTTGAACTTGGGGAGTTCCCGGGAAAACCTGGGCGACGGCGGTCCACCCAAGAGTTTTCGGCGCGCGTTTGGTCCGCAGTCCACCAACCTCGAAGTGTGGCGGGTGATCGGGCGCGAATCTTCCCCGATTTATTTTGTCACGAGCAATCTGCCGCCGGTATTGATCCATCACGGAGACGCCGACACGTTGACGCCGTTGGAACAGTCCGAATGGTTTGCCGCCAAAGCCGCCGAAGTTGGTCGGCCCGTGAAGTTGGTTGTCCATCACAAAGGCCAACACGGGTGGTTCAGCATGGTGCTCGATCTGCGCCAGTTTGTGCGTTGGTTTGACCAGCATTTACGCGATGCGGGTTAGTCGTAACCCGTTGCCGGTGGAAAACCAGTTTCCCCTTGCGCATCCGACTTGCTGCTTTTGCCTGGCGTTACGCATCGCCGATTGGCAACAGCCGGACTTTCCTTCCCAATGGCTTTTCCGAAGGGCGAGGTGCGAGGGAAAAGATACGGCGGCGTCGGAGTCATCATCGCCGATGGTCGCCACTGGTTTCCACTAAAAGATTTCTCCAAGGAAAGACAAACTTGCCTTGAGCGGCGGCTTCAGCGGAGGATGTTCGCGCAATGGAATCGCCGGGCAACGCCATGAACTACGAACAATTCATTCAGGATCAAATCGCCGCCATTCGCCAACAAGTCGGCGGCGGACGCGCCATCAACGCCGTCAGCGGCGGGGTGGACAGTTCGGTCGTGACCGCGCTGGCGCACCGGGCGCTGGGGGCGCAGTTGAAAACCATTTTTGTGGACAACGCCCTGATGCGTGAAGGCGAGCCGCGCCGGGTGGCCGATCTGTTCGCCCGACTTGGGATTCCGGTAACCGTCATTGACGCCCGGGCGGCTTTTCTCGACGCGCTCCGGGGATTGACGGATCCCGAACAGAAACGCCAGGCCATCACCGACACGTTTTACAAGCAAGTGTTTGTGGCGGAGGTCAAACGCTGGGATGCCCGCTTTCTGTTTCACGGCACGATTCTCACTGACATCGAGGAAACCGTGGCGGGCATCAAACGACAGCACAACATCCTCACCCAACTGGGGATCAACACCGAGGCGGCTTACGGCTATCAAGTGATCGAACCGCTCAAGACATTGCGCAAAGACGGCGTGCGCGCGGTGGGCCGGTTGCTGGGGTTGCCGGACGAGGCGGTGCAACGCATTCCCTTTCCAGGGCCGGGGTTGGCGGCCCGCGTGGTGGGCGAAGTCACGGAGGCGCGGTTGGCCACCGTCCGGGCGGCCACGGCGATGGTGGAGGAGGAACTGCGCGGCACGGACGCGTTTCAATATCTGGCCGTGTTGCTGGAGGATCGCGCCACCGGTATTCGCGATGGGAAACGCGAGTTCGGCCAGATTATCGTGGTGCGATGCGTGGACAGCGTGGACGGCCGGCAAGCCACCGCGCGGGAGTTGCCGTGGGACGTGCTGCAGCGCCTCGCCCAACGCGTCACCAGCATCCCGGGCGTGAACCGTTGTCTTTACGATCTCACCCCCAAACCGCCTGCCACGGTGGAATATATCTAACCCGCCTTGGCTGAAAACCACTCATCCGTCGGCGCATCGGCAACTGCGATGCGGTTCCGGGGTCATGCCCGCTGATTCGGAGGGGATGGGGAAATTTTTGATACACCCGGCCAAACCAGATTTCGGTCAGCAAAACCGGGGTACTTCGTTTGAGAAATAAACAGCCAATGAATCTGACACAAAACATTTCGTCCTACGTTCGCCGGCTTGGCGCCATTGGGGTCGCTTTGGTCATGGGTGGGTTGAGCTTCACCCTGTGCGCCGCACCGCCGGCAGATTTTCCGCGCTTTGAGGTGCCGGGCCAGGAGGCGGCCATGAACCAGTTGCGCGAGTTGTTCTGGCTGCATTATCCCGACGCTGGACCGAAAGCCACGCTTTGGGATGAATGGTTGCCCGGTGCCGCGCTCTGGCCGGCGGTGCAGACCGGGGAGCACGCCGAAAAAATGCGCCGGCATTGGGGTGAAACCCTTTCCGCGCGGATCGTTGACCCCGAAGGCTACGTGGCGACGCACCAACACGCGAGCATCGCGCATCAACTCGGTTGGCCGTTTCCATTCTGGAATCAAGGACGGCGCGGTTGCGGCTGGCATTTCTCGTTTCACAATACGGTGGGTCCCAATTGGCGCCCACATGATCTCGTAAAAACGGACGGGTGGACGCTTGCCGGCGCCGCCGACGGGGGACTCAAAGAAGATGGTTGGCGGATCGAGGTCAACCGGGCCGGGGCGCTCATTACCGCCCCGCCGTGGCGGTGTCATACGTATGAAGTGCCTTTTTTGCAACTGCGCTGGAACGCCACGGGTTTGGGTGCGTCCCAGCCGTTTATTGAATGGACCACGCCCGCCGCCACAAATTTCACCCGGGAACGCCGTTTCTATTTTAATCCCGCCACTGCGAACGCGATGACCTACACCATGATCCCGATGTATCGGCATCCGCAATGGACGGGGGAGGTGGCCCAATTACGGATTGGCCTGGGCAACGCCGCGCCCGGCGGCGTCACCCTGCAGGCGTTCTTCTCGCAATACGACACCCGCCAAAACATCAACGGCCAGAATTTCGTGCGGGGCTGCGCAAAATATTTTTGGTGGACGGGCGATCTGAATTTCCTCCGCGCGAACCTTCCGCGCATGCGCCAGGCAATCCGTTACCTGATGACCGAGCATCAGGCGCTCGAACGCAAGGTGGTGTTCACCGACTGGGTGGGACACGAAGGACGGAGCGGATTCAAACGTTCCCCCGCCGGGGAGAAGGTGATCTTCACCGGACAGGGCATCGGCAATAATTACTGGGACTTGTTGCCGTTCGGGTGGCTCGATTGTTACGCCACGGTGCAATATTACGACGCGGTGCGGACGCTGGCGCGGCTCGAGCGTGAATTGCTGGCGCATCCGGAATGGAACCTCCCGCGCGGCGTGCTGGCTTTTGATCCCGGGATGTTGGAGCGGCATGCCGCGGATGTAAAGGCCACCGGCAACCGCCTGTTTTGGAACAACAAAACCCAGCGGTTCAACGCCTGCATTGACGCCGACGGCAACCCGCATGAATACGGTTACACGTTTTTGAATTTGGAGGCGGTTTACTACGACTTTGCGACCCCGGCGCACGCCCAGACCATCCTGCAATGGATCAACGGCGACCGGCTGGTGGCGGGGGACACAGCGCAGGGCGCGGACATCTATCACTGGCGCTTTGCGCCCCGGGCGAGCACGAAGCGCAATCTGGACTGGTATTTTTGGGCTTGGCACGATCCGGAATCCATCGCCTGGGGCGACCAGGTGCAGGACGGTGGCGCGGTGCTGGGGTTTTCGTATCACGATCTCATGGCGCGGTTGAAAGTGCTCGGCCCGGACAACGCGTGGCAGCGGTTGCGGGAAATCATCCGGTGGTTCGACGACGTGCAGGCGGCGGGCGGGTATCGCCAATACTACGACGGCCGGCGCGAAGGCAAATTACAAGGCGGCGGCACGGCGGGTGGATTGGGGATGGATCAGGAATTTTTTGAAAGCGTGCTCGTGCCGCAGGTGATGCTCGACGGGTTCCTCGGATTCGCTCCGCGGGGCGATGGTTTCCAATTAACGCCGCGTCTGCCGGCGGACTGGCCGGAACTGAGTGTGGATCGGGTGCGGTTCCAAAATCACACGCTGCGTTTTCACGTCCGCCGCGACACGATGGATGTTTTCACGGAAACCACCAGTGATGAACCCCTCCGTTTGTGGTTGCCAGCCACGATTACTCAGGTCCACCGGTTAGGCGCCGACGCTGCCGTCCTGGGCACGGTGCCGTTGCCCGCGCCGGATGGCGAGGGTGCGCGACAATTTGATTTTGCAGGGGGCGCCGGGCTCCGATTCGAATGGACCGCCCTTCCACCTGGCGGCTCTTGAGCTTGTTTGACCGCATAGTCGGTCCGAGTTTCCAGATTCAGGTGGTGTTTCACATTTGGCGCGCTCTGCGTGCCCGATTCCGGAGTGCGGCTGGCGGGGCGAACCTTTGCCCTCCCGTCAACTTTGCGCTTCCTTGTTTTGACCGGGCGTCCCTAGACTCCGGTTGTGTTGATGCTCGGATACATTTTCGTTGCCATCGCCGCGTATCTGCTCGGTTCGGTGCCGACCGGTTTTCTCGTGGCGAAAGCACGGCGCGTGGATATCCGCACCGTGGGGAGCGGCAACATTGGCGCAACGAATGTCTTTCGGATTCTGGGCAAACCCGCGGGAATCTTCGTCCTCGTGGCGGATGGGTTGAAAGGCTATGTGGCGTGCGCGGGGGCGTGCGATCTTTGGTTCGCCTTGTTGGCGGCGATGGGCGTGCCTTTGGGCGAGGCGGAAGGATACCGGTTGCTGGCCGGGGTGGCGGCGGTGCTGGGGCACAATTACACTTGCTGGCTTTATTTCAAGGGCGGCAAAGGCATTGCCACCAGCGCGGGGGTGTATGTGGCGTTGGCGCCGCTGGCGGTGTTGGTGGCGCTGGCGGTATGGTTGCTGGCCTTGGGATTGACTCGTTACGTTTCGGTGGCTTCGATCGGCGCGGCGATCGCCCTGCCCACCATGGTGTGGCTGACGAAAGACAGTCTGGCGCTGGGCCTCGTCACCACGGCCCTGGGAATTCTGGCCATCGCCAAGCACCGCACCAATATCCAGCGATTGCTGAAAGGCACGGAAAACCGCATCCAGTTCAGGCGTAAGTCCCCGACGTCGTGAAGCAACTGACCGGAGCGGGGGGATGTCGTCAACGCCGCCCGCGATGTCTGGCCAAGCTTTGGTGTGGTTGCCTTATCGTTGCAGGAGGTTTTTTCCCGAAGTTATCCGGTCAGCAGTCTGAATCCGCAGAGAGGATGCTTGCGGAAAGAGTTCAGAAAATTTCCTCTGGATGAGCCGTCAGCCAGTCAGTGAAACCGGGCAAGGGAGCGCCCCGCAGTGTTTCCGCCCGGGCGCAATTCAACGAGGTGTCGGGGGGCCGCGGCGCCCCTTGATAATCCCGCAACGAGCCCGGTTCAATCCGGGGATGCAACTGCGGCCAACGATCGGCCAGCAACCGGCCAATCTGCCAGCGGGACAGACGCTCGCTGCCCGCAACGTGACAGATTCCGGTGGCCCCGACGGCAATCAACTGCCAGACCGCCCGCGCCGTTTCCACCGCGGCAATGGGCGAACGAAACTCGTCAGTAAACAACTTCACGGTGCGCCCGGTCTGCCAGGCGCGGCGCAGTTCCTCGTTGAAGCCGCGGTCGCCCGTGGGGGAGGTGCCCCCGTTCAACGAGGTGCGCACGATGAGCGCGCGCGGATGCCGGGCGACGATCGTTTCCGCCGCGGCTTTCGTCTCGGCGTAAACGCTCAGCGGATTGACCGCGTCGCCTTCCACGTAATTTCCCCGTCGCCCGTCAAAGACCAGGTCGGTGGAAAAAAAGACGAACGGCAGATCCGCCGCCAGTTCAACAAGTTGACGGGTGACTTCGACGTTGAGCAGGTGCGCAAGCTGGGGATTGGCCTGGCAGGCGGGCGATTTGCTGAGTGCGGCGCAGTGGATCACCACGGCGGGTTGTTCACGGGCGAAGAGCCGGCGCGTGGCGGAGAAATCCGTGAGGTCCAGCATCACCCGGGTCAAGCCGCGCGGTTTCCAAGCGGGAGCGTGTGTGGCGGCGGTTTGAACGAGGGTGTTGCCAATCAGGCCGCCCGCACCGGTGATCCAGGCGCGCATGGAAGGCCGTCAATCAATCCACCGCCGGGTCAGGTCGCCATAAGCGTCCAGACGCCGGTCGCGCAGGAAAGGCCAATGGGTCCGGGTGATGTCCACGCGGTCCAGGTCCACCGGCACCAGCAAGGTTTCTTCCTGGTTGGGGCGGGCCTTGGCCAAAATCTCGCCGGACGGGCCCGCGACAAAGCTTTGCCCCCAGAATTCAATCCCCTCGCCGGCTACGCCTTTCAAGACTTCGTGGCCCACGCGGTTGACGGCGGCCACGTAACAGCCGTTGGCCACGGCATGGCTGCGTTGGATGAGTTCCCACGCCGCGTGTTGTGTTTTCCCCAACGCCGCTTTTTCCACGGGATGCCAGCCGATGGCGGTGGGATAAAACAGAATTTGCGCCCCCTGCAAAGCCGTCAGACGGGCCGCCTCGGGGAACCACTGGTCCCAGCAAATCAACACGCCAATCCGTCCGTAACGCGTTGTCCACGCCCGGAACCCCAGATCGCCGGGGGTGAAATAAAATTTCTCGTAAAACAGCGGATCATCCGGGATGTGCATTTTCCGGTAAATGCCCAGCAACGTGCCATCCGCGTCAATGACTGCCGCCGTGTTGTGGTACAAGCCGGCGGCGCGTTTTTCGAACAGCGACGCAATGATCACCACGCGGCGTTGGCGGGCGAGTTTCTGGAACGCCGCCGTGCTGGGGCCGGGGATCGGTTCGGCGAGTTTGAAGTTGGCGTGGTCTTCGCTCTGGCAGAAATACGGCGACCGGAAGAGTTCCTGGGTGCAAATGATCTGCGCGCCGTTCCGGGCGGCGGTTTCCGCCCGGCGCAGCGTGCGCCGGAGATTTTCCGCCGGCGCGGAGCCGCACGTGGTTTGGATCAGTCCGAGGGTGATGGAAGCGGAGCGGGAGCGGCTCATGGTTGGAGCGGACGTTCGGTGGATAAATGTTCCGCGCGGGCGACGAGATCGGTGCTGGCGCGCAAAGCGGAGGAAGTCGCCGATGCGGTTTGTCCAAAGAGGTCGCGGATGTATTTGCCCAACGTCTCATTCGTCGGCCCGTAGCCGGCGTGGTAGATGTAGTGTTCGAGGTCGTAGAGCAATTCGTCCGCCGTGGCGTAGCGTTGCGCCAGGTCCCGGGTCAGCGCCCGCTGCAGGATGCCGTTCAAGCGGTCGTCCACCCGGTCGTCCAGCGTGCGGAAATCCGGGATCGGCATGGAGAGAATGCGCTGGCGGGATTCCGCGGCGGTGGTCGCCTTGAACAGGTTGCGCCCCAGCAACAGATGGGCCAGCACGACGCCGGCGGAAAAGAGATCGGATCGTTTGTCGGTGACTTGAAAACCGGCCTGCTCCGGGCTCATGAAATCCGCCTTGCCGGCGACGACTTCGCCCTCGTTGTCCACCAGGAACCCGCGCGCCTTGGCGATGCCGAAATCGGTCAGCTTCACGTCCCCCTCGAACGCGATCATGATGTTCTTGAAACTGACGTCGCGATGGACGATGCCCAGCGGGCGGCCGTCCCGGTCGGTCTTGGCGTGCGCGTAAGCCAGACCGCGCGCCACGCGGCTGACGATGAACACCGCCAGTTCCTTGGGCAGCAATTGCGCCTGCTCCACCAGTTGCCGGGAAAACTGTTCCAGATTCACCCCGCGGATGAGTTCCATGGCGATGAAATAGACGCCATGCGCGTCGCCCAGATGGTAGGTCTGCACGATGTTGGTGTGAATCAAGTCGGCCACCAGCTTGGCTTCGCCGATGAAATTTTCGATGAACTGCGACTGGCTGGCGTAGTGCTGGCGGATCACCTTGAGCGCCACCCGTTTCGTAAACCGCCGGGCGCCGTGCTGCTCCGCTTCGTACACCACGCCCATGCCGCCCTCGTACAGCTTGCGGACAATTTCGTACCGGAACTCGCATTGGATGGTGAACAACGCCATGCGGAAATGGTGGGTAAAGCCGCGGGCAAGTCAAGCCGTCACCGGCGCGGAAGGCGATGCCGATTTCAGTTGATGCAGCAAATGATGCAGGAACACGACGTTGTCGCATTGCACGTAGTGCATCGTTCCGCCCATGCGGGCGAAGCTCTTGCAAAAGCGCAGGTAGTAGGCGGGATTGTCCTTGGGCGGTTCGCCGCGGGACCAATCCCAGCGGCCGCCTTCCTGAATGTCCACCACGTAGATGGTGTGCTGCTGGACAATGCCGCGTCCGGTTTGCAACCGCAGATTGTTCACGCAGCTCAAGCTCTTTTCAAAAACCTGCGGCGCCATGATGGCGGATCCCACGGAAAGCACCACGCCGTGGTCCAACGTGTCCAGGGATTGGGTGAGTTGGGCGAAATCCCGCTGAGCGGCCCGTCCAATCGCCGCGCCGTTGAACAGCGGATGCACGGCAATGATGTCATAGCCGATGCCCGGATGCACCGTGAGCGGCACGTTCAAGCGACAAGCCTGTGCGAGGAGCGAGGTGGCCTTATTCGGATGTTTCACCTCCAGACGGCCACTGGCAAGCTGGTGCGCCACCATCGTCTGCAGCAATTCCGCGCGGGCGGGGGCGAGGGGATGTCCCGGTTCGGCGCGAAGCTGTTGCTCCAGTTCGGTTGGGGGCGGCAGCGTGAGGCCGTCTTCTAAAATGAACCGTCCCAGGCTGCGGCCATATCCTTCGTTGCGAATCCCGCCCGCGAGCAAGGCGAGGTGCGTGTAACGTCCGGTTTCGTCCCAAGCGCCGAAAGTGCCGGTGGCCACGTTGGCGCGCACGCTCTCTTCCGTGCGCCCGAGGAAGGCGAGTTCCCAATCGTGAATGGTCCCCGCGCCGTTGGTGGCCAGGTGAGTAATCCAACGCGATTCCAGCAGGCGGTTGACCACCGCCATCAACCCATTCTTCACGAGATGCGCGCCATACAACAAGACCACGCCGGCCTTCCGTTCCCGGGCGGACTGAATACGCGCGGCGGCTTGGCGGATGATGTCCAAGGTTGCCGCCGGGCAGGGTGGGGGAGGCGCGTCGGGGTCGCGGAGAATCTGGTGAAGCTCGCTGAGGCTGCGGCGTTGGGCCAGCGGAAGCACTTTAATCCGCGGAGTGGCGTCGGTCGGGTCAGATGTATTCATGGCGGCGTAAACAAACTGGGGAGATGATTTCGGGAAAGCGTGGGATTGTCCCGCTCAATTTTTTGAACCCATTGCGCCTGTCCGTACGGTGGAATCATTGTCCACTCATTCAAACACCAGTCCGTCCGCGTCGTCGGCCCGGGCCAGCACCGCGCGGCCTTCGTGGCCGACCTCTTTTTTGCGGGTGTTTTGTCCGATCAGAAGGCGGCCATCTGGCAATCCAATGATGCCCAGCGAAGCGTCGAAGTCCCAGCGGCCCGTCAGTTGGAAGCCGGGATCGGCGCGCAACACGACGCGCGGATTCCCGTAACAACCGAACCACCACGATCCGTTGGCGAAGGCCACGGTTTGGATGCCCATCAAGGTGTAACCGCTGGCCAGGGTGTGCCGTTTTTGGAATTGGAACTGCCGGTCATACTCGTAAACGTAGTTTTCGGTGGCGTCCGCGGGCAGGCCCCCCACCACAAAGAATTTCCCTTCGCGATACGCCACCCCGCCCGCGCCATGCACCAGCTCGGGGACGGGATGTCGCGCGTGTTCAGCCAATGTCCCGGCGTCGTAAACAAAAATCCAAGAGTCCGCCTGTCCCGGCGGTTGGTTGAATTTACCGAGGTTCACCGCCACATACACCTGGTCTTCGTGAAAGCACAAATCACCATGATGATTGGCCACCGGCACGCGTTGGAGGGCGCGACCATTCAGGTCGGTTTTCAGAAGCACATCCGTCCAGCTCCAGTAGAGGGCGTCGCGCTCGTTTGTGCAGATGCCTTGCAAATGACGGGGATAAGCGCCGTCGCAGGCGGCGGCGTGGAACGCGAAGGGCGCGGGCGATTGTTGCCAGAAATGGTCGTCGAGCACCAACTGATGTGTGGCTTCCACTTGTCCGGGGTTGGCGATGGTCACGCGGAGCCGGGGCGGACCGACGGCCGGCGATTCCACGATCCAAGAGGACAGAGTATGGCTGCCCTGGCCATCCCGCCACAGGCTGTTGTCTGGTGCGTTGAGGCGGTCGCGGCTCATTTCAGCGAAACAGGCCGCGTCGTAGGGCGGTGGTTGTTGCTGCAGCAACTCCGTGATGCGTTGGGCCCGCGCAGTGCTGCTTTTGCCGATGCGATGGTTGAACTCGCGCATGGCGGGGTTAAGAAAATGATTCGCATGGACCACCGGACCGGAGGTGACGCTCTCGAGCGTGTAACGTCCGTGCAAGCCGATTTCGAGCACCAAGATTTGCCGACGATCCGCAATCAGCATGAACACGGGCCGCCGGTTGGTGAAGAGCGTGTCCTGGGCGGCGAGGACCTCGGCGCAACTGGCGTAACCGGTCAGGAGGGTGGTCATGAGGCCTCCGCGGCCCGGCTGGGCATCGCGGACTTTCTTGGGCAGCGACCCCGCGTCCGCCGTCATCACCGCCAATCCTTTTTCGTTGACGCCCTGCTTGATTCCGGGCGAGTTGTTGCCTTGGGCGTATAGCCCGAAATATGCGTGGCCTTTGGTGGGACGGGAGATTTTCAGCACCTGCACATGGTCCGGTGCCCAGTCGCGATTTTTAGAAACAATCGTGCCGCCGCCCGCATCCGCACCCGCTGCCCCCCAGAGGGTGCAGGCTCTCCCAGTCGGGAGCAACGCGCCCAGGCACAATGCTGCCAACACGACTCCGGTTCTCCATCCGGCGGAGAGGCAGCGGGAGCGCCGCGCCACTGCCCGGGCCAGTGATAAAGGCGTGTGTTTCATTTCGCCAATTCTGGCGCGGGAGACCGGTGCGGCCAAGCACGAAGGGAGGAGGATGCGCGGTTTCATTGCCAGCGCGCGCTTAAATGGCCCGATCGTAAATGCGTTCGAAGACCTGGCCATCGCCGGCGCGATGAGGATCCACAATGGTAATGCCGTCGGCGCCGAATCGGGCGCTGACCGGCGCGCCTTGTCCGGCTTGCTGATACTGGTAGTTCAAGTCCCGCACAATCCGCGCCGCGTGGATGATGGCCGTGGTGATGCGGCTGTCTTCCGCCGTCGGATACATCGCCGCCACGGCTTCGCGGGATTCGCCCAGGAAACGCACCCGGCAGATGGCCGCCAGTCCCGCGATAAGACTGTCCACCCCGTAGCCGACGGTGGCCGCCGAGCCATCAGCGCGTTGAATGGCGCGGATGAAATGAGTGTTTGCCGTGCGCGAGCCGCCGCCCGCCGTCCACCAGCGCAGTCCGCGATACTGCTGATCGCTTTCCACCTTGCCCTCGGTGCCGACCAGTTCGTGGCCTTGATTCACCGGGCCCTCGAAATCCGGGGGCGTGATCCAGTGATTGTGGAAATGCATGCTCATGCCGTTGGCGTAGTCCACGCGCACCTGCACCGCGTCGTAAGCGTTGATGCCGTCGCGAATCAGACGTTTCTTCTGCCCCACGGCCGTAAGAGACACCGGTTTGCTGCGGTAATAATGCCAGATCAAATCCACCCAATGCGTCCCGACGTAACTGAACGGATCGCTGTGTTCGACCCATTGAAAGGTTTGCGTGGCAACCTGGAGCGGCTCTTCCAGATACGCGAGGCCATACAGCGGTTCGCCGAGGCTCCGGGCGAGGATATCGCGAATGCGTTGGTGGTCGGGATCGTAACGTTTGTGCATGTCCACGGCCACGACGCGGTTGCGTTGTTGCGCCAGTGCGATGATTTGGTCCGCCTCATCAGTCAAGAGGCACATCGGCTTTTCGGTGAGCACATGCGCGCCCGCTTGCAACGCGGCGAGAATCGGCGCGGTGTGTAAATGATCCGGCGTGGCCACTGCCAGCACGTCGAGATCCGGAAAGGCGCGCAGGATGTCCACCCACGGCGTCTCGCCATGAAAGGCGCGAGGGGTGGACGAGGTCGTGCGGGCATAAACTTCAATCGCGCGGCGGGCCGAGGCGGCGGAGCGAGTGCCGACGGCGGCCAATTCAAATTGCACCGGCGCCAATGCCCGGGTCCAGGCATCGAATCCCAACCGGGCCAGCTGACCGGCGAGGCCGAACCGTTGCAGGCCGGCAAAGACGCGGAGGTGAACGTCGCCACCGAACATTCCGGCGCCGACCAAAGCGAGTTTAAGGGTGCGATCCATGCGGGTTTTGCTGGGTTGTGTTGCCAGGCAGTGTTGGCCGCGCAGCGCCGCGAAGCAATGAATTTTCCCGCGGCAAAAGGTTTCAGGGCCACCGGATCGCACCGATTAGAACGGGAGGTCCGGTAAACGATAAATCTCCAACTCGTCGAACCAACACACATCGTCATCGGTCCGCTGACTATGAACATTGAGGAGGACGACCAAGCGGCCCGTGTCCGGTGGAACGGTGACGGTCCCCGCGCTGGCGTGCCATGCGCCTTGATCGGGCTGGAAAGGAAATGTGCGGTCATCGGTCTCGTGCGTCCATTGACGCTCAGACGTCTGCCAGCGAACCATCAGGTTGGGGAGGAAGTTGCCTTGAGTCCGGCATTTCGCCTTGACCACATAGATCTGACCGGGCGCGACCGGGATGCTCTGCAGAAAACAGCCGCGCATGGCTTTGCGGGCGCGGGCCGAGCCTTTGCCGACTTGGTCATCCCACGCAAATGTCCCGGTCGGCGTCTGCTCATCCTGCCACGCGCCCCATCCCTGCGGCAGGGTGCCGCCGGGGTCGGGCCCGTAGCTGACCGCGCCGTTTATCGCCAGATTCGTCACCGTCTTTTGCGCTTGGTATTTCGCCAGTTCAATGCGGGATGCCGTTTCGGGGTCGCGCGTCCAAGCGATGGCGCGGGTAATGCCGGGCAACGCCTCTTCCCATGCCCGGCCTTTCCCCACCGTCTTGGCCAGCGCCTCGGCGCGCCACGGTTTGTCTTTTGCCAACCCGCTCCACCATCGGGATTGTTCGCCGTAAATCCAGACGTATTCATCGGCCGCGTCGCGGGCCGCGCCCAGGTTGCGCACCAGACGTTTCAGCCGCGAGCCGTCCAGCGGGGGGCGGTAATAGCGATGCCCCGGTTCATTGACAAACATGTCGAGGTAAAAGCCAAATCCCGCCTGCACTTGTTGCCGGTATTTTGCCCGGTTTTCCGGGGCGACGAGTTGGAGGCAGGGTCCGGTCCAGGATCGCATCTGGAGCGCGGCGCGTTGATACGCTTCCACACTGTCGAAGTAATAACCGTTTTCGCACCCGTCCACGAGGACCATCGCCGGCGGCGCGGCGTCGAGCATGCCGTTGAAAAACGCCGGCAACAAACCGTAGCTCGCCGTGGCGAGGATGGTCTCCGGTTCGTCGGCCTGGCCCGCGCGCCATACGACGCTGTTGAGAAACAACGCGAGCACGACAGCGTGCGGCATTTCGGCGGCCAGACTGCGGGTGAACTGCGCGCCGCGTTGGCGGGCGAGGGCGGCCGTCTCCGCAAACGTGCGTCCCGCTGCAGGATCAAACCGCCACTGGTTTTCGCCGTAAGGCTCGAAGTCGAGCGCCAGACCTTTGGCGCCGCCTTCGCGGACCAGCCAGGCACAGATACCGATCTTTTCAGCCAAGGCGCGCCAGCCGGAGTCGTCCGCCCAATCAATCCGCTTCGGGGTCGCGTTGAATCGCAGGAAATTGTCCGTGTAATTTGTAAATCGAGCCGCCCGCAGATCCGCCACCGCCGTGTGGAACCATTCCTTTTTCCAGGGCATCGGATCCCAACCGCTCTGGGTGCTGATGGTTCGGCCGTTGTCCGTCTTCGCGGTGACTTGGAAGATGACACCGTCGAACGGACCTTCGCGTTCCATCTCGTCGGCAAATTGTCGCAGAAACGCGGTGTCGGGAATGTCCCATCCGAGTTCGATGAATTTTTTGTGGGCGGCGGACGCGGAGAGGGCAACCAAGAGGCCGAGTCCGATCAGCCGGGAGATGGTGCTGGGTTTCATGGGCGGGATGTTCGGTTCAACGCGGGTGGATCACGGGTTTGAAGTGGCGCGCTGTCTGCGCAGTTCTTGGTTGGCCTGCTGGATGGCTTCCAACTGCCAGCGCCGCGCGTTGGTGGCGGTTACGTTCCAGTCGTTGGCTTGATAATCGTAGTCAAACACCCACAACGCGCTCAAAGGCACCTGGTTGGTCCGCATGGCCGACAGGATCAGTGTGAAGCGGGCGCGCGCTTCGGGCGTATCGGCGCCCGGCACGCCGAACTCGCCCACGAACAGCGGCTTTTTCTCCCGCCGCGCCACGGTCATGGCTTGGGCAAGCCGGCCCACGTCGTTGGTGAGTTCATACGCCCGAACCGAGAGCGAGTTGATGGGGGAGAGGTTGTCCGCCGCCAGCATCACGGCGAATTGTTCCGGGGTATCGGGTTGCCAACTGCGCTCGCGCATTTGGTGCCAGGCCGAGGGACGAGGAAACGCGTTGCCGCTGAGGATCAAGCGGTGCGGATCGTATTTCCGGACTTCGCGGGCAAACTCGCGGAACGCAACCCGAATGTTTTCATGCGTCACCTCATCGGCCTCGGTGCGTTGCGCTGGCGTACCCAGGTGCGGCACCACCGGCGGCCGGTGCGTCGCCGCATTCGGCAGGTCCGCCGCCAGGTTGTATTCGTTGCCAAATTCCCAAGCCCAAATGGCGGGGGATTGGGCATACCGGGTCACCAGTTCGCGGGTGTAACGGCGCATGAACGCCAGGGTGCGGCTGTGCGGATCGCCCCAGCGATTGCACGGTTCGCCCATCAGATCCGGGACCGTGCTCAAGTTCCAGAAAAGGGACGGGATCAATCCGACGTTCTCGCGTTCGGCGCTTTTTATCACCGTATCCAACCGGGCGAAGTGGGCCGCCGGGTTCGTCTGATAAAGTTGCCAGTGCACGGGCCAGTAGCCGCCGGCGGAAAAGCGGGCAAAGGGAATGCCCCGCGCCGCCAATTCCCGGAACCCGGCGGCGTAATTGGTTTGTGGGGACTGTTCCAAGATGCGCACGAACGCGTCGTAGTAATTTACGCCAATGCCGCAAAACGGAACTCCGCGCAGCAGCAACTCCCCCTGCTCATTGGCTGACAAGCCAGGGGCGGCCAACGCGTGAGCCCCGACGAGGATCAAGGGCAACAGGACCCAGCGCGTCCAGTGGCGGTGTAGCGTTGTCTTTGGCATCTGAGGCGGAACGATTCGATTGGAGTTTGAGTGGAACGGGCCACTGGCCTGTTCTGTCGGGCTACCAGCCCGATAGTTGAACCCAAAGAGTGCGAACCCGATGGTGTGCGATCTCCGTGCGCTCGGCTGGGCGGCAGGTTGCCGCCCAGAACGGCCAGGTTGGCCGTTCCACCTGGACCAATTGCATCGTTCCGGCTGAGACGTGTTGCGCACGAATTACCGGCGCAGCCTAACCTTGGAGCGGGATAACGCGCAATGTTGAAGATGCTTGCGGGGGGCTGCATCCTCTGGATCAGGCGATGCCGCGTGAGTATCGCATCACTCCAACCAAGTTACGGTTGTGCATTATCAAGGCCCCAGTTGATCCGCTGCTCAGCGAACTCGATGGGCTTTTTGAAAGATTCCAAGAAATGACCTGCGACCGGCGGGGAGTGACCTTGGATCAGTCACAATTCTGCGGTGACCGACGATTCGCGCCGACGCGATTTAACGATCAAGCCAGCTTCAGATCGGCTTCCGCCCGGGTCGCGGCATCGTGGAGTTTGATGATGGATTGGACTTCCGGGTGTACCGTCGGATTCCCGAGTCGGCGAATGAATTGGCACGCGGCCCAATGGGCGGCGGAATTCTCGTAATTCGTCAGCCAGCGCTGGAAGCGTTTTTCGCGCTTCTCATCGGCGAACGGCCAGCGTTCCGGTTTCATCGTCACCCCGCAACGCCACGGCTTTGGCGTGAGCCGCGCCCGATAACATTTCTGCGTTTGACAAAGTCGGCGATAGAGCGGATCGGCATCCAGCGCCTCGAAGACGCCATCGGCTTCCGAAGATTCCGGTGCGATCAACCCATGCGTCGCCAGCAAGCGCAACCCGGCACGTGTGCGGTAAATCCGCCAGCCCCAATCCGGTCGTTGCCGCGTCCACATTTCCACCTTGGCCAGCGCGTTATCGGCGGAGGCCTTGGGGGCAGGTGTGGGACTACCGAAAAGTCGTTTGAGAAAACCGCCGGCCGGTTTCGGTTCGGGCAAATCCACGTCAACAAACATGATGCGCGCCGTGTTCAACACCTGACAGCCGTATGAATTGCGCGTAACCACCGCGCTCACTTCGTCCGCGGCGTCTTTGATTTCGTGCAACACCGGCTCGCGGAACGGACGATCAGGATAGTAACCGCCGCGCTGGGGCGGAAAATTGCCCACGCGAAAGCGTTCGGCCAACCGTTGGGCCGCCTGATTCGCCAAGGCCTGCGCCTCCGCCAAACTGTTCGACGATCCGCGCCACGCCTGAAGGTAGCCGCACTCGCCTTTGGCCCAATACTTGGGAAAATTCACTGGGTCATGATTGGTTTCGGTGAAAAAAATGACAAGGAGTTTTCCGTTGCCGGGGCGGCGGATACGGGAAGCCATCTCATAAATCCTTTAGTCCGAAGATGGCGCCGATTTACGCCGGTGGGCACCGGAAAAAACCTGCGCAATCTGCGTCATCGGCGGATTCGTTTTTCAGACTTTTGGTCGGCGACACGCATTGATGAGATGACTTCCAAGCCCGGATCGGCCATCGGTCGGCATCCGATCCCGTCTCAAGTTTCGAGTGATTTTTGTAGACCTCGTCCGCCGCGTTGTCGCGGTCGGATTGGGCGAATTGCACTCCGTTGGCCATGACGTGCCGGCGCGGGTCAGGGCGAGCAGGTCGCAACGCGAGTTCCAGTTGGTGCGCACGCTTGGTGCGGACGGAGTTATCTTCCGTCGGAAGATTTCAATCCAGCACCTTGATTCGGGCGTTGCGGATGAGGACGTGTTCCCCGCCTCGGCTGAGTTCCTGGAAACCGATATGCCCCTGGCGAGGGCGATCTTTGATCGGCGGGGCCAATGTGCCATCGTGGCGTTTGACTTCCTGGTTTTGCTTGGCGAGGTCCAGGTCCTGAATCACTTCTCCATTGAGCACGACCTTTAGGTGACTTCCTTTCAAAGTGACTTCATATCGGTTCCACTCGGTGGGTTGGTAAACCTGTTGGCTTGGCGCGATCGCCCGATAAATACCGCCCGTCAGCTCGGAGTCCTTTGCCTGCCGGTTGTACCGCAAATCAGCCATCTGCAATTCCATGCCGTCAAACGCCGGATCACCTTGCAACGGCGCCCGCAACGCCAGTCCGCTGTTGCCGGTGGGGCCGAGCTTGAATTCAAACTCGAGGATGAAATCGCCATATTCCCGCTCGCTCAGCAGCCACGATCCGCGCGGCTCGCCACCGTGCAAGACGCCCTCCTCAACCTTCCACACCGCACCGTTGGGAGCGGGTTTGCTCACGTCATCCCACGCCCGCACCATCCAGCCCGCCGGAATGCCGTCTTCAGGAAACAAGGGTTGGAAGCCCGCCTCGGCGGGCGCGTCGGCCGCATCCACGCCCAATCCGGCGGACAACACCACCATGGCGAGTGATACCCACAAGCGCGAAGGCAAACGATTGTTCATGGGATGAATCGTATCATGTTCACGCCAGTCATTGCCAGCATCCTGAATGCGGTATCGCGAACGCCCGAGTTAGTTGGCAGTTGAAAATATCAACCTGTCGGCTTCACTGAATCGCCTTGGCGCAACCCGCTTTCGGAAGTGAAGCGGAAACGCTACCGCGAAATAAAATCCTGGGGCGGAGGCGCCGGTTGCGTCACGGCATCCGCAGTCGGAAATAGCGTTCGCCGCCCGTCGTGGGCAGCGTGACGGACGCCACCCCGCCCGCTACAACGGGTGTCACGGGCAGCGGGAGATACGGTCCCGTCACCGCGTTCGCCATTTCCAATACGGGCACCGGGTGGGTTGCCGGCCAGCACAAGTTCAATCCACCGGGCCCCGGCGTCAGGGACATTATCGGCGCCGGGGTCGGAGCGAAACTGACTCCGTCAATCCAAAGCGTAAAGCCGGCGCCCCACGTGTCCGCATGAATTTCCAGCGCGGTGATCCGGCTCAGGTCCGGCGCGCCGAACGCGGTGCGACGCCAGCCGGTAATGGTGGTCGGTGCGGCATCCAGCGGAATCGAGTAGGCGCACCATTGTTCCAGTGCGTCGTTGAGGATGTCCGCCGGCGCACCGTCAATGTAATACTGATACTGGAAATAATTGCCTTCCTGATCCCAAAGGCGAATCCAAGGGCTGCCCTCTTGGAAGCCGAGATTGGGGTTCTGCGCAAAAAAACGCACTTTCAATGTTTGCACACCCGTCAAATCCCATTGCGCTTTGAACGCGCCGGGATAGCGCACATAGGTGTCGGCCCCGCCGTCCGTGACGAACTTCAGCGAGGTTTGCCCGACCTGCTTATGCGCCGCGTCATCGGTAGCGGTGGTGGCGCCCGCCGCGCCGCCCGCCGCCCAAGCGGCCCAATGCGCGGCATTGGTTTCGGTGAGTTCGACCGGCGGGAAACGCTGCAGGGGACCGCCCAGATTTAATTCGCGCTCGAAGGTGGCCTGGTTCGTCTGCCCCTGATAATAGGCGACGTTCGGTTCGGTGATGTCGAGCCAGGCGTAATCCACCATGCCCTCGTGCTCGACGCGAAAATGCAGCAAGCCATTCACGCCAATGACCGCGACGTAACCAAAGGGATTGGCGTGGAGCACGTCGCCGGTGGGCAGCGGCGGCACTTTGTCCGGGTCCACCGGCACATTGGGGAGCACGAAGATGCCATCCTGGTCGGTCATCCCTTGGGCCTTAATTTGCGGGGTGATCAAATGGCCCACGCCGGGGCGCTCCTCCAGTTGATACATTTTTACTGTGGCGTTTTGGAGCGGTTGACCCGCACGCGAGACAAAGCGCATCCGCACCTCCGTTGGGATGCGGTAAAGATATTGGCCGTAGTAACCATGCGCCTGATCCTGCCAAAGGCTCATGGCCAGCGCGCTGTGCGTGGAGAGGAAGGGGCTGCATCCGCGCATCAGACAATCGGGCGCCGTGTAACCCAGGCCGCTCACCTGATTCCGCTCCGGACTAAGGTCCATTTGATACAAATCAATCAAGCCCAGTTGATGTCCCATTTCGTGGAGGTAACCATAATCAATGTCTTCCTCCGGGCGGTAGTAGCCGGAGTTGCGATAGCTGGAGGGCGCCTCCCAAGCGTAAAAGCGGAAGGGAAAGATGGCGAACTCGATATTGTTCACCGCCGGATCGGGCGCGGAATCGGGCAACAGTTCCAGCCAGTCGTAATGCACCCTCTTCGTGCTGCCGGCCGCGGCGAACATGGCATTGAAGCGTGTCATGTGCCGTTGGATCCAGTCAATCAAGTCATCCGTGGCCGCGTCTGGATAATTGGTGCTCTGCAACGTGAAACTGTCGTAATAAGACTGGTCCACGAAGCTCAAGAACCCCACCGACTTGCTGTAAATGGTCACCGTGTTATTGGCGGGCCGCGCGTCGGCACCCGACAGGGAAAAACAGATTTCGTGCATGGCGCCGTCCCACGGGCGCACCAGCGTGAACGTGAGGATCCCGTCCGGCGCCAGCGGACCGGCGTGGCTGTTGGTCTGAACCGGAACGCCGTCCCACTGCCAGACCCCCGTAACGGCGTCCGTCCAAGAATTCCCGCCGCGGTTGCGAATGGTGGCGGTATAGGTCACGGGATCATTGGTGGCCGGCCAACGCGGCATGTCGGGCGTTTGGCCCTGCCCCAGACCGGTCGCGGCGCTGGAAATGTAGGGGCCGAAGCCGGACGGCTCCGTGATTTCATAGGTCGTGTATTCCGCCGCATAACGGGGAAAGCGCGGGGTGCGCGAGATGCTGACCACTTGCAAATCCGTTTCATCCACGGGCCGGTAGCCGCCAATGGCTTGAACGGTCGCCGGCCCCGTGCCTGCAGTCGAAATGCTGGCGATGAAGTAGTAATAGACCTGCCCGTTCACCAGCGGGGCATCGAGGTAATTTGTCGTCAGCCGATCAGGAATCGTCATCACCGGCGTCAGGCCGTCGAGGGAAGTGAACGGGGCGTTGGCGCGATAGATGGCGTAGTGCGAAAAAAGTCCCGCCGGATCGGATACCGCCTGCCAGCGCAATTGGACGGCGGCGTTCAACGCGCGCCCGGTCTGGCCGGCGGGCGAGGGAAGCGGGATGTCCGGCACGGCGTTCAGGTCGAAGGCGTTGAAAAGGTTTTGCACTTGGAACGTCGGCGTTTCGCCATCACCGTTGCCTTGCGTCCAAAGGAGGCGGGCGGGCAGGTAGAGCAGTCCGTCCGGCGCCAGCGTGGCCGAACTGAAGGCTGTACCCCCAGCGGCCACTTCCAGCGTGTCCAAGAGAGTGGCGTTCGTGCCGTCATCGCGCAGCGCGAAATAGACGCCGCCTTCGTTGTTGCCGACAATCAACACGCCGTTGGGGGTGACGATCGGTGCGGACATGGTGTATTCCCAGCCTTTGCTGCCGGTGGGGTAGGCCCATTTCACGGTGCCATCGGCCGTGTGGATGGCGTAAAGTTGTCCGAGGCCATCCGGGTTTACGGTTTGGAAATAATAAGTCTGCCCGTCATGCGCGAGGCAGCCGCTGCTCTGGGCGCGTTCGGGATGATTAACTCCTGCGGTGTAAGTGTGGACGGGCATGGCCAACTGACTCCAGAGTGGCGCGCCTTGCAGATCCACGCCGACAATCCGGATGCTACCATCGCCGACGGGCAGATAAACCCGCCCGGTAACCGGGTCCACCGTGGGATCGCCATCGGTGAGTCCACCAAAGTCCACGTGCCATAATTCCGCCCCAGTGTCACCGTCGAAATCTCCCAACCAACCACAGCGCCCGGTGGCCAAAACGTGGATTTTGCCTCCCGCCGGATGAATGGCCACGCGACTGTAACAGGTGCAAAGGCGCGTGGCCGCTTCCCAAGTGACCGTGATGGCGGACCCGGAATCGGTGCCGGCGCTGGGCCGGTCATCCCATTGGTTGGCAAAGATCCGGCCATCCGGCGCCACCTTGGGCGAAAAGGAACTCAACTTTTTCCAACCCGGATCCGCGCCGTTGTGCCAGTAACTGGACGGTCCGTTGTCTGCGGCAAACGCCATCAAGGGATGCTCCGTGTCGTCGTTTATCACGTAAACCGTCTGCCCATCGGGGGAGAAAGCGGGGGTATTCTCGCCGATGGACTCCCCGCCATCGGGATTGCCGTTCCAGAGAAATTGTCCCGTATGCCGCTCCATCGCCTGCACGCCCTGCGGCCAATGGTAACCGCTGACCACCAAGTCCGCTCCATCGGGGCCGACGCCATCGAAAAACACCATGGAACTGGCGGAGAGATTGCCTTCGTTGGGTGAGTTCGGCGCCCGTTTTTGCCAGCGAAGCGCAGCGAAAAAGTTCGCGCCTTGGCGATTGGCGGGCACGGTAAAATCGGCCCGCCCGGTATTTTGCGAATCACGCTGGCGTTGTGGCCAGGAAGCGGCCAGGGCGGATGAGCCGCAGAGGAAGTTCAGGCTGGTACCGCCCACCAACAAGCCGGCAAGGGTGTAATGCAACGCGCGCTTCATATCGTTCCTTCCAGAACATTTTCGCCGCAGGCATCGTTCTTCCCACAGCAAAGGCGGCGAACATCACCGGAGAATCCCGTACTGAGTTTTGACCGTGCCATCCGGCACAGGATGACTGAGTTTTATCTACTACCGCCCCGGAAATACGTCAAGCTTCCTCCCGTTCCGCCTGATTTCAGCGGGCGTCAACCAAGCCGCGCCGGCCGGGAAAAGCACCAGAAACCGCATGCCGTTTTCCTCTCCTGAGGCGCTCCCATGCAGTTGGGCAGAGTGGGGCTTGGATGGCTTTTGAATCGGAATAATCGCCGCTCAAAAGCTGGAAAAGAAATTGGGAGAGGCTTACTCTTCGAGCGATGAACGCTCGGCTGGCAGCGAGGTTAATTGCGAGTGCGCTGGGGTGTCTTGCCTGGACGGACGACGGAGCCGACGCACAATGGGATTTTCGCTTTGGCCGCCCGGCTTTGGATGAAGGCGCGCTCGCAGCGGTGTGGCACCATGGCAAACTTTACGTGGGCGGTAATTTCCAGGCGGCGGGTGCCAGCTTTGCGCCTGGCGTGGCGCGTTGGGATGGAACGAACTGGCACCCGGTGGGCGAAGGATTATCCAATAGCAACGCCATCCTTCCGGTGGTGACGTCTTTGGCAAGCTGGGAGGATGTGCTTTATGCCGGCGGAAATTTCGTTCGTTCGGGCGATGCCTGGATGCCCGGCTTGGCCCGTTGGAACGGCACGAATTGGAGCGCCTTGCCCGGCATTGCGGCGGCGCGAGTGAACCGGCTGGTGGTGGATGATGAGGGTTTGTTCGTCGCGGGAAATCTTCGCTTCACGGGCGATACTAACGCCTACGGGGTCGCGCACTGGGATGGCAGTAGTTGGGAGACTTACGACAGTCGCATTCGCGTTGATGATAGTGTCAGGTGCATTGCCGTGCGCGATGACACCGTTTTCATTTCCGGCAGTTTCAGCGCCATTGCCGACACGCCGATTTCGTATAATGCGTATTGGAACGGTGACGTCTGGCAGGCTTTACCCGGATTGACGAATCGAACTTTTCGCGCCCTCGTCATTCACGCCGGAGAATTGTACGGCAGCGGTTTGTTCACCCGCATCGGCGGCGTGGCCGCCAACCATCTGGCACGGTGGGATGGTGAAAATTGGTGGCCGGTGGGCGACGGGTTTGATCAAGCACCGGATGATTTGTTCACCGTTGCGAACGACTTTTTTGCGGTCGGCAACTTCAAACAAAGCGGAAACACCCCAATGCGTGGTGTGGCGCGTTGGGACGGCGCGACTTGGCAGCCCACTGATGCGGACGCCTGGCCGGAGGCGAAACCCGAAATACCGATCCATTTATGTCTCACGGATGATGGGCGTTTGTTTGCCGTCGGCTATTTCTTCTCGGTGCATGGACAACGGGCCGGGCACGTCGCCGAGTGGAACGGAACGCAATGGCAGCCGGTGGTGGTCACGAACAGTCTCGCACTGATGGATGGGTTTCTGAGCATTTTTTCGATGGCGGCGGACGAACAGGCGCTGTTCGTTGGCGGAGTTTACTCCGAACCGTAGGGGGCAAGCGGTCGCGCTGTCTGGCAATTGAAATCCAACGCTTGGACGAAATTAGGCGGGGACTTTACGAACGTTGGCGGATCTCCCGTGATTCGGAGTCTCGTCTTGCAAAACGGACAATTGTTTGCGGCTGGTGGATTTACCAACGCGGGCGGCGCCACGGTGCATAACCTGGCCCGCTGGGATGGCAACCAATGGCAGGCCGTGGGCGGCATTACGAGCGGCGACATCGGCGCCATGACCGGCGACGGGACCAATCTGTTTGTCGGCGACACCGACGCTCCGCCACTTCCGACCGCGAACGCCCGCGTGAAACAGTGGGATGGTCACCAATGGACCGTGTTGGGCGGGGAACTGAAAGGGCGGCTCCATTCACTCACCTGGGCGGACGGCAACCTCTATGTTGGAGGCGCCTTCACCAATGTTGACGGTCAGGCGGCCAACCACATCGCCGTTTGGAAAAATGGGCAATGGGCAAACCTGGGCAGCGGCGTGGACGGCGCAATCGGCGTTACGGTGGAGGCAATCGTTGTGGATGGAACCAATGTTTTTGCGGGTGGCCGCTTCGCAACGGCAGGCGGAGTGGCAGTCAATAATTTGGCGCGTTGGGATGGGGCGCAATGGCATCCAGTCGGCACGCCACCGCACGATGGGGTGCTGGCCTCCGCTGCGGCGATCATGGCCATGACAATGCGAGATGGGCAGTTGTACGCCGGCGGCTTTTTCACCAATACCGGCGGGCAGGATATCGCGGCTCTGGCGCGATTTGATGGGACGAACTGGACCCGATTGGGTTCCGGCCTGCGTCGCTGGGGTATCGGCGCTGCGCCTCAAGTGCGGGCTTTGGCCTGGCAGGACAATGCTTTGTGGGTGGGCGGCCTCTTCCCAGCCGCGGGCAACAAAGCCGCTGCCAGCATTGCGCGTTGGGTGGCGCAGCCGAACATCAGGTTGGCGGCACCTAACCCCACCGGAAATCAATCATGGCAAATCCGCGCGAGCGGCGTGGCGGGCTTGCGCTTTACGCTGCAAACTTCGATCAATTTACAAGAGTGGGTTGATCGCACCAGCGGCGAGGGCGACACCGACACTTGGGAATTTCTGGACACGCAGTCGTATTTAACTGACCAACGCTACTATCGCAGCGTCCTACGCCCTTGAGCATCACTTGCCGTATCGAGTGGCGCCTTGACGCCGGAGCCGGCGGATTTCGGTTGAATGACGGCGGATGAGGCGCTCCCCATGCCGGTCCAGCCCGCTCCAGGAACGCAGCGGTTTGGCGAAGAAAAAATTTGCTTGCGGTGGACCGGATGTTTCCAGCAGTGTCCGTCCAGCAGAACATGGAATCATTCATTGGGATTAAAACAACATTATGAGTAAAAAAAGCATTCTCCATATCCTTCTCGCCGGGCTGGTCTGCCAGGCCGTGTCCACGTCCGCGGTTGATGTCGTCCGGAATGGCGGTTTTGACGAGGTCTTGGTCGGTTGGGAAATTCCTGAGGCGCTGGCGGATCTTTTCCCCTATGATGCGGCACTGGGGGCGGCGGCGCTCCGGCCTTGGAATATGGCTTTCGATTACCGGGGACCGGTCTTAAACCAGCCACTGAATGTGCCGTTGAAGGCGGGGGATACGGTGGAGGTTTCCGTGGATCTCAAGGCTTCGTGGCAGCATGACGCCGGTCCCCGCTCCGTGGCCGTCTATCTCGAATTCCTCGACACGGCGGCGGTGCGCCATCGCGTGCGGGTTATTAACCCGGACGATGGCGAAATCGGCACCGACTGGACGACGTTTACCACGACCCACACGCCCGCGGCGGGCATGAGCAAGCTGGTGGGCGTGAGCCTGGCCATTGAGACGGATGATTATTTTTATGCCGACAACGTCAAAGTATCCACGCCGACCGCCGGTGCGCCGGTGCCGGTGCTGGGGGCGGTGCCGCCGACGGTGGCCTATGGTCAAAATCTCGTCATTCAGGGCCGCCACTTCGGAACGGGCGGACGGGTTCTGTTGAGCGGCAGCCCCAACGGTCTGACCATCCAATCGTGGAGCGATACGGAGATTGTGGTTGAGGTCAATGATCCTTGCGTTGGCGGCCCGCTGACGGTGGAGGCGGCGGGAGTGCGTTCGTGGCAGCCGCGTCGGGTGACCATTGCCAGTCCGCATTACACGCTGGCGACCAAACCCGCCAAGGTCTTGGCGGTGCTGGGACAGCAACTGTCCATCGCCGTCTTTGCCAATTTCGAAAACAACTTCGCGCCGGCGGAAGGCATTACGTTTACGGTGCCGGGATATGGCAGTGGCGTCGCCCAACTCTCCACCAATGTGATCTACGGCAGGGGCGGCACCCAATTGACGTTTGACACCGCCGGGTTATCGGCGGGAATGCATCAAATCACCGTCGAAGCTACGGGCGGAGGCTTACAGCCCCGGACGACCACGTTTGAAATTGATCTGCGTCAGATCGGCCGGGTGGAAATGAGCTACTATCTGACCAGTGACCCTCTTCCGCTGGAGGGCGCTCATTTTACCCGCCAAACCTCCGCGCAGGTGGTTGTTCAGATTTTTGATACGGCAGAGAATGAAATTACCGGGGAATTGCCCTGGCTGCCGATGACCAGCTCGAACCCCAGCGCGTTGGACGTTTATTTGGATCCGGCCCCGTGGGGGGGCCACAGTCTGTTGGTGCAGGCAAGCGGCGCCGCTGTGCTGACGCTGACCGCCCCCAATGGCAGTGATTGGACCGCCTCCGTTAGCGCCACGATCCCGGCCCATCCCTCCATCGTCAGTGCGGACTTCCTCCTCAACCCCATGAGCAATGCCCCGGACATCACCAACGCCTTCACCTTTGTGGCGAGCGGGGCCATGTCGCGGGCGAATTGGGGGCAGATATCATTTGGCGTGACCACCGTTGGGGGAGGCTGGGGAAGCGGGAATAAATCCTATACGGATATGTTCATCCTGGGTGAGGCGACCAAACCGGGAGAGTATTTGTTTTATGGCGGGGGCACCATGGATGGGGGATCAGCCACCGCCTATCGTAAGCTGCAGGTGGTCAACGCTCCTACCACGGGGCTGATTCGCGGCTTGGTGAACCAACCCAAGAGCGAGATGCACGGTCACGGGCACGGCATTGAAGGCACGCTTGAATTTTACGATGCCACTTCAGGAGTGAAATTGTTCGAACGGGAAATTTGGGAAAGGGATAATCGCTATACCGTGCCGCACCTTGAGCCCGGGGTCTATAAGTTGCGCTGGATGGCACTGGATTGGGAGGGTAATCCGCTCGTTGAACCGCAGTGGTATCCAAACGCCGCCACGATTGACAAGGCCCAGGCGGTTACGGTGCTCGCCAATACCGTTGTGAGTAACATCAATTTCTTTGTGAGCCCGGCACCTGTGTCTGTGTCCGCCCCGCCGGAAATTACGGAGCCTCCGGCTTTTAATCCGGGGACCGGCGAGTTTTCCGTGCAGATTCAAACCGAGTCGGGGGCGGTTTATGAGCTGCTAAAATCTACTTCCTTGTTGGACCATTCCTGGTGGCCGGTAGCGGAAGCCTGGGGGGACGGCGAGTCGCAGACGCTTGAGGATAACGAGGCGACCGGGACCAAGGGTTTTTATCGCGTGATACGCCGGTAAACGCGTTTTCCTTCATTCGAGAACCAGGCCTCGGTGACCCCGGTGCCTGGTTTTTTATGGCACTCCCTTGCGTTGTGCGCGCCGGGTTGCGCGGTGCCGCCACGGCCGGCTTGCCTCTGGGCTGCCGGCCCGGAATGGGCAAGGCCCCCGGGGCAGGGCTACACAAACACGATTTCCGTGGTGGTGGCTTCCGGATCCCAACCGCGGGTCGGAGCGGGGGTGATGGAGGAAACATCCTTGATGGAAATCTGCCGGCCCCGTGTTTTCGGCGATTTCACGTCAATTTTGGCCGGGTCGCAGGTTTGCTGGTTGATCTTCTGGTGCGGGGCCGGTTTGTAGCGCACGTAAAGCACCGGCGGCGTGCCGGGGGTGAAAAACCGGAGGCGCGATTTTTCCGGAATGCAGAGATAGGCCTTGTTCAAAATGGCGCCGCCAAACTTGAACCGCTTGAGGTAGCTGGCTTTGCGGTCGGTGTAGGCGCAGGTGAAAATTTGCTCGCGGTCGGGCAGCCCGCAGTAAAACAACTCCGGCCCCACAAACAATTTCTCCGGCAGCTCTGTGACCTTGTAGGTGCCGTCCTTGAAGACCAGCAGGACCTTGTCGAACTTGGTGCATTCCAATTTGAATTCGTCGCCGTTGACCCGGTGTCCCACATACCCGCTCTTCCGATCGTAGCTGACCTTGAACGCCTTGAACGCCGCCGCTTTCAGGTCCACCTCTTCGTGCCGGGCGGACTTGGTCGTCAGGCGGGGGTATTGCGCGCCGTATGTCTTCAACAACGCCTCGAGATGGGCGATGGCGTATTTCGTGAGGTGTTTGAGTTCCTGGCGCGTCCGGGCCAGATCGGCCTTGGCCCGGTCCATCGCCGCGCGGTGCTGCTGGATGTCAAACAGCGAAATCCGGCGGATGCGCACCTGCAACAGCCGTTCCACGTCCGCCTCCGTCAACGGCTGGCGCAGTTCCCGGGCAAACGGCTGGAACCCCTTGACCACCGCCGCCTGCACCGCCTCGGCGGTCCGGCATTTCTCGATTTGTTTGTAGAGGCGTTCCTCGATGAAGATGCGTTCCAGCGTGCGGAAATGGAGTTCGTCCTGCAGCTTCTGCTCGCGCAGCGTGAGTTCCTGCCGGAGCAGGGCCAGCAGTTGCGCGGTGTTCTCGCGCAAGACCTCGCTCACCGTCAGTTCCACAGGCCGGTTGTCCTTGATGACCACGATACGGCTGGCAATCGTCACCTCGCAATCGGTGAAGGCATACAAGGCATCCATCAACTGACCGGCGGTCACGCCGCTGGGACACTTGATTTCGATCTCGACTTTCTCCGCGGTGTAATCGCTGAGCGATTTGACCTTGAGCTTGCCCTTCTTCATCGCGGCCTCGATGGAGGCGATCAGCGATTCGGTGGTGGTCGTGGGCGGAATTTCCGTGATGGTCACGGTGGTGTCGTCGCGCGCCTTGAGGCGGGCGCGGACCTTCACGCTGCCCCTGCCGTCCTGGTAATCGCGGGCGTCCATGAGGCCGCCGGTGGGGAAATCCGGCAGGCATTTGAACGGCTGTTTTTTGAGAATGGCGATCTGGGCTTCGAGCAGTTCGACGAAATTGTGCGGCAGAATGCGCGCGCTCAATCCGACCGCGATGCCTTCCGCGCCGAGCAGCAGCGTGAGCGGCAGTTTGCACGGCAGCGTGACGGGTTCCGGGTTGCGACCGTCGTAGCTGGGCACGAACGCGGTGATCTCGTCGTTGAACAACTCCGCCCGCGCCAGCGCGGTTAGGCGGCATTCAATGTAGCGGGGCGCGGCCGCGGGATCGCCCGTGTGCGGGTTGCCGAAATTACCCTGGCCTTCGATCAGATACCGCTTGTTGGCCAGCACCACGAGCGCATCGCCAATGGAGGCGTCGCCGTGCGGGTGGAACTTCATGGTGTCCCCCACGACGTTGGCCACTTTGGTAAAACGTCCGTCGTCGCCCAAATGCAACGCCCAGAGGATGCGCCGTTGCACCGGCTTCAATCCGTCCGCCAGATTGGGAATGGCCCGGTCGCGGATGACGTAGCTGGCGTAATCCAGGAAGCCGCGGTCCACGCGACGATGCAGCCCGGCCTGGACCTGCCGGGGATCAAAGGGCCGCGCCGCGGCGGCTTCAATGGGTTCGGCGACGATATGCTCCGCAAGGCCGTTCCGCGCACGGGCCGCGCGTCCTTTGCGCGGACGCGGAGGCGGGACCGGCCCGGTGGGCAGGGCCGGCGGCGCCGCCATCGGCAGTTCGGGTTGTTTTGCATCGTGCTTCGTCTTGCGTGAACTCATTTGGACGGCGCGCATTAAGCCAAAGAACACGGGGCGCTGGCAAGTTTGCGGACCGGTCGCGGCGCCACCAATCCCGCGGGGTGGGCAGATAAAATGGATGCCTCTCCGTTCGTCTTCCCGTGTCTTGCCGCGTCGGACGCCGGTCGGATCAACGCCGCCCCGAGATGTCCAACATGCGCTGGATGGGAAGGCGGGCGCGTTCGAGAATGGCTGCAGGCAGTTCGATGCGGGGCGCGAGGTTCTTCAGGCAGTCGCGCACTTTCTCGAGGGTGTTCAACTTCATGAATTTGCATTCACTACAGCGGCAGTTGTCGCTGGGCAGATGCATCACGTCAAACACGGGTGCGGCGATGAATTGCTTGCCGGGACACTCCTTTTGCAGCCGGTGGATGATGCCCGCTTCGGTGACAATGATGAATTGCGTCGCCGGACTGGTCCGGCAGTAGCCGATCATTTTTTCCGTGGAGCAAACCGCGTCCGCAAGGTCGCGCACTTCGCGTAAAGCCTCCGGATGCACGACCACTTTGGCGGCGGGATATTTCTCGCGGAGCTGGAGCACGCTGTCGCGCCGAAACGCGACGTGGACGTAGCAATCGCCCTTCCAGAGGGTCATGGGGCGTCCGGTTTGTTCCATCACCCATTGACCCAGATTTTCGTCAGGCACAAAGAGCAAATCCCGGTCGGCGGGGGCGGCCTGGACAATGGCTTCCGCGTTGCCGCTGGTGACAATCACGTCGCTGAGCGCCTTTACCTCCGCGGAACAGTTGATGTAGGCGATGGTCCAAAAGTTCGGATTGGTCTGCTGTAACGCCGCCAGTTGATCAGCGGGACAACTTTCTTCAAGCGAACAGCCCGCGTCCTTGTCCGGGAGCACGACCGTCTTGTCCGGGTTCAAAATTTTTGCCGTCTCGGCCATGAAATGCACGCCGCAGAACACGATGACATCCGCCGCGGTCTGGGCCGCCTGTTGCGCCAGCCCGAGCGAATCCCCCACATAATCCGCGATGTCTTGAATCTCCGGGACCTGGTAGTTGTGGGCGAGGATGACGGCGTTATGCTGCTGCTTGAGCGCGCGGATTTCGTGGTATAAGGCATCGCGGAGCGCGGGTGGTAGCGGCGGGCGCGCCGGGGAGGGCGCGGCGTCGGGCGGGGGCGTGGCAATCGCTTCAGTCATCGCCAAAAAACTAAAACCCGCCCGGAAACCTGTCAATGACCTGGCCAATCCCGCCGGCGCCGGTCTGCCAATTATTTGACGCGCCGGCCTCGGAGTGGGGGAGAAACCACTTGCGCATGGCAGGGATTCGGACACATTGAAGCCAGCATCATCAACAGCACATTACGATTGGAACACCATTATGGGCCGCATTTACAACAACATCATTGAAACCATCGGGCGCACGCCGCTCGTCCGCCTCAATCGCGTTGCCGCGGACGTTCCCGCCACCCTTCTGCTCAAATGTGAATTCTTCAATCCCCTCGGCAGTGTGAAAGACCGGATCGGCCAGGCCATGATCGAGGATGCCGAGCGGCGCGGAGCGCTCAAGCCGGGCACCACCATCATTGAACCGACCAGCGGAAACACCGGCATCGCCTTGGCCTTTGTGGCGGCGGCCAAGGGCTATCCGCTGATCTTGACCATGCCGGATACCATGTCGCTGGAACGCCGCGTCTTGCTGGCCATGCTGGGGGCGAAACTGGTGCTTACTCCGGGCGCCGAGGGGATGAAAGCCGCCATCGCCAAAGCGGAACAACTGGCCCGGGAAATCCCCAATTCGTGGATTCCGCAACAGTTCGAAAATCCCGCCAACCCGGAGGTGCATCAACGGACCACCGCCGAAGAAATCTGGCAGGACACCGATGGCCAGGTGGATTTCCTGGTGGCGGCGGTGGGCACGGGCGGCACGATTACCGGTTGCGTGGAGTTCATCAAACCCCGCAAGCCGGAGTTTCAGGCCATCGCCGTGGAACCCAAAGATTCGCCCGTCATTTCCCAAACGCTCGCAGGCCAACCGCTCAAGCCCGGACCGCATAAAATTCAAGGCGCGGGGGCGGGGTTTGTGCCGAAAAATCTGCATTTGCAAGACGCCGCCGGCCAGCCGCAGATTATCGAATGCGTGCAGGTCAGCAACGACGATGCGTTTGCCATGGCGCGGCGGTTGGCGAAGGAGGAAGGTATCCTTGCTGGAATTTCCACCGGCGCGAACGTGTGGGCGGCGCTGGAAGTGGCCCGGCGTCCGGAGAACCAAGGCAAGACGATTGTCACGATCGCCTGTTCCACGGGCGAACGTTATCTCAGCACCGCTCTCGCCGCCGAAGCGCGGGCTGCGGTGGGCGATTAACCCTACCGAATCAACAAGCTGCTGGGGATTCGCCGGCCAGCCGGAATGGCCGGGCTGGGTTCACCGACAAGCGCGGCGATGCTCAGTCCGGACGGACGTCCGCTTGGTTGCGGAAGTCGCCGACGTTATCGCCCGTGTGACGGGCTTCGGCGCTCAGATGATGAGCGGCGCGCCACGCATGGTAGCCGATGGTGTCCAACTGACGCAGGCCATTCAGCGCGCGCAACGCCTGTCCCGCCTCCATGGTGCCCTGCGCGCTTTCCTCCAACAAATTGGCGCGCCCTTTGCGCCGGTATTCGGCCAGGGTGAACGAAAGTTGTTGCAATTGCTCCCGGTCCAGCGAAGGCGAGTGACTTTGCAAGGCCGCTTGCACCACGGTCAACAGTTGTAGCACCAAGCGCTTGGACGCCTGCACCCGGGGTTCGCTGGTCAACAACGCCGGCTCCAAATCATCCTTTGCCGCAACTGCCAACCGGTACAAATGATCCATCGCGTGGATGATCGCGATCCGGACATTGTGCTTGTCCGGGCGCGGCGCGGAAAAACTCACCGTGCCGAGGAAGCGCCGGGTTTCGCGCAACGCCGTCAGGACTGCGGTGAGGCGTTCCTCGTCCGGGCGGACGTGGTGCTGGATGCCTTGGTCCACCGTGGCGAGGGTTTCGCCGAAAATCTCGAGCAACGTCCGGCGGACCGCTTCCACCGCCACTTCCGGTACTTCAATCAAGGAGGCGTCCAGGTGTCGGGTCAAAACCGGACCGCGTTCGGGAATGAGCCGTTCCACGAAGCCGCTGAAAAAATTGACGTTGGACAGGACAATCAAAGCGGCGAGCAGGGTGAACCCGGAATGAAACGCCGCGAGAACGACCGCCCCGAATTGCAGCCCCATTTTCTGGTCCAACCACTGCACGGCGTAAACAAACGCGGGAAGCAATAAAAACGCCAGCACCCCCGCCATGAGACTGAACAGGATGTGGGCCAGCGCCGTGCGCCGCACGGAGGTCGTGGCCCCAATGGCCACCAGGGCGGAAGTGGAGGTGGTGCCGATGCTCGCGCCGATGATCAGCGCCGCGCCTTGTTCCAGATCAATCATGCCGGAGTGGAACGCCGTCAGGGTCATCGCGATGATCGTGGCGGAGGACTGGGTGATCACGGTCAATACCATGCCCAAACCGACCAGCACCACCCGGCCCCAGATTGTTCCGTGAGGCAATTGCTCCGGCGAAAAAGAGGTCGAGAGATGTCCCAGGCTGCTTTGCAGAATGTCAATGCCGACGAACATGACGCCGAACCCCGCGACCGACAGCGCCACCGCCGCGTTGCGTCCCCGGGTAATCAGCCGGGCGAACGCGCCCAGCCCCACCAGGGGAAACGCCAGTTTGCCGATCCCGAATTTCAACCCCACCAGCGCCACCAACCAACCTGTGCTGGTGGTGCCCAGGCTCGCGCCCATGACGATCCCGACCGCCTGCGAAAAGGTCAGAATCCCGGCGCTGACAAAACCGATGGTCGCCAGTGTGGTCGCACTGGAAGACTGGGCCAGCACAGTGATGCCAGTGCCGGAAACAAATGCGGTGGCGGGCCGCCCGGTGAAGCGCACGAGAATGCGCCGCAACGCGTCGCCGGCCGCCGTTTTCAACCCGTCGGTCATGAGAAACACGCCGAGCAGAAACAAGCCGATGCCGCCGAGTAATTGTGAGATCATGTGCGCCTGCGGTAAAGGTCCGCCTCCATCCGAAAACCGAGACGGCAGAGGTGCCGGGAGGGATTCGTCGAATCCCCGCCATTCCACCCGCCGGGGCCACGCCCCAACCCGACCGACAACTCAGGCAAAAGGCCCGGTTCGGCGCCCGCGCGAGGATGACCCGCAATGTGTAACGGCGCACCCCGGGCCTTCCCAAGGTCAGGCCATCCATCAAGGATGACGCCGCGCTCGGGTTTCATTTGGGCATTCAAAATTGCCATGTTCGCCAAGCCATTTCTTTTGTTGCCCTCGAATTTCCAACAGTCTTTTCTCCGCGTCGAACAAATTTCCGTCGTTGCCTTGGTTCCGCGAGCGAAGACCCGTCCGCGAGAAAATCTTGAAATCCGGAACGCCCCAACGCTCATTGCTCTCGACGCAACCAAAGAGGGCTGACCGGTTCGGGGAGAAGAAAGCCATTGAGAGCGCCGGCTAAAAACGGTAATCACTCCCTAACCAGACACCAATCATGACTTTGAAAAAAACAGAAATCCCGGTCCGCGTGGAATCCGACAGCATGGGCAAGATCGAAGTGGCGGCCAATGTGTATTGGGGCGCGCAAACCCAGCGCTCGCTCATCCATTTCGATATTGGTCGCGACCTCATGCCGCCCGAGTTGATCCGCGCCTTCGGCATTCTCAAGAAAGCGGCGGCGCTGGTGAACCAGGATTTGGGCAAGCTGCCCGCGGACAAGGCGAAGTTGATTGTGGCGGCGGCCGATGAGGTTATTGCCGGCAAGTTGAACGATCAATTTCCGTTGCGCATCTGGCAGACCGGCAGCGGCACACAAACCAATATGAACGTGAACGAGGTGATCGCCAATCGCGCCATTGAAATGGCCGGGGGCCAACTCGGTTCGAAGGATCCGATTCATCCCAACGATCACGTCAATCGTTCCCAATCCTCGAACGACACCTTCCCCACGGCCATGCACATCGCCGCGGCGGAACGCGTGCAACGCCATCTGATTCCCGCCATCCAACAGATTCACGATGCCATTGCCGCCAAGGCGCGGGAATTTGCGGGTGTGGTTAAAATTGGGCGCACGCATTTGCAGGACGCCACCCCGCTGACGGTGGAGCAGGAAATGTCCGGTTGGGCCAGTTTGTTGGCGCGCGACATCGAACGACTGAAACAATCCGCGGATGGACTTTACGACTTGGCCATCGGCGGTACGGCCGTGGGCACGGGGCTAAACGCGCATCCGGAATTTGCCGCGCGTGCGGCGGAAAAAATCGCGGAACTGACCCAACTACCTTTCCGTTCGCACCCGAACAAATTCGCGGCTTTGTCGGCGCACGACGAGTTGGTGTACGCGCATGGCGCGATTCTCACCCTGGCGGGATCGTTGATGAAAATTGCCAACGACATTCGCTGGCTGGCTTCCGGGCCGCGCTGTGGTCTGGGTGAATTGCAGATTCCGGAAAACGAACCCGGCTCCTCCATCATGCCGGGCAAGGTGAATCCCACCCAATGCGAAGCAATGACGATGATTGCCGTGCAGATTCACGGCAACCACGCGGCGATCGCCTTTGGCGGCTCGCAGGGCAATTTTGAATTGAACGTCTTCAAACCGGTGATGATCCATAATTTCCTGCACTCGGTGACGCTCCTGTGCGATGCGAGTCATGGTTTCGTGGATTACATGATCAAGGGCATGACGCTGGATCGCGCGCGGATTGACGCTTACGTGCACAACTCACTTATGCTGGTGACGGCGCTTACACCAGCCATTGGCTACGACAAGGCCGCAACCATCGCGCACGAAGCGCACGTGCAAAATCTCAATCTGCGTGAGGCTTGTCTGAAGCTCGGATATCTTTCGGGCGAAGAATTCGACCGCTTAGTCCGTCCCGAAGCCATGACGCATCCGTAAAATTCTGACTGCCGGTCAGCTTCGATTTCAAGCCGTGAAGGCCAGCCGCCCGCCGCGCGTGGGTGCGTTCGGTGTCCACCGGCGCGGCCGCAGACATTCTCCCGAAGCCCGATCCTCTCACGTCATCGCACTACGAACGGAGCTTGTCGGGTGCGACCGGCTCGGGTAAAAATGGGGCCATGCTTCACGTGCCAGGCCAAACCGTTTTGAATCACTACGGGCACAGCCTCGCCGGCGCCCGCCACAACCCAACCACGTCTCCTGACCGGTAGAACCATCAATAACTATGGGTCTGCATCCCGATTTCCCCCGTTCCCCTTACGCGCCATTGATTCCGGAGCAGCGTTGGTTTCCCGCGGACGAGGCTTTGCGCAGCACGGCTTACGAAAAATTGCTGCCGCCGCTCGTGGCGAAGATCCGCCAGGAAGTGTTCGCCTGGCGCGCCGCCGGTTATCCGGGGGCGTCGTCCACCTCCGCGGCCCTGCTGCGGTGGTGGTTTGACATGGAGCATTTGATCGAAGCGGCCGACGGCGCGTTGTCGCCCTTCCGGTATTATTTCGCTCAGCGGGAGGCGGTGGAATCGGTGATCTGGCTCCACGAAGTCCGGCAAGCCCGCGACAAGTTTGACCTGTTGCGCTTCGACGCGTCAGGCGCGGTGTCCGCCGGGATGTTTGCCGAGGAATGGCCGCGTTACGTGCTGAAGATGGCCACCGGCTCCGGCAAGACCAAGGTGTTGTCGCTGCTGCTGGCGTGGAGCTTTTTTCACAAATTGTACGAACCGGATTCGACGTTGGCGCGGAACTTCCTCCTCATCGCGCCGAACATCATCGTGCTCGACCGGTTGCGCGCCGACTTTGACGGTCTGAAGATTTTCTTCAATGATCCGGTCCTGCCGGACAACGGCCATGAAGGCCGGAACTGGCGCGATGATTTTCAGGTCACGCTGCACATTCAAGACGACGTGCGGGTGATCCGCGAGACGGGCAACATCTTTTTGACGAACATTCACCGCGTGTTTCTCGGCGAGGTGCGCGAGCCGTCACTGGCCGATGATGATCTGCGGAACTATTTTCTCGCGCCGTTTGGTCCGAAGCCGGTCGGCAGGACGACCGACAGCAAAACCGATCTCGGCGAGATTGTCCGCAACGTCCACGAGCTGGTGGTCTTCAACGACGAAGCCCACCATATTCATGATCCACGGATGGCCTGGTTCCGGTCCATTCAGGACATTCATCACCAGATGTTGCAGCGGGATTGCCGGCTGGCGTTGCAAGTGGACGTGACCGCCACACCGCGGCACGACGACGGCGCCATCTTTGTGCAGACGATTTGCGATTATCCGCTGGTGGAGGCGATTCATCAAAACGTGGTGAAACACCCGGTCCTGCCGGACGCGCCCAGCCGGGCCAAACTCCAAGAACACAAGAGCGCCATTTTCACCGAAAAATACGCCGATTATCTGGCGCTCGGCATCGAGGAGTGGCGCCAGAGCTACGCCGAACAGGAAAAGCTCGGCAAAAAAGCCGTCCTCTTCGTGATGACGGACGACACACGCAACTGCGACGAAGTCGGCGAGTATCTTCAAAAAATTTGCCCGGAACTCCAGGGCGCGGTGCTGGTGATCCACACCAAGAACAACGGCGAAATCTCCGAGGCCGCTTCCGGGAAGAAGGAGGAGGAACTGCGCGAGTTGCGCAAGGCGTCCAACTCAATTGACACCTGGCAAAGCCGCTACAAGGCCATCGTCTCGGTGCTCATGCTCAAGGAAGGCTGGGACGTGCGCAACGTGACCACCATTGTGGGGCTGCGTCCCTACGCGGCGGCCAGCAACATCCTGCCGGAACAGACCCTCGGACGCGGTTTGCGGCGCATGCACCGCGGCACCGATATCCGCGAGACGGTCTCCGTGATGGGCACGCCGGCGTTCATGGACTTCGTCGAATCCATTGAAACCGAGGGCGTGACGTTGGAACGCGCACCGATGGGCGGCGGCGTGCCGCGGCACGAGTCGCTCATCGTCGAAGTGGATCAGGAAAAGGACCTCGACGCGCTGGACATCACGCTGCCCAAACTGACCCGCCGCTACCAACGCGCTTACCAAGACCTCGACGCCCTCGACCCGGCCCGGCTGGGGAATCAGACGCTGACGCTCCAACCGTTCACGCCCGAAGAAACGCGCCAGATCGTTTTCAAGCGAATGCTGGATGATGAAATTGATCACACTGTGGAACTCGACGGCGCCGGCGTGGCCGATTACCGGTCGGTGGTTGCTTTTTTTGCCCGCCAACTGCTGCGGGACTTGCGGCTGGTCGGCGGCTACGACGTGCTCTACGGCAAAGTGAAGACCTTCATGCGCGAACATCTGTTCACGCCCGCGCCCGTGAATCTGGAAGATCCGGTCGTCCTCCGCAATTTGTCCGAACCGGAGGCGGGCAAAATTCTGTACGACGCGTTCAAGACCGCCATCAACGCGCTGACCATTCAAGAATCCGGCGCCTCCCGCATCGAAGACTGGATCCGGCTGCGCGATACGCGGCCCTTCCGCACGGAATACCGGCAATACCTGACGCCCGACAAATCTATCTTCAGCAAGGTCGTCGGCGAACCGCATTCCGGTGGCTTCGAGCTGCGGTTCGCGGCCTTTCTCGAAGCGGCGCCGGACGTGGTGTCATTCGCCAAGAACTACACCGCTGTCGGTTTCAAGCTCGATTACGTCAAAGCCAACGGCGACCTTGCCAACTACCTCCCGGATTTCATTGTGCGCACGGCGGATGGAACAATCTGGATTGTCGAAACCAAAGGCCGGGAAGAGCTTGACCTGCCGCAAAAGATGGCGCGGCTGAAACAGTGGTGTGAGGACGCGACGAAAGCGGAGGAAAACGGCCCGCGATATGATTTCGTGTTCGTGGATCAACTGGGCTTCGAGGAACACCAGCCAAAAACCTTCGCGGCGCTGGCGGCGAGTTTCACGGAGTATAAGCCATGATGACGTTGAAACAATTCCATGGTGGATTGACCAGCGTACCGGCTTCCGTGACCTGGCATCTCGCCGATCTCGGCGAGGCGCGCGGGAAACAGGATTTGTTCCTGAAACAATCGCCTCAGAAATTGAAAGCGCTGCGCGAACACGCCATCATCGAAAGCGCCAAGGGCGAGAAAACCGCATTGGTGCTGGGGGCGATTGAGGCGAGTACCGCGCCCTTCACGGTAAATGACTTGGAGCGAACTTGTCCCCGTGTCAGCCGGGAAACAATCCAGTTGCTTCTCCACAACCTGCGAAGGGATGGCAAAGTCGAGTGTCTCGGACGCGGCCCCGGGGCGCGGTGGCAAAAGAAGGGGTATTACCCTTAAAAGAGGGTAAGAGAGAGGGTAAAACCAGAAACCGAGTAATGAATTAGGCACTAACTTGCCATGCTCCAACCACCTGAAACCGATCGCTCCGACCTCCCCGACGCCGGGAAACGCGGTCTCATTGCGCGGATCTCACACGACAAACCGCTGCCGGACAAATACCGCCGTCGGCTCGTCGCGGACAAACGCAAGGTGAAACGGGTCGGGAGCGGCAACACCCACGCAGTCGGCAACCGCGGCCTCCCCTTTCAGGCGCCCGAACAAATTACCGCCCGCAGCCCCTGTCCGGGGTTGAATCCGTGGGGCTCGCAATTGCCCGGGAGGATAAATAGAATCCAGCCATGTTCACGAAACTGACCATCACCAATTTCAAAAAGCTGGTGCGCGCCGAAGTGCCACTGGCTGAGGCGGTCGTTTTCATTGGGCCAAACAACTCGGGCAAGACGACGGCGTTGCAAGCGCTCACCCTTTGGGATCTTGGCCTGCGCAAGTGGGCGGACAAGCGCAAGGAAAGCCGCGCCAAAGAACGTACGGGCGTCACGATTAACCGCCGCGATCTGATTTCCATTCCGATTCCAAGCTCCCGTTTGCTCTGGCGCGACCTGCACGTGCGTGACGTGAAGCAAGTCGGTGGCAAGCCAAAGACCAACAACATAAAATTTAATATCACGGTGGACGGCGTTTCTGAAGGCAAAGAATGGTCCTTCGGCCTGGAGTTTGACTATGCCAACGAGGAATCTTTCTATTGCCGCGCCTTAGCTTGGCCGGAAAACAAAGAAGCCCGTGACCGCCTCCTGGAATGGGCGCTCAATACGCGGGTCGCCTACCTGCCGCCGATGTCCGGTTTGGCTGCCGAGGAATTCCGCAAAGAGCCCGGTGAGATTGGGGTTCTGATTGGCGAAGGCCGCACGGCCGAGGTCCTCCGCAACCTCTGCCATCGCGTCCATTCCGCCCCAGATCAAAGTTCGTGGCAGGAGTTGACGGCCCACATTGAGCGACTGTTCCGCGTCAAACTGCTCGCTCCGCAATACATTCCTGAACGGAGCGAATTGCGCATGCAGTATGAGCAACCCGACGGCTTGGTGCTGGATCTCTCCTCCGCCGGTCGCGGCTTTCAACAGACGCTGCTGCTCCTGGCATATCTCTACCAAAACCCCGGCAGTGCGTTGCTGCTGGACGAACCCGACGCTCACTTGGAAGTCATCCGCCAACGCAAAATCTACAATTTGCTCACCGACGTGGCCTCCGCCCAAGGCAGTCAAATCATCGCCGCCAGCCATTCGGAAGTCGTCCTCAATGAAGCCGCGGAGCGCGATGTCGTTGTCGCCTTCGTCGGCAAACCGCACCGGCTCGATAATCGCCAAAAAAGTCAGGCCGCCAAATCGCTCAAGAGCATTCCCTTTGATCTCTACTACCTCGCCGAGAACAACGGTTGGATGTTCTTTGTCGAAGGCTCAACCGATCTCGCGATCCTCCGCTCGCTGGCGCGGAAACTTGATCACCCCGCCGCCGCAATCCTCGACGAACCCCCCGTCCATTACGTCAAAACCAACATTCCCGACCACGCCCGCGACGTATTTCATGGTCTGCGTGAAGCCAAGCCCAACCTGGTCGGTCTCGCCCTTTTTGACCGCCTGACGGCTGCTCCGGAATCCACCCCCGGCCTGCAAATGCTCTGTTGGTCGCGGCGCGAGATTGAAAATTATCTCGTGACCCCGCAGGTCCTCGACCGCTTCGCCCGCCGCGACCAGCCCGACGACCTCTTTGGTCGCGCCGAAGCCGGCCGGCGCGCCGATCTCATGCGCCAGTGTGTTGCCGAACTGGAAAACGCCCTCCGGGTGACCAACAAACCACCCCCGTGGTCGCCTGATATCAAAGTCACCGACGATTTCCTGGATCCTCTGTTCAAGAACTTCTACGAGCGCATCGGCCTGAAACAGCTCTTGTTCAAACGGAACTACCATGAACTGGCCAAGCTGATTGAACCCTCCGAACTCGCCAGGGATATTCGCGCTGAAATCGAGGAGAAACTTGATGCGATCGTTGCTACCCGCCGCTCAGCGGTCCCCCCAGCCGAATGATGCCCCATGCCCCGACCCCACGATCCCGACCGCTACGAACTCTCCGACGCCGAGAAGCGCGATCTCATCGCGCTGATCCAGCGCGGCAAACCGCTGCCGGACAAATACCGCTTCCTGCTCTTCGCGGACAAACGCGAGGTGGAACTCGTCTGGAGCGGCAAAACCCGCGAAGTCTGCAACATCGTCCTCCCCTTCCAAACGCTGGAACACATTGACGAACCGCGCCCGGAACGAGCGGACGCCGACGAACTGGCCCTCGACACCCGCGGCCGGCAACTCAAGGGCTGGACCAACAAACTGATCTGGGGCGACAACAAACTCATCCTCGCCTCCCTCAAAAGCGGCGCGCTCCGCCGCCAGATCGAGGACGCCGGCGGCCTCAAGCTCATCTACATTGACCCGCCCTTCGATGTCGGCGCGGACTTCAGCATGGACATCGCGATCGGCGGCGAAACCTTCCACAAAGAACCCAACCTCCTCGAACAAATCGCCTACCGCGACACCTGGGGGCGCGGCGCGGATTCCTTCCTCGCCATGATCTACGAACGCCTCCTCCTCATGCGCGACCTCCTCCATGACCAAGGCAGCATCTACGTCCATTGCGATTGGCGGGTTACCGGCTTTATTCGACAAGCACTCGACGAAGTATTTGGGAAAGATCACTTCGTCAACGAGCTAATCTGGAAAAGGCAATCAGCTAAGAGCGGAGCATTCGAGGGCATCGGACAATTCGGCAGAATCCACGAAACAATTTACTTCTACAGTCGCGGCGAGCACTTCACGTGGAATCAGCAGTTCGCTCCTTACGATGAAAGCTACATTCAGGATTTCTACAAGCACGTCGAAGCCGGCACTGGAAGAAGATACCGGTTGAGCGACTTGACTGCTGCCGGCCCGCGCCAAGGAGATTCTGGTGGCGCTCTGAAGATAGGAAAGTCCACCGTGCGGCCAGCAGCCGGTAGGCATTGGGCATTGGGACTCCAGCCGAAAGAGACGGTACAACAGGCAATGGATCGTCTCGTCGCGGAGAATCGCATCGATTTCCGCGAAGGCGGAATGCCGCAATACAAGCGCTATCTCGACGAGATGCCGGGCGTTGCGTTGCAGGACATCTGGACCGACGTGTTGCCGGTATCTCCGCAGGGCGTGGAACGCTTGGCTTACCCCACGCAAAAGCCGGAAGCATTGCTTGAGCGAATCATTCGCGCCAGCAGCAACGAAGGGGATTTGGTGGCGGACTTTTTCTGCGGGAGCGGCACGACGGCGGCGGTGGCGGAGAAGCTGGGCCGCAAATGGATCGCCACCGACCTCGGCAAGTTCGCCATCCACACCACGCGCAAACGGCTCATCGGCGTCCAGCGCGAGTTGAAGGCGGCGGGCCAGCCGTTCCGCGCGTTCGAGGTCTTGAATCTCGGCCGCTACGAGCGGCAGGCCTACCTCAACGTTTCCCCGCGCCTGACCGGCAAGAAGAAGGAACAGGCGCTGGCGAAAAAAGAACGCGAGTTCCGGGAGTTGATCCTCAAAGCCTATCGCGCCGAGCCGTTGTCGGGCGCGGGCCGCACGGGCGACGACGGTTTCTTCCACGGCAAGCTGGGCGGCCGGTTGGTGGTCGTCGGCCCGATCAATCTGCCGGTCGGACGGTTGTTCGTGGAGGAAGTCGTCACCGAATGCCGCAAACGGGGCGCGTCGCGGGTGGACGTGCTGGCGTTTGAATTTGAGATGGGGCTGTTCCCCGCCGCGCTGGACGAGGCGAAACAGAAGGGCATTGATCTCGCCCCGAAAACCATTCCCCCGGAGGTGTTCGACAAACGCGCCGTCGAGAAGGGGCAGGTGCGTTTCCACGACGTGAGCTATATCGAGGCCACGCCCCGGTACGACGCGAAACACAAGCGGCGGGTGGCGGTGGAGCTGACGGATTTCTCGGTGTATTACACGCAAGGCTTGGTGGACGCCATCGCCGCCGGGTTGAAGGCCGGCAAGAGCGAGGTGGTCTGCGAAAACGGCAAGCTGGTCAAGCTCGCCAAAGACAAACAGGGTGTCGTCACGAAGGACATCCTCACGAAGCAGTGGACCGACTGGGTGGATTACTGGGCGGTGGATTTCGATTACCAGAGCCGCAAAGAGATTATTAAAGTGCCCAAACAGATGGGCGTGGAAGGGGCGTTGCCGGGGGTGGTGCAGGCCGGGGAGGAGTTTGTGGAATTCGAGGAGCGCTGGACCGGCGCGTACATTTTCGAGAACGAATGGCAGAGCTTCCGCACCCGCAAGCGCCGGGAGTTGGAGTTGCTCAGCGTCGCGCACGAGTATCCCCGGCCCGGGCGGTACACCGTCGCGGTGAAGGTGGTGGATATTTTCGGCAACGACACGATGACCCTCGTGCCGGTGACGGCGGGTTGAGGCCGGTTTCCCCGCAGGTCGCGCGTTCCCGCGCCGGCGAATTGACAGCGGGGTTTCTGCGGCTAGACTGGGGTTGAACTTGAGTTTAATTAAACAACAAAATCAGACTGACTTTATGAAAATGTTTTTGATCGCGGTGCTGGGCGGGCTTCTGGTGGCGGCCAGTGGTTGCAAGGAGAAGCGCACGTTCAAGACCGAGGACGGGCAGATGGAGGTCACGCGGTCCGGCAAGGATGTGCGGATGGAATTCAAAGGCGAAGGCGGCACAATGACCATGGTGGGAAACGCCAGCGGTGTCACCATCCCGGACACGTTTCCCAAGGATGTTCCCGTCTTGAAGGGGGCGGTGCCGTATATGGCCGCGACGCAGGACAAGGCCCAGGTTTTGCATCTGGATCTGCCGCGGAGGGTGGCGGAAGTGTTCCAGGAGTATCAGGACAAGCTGAAAGCGGAAGGCTGGACGATCGAGACCACGATGAACATGGGCGATAGTTCCATGCTGGCCGCCACCAAGGACGGACGGCATTGCAACGTGCTGGTGAGCCAGAACGGGAGCAAAGGCTGCACGATTCAACTGACCGTCGCGGAGGATTAAAGCGGTTCCGGAAATAATGTGGCGACCAACGGGTCGCCGACCCCTCACCCGGCCTGACGGCCCCCCTCTCCCCATCGGATGGGGAGAGGGATGGGGAGAGGGGTTGCCGGCGAAGACATCGCTACAGGTTTGATGGAAACGCTCGGAACCGGTAGTGGAACCACAAAACCGGCATGCCCAGGATGCGCGCCGGCGAGGCCGCCATCACGGCATGGGATTGCGGGGAGAATACGCTTGGGCGGCAGGCCGCTCCGGGGTGCTGTCCGCGTTTTTATTTCAGGCGGACTTGATTTTGGTCACCCGGACCTTCCAATCGTCCGGGCCGGATTCCAAATATTCCCAACGGAACGGCTCTTTGCTCTCCGCTTCCATTTGGTAATACAGCGGCTTGGGATCGTGATCGTTGATGAATTCAAACGCTTCGCCCGGTTTGATGTCCGCGAACGCGCGATAAAACATGTCGTGCCGCTGGGCCGGAGGGTAGGGGCGGAAATCCATTTCGTTCACCACGGCAAAGCCTTCCTCGCCCAGACCACTCGCCGCGATTTTTTTGATGTGCACGACGTATTCACCGGGCGTTTTTTGTTGACCGATCCAGGTGTGCTTGCCGGCGAATTTGTTTTTGAAAATTTCGTGAATGGTGGCCGGCTCCTCCTTCGCAATCAACTCCATGACCGTGCCGGTTTCCATCATGGCGTACCGATGGAACACCACCTTGCTCCATTCCTGGGGATTCACGTTGCGCAAATCGAGCAGCGTGGCCACCTGGGTCATGTCGCGACCTTGTGACGCGCCGGTGCGGGAGACCTTGACCTTCCAATCGCGCCCGCCGCGGTTCAAATACTCCCAGCCGACCACGTCGCCGTGGATGGATTTGAACTCGTAGTAGAGCGGAACGGGATCGTGATCGTTGATGAACGTGAAACTCTGACCGACCGGCAGTTCTTGAAAGAGTTTCAACAATTTTTCGTGCCGCTGGATCGGCACCAACACCCGCACATCCAAAACCTCATCTGCTTTTGCATTGTCACTCATGCAATCCAGTATCCCCGCAAAAAACCGCGAATCAAGTTTGCATCCAACAACGCGGAAGCGCGCATCGTCAGTTGGATGGATGAAAAATCGGTGTATTCGCTTTTCAACGGAAGCGCAAATCGTTAGCCTGCGCTTCATCAAATTACAGACTGCAATGGAAACTGAGAACGCTGGATCAAAGCGAGACAACCATTCTGCGCCCAACGAATTCCAGTTCTGACCGCCTCATGTCCAATCCTTTCTTCGATCATCCGATCCTGAACTCGCCCTATGAGTATCCGCGAAAGCATTGGGAGCTTGATGATCAGGGGCAGCCGACCCAGCGCGTCATTGAGCGACGGCGCCGGGCGGAATTCATCACGCCCATTCCCAAGCCCAAGAAGCGGAAGCGGGGGACGCAGCAGGAGGAAATGGTTTTTGATGAAGGGAAAGGCCTTTCCTCGCAGCGACAACAATACGACGTCACTTCCATCATCAATGAAGTCCGCCAACATGTGGATAGGTGGCGGGAGCTGCCGCCCGGCGCCTGGCAGGTCACTCCGGAGACCGCCCGGCTTTTGCAGCACTGGCGGCACCACAACTTTGGCGGCATCCGCCCGTTCTTCTGTCAGGTGGAGGCGGTGGAGACCGCCATCTGGCTCACCGAAGTGGCTCCCCACAGCGACGCCGGGAGACGCCTCCTTGATCACCTCACGGCCGCCAATCGGGACGCCAATCCCGAACTCATGCGCCTGGCGCTGAAGCTGGCCACCGGCTCCGGCAAAACCACCGTGATGGCCATGCTCATCGCCTGGCAAACGATCAACGCCGTCCGGCGCTCGAACAGCAAGCATTTCACCCGCGGCTTTCTGGTGGTCTCGCCCGGGCTCACCATCAAAGACCGCCTGCGGGTTCTGCAGCCCAACGATCCCGACAGCTACTACCAGAACCGCGAATTGGTGCCGCACGACCTGTTGGACGACTTGCGGCGCGCCAAGATCGTCATTACGAACTACCACGCCTTCAAGCGGCGTGAACGCGTGGAACTCTCCGCCGGTGGCCGGGCGCTGCTGCAGGGGCGCACCGGCGATGCGCTCCACACGCAGGAAACCGAAGGCCAGATGATTCAGCGGGTCATGCCGGAGCTCATGGGCATGAAGAACATTCTGGTGTTGAATGATGAGGCGCACCACTGCTACCGCGAAAAACCGCAGGAGGCGGATGATGAGGAGTTGAAGGGCGACGACAAGAAGGAAGCGGAAAAGAACAACGAAGCCGCCCGCCTGTGGATTTCCGGTCTGGAAATCGTGAAACGCCGTCTCGGCATCGCGCGCGTCTTCGATCTCTCGGCCACGCCCTTCTTCCTCCGCGGCTCGGGCTACGCCGAAGGCACGCTGTTCCCCTGGACCATGAGCGACTTTTCGCTGATGGACGCGATTGAATGCGGCATTGTGAAGCTGCCCCGCGTGCCGGTGGCGGAAAACATCCCCGGCGATGAATTGCCCGTTTATCGGAACCTGTGGGAGCACATCCGCAAAGACATGCCCAAGAAAGGCCGGGGCCAGGGCGGGAAACTTGATCCGTTGAAGCTGCCCACCCGTCTGCAAACCGCGCTCCAGGCGCTCTACGGTCATTACGAGAAAACTTTCAAACTCTGGGAGGACGAAGGCATCCGCGTGCCACCCTGTTTTATCATTGTCTGCCAGAACACCGCCATTTCGAAACTGGTTTACGATTTCGTCTCCGGCTTTCACCGCGAAAACGAAGACGGCACGACGACCTTGGAAAACGGGCGGCTGCCCCTGTTCCGCAATTTCGATGAAACAACGGGCAACCCGCTGCCGCGTCCCAATACGCTGCTGATTGACAGCGAACAACTGGAAGCCGGGGATGCGCTGGACGAAAATTTCCGCGCCATGGCGGGCGACGAAATTGAGCGCTTTCGCCGCGAGATCATCGAACGCAGCGGGGACGTCCGCGCCGCGGATCATCTCACCGATCAGGATTTGTTGCGCGAGGTGATGAACACCGTCGGCAAGCCCGGCCAGTTGGGTGGTTCCATCCGCTGCGTGGTTTCCGTTTCGATGCTCACCGAGGGGTGGGACGCCAACACGGTCACGCACGTGCTCGGGATCCGCGCCTTTGGCACGCAACTGTTGTGCGAACAGGTCATCGGCCGCGCGCTCCGGCGCCAGTCCTACGACTTGAATGAGGAAGGGCTGTTTAATGTGGAATACGCCGACGTCTTTGGCGTTCCCTTCGATTTCACCGCCAAGCCCGTCATCGCCCCGCCGGCCCCTCCGCGCGAGACGGTGCAGGTCAAAGCCCTGCGGCCCGAGCGCGATGCTTTGGAAATCCGTTTTCCGCGCGTGGAAGGCTATCGGGTGGAGCTGCCGGAGGAACGCCTCACCGCGAACTTCAATGACGATTCCATTCTCGAACTCAACCCCGATCTTGTGGGGCCCTCCATTACGCGCAATGCCGGCATCATCGGTCAGGGCGTGGACCTGAATCTGGAGCATTTGGACGACCTGCGCCCTTCCACGCTGGTCTTTCAAATCACGCAACGGTTGCTTTACACGAAATGGCGCGATCCCGGGGAGGAGCCCAAGCTGCACCTTTTCGGGCAGCTCAAGCGCATCACCAAACAATGGCTGGATACCTGCCTCGTGTGCCAAGGCGGCACCTATCCCGGATTGCTCATGTATCAGGAATTGGCGGACATGGCCTGCAACCGCATCACCGCCGGCATCACCCGCGCGCTGGAAGGCCAACGCCCCATCAAAGCGCTGCTCGATCCCTACAATCCCACCGGCTCCACCGCACACGTCCGTTTTAACACCTCCCGCCCGCACCGCTGGGAAACCAGCCCGCAGCGTTGCCACATCAATTGGGTGGTGCTGGACAGCGATTGGGAAGGCGAATTTTGCCGCGTGGCCGAGGCGCATCCGAAGGTAAAGGCTTACGTCAAGAATCACAACCTGGGCCTCGAAGTGCCCTATCGTTACGGCTCGGAAACCCGCCGGTATTGGCCGGATTTCATCGTGCTGGTGGATGATGGCCGCGGCCCCAAAGATCTCCTGCATCTGGTGGTGGAAATCAAAGGTTACCGGCGCGAGGACGCGAAAGAGAAAAAATCCACTATGGAAACCTATTGGGTGCCCGGCGTGAACAACCTCAAGCAATACGGCCGCTGGGCCTTTGCCGAATTCGGCGATATTTACCGGATCGAAAGTGATTTTGCCGCCCAGGTAAAAAAACGATTTGACGAAATGTTGCAGGCGGTCCGTTAAACTCTCATGCGTGAAATCGCCGCCGCTACCAAGTAAGGAGCAAATGATTCATGTCCAGGAAAGTTAAATCCCATAAATCGGTCGAAACGCTCAAGCACCGGGAGGCGAAGCGGAAGAACATTCCCACCGCCGAATACCAGTCCGTGCTCAAACCCGAGGACGCCACGCCGCGCCCGCTCAAATATCCCCGCAACCCGGACCTGGACCCGCAACTCGTCTGGCGCGGCAAGGACGAGCAGGATTGGAGCGACCTCGTCGTCCCCGCGCCGCCGCTTTACATCCAGGAGAAGATCCACCCCAAAATCCTCATTGACGATCTGCTGCGGGAATCAGCGGCAAATGGTCAGCGGCCAGTGGCCAGCGGAAAGAGTGCTAACGAGGCTGGGCAGTCACCAGCCACCAGCCACCAAACACTATTCACTGAGCTCTTTGCCGATTTCAACGGCATCCCCAAGGGAGCGGACAAGACCGAGTTTTACGCGCACGATCAGAACTGGTCCAATCGCATGATTCTGGGCGATTCCCTGCAGGTGATGGCGTCCCTTGCCGAGCGCGAGGGCCTGCGCGGCAAGGTGCAGTGCATCTACCTCGATCCGCCCTACGGCATCAAGTTCAACTCCAACTTCCAGTGGTCCACCACCAGCCGCGACGTCAAGGACGGCAAGGCCGACCACATCACCCGCGAGCCCGAGCAGGTCAAGGCCTTCCGCGACACCTGGCGCGACGGCATCCATTCCTACCTCACGTATCTCCGCGACCGGCTGACCGTGGCGCGCGACCTTCTGAAGGAGTCCGGCTCAATCTTCGTGCAGATCGGCGACGAGAACGTGCACCGCGTGCGGGCGGTAATGGATGAGGTGTTTGGGGAGGACAATTTTCTGAGTCAGATTAGCTTCAAAAAGACCGGATACCAAGCAGCGCTCAACCTGCCCAATAACTTCGACTATATCCTTTGGTATGCCAGCTCTAGACAAAACCTTAAGTTTCGCCGTCCATACATGGACAAACTCGACTCCTCAGCATTCGTAGGCCAAGACATTTGGCTCGATGATCGAGAGGGCGAGCGCCGCCGTCTTACATCTGTTGAAAAGCGGGATCTGACTTCTTTTAACCCGAATAATATATTTCGCCACAAGCCACCTGAGTCTGCAGGAGCGTCGGCGCGTGATGAGAAATTGCATTTCCGTGGCCGGGAACTGCATCCGAAGGATGGGAAGCACTATTCGACTCATCCGAATGGCATGGGACGTCTAAGGATGGCAGATAGGCTGTTGTTGATGGGGAATAGTCTACGGTATATCGAATACCTGTCCGGGTTTTCCATAACACCGCAAACAAACGTGTGGCTCGATACTGTAGTTAGCGGTTTTAATGATCCGCAGATTTACGTCGTTCAAACAACAGATAAAGTTATTCAGCGCTGCCTCCTGATGTCCACCGACCCCGGCGACCTCGTCCTGGATCCAACCTGTGGCTCCGGCACCACGGCCTACGTCGCCGAGCAATGGGGCCGGCGCTGGGTCACCATCGACACCTCACGCGTGGCATTGGCCTTGGCCCGCGCCCGCATCATGGGCGCGCGCTATCCGTATTACCTGCTGGCCGATTCCAGGGAAGGCCAGATCAAGGAAGCCGAAGTCACCCGCAGCGTGCCATCGAGCGCGCCGACCTACGGCAACATCAGCCTTGGCTTCGTCTACGAGCGCGTGCCGCATATCACGCTGAAATCCATCGCCAACAACACCGAGATCGACGTCATCTGGGAAAAGTTCGAGGCCAAGCTTGCGCCGTTGCGTGACGACCTCACCCACGCGCTGCCCGCAGGTTGGCTGGCCGCGTATCGCGCGAAGCAGAAATACACCGCCGAGGTGCCACCCGAAATCGCCGAGTGGGAAGTGCCGCGCGAGCCGTCCGCCAACTGGTCGAGCGAGGCCAAGGCGCTGGTCGCGGAGTTCTGGAAGCTGCGCATCGCTCGCCAGAAGGAAATCGACGCCTCCATCGCTGCCAAGGCCGATTTCGAATACCTCTACGACAAGCCCTACGAGGACAAGTCCAAGGTGCGCGTGGCCGGCCCCTTCACCGTCGAAAGCCTCAGCCCGCACCGCATGCTCGGGGTGGACGAAAACGACGAATTGCTTGATCCCCTGAAGGAGGACAGCCCCGAATACGGTGCGAAGCAGTCGTTTCCCCAAATGATTTTGGAGAACCTGAAAACCGCCGGAGTCCAGCAAGCGCACAAGGAGGATCGCATCACTTTCACCAGCCTCACACCCTGGCCCGGCGCGCTGGTCTGTGCGGAGGGCCGTTACATGGAAGGCGAGCAGGAAAAGCGCGCGGCAATTTTCATCGGCCCGGAATTTGGCACGGTGCAGCGCGCCGATCTCGTGGCCGCCGCGCGGGAGGCGGGGGACGCCGGATTCGAGGTGCTCATTGCCTGCGCCTTTAATTACGAGGCGCACGCCACGGAGTTCAGCAAGCTGGGGCGCATTCCCGTGCTCAAGGCGCGCATGAACGCTGATCTGCACATGGCCGGCGAATTGAAAAACACCGGCAAAGGCAACCTGTTCGTCATTTTTGGCGAGCCGGATGTTGCCGTGACCAGTGGCTTGTGGCTCGTGGCGCGCGGAGGGAGATTGGTGGCCAATTATGAATGCATTAAAGAGTTATCAGGACTTGGCAGTCTGGAAGAAATCAATCGACTGGGTGCAACAGATTTACGTGGTTTCAAAAGGCTTTCCGCCGGAAGAACGCTTCGGTCTGACCAGTCAGGTGCGGCGGGCGGCGATATCGGTGCCGTCCAATATCGCGGAAGGAGCGGCCAGAACGGGGACGGGAGAATTTCTTCAGAGTCTGAGCGTGGCTCGCGGCTCGCTGGCGGAGGTGGAGACGCAGTTGTTGATCGCGCGTCGTCTGGAGATGCTGCGGGAGGATCAGCTGAACGGACTCCTGCAGCAATCGGCGGAAATCGGCAAAATGCTCAGCGGACTCAAGCGCTCGCTGGAATTGAGGCGCTGACGCCCGCCGACTTTCCGTTGTCGCTCACCACCAGTCACTATACACAAATCACTGTCCGCGGCGTGGATGTGTTCAAGCCGCAGACCGGTGAAGTCGTCAGCGACGGGGCCGACGGCATCGCGTGCTGGTTTATTGATACGGATTACAACGAGGAGAGTTTCTTCGTGCGACAGGCGTATTTCCTCGGCACCAACGATCCTTATTCGGCCCTGAAAACCACCCTCAAGGCGGAAATCAATGCCGACGCCTGGGCCACCTTGCGCAGCGACACTTCCCGCCCGTTCGAGAGGCCGAAGAAGGGCCGCATCGCCGTGAAGGTCATCAACCACCTCGGGGATGAAGTCATGAAGGTTTTCAAGGTCTAGCCGGCATGGAATTCCGCATTGCCGACACCTTTACGGAGAGCCTCGCACGATTGACGGGGGACGAGCAAAAAGCCGCTAAAACGACGGCGTTCGATTTGCAGATGAATCCGGCCAGTCCCGGTCTCCGTTTCCATCGGCTCGACCAGGCGAAGGACAAAAACTTCTGGTCAGTGCGCGCGAGCGGGGATCTGCGGCTCATCGTGCACAGGACTCAAAGCAGCCTGTTGCTCTGTTACGTGGATCACCACGACCAGGCTTACGATTGGGCGGAACGACGCAAACTGGAAACCCACCCGAAAACCGGAGCTGCGCAGTTGGTGGAAATCCGCGAAACCGTGAAGGAAATTTTCGTTCCGGTTTATGTGCCGGCGGAAACGCCGGCCCCACCCAAGCCCCGCCTTTTTGCGGATCGGTCCGACGAGGAGCTGCTGAGTTACGGGGTGCCGGTTGCGTGGTTGAACGACGTGCGCCAAGCCACCGAAGACACGCTGTTGCAATTGGCGGACCGTCTGCCGGCTGAAGCCGCTGAAGCCTTGCTGGAGCTGGCCACCGGAGGCAAGCCGCGTCCGGCAGCCGCACCGCCGCCCAGCGCCAGCCCATTCGATCATCCCGATGCCCAACGCCGCTTCCGCATCATGACCAATCTCGAGGAATTGCAGCAGGCGCTGGAGTTTCCGTGGGAGAAGTGGACGGTCTTTTTGCATCCGGAGCAACGGGAGTGGGTGGAACGCGACTACGCAGGACCGGCGCGCGTCGTCGGCTCCGCCGGCACCGGGAAAACCATTGTCGCGCTGCATCGGGCCGCCCACTTGGCGCGGGTTCACCCGGAGGCGCGTGTTCTGTTGACTACTTTTTCCGATACGCTGGCGAACGCTTTGCATACGAAATTGAAACGCCTGTTGACTGGGGCACCCCGCCTGGCTGAACGCATTGAGGTTCGCTCGTTCCGTTCCATTGGCCGGCGCCTTTACCAAATGCACGTCGGCCCGGCGACCCTGGCCCCGGCGCCAGTGATTCGGGAGGTGATCCAGACGGCCGCAGCGGCGGTGCCGGGGCACAAGTTCAGTTTGCGTTTCCTCCTGGCGGAATGGGAACAAATCGTTGACGCCTGGCAGTTGACCGATTGGGAGGCCTATCGCGACGTGGCGCGTCTGGGCCGGAAAACCCGGCTCGCGGAGGCGCAACGCGCGGTGTTGTGGTCCATCTACGAACGCGTGCGGGCGGAATTGAAAGCGCGCGGGCTGATCACGGAAGCCGGTCTGTTCACCGAATTGGCCGGGGTGCTGGCCCGGCGCCCGAATCCACCCTTTGACTTTGTGGTGGTGGACGAGGCGCAGGATCTGAGCGTGGCGAACTTGCGCTGCTTCGCCGCCCTGGGAGGACAACGGGCCAACGCGCTCTTTTTCGCCGGCGACCTCGGCCAGCGCATCTTTCAGCAACCGTTCTCGTGGAAATCTCTGGGCGTGGACATTCGCGGTCGCTCCCGCACCCTGCGGGTTAATTACCGCACCTCGCACCAAATCCGAACGGAAGTGGACCGGCTCCTCGCACGGGAGATCGCTGATGTGGACGGCTACCGTCAAGACCGCAGCGATACGGTTTCCGTCTTCAATGGGCCGCCGCCGGTCATTCGCGTGTTCAAATCGGAACGCGAGGAAACGGAATTCGTCGGCCAGTGGTTGGCAGCCCAAGCGGAAGGCGGGGTGTTGCCGCACGAGTTCGGCGTTTTTGTTCGTTCGTCGGCGCAGCTGGAGCGCGCGCGCGCCGCTGTGGCGGCGGCAGGGATGCCGTTCAAGGTCCTGGACGAACACGTCGAAGTTACCAGCGGTCATGTCTCGCTCAGCACGATGCACCTGGCCAAAGGGCTGGAGTTTCGCGCGGTCGCGGTGATGGCTTGCGATGATGAGGTTATTCCCTCACAAGAACGCATCGAGGTGGTTGGTGACGATGCGGACCTCCAGGAAATTTACGACACCGAACGCTATCTGCTTTATGTGGCGTGCACACGCGCGCGGGATCACCTGCTGGTGTCCGGCGTTGAACCCGCCTCGGAATTTCTCGATGACTTGCGCCAACACTGAGTTTTTCTCCGACCGGATGCGGGTTCCGCCTTGCAGATGAAAGGCTTGGTGGAGATAGGGCAAAGATGCTCCGGATGCGCGGATTTCGCCATGTGCCTGGCAAAAGGAGATCGGGAAATGGGCGCTTACCCGGCACGGTCAGCTTAAAACGCAATCCGCGACGGCTCTCCACTCATTCAGACTGGATTTCTACAATCGCGCCGACACCGCGATAGCGTTCGGGGTGGCAAGTCAGAATCAAAATTTGCAGCTGTTCTGCCGCAGTTTGCAGTAAATCAAGCACCCGCTGTTGGCGTTGTTCGTCCGTGTTCACCAAGACGTCGTCGAGAACGACCAGTTTATGACCGTCGGCTGACACTTCGCTCGCCACAGCCAGACGCAGACACAGGAGCAGTTGCTCTTTCGCGCCCTGCGAGAGATTGGCAAAGGCAATCACCTGCTTGCGATCAGTGCCGATCCCGGCGATTTGAAGTTGTTCGTCGAGATAGACACGACGCTCGTAGTCATGGGAAATTTCCGCAAAATTGCCCGACAATCGGGCTTCAAGCGGGCCGAGCACGGCTTGGGTCGCTTTCTGCTCCCGGAATTGAATCAGATCGTGCGCCAGTCGCGCCGCCCAACCCTCGCTGCGCAAACGTTCGATTTGTTGGCGCAGGATGGTTTCGCGTTCTTCCAGCGACACCAATTTCGAGTAGAGCCCTTCGGCGCCGCGCGTTTGCAGGGCGCCTTCCAGTTTGTGCAACTCGCTTTCTCGTTCCTCCAACTCCTGCCGGACTTGCTCATGGGCGGCAGCTGCGCGTTTGTTCCGTTCGGGTAATTTGTCCGCATCTGGTGGCAGAGCTTTTTTTGCCTGATCGCGCCGCGCTTCCGCGCTGACGAACGCACTCTGGGCCTCCGATTTTGCCTGGTCCATGCCTTGGGGATAGCGCATCCGCAAATCGCTGATTTGTTGTTCGAGCGCGGACATCGCGCCGGCGTGTTTGGTCTTGTCCCTCTCTGCTTGAGCTCGTTTTTCGCCCAAGTCCTCGCTGATCCGGCGCTGCTTCTTTAATTCTTGGGTCGCGGCGGTTTGTGCTTCTTGTGCCTTGTTCCAAGCGACGTTCAGCTGTTCGGCATTCGCCTCAAGAGCGGCGCTAGACATTCCGATTTCTTCAGCGTTGGGCGCGAGGGTGTCCCGCAACGCCTTGGCTTGACGCTCGAGGCTGGCGAGTTCCGACTGCAATTCGGTCAAAGAATCGAAATCTTCCAAAACGTCGACCAGCCTATCGTCCGCCGTTTTGATTTCTTTTTGTAGAGTACTGCCGCGGGCCACGGCCACCTCGGCCTCGCGCAACGACGGACATTCCACCGCGGACAGTTGTTCGCGCAAAGATTTACGCTTTTTTTCGAGTTCCGTCTCCAGCGTGCTCAACTCCGTTGCCCCGGAACGAATGTGCAAGCGTCCCCAGCCGCGCAACAGCAACTCCAGGCTCTGCGGAGCGTGAACGGTTTCCGTCACCCCGGCCGACAGCTTCAGCTCTTCGGATACGCCCGCACGCGTGACTGTCAGTCGGGCCGCGGTTTCTGGCTGCAGTTCGATGGTCAAGCCGATGGCTTCGAGTTTGATCTCGAGATCGCGAATGTTTGCGCTTAAATCCTGAAGCTTCTTCAGTTTGGCGGCTGTTACCTTGGGTACCTTCTCCAGCTCCATCCGCAACTTGTGCAGGTTCTCAGATTGCCGTGCGGCCTTCTGCACCAGTTTGGTCAGCTCCGTTTTCCGTCGCTCACTCTCGTGAAGTTTTAGCAGGTTGTTCGTGCGTTCACGCCGCTCGCTCAGCGTTTTCACTTGGTCGGATACGGCATCAACTTTTCGCTCGGCTTCCGCGAGGTGCTGCCGGGCTGCCTGTTCCTTGTTCAATGCGTCGTTCAATGCGTCCGTAGCGCCTGCAAACTCGGACTTTGCCTCCTCCAGCTTCCCCGTCAGCTTGTTCAACTGATCCAAGTCCCGGCTGACCGCGTGCAACTTATCCTTCGCGGTGTCCAGTTCGCTCTCACACTGCCGCAACTTTGCCAACTGCAGCTCGGCCGCAGAGGCTTGGGCGCGAAGTTCGTTGGCCTCTTGCTCCCGGCCTTTCAACTCGTTTTGAAGCGACTCAAGCCGGGGGGCGAGTTCAGCAAACTGGCGTTGAAGCGCTTCCAATTCCGATCGCTGTTGCAGGACTTGTTTCTTGTCAGCTTCGATTTTCCTTAGCTCGTCCTCAAGCCGGTTAAGTTCCCCACCTGCCTTGGATTTTCCGGTAGGCGTGAATGATTCCGCGTATTTCTCCCATAGTGCCTTCTGCAACTGTTTGATTACGGGATCAATCTCCACCCGTGCGAGCCGGGTTTTAATGATTTGCCCGTTTTCTCCGTCCCAAGCCGGCCATTCGGTGGTTTCGCCTTGTCTCGCCCACAAGAAACCAAGCATCCCCCAGTGCGCCGCCTTGGTGGCGCCCCGCCCGGGCACGCCCGCGCGCAAAAGTGCTTGCACCCGGGCATCGGCCGCGTCGCCATCGGCCATCAGTTGCCAGTCGTTTCCGCGCCACTCACTAAACTGGCTGGACGGATGGTTCAAGAAGCGTTTTTCGATCCGGTACTTGGTGCCGGCAAATTCAAAGACCACGGTAATCCGTGGCGTGAGATCGCTGCCGATAGGTTGCAGTGCGCAGATCTCTGCGTCTTTACATGTGTGCTTGTCAAACAACGCCCGGGCGGCAGCGCGCAGGAAAGTGCTCTTGCCGGTTTCATTTGGCGCAGCCAGCACGTTGATGCCAATTCGCAGCGGTCCAATGGTTGCCTTCTGCCGAAACGAGCCGACATGCTCAAGTTGAATGGATTCAATAATCACTGGGCCTCCTGCAAGTTTTGCAGCAGTAACTGCCGCGCGAGTTCAAAGTGCTTGGCTTCGAGTGCAAGCGGATCCAGATGGGCGGCCGCCAACAGCCGGTCTTTATCCGCCGGTGTCAAAGGTTCGGATGAATCGAAATCATGGCCAGTCCCGACGGTGAGCGCGGAAAGTTGGCTTAAATCCGCAAGTACTTGTCCCAGAATCGGGTGTTGGCCTTTGAGGGAATCCAACTCTGCCGTTGAAAGCGCGAGACTGCTGTCATCCTGTAGTTGAGCGAACGGAAACGGCTTTAGCAAATCATCGAGCCGGCGCCGCGTGTCCGCCAGCACGTCTCTCTCAGCCGATCCATGCATCCGGACGCGCAGGACAGTCGTATTTGGGCGTGCGCTCCAGTTCGTCACTGCGGCCTGCAATTGTTGGCCGGCTGCCTCCACATTCAGAAAATCGAAATCGAGAGTGTGCCAGTCGAGCGTTGCGACGTGCATTTTCTCGATCTGCGGCGACTGGCCGCGCTGGCTGATTTCGATCAGCGCGACAAAGCCGGCATGAGCCTGATCGAATTCATCGGGTTCGGGCGTGCCGGGCATGAGCAGGCGGCCGTCGTCGTTCAGGAGCCAGTTATGCCAGTGGCCGACCGCGAGGTAGTCAAGCTGTGCGCGCGAAGCGGCGTTGAGTGCAATCGGGAAATCGTTCGGTTCGTGCTTGCCGGGAATGGCCAGCGCTCCATGGGTGATGCCGATCCGAATCCGGTCGGCGGGGACCGAGTTGGCCAGGTCGCTGAGTTTCAGACTCGGATCAATCGAGGAATTTTTTTGCTGCAATGGCGAAGCAAGCAAATAACCGCCGCCCACTTCCTTCACTTCCGGCTGACGAAACACATGGACGTTCGCTGGAGCAGCGAGAAAACTGGGGCGATTCCAAACCGAACCCGGTCCGATGAACGGATCGTGATTGCCGGGTAGAATGAACACGGGCACATCCTTAAATTCCTTAAATACCGCCACTGCCGAATGAACCGTCGCTTCATCCACCTCGTTGTCCTCAAACAAATCGCCGGCAATGACAAACGCATCCACTCCGCGGTCGCGTGCAACTTGGAGCGCACGCCGCAAAGTTTCAAATCGGACCCGCCGCAGTTCATCAGCCTTGTCACCGAACTGCTTGAAGCTTTTGCCAAGCTGCCAGTCAGCACTGTGGAGAAGTTTCACGACGCCATTACACAGGATTACCCAAGGCAATGCAAGCCGCGTTGGATATGGAGTGAGGTTCTTTTATCCTCCCGGCGTGGCTCATCGTCATAGGCACCCGCGGGGGGTCCCGCAACCAGTGCCCTGTGGCTGCTCCGGTCGCGCCGTTCCGCACCTCTGCCACCTGAGCGGCCTGCTCCTTCACCTGCTCGATTGCCTGGATTTGGCTTGAGCCGGACCAGTTCCATTGTTACCCGGCTCATTTTCCCTTTCAGTGGGTGCGCAGAATTTGGTTGAGGAACGCTGGGGATTTTACATTTTGAAGGCAACATGGCGCGCTACGTTTCTCTTCACAACATGCTGCGGCGGACCGGCTCGGCGCTGGGCGGATTCACCGATGTTCAACCGAACCCGGGGGAGGCCGGGGGATGCCAATGAAGCCTTACAAGTTACTCCTCAACGACGCCTTCATTCTGGGCATCATCCTGCTCAATGCGGTGGTCATTTTCATCAGCGGCTTTGGCATCGCTGAAAAGCCGTTGGACATCGTCGAGGCCCTGTTCACCCTCATTTTCGTTTTTGAAATTGGGCTGAAAATCCGGACCTACGGGGCGCCCGGCTATTTTGCCGAACATTGGAATAAATTTGATTTCATCGTGGTGCTGCTTTCGCTGCCCTCCCTGGCCATTCCCTTTGGCGGCGGCCAATTCCTGGGTACGAATATTTTCATGACGCTGCGTATCTTCCGCGTTTTCAAATCGTTCCGGATGATCAAGTATCTGCCCAACGCCAATTCCTTTGTCGTCTCCGTCCAGCGCGCTCTGCAGACGTCTTACATCATTTTCATTGGCTTTTTCGTGCTCATTTTCATCACGGCCCTCATCAGCGGCGCCTTTTTCCGGGAAGTTGCCCCGCAGTATTTCGGGAATCCGATGAGATCGTTATACACGATTTTTCAGCTATTTTCCGTGGAAGGCTGGTATGAAATCCCCAACGCCATCGCCCAGGAATCCAGTCCGACCGCCGCCTTTTTTGCCAAACTCTATTTCAGCGGTCTGTTGATGGTGGGCGGCATCATGGGGTTGTCGTTGGTCAACTCCATTTTCGTGGATGCCATGGTCAGCGACAACAACGACGACTTGGAAGCCGAAATCAAAAAACTGACCCAGCAGGTTCACTCGCTGGAACAGAAACTCGATCAATTCATCCAGACCAACGGCAGGGATGCGTAGTCCGCGGCCGGTTCGCGGGCGAATTCCAGGCGGAGGCTGGTTCGGTGGGGGAACTCTGGATTGAAGCGTCGAGCCGAATGTTGAATTCGGCATCGGATTGAAGCGCGAGCAAACCATCCGCCGGCACCGGGTTGCTCTGTTGCCGCCAGTCAATAGATGACAAAATTGTAACGTGTCCAATCGGTCGGTGTTTAGGTGCGTAGGGTCTATTGTTATTGAAAGAACGGCCAGAGTGGTCGTTCCGCAACAATGAAAGAGCAGAGGTCCATTATGAAACGCAGCAGCATTATTCTCTTGATCGCCGCCGGTTTATTCGCGGCTGGAAGCAGTATTGCCCAAAACGGGCCCGGCCCGCGCGGCAAGGGCTACGGAGGCCCGCCCCAGTCGGCCGAAGAACGCGCCGCCCGCCAGGCGGCCTGTCTCGAAAAGAACGGCGGCGTCTGCCCGCAAGGCGGCCCGCGCGCCGAATGTCCCGGTTGGGGTAAAGGCCGGGGGCAAGGGCAGGGCAAACAGTTGCGCTGGGGGGCCCGGGACGGCATGGGCCCGCGGGGCGGCACGGCCAATTGCCCGGTCAATCCCGGTCCGGCTCGAAAATAATCCGCGCCGATTATTCGACTGACGGGCGACCCAACGGGTCGCCCTTTTTTATTCCGCCGGGTGCGGCAGTTGCAGTTGAAATACAGTCCAGCCCGGAACGCTTTCCTGCAAAATAAGTTCCCCGCCGTGCGCCCGGACGATTTCGCGGGCCAGACTCAATCCCAAGCCGATCCCTTCCACCTCGCGCCCATCCGCCGCGGTCACCCGGTGAAAGCGGTCGAAAATTTTGGGTTGCTCCGCTGGGGCGATTCCAGAACCGGAGTTGCCCACCGTGAGGGTGATCCAGCCATTTTGCGTGGTCAGAGCCACGTGCACCCGCCCGTCCGGTGCGTTATATTTCACCGCGTTCACCAGCAAGTTGAAGCAGGCCGTATGCAGCAGGGCCCGGTCGGCGGACAGGGTGACGTCGGCGGGGAGTTCCGCTTCGAAGTGCAGTTTCGTTTCCTCGGCGAGGATTTTCGCATCCTCGATGATGCCTTGGAGCATTTCTGTGAGGTTGACCGGTTGGCGGACGAGAGGCAGCCGGCCCGCATCCGCTTGGGCGAGGAGCAGCAAGCTGCGGATGATTCGCTTCAATCGCTGCGTTTCCTCGAGCAACGCGCCGAAGGTTTGTTGTTCTTTGGAGCCGGGCACGGCGGCTTGCAACGCGTGCTCCAGTTCGCCCTGCATGACGGCGAGCGGGGTCTTGAGTTCGTGCGAGGCATCAGCGCTGAACCGGATGGCCTGGCGAAAGCTGGCTTCCAAGCGATCCATCATGCGGTTCAAAACCTGGATCACCCCGGCCATCTCTGGGTTGCCGCTGGGGATGGGAATGCGTTGATCCAAGCCGCTGGCGGTGACGCGGCCGGCGGTATCCACGATGGCGCGCAGCGGGGACAAGGCCCGGCCAGCGACGTGCCAGCCACCGAGTCCCACCAGCAGCAGGGCCATGGGAAGCACCAGCAGGAAGGCATTCCGCAGGCGGTTCAACTCGGCCCGCGGTCCAGCGAGATTCAGTCCGATCACCAGCGTGGTGTCTGCGGTGCCGAGAAAGCCAAGCCGCCATTCCGCTTGAGCGGTGCGGACGGTTTGGAACCGGGGAATTTTCGTGAAAGCAACCTGCCCCATGCCGCCCCGGGGTCCGAAGCCGCGCCCCATGCTGCCGGGACCACGGCGTGCCCCGCCGCCGAGGGTGACCGCCGAAGCATCATCCGCCAAGACACAGTCGAGTTGCGCGGGGTCCAGATCCGCAGGCCAGCCGGACGACGTGTGTTGGATCGTGCCGTCCGTGTCCTTGACGAGCAAGATGATCTGGTTCTCGTGGGGTTCGCCGAAGATGAATTTGAGCGCGTCGTCGAGCCGCTGGTAATTGCCGCGCGAACCAATCCAGCCCGGATGTCGCGCCCCGAGCGCGCGGATTTCCGTGTCCAGGCTCTCCAGCTTTTGTTGGCGGACCAGCCACCACGCCGTCCCACCAAAGGCGACCAGCACCAGCCCCGAGATGGCTGCGGAGTACAACGCGATTTTGAGACGGAAAGACAACGTCCTCATGGGGGCGGGGTGATGCGGTAGCCAACGCCCCGGATGGTTTCGATGAGTTTCCTGGACGCGCCTTCGTCCACTTTTTTGCGCAGGCGCTGGATGTAAACCTCCACGAGGTTGGTGCCGGGGTCGAAGTTGTAATCCCAGACTTGCTCGCAAATCTGCGCACGGGTGAGCACCCGCCCCGGCGAACGCATCAGACTTTCCAACAGCGCAAACTCGCGCACGGTCAGTTCAATCTTGCGTCCGGCCCGGAGGACTTCGCGGGTGAGCAGGTTCATGGTCAGGTCGGCGGTGGCCAGAATGCTCTGGTGCGCGCCCGCAGCGCGCCGCGTCACGACGTGCAGCCGGGCGATGAGTTCCTCGATAAAAAATGGTTTGGTGAGGTAATCGTCGGCCCCGAGATTCAAGCCTTCGAGCCGTTCGTTCAATTCGCCGCGCGCGGTCAGCAAGATGATGGGCACGCCAATTTTGCGCTCGCGCAGATTGCGCAGGATGCTCAAACCATCGCGCCCCGGCAGCATGATGTCGAGCACCAGCGCGTCGTAAGGGCGCGTGGTCGCCAGTGTGAAACCGTCGTCGCCACGGTGGCTCACCTCCACGATGAACCCCGCCGCCGCCAATCCCTTGCGGATGAACGAGGCGATTTTCTTTTCATCTTCGATGACCAGAATTTTCACGGCGAAAACCTGCTCCGCGGTTTCAAGGTAAGGGGGAGGCCGTCCGTTGCCCAGTCGAAAAGCCTTACGACACGGGCGCCGCCGTTGCCCGCCGCAACTGGCCGTCCTCCATCTCGTAAATACGGTCAAAAACATCCAGCGCACGGTGGTCGTGCGTAACGACGATGACCGCCGAACCGCGTTCGTGCGCCACTTTCCGGAACAATTCCATCACCTGCCGGCCGCGCTGGCTGTCCAATGCGGCGGTCGGCTCATCGGCCAGGATGAGGCTGGGTTCGTTCGCCAACGCACGGGCGACGGCGACGCGTTGTTGCTGACCACCGGAGAGCGCCGTCGGCAGGTTCTTTGCCCGTCCCGCGACGCCGAGGTAATCGAGCAATTCCAGGGCGCGTTGCCGGGCGCGACGCGGTGCGGTGTCGTTGATCTCCATGGCCAGGGCGACGTTTTCCATCGCACTGAGGAAGGGGATGAGGTTCGCCTTCTGGAAGACGAATCCCAAATGTTGCCGCCGGAACGCGCGCAGGTTCACCAAGGCGCGGGCACCGTCCATCACCGGTTCGCCACCGATCACGATGCGACCGGAAGTGGGCGGGTTGATCAAACCGATGGCGGTGAGAAAAGTGGATTTGCCCGCGCCACTCGGTCCCAGCAGCGCCACGACTTCGCCGCGCGCGAGTTGCATGGATACGTTGTTCATGGCCACCACTTCGGTGTTGCCGGCGCCATAGATTTTCGTCAGGCCGATGGCTTCAACGGCGGGCGGAGCAGGCGCGGTCGTGGTCATGACAACACTTTGTTGGGTTCGACGCGCAGCGCTTTCCCGATGCCGAGCAGGCTGGCGAGAACGGAGATGATCGCCACGCCCAACGCCAGACTCCACACATCTTCGCGGGTGATCAGCACGCGCCGCGGGAAGCGCGGGAAAACCCAGTCGCCCAGACACCACGCCAGGCCGAATCCGAGCGCGCCCAGCAGCAGGGCTTGCTGGAGAATGAGCCCAACGATCATTGAATTGCGCGCGCCCAGCAGCTTGAGCATGGCGATGTCATGCAGTTTATCCAGCGTCAGCGTGTAAAGAATCAACGCCATGATGATGGTGGAGATGATCGCCAACAAAACGAGGAACAGCCCGATTTGCCGCCGCGCCTTGTCAATCATGCCATGCACCAGCAGCTCACTTTGCCCGGCGCGTGAGTAAACCGTCACGTCCGGCCAGGCGGCGATGGTTGCGGTTACGGCCGCCGGATCCGCCCCCGGCGCCACGCGGACGGTGATGGCGCTGACCATAGGGGAGCCGAGGGCCGGAAGCTGTTTGGACGCGCCGCCACCGCGTTCCAGCAACAGGGGCTGCACCTGCCCGAGATCCTGCCCGCCGGCCCGCTGCACCCGCGCGGTGCGCTCCAGACGAATGGCTTCACCCGGCAGATCGAATTGAATCGCCAGCGCGTCTTGCGCGGTGAAAAACGCGATGCCGTCGCCGCCGGACGACACCATTCCGCGCGTCACGCCGACGACGGTATAGACGTCTTTGCCGAGTTCCAGCTTTTCGCCCAACGCGAGGCCCAGCGACGCATCGGTGATCATTTCGTAGTGCGCCTGGCCCAGGGGGCGACCAGCGATCAAGTTCACCCATTCGCCCTTGTCTTCCGGCCAGGACAGGCCGTGAACATTCATGCGCAACGGCTGGCCGTGATGCTCGCGCTGCACGTTGTGCGAAACAAACGCCCGTGCGTCGGCCACTCCCGGCACTGCGCGCAGGCGATATTCCAGATTGGCGGGCAGGCGGGAAATCTCCGCAAAGGGCCCGCGCGTGCCGTGTTGCACCACCCACAAATCAGCGCCGATGTGATCCACCACGACGAGCGCATCGTCAATCATGCCGCGATAAATGCCGGCCATGCCCAGCACGATCATCAACAGGAGGCCGATGCCCGCCGTCGTCAGGGTGAACCGGCCTGCGTTGTGGCGAATGTCTTTGATCGCAAGATTCATGGCACGCGGACCCGTTGACCGGATTTGAGCGGCGATGACGGCGACTTGCTGGGTATCACGATCGTTTCGCCGGCAACCAAACCTTGCCTGACCTCCACCAGATCGCGACCGCGTAAACCGGGAATGGCGTCGCGCCAGCTCGCTTTTCCGCCACTCGCCACCAGAACGCCGGGTTTGCCTTCGCGCCATTGCAGAAAAGCCTGCGGCACTGCGAGCGCGTCGGGCTTTTGCCCGGTTTCAATGAACACCTCGGCGCGCTGACCGATCGTCCAGTTGATGGGCAGTTGTTGCACGCGCACATCCACCAGAAACTCCCGCGTCTCGGGATCCGTTTCGCGCCCCAGCCGCGCCACTTCGCCGGGGTAGTTCACATCTGCCTCCGAGCGAAAGACCACACGCGCCTTTTGGCCCAGAGCCAGACCGGCCGACGCCGTTTCGTCCACCCAGGCGGAGACCCACAGTTCGTTGGTCGAAATGAGTTGCAAGATGGAACTGCCGGGGACAACCACGCCGCCCGGATCGCGATCGCGCTTGATGATCAGGCCATCATACGGACTGCGGATGTCGGTGAAGGTGAGTCGCTCACGCTGATAATCCAGATTGCGTTCCGCCGTGACCACTTGCTGCTCCGCTTCCGTCGTGGCCGCATGGGCGCGCTGCAAATCGGCTTCGGCAACGCGCAACCGTTCGATGGCCTTGTCCATTTCCGCCTGGGAAGTGACTTGAGTCGCGAGCAGCTCGACGACCCGGCGATGCTCCTGTTGGGCCTGTTGCGCGACAGCCGCCGCGCGTGTTTCGTCCACGCGCACCCGGGCAGCAGTGGCCTTGGCGCTGGCCAGGGTGGCTTCGGCCACCTCGACCTGACGCTTCAATTCCCCGGCGTCAAGGCGCGCGAGCAATTGCCCGGCGCTGACGGCGTCGCCCTGGTCCACCAGCACCTCGGCCAGCCGTTCCTGAATACGCGGACTGATGGTGGTCCGCACCCGCGCCTCCAAAGTTCCCGGGCCCATGACCTCCCCCGACATCGCTGTGGGTTTCACGATATACGCCTGCACCGGCACGGCGGCGAATTTCATACGATACAGCACCGCGATCACGATGAGGGCTAAAACCACCCACGGTGCGAATTTGCGGATGGCGGGGGGCAAATGAGGCGAGGGCATGGCGAAGTGGATTGTCTAATTGAGCGCCCGAATTCGAGTCGAATCTTCCATTATCGCACCCGGCGCGAGGGCCGTAAGCGCACACCGGCGCCCGACGACGGGGATGTGATTAAGCATCAGATGCAAGTGTGCTGCGTTCATGGTTTTACCTTTGGTTTATGTGTTTGTGTTCGCGGTAACGAGACCGCGATCAAGGTCCAGTTCCTAACCGACTGCCTCGACAAATAATTTCCAACCGGCTTCCGCGTGAGTGTGAAGGTTGAACTTCCCGCCACTCATGCCCCAAAGCACCACCGACGGCTGAATCAGACCGAGGAACAACAGCGATGCCGCCTCCGGCTCCACATCGGAACGGATGCCGCCTTCACGTTGGCCATCCCGGATCAAAGCCTCCACCTCGCGCAGGTAGGCACGAATGACTTCATACATGCGACGGCGGTGGGCGGCAGGGCCGTGCAGCAGTTCTTCCGAAAAGACCACGTGCATGATGCCCTTGTTTTGTTGGATCAAATTCACGTGTTGCACCAGTAAACGGTGCAGCCGTTCCAAGGCCGTCGTTCCGTTTTCCCGTGCGGCGCGCACATTGGCTTGCAAACGGTCGGCAATCAGATCGAACACCGCATCGAGCACCTGCTTTTTACCCGAATAATGCCGGTAAAGCGCCGACGGCACCACCCCGACGGCTTTCGCTACCCGGGCGACGTTCAAGCCGCACAAGCCATGACGCGCGGCCACGTTCAAGGCCGCCTGCGCCAGTTGTTCCTGGCGGATTTTCGTTTCAGTTTTCGGAGCACGCATGACCGTGGCGACAATGTGAATAGACATTCACAATCTGTCAACGGGAGTGAGGGAAAGACTTGATCTGGGTCAAGTCACTGAGAATTCAGTGAAAAATGCGTAAGTTGAGGAGGAGTCCTCAAAAGGCTCACCACATCACAGCCGACGCTGGCAAATTAATGCCCGCGCTGCAGTTTTATTCCGTATCGGGTCACCGCTGACTGATTGGCGGTTCGTCGCCGGTTCAAATCAAACCTTCGCCGTGGACGCTTCGTAGATGCTTTGGATGGAGGCGTCGAGCTGGGCGTTGAATTCAGCGTCGGATTGCTGCGCCAACAGACCTTCCGCCAGCGCGCGGGAGAAGCTCGCGATGACGCCGTGTTGTCGTTGCAAGCGCGTGTTGCCTTCCGCGCGGGAGTAGCCGCCCGAAAGCGCTACGACTTTGAGTACCTTGGGATGCTTCACGAGTTCGGCGTGGGCATCATCCTGCTCGGGCAACGTAAGCTTGAGCATGACTTGGCGTCCAGCCGGCAGCGCGTCGAGGTGCTGGAGCAGGGCGGATTTGAGCAGGGCTTCCGCGCCGGCCTTGTCGGGGCAATGAATGTCCACTTCCGGTTCGACGATGGGCATGAGTCCGGCCGCGCTGATTTGCGCCGCCACATCAAATTGTTGTTTGACGATGGCCTGGATGCCGGTGGCATTGGCCTGGTTGATGACGGAGCGCATTTTTGTGCCGAAAATGTGTTTGGCGTTGGCGCGGGCCAGCAGCGCGTCGAGGCCCGGCATGGGCTTCATCAAACGCACGCCGTCGCGTTCCTCCGCCAGTCCTTTGTCCACTTTGAGAAAGGGCACAATGCGTTTGCGCTCCCAGAGATAATCCGCCGTGGGCTGGCCGGCGATGTCGCCGTCCATCGTGCGCTCGAACAAAATGGCGGCCAGGATGCGGTCGCCACTGAACACCGGACTGGTGATGATGCGCGCGCGCATCTGGTGAACCAGCGTGAACATTTCCGCTTCGTTGCTCCAAGCGTCGGGCTTGAGGCCGTAAGCCGCCAGCGCTTTTGGAGTGCTGCCGCCGCTCTGGTCGAGGGCGGCAATGAAACCGACTTGGGTGCGGATTTTGCGGAGTTGTTGTTCTTTCAGATTCAGTGCGTTCATCATTTTCCTTTCATATTACGATAGCGGCGAATGAGGTGGTTCGTCGAGCTGTCATGTTTCAATTTTGGCGCGGTGCGGCTTTCCAATTCGGGCACGATGCGTTGCGCCAGGACCTTGCCGAGTTCCACGCCCCATTGATCGAAGGAATCAATGTTCCAAACCGCGCCTTGCACGAACACGCTGTGTTCGTAGAGCGCGACCAATTTGCCGAGCGTGGCGGGCGTCAGCTTGTCCGCCAGAATAATATTGGACGGGCGGTTGCCGGTGAAAACCTTGTGCGGCACGAGGGCGGCCGGCACGCCTTCCGCCTTTACTTCCGCGACGGTTTTCCCAAACGCCAGCGCTTCGGCTTGGGCGAAGACATTGGCGAGCAGCAGATCGTGATGTCGGCCGAGCGGAGTCAACGGACGCGCAAACGCGATGAAGTCGCACGGAATCAAGCGCGTGCCCTGGTGGATGAGCTGATAAAACGAGTGCTGCCCATTCGTGCCCGGTTCGCCCCAAAAAATCGGGCCGGTGGAATAATTCACCGGCTGACCGTCGCGCGTGACGTGTTTGCCGTTGCTTTCCATGGTCAACTGTTGCAGATACGCCGGGAAGCGTTTCAGGTAGTTCTCGTAGGGCAGGACCGCGACCGTTTCCGCGCCGAGGAAGTTCGTGTTCCAGACGGTGAGCAAACCCAGCAGCGCGGGCAGATTCTTCTCCAGCGGGGCGGTGCGAAAATGCTCGTCCATTTCGTGCGCTCCGGCGAGCAGCGCACGGAAGTGCGCCGGGCCGATCGCGATCATGGTCGAAAGTCCGATGGCTGAGTTCATGGAATAACGGCCACCGACCCAGTCCCAGAAGCCGAACATGTTCGCGCGGTCAATGCCGAATTCGGCCACCTTCTCCGCGTTGGTGGATACGGCCACGAAATGTCGCGCGACCGCTTTTGCATCGCCGCGAAAGGCGCGCAGCAACCAGGCCCGCGCACTGTGCGCGTTGGTCATGGTTTCCAACGTCGTGAAAGTTTTTGAGGAGATGACGAACAGCGTTTCCGCCGGATCGAGGTCGCGTGTGGCTTCCACAAAATCCGCTCCATCCACGTTGGAGATGAACCGGAATGTCATGGAACGATTGCTGTAATGACGGAGCGCTTCGTAGGCCATCACCGGGCCGAGGTCCGAGCCGCCGATGCCGATGTTGATGACGTTGCGGATGCGGCGTCCCGTGTGCCCCTTCCATTTGCCGGAACGCACGCGGTTGGCGAAGATCGCCATTTTGTTCAGCACCGCGTGAACTTCGGGAACGACGTTTTTTCCGTCCACGCGAATCACAGCGTTCCGCGGCGCGCGCAACGCAACGTGTAGCACGGCACGATTCTCGGTGACGTTGATTTTTTCGCCCCGAAACATGGCGGCAACCTGGTTGCGCAAATCCGTCTCCTTGGCCAGTTGGCCCAGCAAGCGCACCGTTTCCGTGCTGATTCGGTTTTTGGAGTAATCCAGGAAAAGCCCCGCGCCTTCCGCCGTGAAGCGTTCGCCACGGCGCTTGTCCTGCGCGAAGAGTTCGCGCAGATGCCGTCGTTTGATGGTCTGGCTGTGACGAGTCAATGCCTTCCAGGCGGGCAGGGTGGTGAGTGGTTTGGTTTTCATGGTTCGACGACTCTTCGCTTGCTCTCCTTGTGGTGGTCCAGTGGAATAATCAAAATGATGAGGCCGAGGCAACGAAACAGGCCCGCGAACCGGGCCACTTTGAGTGCCTTTTGTCCTCTGCGTAATTTATGCCGCCCCAAAGGAAAAAGGCCGCGCCAACCAACATCAAGATAAGACCAAGAACCGCTCCTACCTCGCTGCTTGCAGCAAGAACACGTCCCGCAATTTGCAATATGAAGCCGATGCCAACACCGATGATCGTTTCCGCTTTTTTGTCAGGCAGCATGGCGATGTTGATTGTGGATTGATGCCGCCTAACCGTCAGGTGAGCGGCAGTTGCGTTAGGATGCTCGTCGGCATATTGCTATGCTCCGAGTGTGACGGTTTGCCACCGGTTGTCAAACCCGGCTTTTGCCGGATCCATCGGGGATTCTGCCGTCGGCAGGGAGTCAGCGCAACGGCTGGGGGAGGGACACGTTCCACCGTGTCCCAAACTAAATCATCAACAAAACGTGGAGCGGGCGCTCAGATCGAGCCGGAACTCACGAACGCAAAAAGTATTTTACCCGGGGTTACGTGCGGGACACGCGGTTCAGTGTTCATCCAATCTTGTTATCCCGTCAATTGCCTCCGGGGTGGTTCAGGGACGCGGTGGAACGCGTCCCTCCCAGGAAAATATCATCGCTGCAGAAAATTCATGTCGAAGCGGTCCCGTTTAGCCAGGGCGGAACCTCAAAACGGCTAAGCCGGAACGATTCGATTGGAGTTTGGGTGGAACGGGCCACTGGCCCGTTCTGTCGGGCTACCAGCCCGACAGCTGAACGCAAAGAGTGCGAACCAAATGGTGTGCGATCTCCGTGCGCTTGGCTAGCCCGAATATTTCATCAGAGCGGGGCGAAGCGGATTTGCGGAGCAAAATGGAAAAGGGATGGGGAGGGAGTCCTCAAAACGCTGATTTTTTCCCAGCGTGGGCACAGTCCCCCTTACCCCCGTGGTTG
>Ga0208195_1000192_pt1 | contig 87024 bp, 75 predicted proteins | sample AD_UKC077_MetaG_FD_184441 | JGI IMG/M metagenome (GOLD analysis project Ga0208195, IMG submission 184441) | Active sludge microbial communities of municipal wastewater-treating anaerobic digesters from USA - AD_UKC077_MetaG (SPAdes) (version 2) | ecosystem: Engineered > Bioreactor > Anaerobic >... | reverse complement strand
ATGGCAAAAGCGATACATTGTCTAATAAACAACAAGCTTCTTGTCACCTACTACAAGCTGGACGACTTTGAGGCAAGATACGGATATTGGCACCAAAGAAGGAAAGCCAAAGACGACGAACTGGATGCATACAAGTATCTGGTTCGCCAGTTTGAAGAAGAGCAAGAAATGAGGTTACTGGCAGATTTGGGCGATAGCCTCTGCTGGTAATGTCGCGACATTGAACCGCCCAGTGCGGGCCCGCATGCTGGGTGGTGTGAGAGGTTGGGGCCGTGAGGCCCCCGCCTACTCGATCGGTCCTACACCACATCATCTCCATCACCCGGAGGGAAAAATAAAAACGTTCTTCCGGGCGTTGCACAACAATCCTCTTTACGGGTAGGATTGGGAGACTTCTTTGAGGTCATCATTCCTCTTACTTGGGAGCTTCTCGATGGCAAAACAACCACAGAGTACCGTCAAATATGGTCCAAATGACCGTCCACCCCTCGGATCATGGATTCCAATGAGCATCCAACACGTGTTTGCGATGTTCGGCGCGACAATCCTTGTTCCGATTCTCACCGGGCTTTCTCCGTCGACCGCGCTGTTTACCGCCGGAACGGGAACCCTCATCTATATTTTGATAACACGAGCCAAGGTTCCCGCTTTCCTTGGCTCTTCTTTTGCGTTCATCCCCGCCCTGATCTCGATCTCCTCCTCCTACGGAGTCGCCTATGCGATGGGAGGAGCGTTCGCCAGCGGAATCTTCTACGTCATCGTAGCCCTGATCATCAAAAAGAGCGGACACCTCTGGATCGACAAAGCCCTTCCTCCGGTGGTGATCGGAAGTGTCATCGTGGTCATCGGTCTTTCATTGGCTCCCACGGCGATGGGAATGGCGATGCATGATGCGACGGGCAATTACAACCTCTTGGTGTTCTTCGTGGCATTGGTGACCCTCGGCTTCACGATCGTTGCGAATCTCTTTTTGAAAGGGTTCTTCTCGATCATCCCGATTCTCATCGGCCTGGTGGCCGGATATCTCTTTTCCCTGCTCGTCGGTCTCATCAGTCCCGCCCATGCCCTGATCGATTTCACCGCGGTTCGCCAAGCGGCGTGGTTCGGGTTTCCGACCTTCGCCGTTCCCAAGTTCAATCTTGTCGCCACGGTGACGTTCGTGGTCGTTTCGCTGGCGACGATTTGCGAGCACCTTGGTGATACGATCACGATCAGCAAGGTCGTCGGCGAGGACTACCTCGTCGACCCCGGCCTGCACCGTACCCTTGCCGGAGACGGGTTGGCGACCCTGTGGGCATCGCTGTGGGGCGGGCCTCCGAACACCACCTACGGTGAGAATATCGGTGTTCTTGCCCTCACCCGCGTGTACTCCGTGTGGGTGACCGGAGGTGCTGCGGTGATCGCGGTCCTGCTCTCCTTCTTCCCCAAGTTCGGAGCGCTAATCCAGACGATCCCCAGTCCCGTCCTCGGCGGGATTTCAATGCTTCTCTTCGGCATCATTGCTTCCAGCGGTCTGAGAACGCTGGTCGACAGCGGTGTCGATTACCAGGATAAGCGCAACCTCACGATCAGCAGCGTGATCCTCGTCATCGGAATCGGGGGAGGAGCCCTCTCCTTCGCGATGGGCAGGGATCTCATGTTCACCTTGGAGGGGGTTGCCCTGGCGACCGTCGTGGGCATCTTCCTCAACCTCGTTCTTCCCAGGAACGGGAAGCATGAGTGACGAGCATGCAACACTCGGAACATCATAAAGAAGAACAATCGAAAGAATCATGTCCATCGGGGAGCCGACCGGCTCCCCGGTATTCTTTCATCGGCTTTTCTGCTACCCTTGAGTGATGCATGAGTATACGGTAATCGACAGCGATGAAGTCCTTGCCAAGCTGCGAAACACATGGAAGGAGAACCGCGTCACCACGATCGCGATGGATTTCGAAGGGGAGTACAACCTTCACATCTACGGCGAGCACCTCTGCCTCATCCAGATCTTTGATCAGACGACCTTCTACCTGATTGATCCCTTTGAGATCTCGATCCCCGAACTGAAGCGGTTTCTGGAGGATGAAACGCTGGAAAAGATCATGTTCGATTGCGCCAGCGATGCCGCCTTGGTTCGAAAGAACCATGAGATCACCCTGAAGAAGATCTATGACCTCAGGATCGCCGCGAAGCAGCTGGGAATGGACGGGGGACTCTCGAAGGTGCTCGATCACTACCTTCCCGACCGAATGCGGCGCACGAGCGGATCGAAGAAAAAGCATCAGCAGACCAACTGGCTGATGCGGCCGCTTTCCCGAGAACAGATCCAATACGCCCTGGAGGATGTGGAGCATCTCTTTTCCCTCAAAGCCCTGATCATCGCCGATCTTGAGAAGCGGGGACTCAAGGAGAAAACCCAAGCATTGATGGAAAGCGCCGGGCTGCCAAAAGGACCCGATAGACCAGCCTGGACGAAGTATCCCGCCTACCGCTACCTCTCAAAGGAGGAACGGATTTTGCTGAAGCATTATTATTTGGCGCGCGAGCACGTCGCCAAGCGAAGGAACGTGCCGGCGGTCCGCATCATGAACAAGAAGCTCGTCTTGAAGATGGCGAAAGAGAAGCCGCAGAGCCGGGAAGAGTTTGAGTCCTACACGCAACGAAACGATCTGCTTACGGCGCTGTCGGAAGCTCACGCCAAAGCCATGAAGGAGATCGTCTCCTTGGCCTGAACGAGAAGCGAAAGGGTTTGGCAGATCGGGGTAGGAATCCCGTGCTTCTCGCCCAAAGCGACCACCGATCCGGCGAACCACTCGTTTTCCGTCACCCGACCCGCTTCCAGATCCTGGCACATCGAGGTCTTTCCGTCGCCCAAGGTGATGACGAGGTTGTGGTTCTCCTCGACGAAGGAATCGGGGATGGTGACCCCTTCGGCCAACGCCACCGCCTGCACTTCGGCGCATACCCCGTAGGCGAGCTCTTTCACCGCCTTCTGGTCAAGCTGTTCGTAGGTCGCCGACAGCAGCCCGCTGATCGTATTGTACGCGGTGTTAAGCATGAACTTGTTCCACTGCATCAGGCGGATGTCCCTCGGTACGACGGCATCGATGCCCGCAGAAGCAAAGAGCTCCGACAGCTGAGCGACCCGATCCGTCGGGGAATTGTCCCGTTCGCCGAAGACGATTCTCCCTTCAGCGGTGAACTCGATCCGATTGCCCACATGGGTGGAGTTCAAGCCGATGGCGAAGCCGTGAAGAATCTTCTCCCACCCGAACGCTTCAGCCAGGACTCCTTCACTTTCGATTCCGTTCAGCAGGGTGAGAATCGTCGTGGCGGGACCGACGATCGGTCTCATCTCCTCGATGACGGCCTCCAGATGATGGTTTTTCGTGGCGACGATGACAAGATCGGGCACGCCGATCTCATCGGCACATGCATATGTAAACGGGGCGAGTACGCCGTTTATGATGATTCCATCCCGAAGGTAGCGCTCTTTTCGCTTCTCATCCACCAGAAAGGACAGCGAGCACACCGAGTTCAGGCGCTGACCGTAGAGGGCGCCAACCGCCCCCGCTCCGACAATGACTACGTTCTTCATCTGACAATCATCTCCTTGATCAGGGATGCCAGGCGTTCCAGCTCAACGAGCGGAATATATTCCTCTTTGGAGTGGGCGTTCTCATAGCCGACAGAGCAGGTAAGGGTGGGAATCCCCAAGGCATTGAAGATATTGGCATCGCTGCCCCCTTGCGTCTTCTTCAGTTCCACCGGAATCTTCAATGCTTCACACGCTTCAATGAAGCGCTTGACGACCGGAGTGTCGGCTTGATGCCGGTACCCTTCATAGAGGCGATGGTGGTGGGTGTGAACCGTTCCCCCCGCCGATTCGGCCTTCTTTTCCAGAACCTCGATCATATGGGCGATCTGTTTGTCGATCTTTTTTTCATCTAGGCTTCTTGCTTCAAAGCTCATCGTCGCTTCCGGGTTGATCACATTGGTGGCCCCGGGTGCGACGAAGGAGCCCACATTCGCCGTGGTCTCCTCATCGATGCGGAAGAGGCGCATCGAAGCGATCGCATCTGAACCGATCTTGATCGCGCTGACTCCATCTTCCGGCTTGAAGCCGGCATGGGCGGCTTTCCCGCCGATGACCACATCCAGCCGGTCGTGCCAGGAGGCTTGGATGATCGCCCCGCCCACCGGGCCGGAGGCATCGAACGTATATCCGAAGGCAACACCGTCCAACAGTGAACGATCGACCTGCTTCGCCCCGGCAAGCCCCACCTCCTCGGCGGTTGTGAAGAGCACCACCAGCGGCGGGTGCTTCCTGCCCGCCGAGACGACCTTTTCAAGGGCATACAGCACCGCCGCCACGGCGGCCTTGTCATCCGCCCCGAGGGCGGTGGTTCCATCGCTTCGGATGATGCCGTCTTCAACGACCACGCGAGCCCCGACGGCCAAGTCCACCGTATCCATGTGGGTGTTGAGCAGGAGGGCGTCTCCCTCGCCATCAAGGTACCCGTAGAGATTCCCGGCTTCGTCATAGCGGGTGCTGAACCCCGACGCCAGAAGCTTCTGCTCCACGAACAACGCGACCCGATCCTCCTCGAAGGAGGGCGAATCGATGGCGACAAGCTTTTTGAAGATATCAAGCAATTTCATGGGGCCAGCTTAGCATAAAGCGGGGAGACAGAGAAGAAAGGCGAGGGCGAAGGAGGAGGTTTCCATGTCACACGCTGATGGTGTGTGCTATTCTAGAGATGAAAACCGGTGTTTGCATGTGATTGGAGGTTGTTTGATGGAGTTGCTTGGATCGTTGAGTCGATATATCAGTCAACAGCTCGACAGCCGAAAGGTTGATAGTATCAAGAAAGAGGAGTTTCGAAAAACACTGGCAGCGGCATTGCTGATGCCCGCCTTTGAAAAGCCGACCGTGACAAGCCTGTGGGTAACGGAACATGATGCGCTTCGGATCGAAAAATTGATGTGGAACGTCGGATTCGGCTGCAGTGAAGGGTATCTGCTCTCCCCGTCGGGTGCCAAGGAAAAGCTGCCCGGCATCCTTGCCCTCCATGACCACGCCGGGGAGAAGTACTGGGGAAAGAGCAAGATCACGGATATCGGAGAGAAGCTCGATCGATCTTTGGTTGAACATCAAAAACGGTACTATGGCGCACGAGCCTGGGCCAACGAATTGGCCAAACGGGGCTATGCGGTCTTTGTTCCCGATCTCTTCGGATTTGAAAGCCGAAGGATCAAAGCCGCGGAATTGCCCCAATCACTCATCCAAAACCTGTTGACTCCTCCGCTGGAGATCGTCGAAGGAGGAGCCTATTGGAACGATGACCTTGTCTTGGATGACAACCTTGACAGCAGGGTCGCGTATAACGCCCTTGCCCGGGGGCTGGAGCATGTCATTGCGAAAGTGCTGATGAGTGGGGGCTACACGTGGGCGGGATACACGGTCGCCGAAGATCTGGTCGCTTTGGATATCCTCTCCGAACACGAGCTTGTCGACAGTTCCCGCCTCGGTTGCGGGGGCTTGAGCCTCGGAGGGTTGAGGAGCGTGCTGCTCAGTTCGCTCTCTCCGAAGATCCAAGCGAGCTTCGTGACGGGGTTCATGACCACCTTCAAGGATCTGGTGAACGCCAAAGCGGCGAATCATACCTGGATCGCCTATGCTCCCCGGCTCAGTCACCTCGGAGAGTTCGGGGACCTGTTATTGGCTTACGCTCCGAAGCCCCTTCTGGTTCAACACGGAAAACGGGATTCGCTCTTCACCTTCAGTGAAGTCGAGCGAAGCGCTTTGCGGATCAGAGAGCACTACAAGGATGATTCGGAACAATTCGTCTTTACCGTCTATGACGAACCGCATCTCTTCAATGAGCCGATGCAGGAAGAAGCGTTTGCGTTTTTCGATCATTTTTTCTTCTTGTGAAGCTGTTCATCGAAGACCCGGACGTTGTACGAGGAGACTTTCAGGTGTTCGCGCATCGCCTGAATGGCCGCTTCCTTGTCCCGGGCGCGGAGGGCATGGTAGATCTGCCGGTGGCGGGCGATCGCATCCTCGATTCCCCCTTCGATGAGGATTCCCTTGCCCATATAATCGCGAAGAAGGGACGTAAGGGTTCCGATAAAAAGGGCCAAGAGATTGTTTCCCGTCGCTTTTGCAAGAGCGAGGTGGAACGCCTCGTCCAGACTGACCCGGACCTTGAAGGGGAGGGTCTTGTTTTCGAATTGGGTGAGGATTGAATCGATCTCCTCAAGCTCCTCATCGGTGATCTTCCCGACGGCGAGCTCGATTCCCGAAAGCTCAAGAATCGCCCGGACCTCTGTCAATTCCTCGCTGCTGATCTGATCGACCTGCATGATGCGGTTGATCGCATTCATCACCGTGGAGGTTTCAGGGCGGGTGATGTACGCCCCGCTTCCGGTTTTCAGGGTGACCAGGCCGCGTTCCTGCAGCAGCTTGATCGCCTCCCGAACAACCGGCCGGCTGACATTGTACTGCTTGGCGAGATTCATCTCGCTTGGGAGCTTGTCGCTGACCTTCGACGGGGAGGTGAGAATCACCTCCTCAAGGTGGTCGGCGATCTGCATGCTGAGGTTTGTTCTTGAAAGGGTAATGTGCTCAATGTCGAGTACAGAACCTTCTTCATTCACGGCGTTGTCCTTTTTGAATCGCTTCGATCGTCGCTTTCGCCCCCTGATGGAGGAAGGAGATATCATCTCCGCAGCTGAAGTAGTCTACCCCCAATCCTCTCCACATGTCGATAGCCTCCTGATTGGGGCCGATTGAGACGCCGATGGGGACACCCGCTTTCTTCGCTTGAGCGATCGCATGCTGTGACAGGTCAAGGACCTTTGGGTGGAGCGCCTCGCCGATCAGACCGATCGAGGAGGCGAGGTCATTCGGACCCAGAACGAGCGCATCAAGCCCGTCGAGGGTGAGAGTCCGGTCGATCTCCTCGACCGCCTTGTGATGCTCGATCTGGATGATCCGGACGATCTCATCCTCCGCGTTCCTGAGGTATTCACCCGTGTCGAGGTCGTTGTAGCGGATCGCCCTTCGCGGGCCGAAGCCTCGAACCCCCCGAGGAGGGTAGAGGCACTCGGCCAGCGCCGCTTTTGCATCTTCATACCCCTTGGTCTGGGGAATGATGATGCCGTCGATTCCCATCTCCAGAACCGGTTTAACCGCTTCCATCGACCAAGAGGGAACCCGCACCACCGCGGCGGCTCCTCCGGCGTTTGCGGCGATGACGTGGCTCAGAATGAGAGGTCGGTCGAACGCTCCGTGCTCGGCATCGATCCAGATGAAATCATAGCCGTAGATCGCAAGCGCTTCGCTGATCGCAGGATCCCCTAAGAAGACGTGTCCACCGATCGCCCTTCCGTTCTTCAGTTTTTCACGCAGCTCGTTTCCGTATCTCATGGCGCCAATCCCAAACGGGCCCTCAATTGGCCTTCAAGCCGGATCAGGCTGGCGATTTCATGTCTTCCGTTCTCATTCAGCAGCGAGGGATTCTTGGTCCGGGTGGCGAGGGTCATCGGAACCCCGGTGAGGTTTCGGTGGTACTTGGCGTTCACCGGATACGAGCGCGCCTCGGCGACCGCCCACACGGTGAGGTGGTCCATCACCTCACGAGCGAGTACCGGATTCTCTTTGTAGTGCTCAAAGAGCCACGCGTAGAGGTCGATGTGGAAGTTCGCCATCACTCCGTTGTATCCGTGATACCCCATCAGCCACGAGTCCAGGACCGTCGCTGTGTTGGCGTTGAAGAGGGCCAGATTCGTGCCTTTGACGAGTTCGACCCGCCGCCTCTGGATCTCCAGCGAACAGGAGACATCCTTGAGGAAGACCAGCTTGTCCTCTGTCGCCGCCCATCTTAAGAACTCGTCATCAAGGAGGCGCAGATAGGGGTAGGGGCACTCGTACATGCCGAATGTTACGCCCGGCAATTGGGCAAAGATGTCTTCGATGTTTTTTCGGAAGAGATCCTCTCCCTCATGCTCTTTGGCGAGGCGGTTGGAGACCAGCACCACCGCATCGACTCCCGTTTCGCCCATCTTTCCCAGCTGGTCAATCTGCTTGGCGTGCTCGTCGGCGGTGTGTCCGCTGGCGATCACTTTGATCGCCCCGTCGGCCGCCTCGACCACCGCCTTGGCAAGATCCGTCTTCTCCTCTTCGGAGAGGAAGAACATCTCGCTGGATTGGCATACGGCGAAGATTCCGTCCGCCCCCCGGTCGATATACCATCTGGTCAGGGCTTCAACCGCCGGATAGTCGATCTTGTTGTCGGAGGTGAACGGGGTGATCATCGTGGGCCAACAGCCCTTATATACCGTATCTTTCATTGCAGCATCCTTATAACAATCCCGCGGCTCGGGGCAAAAAGAGGCTGAGCTCGGGGAGGTAGGTGATGATGAACAGAAGGATCAGCATGACCACGAGCGGCCACCAGATCTCGCGTACGATATTCTTGAGCGGGGTAGCGGTGATTCCGCTGGTAATGAAGAGCAGCATTCCGAAGGGCGGAGTGGAAAGACCGACCATCATGTTGTACGTTACGATCACTCCGAAGTGGATCATGTCGATTCCGAGGGCCCGGGCAACCGGAATCATGATGGGGACGAACACCAGCTGGATCGTGGAGGTATCCATGAACATTCCAAGAATCAGGATGATGACGTTCACGATGAAGAGGAACATGTACTTGCTGGTTGTAAGGCTGAGAATCCAGTTGCCGATGTTCTGGGCAAGTTGCTCGCGGGCGACGATGTAGCTGATCACCGTGGCCGCTCCGATCATGATGCTGGTCGATCCGATATCCTTGATCGTCGTTTTCAACACCTCCAAGAGGTCCTTGATTCCCATTGCCCGATAAGCGAAGAAGGAGATGAGCAGCGCATACAGGCCGGCGATCGCACCCGCTTCGGTGGGGGTCATCACTCCCGTGTAGATTCCGATGAGGAGAATCACCGGGGTGAGGAGGGCGGGAATCGCCGACAAGGTGTTCTTCAAAAACACCTTCCAGACGATCTTCTCGCCGCGGGGATAGTTGCGGATGTGGGAGACGATCGCGACGTAGATCATCAGGAAGATCGTCAACAGAACGGCGGGAACCACTCCGCTTAGAAAGAGCGCTCCGACGCTGGTCGATGAAAGCATCGCGTAGATGACCAGCGGAATCGAAGGCGGGAAGGTTGGTCCGATCGTCGCCGAAGCGGCGGTCATCGCGCAGGCGAACTCGACCTCATAGCCGGCGTCCCTCATCGCCTCGATTTCGATCTTTCCCAGCCCCGCCGCATCGGCGATCGCCGAGCCGGTCATCCCGCTGAAGAGGAGGGAGCCGAGGATGTTCACATGCCCGAGGGCTCCGCGGACCCGCCCCATCACGCTGGTGGCGAAGTTGTAGATCATATCGGTGACCTTTCCCGTGTTCATCACGTTCGCGGTGAAGATGAACAGGGGAACGGCGATGATGACATAGTTGGTGAAAAAGGTGTTCATCACCTGGTTTACCACCATGGAGAGATCGGCACCTTTTACAAGCAGATAGACCACGGCGCTGCTGATCATCCCGATGGCGATCGGCATCCGAAGGAAGAAGATCAGGACAAAGACGATCAGGGTCATCAACAGGGAAAAACTCATGCCTTCACCTCCTTCATCAATTGATCCATTTTGCGCTCGGCGCTGTCATCCAGCTTTCCGGTGATGATCTTCCAATCCTCGATGACCGGTTCGATCGTGTATCCGATGATGGAAAGAAGGAAGTATGTGAATGGAATGAAAATCCAAAAATAGTTGATCCGAAGGGCTGCGGTTTTCTGGAAGCTTACAAAGATCGCGTAGTTCACCGAGGGGATGACGAGCACGGCGAAGGTAACGATGATCAGCACGTTACCCGCCAGACGCGCCCATGCGGCGACTTTCGGCGGATATTGGTCATACAGCATCGTAAAGGAAACCTGTCCTTTGCGCCGCATCGTGTAGCAGGCTCCAAGAATCACCGTCCAACAGAAACCGACAACGATGATGTCCTGAGTCCACGTCAGCGGCCGGTTGACCACATACCGGAAGAACACTTGAAGAATGAATGCTATGAACAGGAACGTAAAAGAGATAATCGGAATATAGAGCTCAATGACGTCTCTGAGGAATAAAAGGATTTTTTTCATGTAAATAGTCCTTCGAGATGAAAAGAAACCCGGGGTTTGAACCCCGGGTTGTGGTTCACAGATCAGTTACCCGCGGCAACGACTTTGTCGAACATTGCCTTGTCCCAGGTGGCGGCATAGGGGCTTGCCAGATACTGGGCAAGAACGTGGTCGGCAAAGGCGTCCAAGTCGGCGTAGTACACCTTCAGTCCGGCACTCTTGAAGAAGTCGACCAGTTCGGCTTCCGCCTTGAGGTTGGTGGTGTCGCAGTACTCGATTCCCGCTTTGACTCCTTCCATGACCCAGGCTTTCTGCTGGTCGGTGAGGGACTGCCACTTCTTCTCGTTGATCGCCGGCCAGACGGAGTCGACCAGGTGGTTGGTGATCGTGATGGACTTGGTCACTTCGTAGAACTTTGCGTTCTTCGTGGACGGAAGAGGGTTGTCCTGACCGTCTACGGTCCGAGTCTGCAAGGCCATGTAGAGCTCGCTGAAGGAGATCGGGGTGGGGTTCGCTCCGAGGGCTTTTCCAAGGAAGATCCAGGAATCGGAGTTCGGCATCCGAAGGTTGACACCGCGAAGGTCGGCGGGGGTCTTGATTTCCTTGTCATCAATCAGGTTCAGCTGGCGGGTTCCGAGATACTGGGCGCCGAGGGGACGGATTCCCTGCTCTTTCGCGATGCGCTCAAAAATCTCTTGGCCAACCGGTCCGTTGAGGACTTTGGTCATGTGGTCATAGCTCTTGAAGATGTACCCGGCGGTGAACATCGATACCCAGGGACTTCCATCGGTGAGCCAGCTTGCCGCCGTGGCGGTCATATCCGCCTGGCCGCTCTTTACCGCAGCGACTTCCTGCTCCTGCTTGAAGAGCGAAGCGGAGTCATAGGTGAGGACTTTGATCTCACCGCCGCTGAGGCGCTCGACGGTTTCCTTGAAGACCATCATCGCACCGGCATGCGCATCGGTGGGGACGGCGGTCATCGTGTATACGAGTTCAACCTGCTTGGCCTCTTTTGCACCTTGGGCGAACACCATGGGCAACACCATGGCGACTACTAACAGGGTAGCTAATACCTTTTTCATACGATTCCTCCTATACCTCCGTCAACGACGGAAGGTTGTTAAGTTGTAAAGCTGTCTTACAGGTTATGATTGCATGAGTATATCCCCTTGTCAAACATAATTTTTGCCAAAAGAGGATTATTCCTGATGAATCTTGAACACGACTTTGATGATGTGCTGTTGTTCCTTGTCGATGAGGTTCGGGGCGTGAGGTTCACCCGGAAAAAAGAGAGCGAAGTGGTCGTTATCCGCCCGGTAGGTGAGGATCGAGTCCGCCGGTCCGAATGCGGCATCCTTGACTTCATCATACGCCACCGTTTCTCTGAAGCTTTCCCTCGATCCGATCTCCATCACTTCCGTGCCCTGAAGAAGAATCTGCACATCGGTTTCCTTCCTGTGGACTTCATAGAGATCCGCCTCTTCCTTTTCCGTCCGATAGGTCATGATGATGTAGCGAAGATTCGGATCTGATGTTTTGTATGATCCGAGATCCTTGGAGAGAAGGTCTTCTTCGAGAATCTCCCGGACAAGGCGCAATGCCGGAACGGTAGGGATATAGCGGCCCAGATTGGATAGCGAATCGATGATCATGGCGGCTCCTTTGGTCCACCATACCGCCTAAGAGGGTTCTTGCGCTAGCCTAATATGGCAAGTGTGAGTATTGTTGTGGCAAGGAGTGATGAATATGAGTGACAATCATAGCTATACGACGAACATAGAGTGGACCCGAAACAGGAAGGGAGCGTTGTCTTCACCGGGGCTTCCCACGATGGAGGTGGCGACCCCGCCGAACTTCCCCGGCGGACATCCGGGAATCTGGTCGCCGGAGCACCTCTTCGTGGCTGCGGCCGAGGTGTGTCTGATGACAACGTTTCTGGCGATCGCCGAAAAATCGAAGCTGGATTTTCTTGCCTATCGATCGAGCGCAACGGGAACGCTGGGAAAGCTTGACCGGGGAATGTTCGTCGAGAAGATCGTCATCAGGCCAAATGTGGTGATCAGCGATGAAAACCAACGGGAGAAAGCCCTCACGGTGCTCGAAAAGGCGAAAAAACACTGTCTTATCTCAAAATCGATGGTCACGGAGGTAACGATGGAGCCGGAGGTCGTGGTACGCTAAGGGCATGAATAAAAAACGTATTCTTGTTGTTCTTGTAAGTTTGGTTATCGCCGTCGGATTTCTGGGCGCCAGAGACGGCTCGCTTGCGATCATCCACATGAATGACACTCACTCGTTCCTGCTTGCCGGGAGGGATGAGCATACGGGTCGGGAATTCGGCGGAGCGGCTCGCTGGAAAACGATCATCGACGAGCTTCGGGGTGACCGGAAGGATGTTCTTGTCCTCCATGCCGGTGACTTTCTTACCGGAAGCGGCGGCGATTACCTGAGCTTTGAACGGATCGATTATGACCGCTTCCCCCTCTATGGATGGCGGGGAGCGACCGATGTGCTTCTTCTCAACATGCTCGGTTTCGATGCGGTGACACCGGGGAATCACGAGTTCGACTATGGGCTTTCCTGGCTCTTGTCGATCCTGAAGCCCGCCAAATTCTCCGTGCTTGCGGCGAATCTGACCTTGAACCCGATTCCTCCGACCAAGGAGTTCAAGAAACTCTCCCCGGTCAAGGAGTATGAGATTTTCACCCGCGGCGGGGTGAAGGTCGCGGTGATCGGACTGGTCACCAACGACTATCTCAAATCCCTTCAGGTAAAGGTCCGGAATGCCGAAGAAGTGCTCAGAACCCTGGTTCCCGACGTTCGCAGGAAGGCGGACATCGTCGTGGTGCTCTCCCACCTAGGGTACGAGCGGGATATCGAGGTGGCCCGGGCGGTCGACGGAATCGATCTGATCGTCGGCGGACACTCCCATCACCGGCTTGCCGACTACACTGTTGAAAACGGTACCTACATCACCCAGACCGGAGCATGGGGCAGTTATGTGGGAGTGATTGACCTTCATGTGAAAAACAAGGCGATCGATTCGATCGACTACCGGCTGATTCCCACTCCGAATGCCGCCGAGGACGAAGAGGTGCTTTCCTTCATCGAAAAATATAAAGCGACCGACCTCGTCCTTGATCGCGATCTTTCCACCGAGGACGGCAGCTTGTATCAATGGGTCTTGGATACCGTTCAAAAACGCTACAAGACGCATGGAGCGATCGTCATCGACCGCTTGATCAAGGAAGGAGAACTGAAGAAGGGAGTCGTTCCTTCGAGTGATTTCTTCTCGATCTTCTGGCCGTACCGCGCCCGGACCGCCGGGGCGGAGCGGGATATGCTCGCAACCCAGATCATCGATGTCCTCTCCGGAGATCATCCCAGAAGCGTGAGGAGCTTGCTTTCAAGCGGGGACTGGGTTTCCCCCTTCGTGGTGGTCACGGTGACGCAAGATGAGATCGAGGCGATCAAGGCGTTCAATGAGCGGAATGTCATCGCCGGCGATCATCTACATATGAGTTTTGAGGAACGGCTGCCGAAAAAGCCCAAAATCGCCCTTGATCTTCAAACGTATCGACTACTGCTTCTCCAAGGGGTTCTTAGTCCGAAGACCGGATACACCCTTGAAAGGGGGGAACTCTTTGAAGTGCTGCTCGATTCGATGAAATAGTATGGTGAGTATATGGCATTGCCTTTATCGTGTGTTATGATGAACACAATTTTATAATGTGTAGGAGTTCCTATGAAGCGAACAATATTCGTGGTCTTGCTCATCGTTGGCGTGAGCATCGGTCTCGTCGCCCAAAGCGGCAGTGTAACGGCAAAGCTTACCGGAGCGCTTGGCCCGGGAAGCGTGGATCTCAAAGCGGAAGGCGCCTATCAGGTAAAGATCCCGATGCTTCAGGGAGAAGGGCCTCTTTTTGAGGGCAACAATCTGAAAGTGAAGGCCGCTCTCGGAGTCTCGCCGATCGCCGCCCAAGTCATCGTCGATGCGGTTTTGACTCCGATCGCCCTTGCCGAGGTCAATCTGGGCGTCGCCGTCGGAAGCGGATGGGCTTTCCCGCTGTTAAAGATGAACGGACTCATAAAAGCCCCCGCTGAAGGGGCTGCGATGGTCGACGAAACCCTTAAAGGGGTGTATGTAAAACCAAAAGCAGGAGTCGCCCTTCAGTTCGATACAGGAGCAATCTTTGCTTCGAAGTGGGCGAGCGTGGTTCTGCGGGCGTACCAAGAGCTGAACTTCACCTACTACAGCAACGCGGAGAAGGATGAACCGTGGGAGTTCGAGCTCAGCGGTGAGCTGTACAACTCCTTCAACTATAAGGGGGAGTATATCGTCGGCTACAAGCTGCCGCTCGAGTGGGTGAACCTGGTTGGCGTCCAAGTTGAGCACCACGTCTATGACGCATTCAATCGAAAGCACGGGGGACTGGTCGACGCTTCGATTCTGGTAAACAGTCCGTTTCCGATCGTCGATGGCCTTTCACTCCTTATGGCGATCCAATTCACCAACTTCAAGGCGCAGCCCGATGTCCGAAATCGGGTCGTCGACCGGCTGCGCTTCAAGCGTGTGGCCCTGATCGCGACGTATTCGATCTGAATTATGTAACCTATGGATGGAGTCTGCCTCTTGAGCCGGAAGCAGGCCTGTCTTTTGACACCCTTGAGTAAGTAGGGTATCTTTTTATTGTTGAACTATACGTGGAGGATATGATGGACGTAAAACAGCTTGCCAATGCAATTCGAATCTTAAGTATGGATGGAGTACAAAAGGCGAACTCCGGTCACCCGGGAGCTCCCATGGGAATGGCGGAGATGGCGGAGGTCCTCTTCCGACGAGTGATGAAGCATAATCCGAAGAACCCCCGGTGGGCGAACCGCGACCGCTTCGTCCTTTCCAACGGACATGCTTCGATGCTGCTCTATTCGTTGCTCCATTTGAGTGGTTATGAGGTTTCTCTTGATGATTTGAAGGATTTCAGACAGTTGCACAGCAAGACCGCCGGCCACCCCGAGTATGGCGATCTTCCCGGAATCGAGACGACCACCGGGCCGCTCGGCCAAGGGTTCGCCAATGCGGTCGGAATGGCGCTTGCCGAGAAGAGTCTGGCTGCCCGATTCAACAGGGAAGGGCATAAGGTAATCGATCATTACACCTATGTCTTTTTGGGCGACGGATGTCTGATGGAGGGAATCAGCCATGAGGTCGCCTCCCTTGCCGGAGTGTGGAAACTCGGAAAACTCATCGTGCTCTATGATGACAATGGAATCTCGATCGACGGCGAAGTCAAGGACTGGTTCAAAGACGATACCGCCAAGCGCTTCGAGGCGTATGGATGGCACGTAATCCGAGACGTCGACGGTCATGATATCGACTCCGTCTCCAAGGCGATCGTCGGAGCCCAGTCGATCAAGGATAAGCCGTCGCTGTTGATGTGTCGGACCACGATCGGCTTCGGTTCTCCGAACAAAGCCAACACGGCAGGCAGCCATGGCTCTCCGCTGGGGAGCGAAGAAGTAGCTCTGACCCGCAAGAACCTCGGTTGGAAGCATGATGAACCGTTCTTCATCCCCGAAGAAATCTACAAAGCATGGGATCAGAGCGCCCGGGGAGCGAAAGATGAAGAAGCATGGAACGCCGTGTTCGCTTCCTATGAGAGGGCGTATCCCGCTGAAGCGGCGGAGTTGAAGCGGCGCTTGGCCAATGAGCTGCCGGAGGGTTGGGAGAAGAGCTTTGATGATGCGATCAGGAAGTGGCAGAGCGAAGAGGTGAAGGTCGCCAGCCGCAAGGCGAGCCAGATGAGTCTGGATATCTTGGGAAATCTCCTCGGTGAGCTGATCGGCGGATCGGCGGATCTTTCCCCCTCCAACCTTACCGCTTGGAAGGGAGTCAAGGACTTCGATCCGAAGACCGGGGAAGGAACGTACCTTCGCTTTGGTGTCCGCGAGTTCGGCATGATGGCGATTCTGAACGGAATCTCCCTCCATGGCGGCTTCATCCCCTATGGCGGAACGTTCCTCATGTTCATGGAGTACGCCCGCAACGCGGTCCGGATGGCGGCGCTGATGAAGATTCGTTCAATCGGCGTGTTCACCCACGATTCAATCGGCCTCGGGGAAGACGGGCCGACCCACCAACCGGTGGAACAGATGGCGAACCTCAGGATGACGCCCAACATGGTCACCTGGCGGCCCTGCGACCTCGTCGAAACGGGGGTCGCCTGGAAGATGGCGATCAAGCGCTCGGACGGACCGACGGCCTTGCTTCTTTCGAGGCAGAATCTGGCCCCTCAGAAGCGGACGGAAAAGCAGCTTTCCCTGATCGAAAAGGGCGGGTATATCCTTCATGAAACCGGCAGCAGCCCGCGGGTCATCCTCATCGGAACCGGCAGCGAGGTGGAGTTGGCCGTCAAGGCGGCCAAGGTGCTGGAAGAAGAGAAGATCTCCGTCCGGGTTGTCTCGATGCCCTCGCCGGAGGTCTTCGAAGCGCAGGACTCCAAGTACAAGGAAGGTGTTCTGCCCAAGGCGGTCAAAGCCCGCGTCGCCGTCGAAGCCGGCTGGGCCGACTACTGGTACAAGTATGTCGGTCTGGACGGGAAGATCATCGGAATGCGCTCCTTCGGAGAATCCGGTCCCGCCGAACAGCTGTATGAACACTTCGGCATCACCGTTGATAAGGTAGTCGAAGCGGCGAAGAGTCTGTTGTAAGCATTAAGGCCAATCAATCCTCCGGCGAGCGTCGGAGGATCGTTTTCCCATGAGCGACTACTACGAAACCAACGCCGCCTCGTACATTGAAGAAACCAAAAACCTTGATATGAGCCGCTTTACAAGCGGGTTTCTTCGATTGATTCCCGAAGGCGGAGCGATATTGGATGCGGGGTGCGGGTCGGGTCGAGATGCCCTTCTGTTTCATGAGAAGGGCTATCGGGTAAGGGCGTTTGATGCCTCTAAGGAGCTTGTCCGATTGGCTCGTCAGTGGACGAATCTCCCCATTGAGCATCGAAGCTTCCATGAAATGAACGAATATGCTGAATATGACGGGATCTGGGCTTCCGCTTCCTTGTTGCATCTGGCCTGCGATGAGCTGCCGACGGTCTTTTCGCTGCTGTATCGGGCATTGAAAGAACAGGGGATCCTGTATGCTTCCTTCAAGGTGGGAGAAAGCTTTACAAAAGAGGGACTTCTCTATACCTCCTTCATCCCGGATGAGTTCAGATCGTTCATTCGGAATGAAACCTCCTTCATCATTGATGAGCTGATCATCTCCGAGGATGCGAGGGAATATCGGAAAGGGGAGTTTTGGTTGAATGCGTTTTTGAAAAAGAATGCCACCGTCTCCTGAACAGGAAGCGGTGGCGGATTCCGATCAATACTCTTCCCGGATACCGAACTCGGCGTCTTCGACCCAGCGATGGGGTCGAACAACCAGGCCAAGCAGCTCGGTCAGAACTCGTTTGTGTCGTTCCTCTTCTTCAATGATGATGTTGAGCAGGTGTTTTTCACTCTCATCCGTAGAAATGGAAACTTGTTCGCGATACAGGTCTATCGATTTCTGTTCAATCTCGATCGCTCGCTCATAGGCGGGGATCTGGTCCCGCTCCTCCGGAAATTCGGAAGGATCGAACTCCTGGAAGATTTTCCGGGCCTCATCGATGATCATGGTCGAAGCGGTTATGGGCTTGTGCTTTTCCTTCAACGCTTTGAAGTAGCGTTCATGCTTGCGCTCATCTTCGGCGAGCATCGTGAAGATGGTGGCAAATCCCTGCGTCGGAGCGTTCTTTGTCAGCTCCTCATAGAATTTTGCACCTTCCTGTTCCAGCCGGATAGCGACGTCCAGTACTTCCATAGTTTCCTCCTTTAATTACCTACAATATAACTAGGAATTGGTGACTATGCAACGCTTCACCATTTTACCAGCGGAATCGAGGTCTTGATGAAGCGGAAGAATCACTCTGAAAACGCTCTCAGGGGGATGAACGTTGGGTTTACAAATTCCTTAACTCTTTATAATTGACGTATTCGACACCATGAAATTGCGGATAGGATTGCCCGGTGTAAATAATTCTTGGTTTTAGAGCATGTTCCTCTGCTTCAACAAAAGACAATACATGCCTGGAAAATGATTTATGAGGTGTCATCGATGTCTTTATTTCAAATGGATACAGGTTCTCCTCTTTTTTTACAATCAAATCCACCTCAACACCTTTAGCCGTTCTCATATAATAGAGGTTGGGGTTTTGATTGGCATTAAGCCTTGATTTTAGGACCTCTGAAACAATGAGATTTTCAAAAAGATTTCCTCTCAGCGGATCTCGATTTGCCTGATTTTCTGTTTCTATTCCTAACAGATAGGATGCCAGGCCAATTTCCGTAAAATACAGTTTTGGTGATTTGATGTGTTGTTTTGTAATATTAGAAAAATATGGCTTTAATCTATACACTATATAAGAGGCTTCGAGTACAGATAGCCATTCAGATAAAGTCGTAGATGAACCCCCCACTTCTCCTGACATGGCAGATAAACTTACCACCTGTCCAACCCTGCCTGCAAGTAACATTAAAAACCTTAAAAACTTATCGAGATTTTTAATTTCCAACATTTCTCGTAAATCTTTTTCAACATACGTATTTAAATAATCGCGATAATAAACGACAGGTTCTCTGGATCCCTCTCTGTAAAGTTCCGGCATGAAACCTTTTATCAGTAATGTATCAGCAGACAACTCTTCTAATAGCCCTTCTTCTTCAAGTTCATTCATACTTAAAGGAAGCAACGTTAACATACTGGTTCTACCTGCCAGAGATTGCGCAATTCCTCTTTGCGATCTGGGTTGATGGCTCCCGGTAAGGATGAAACGACCATTTTTCCCTCTGTCCTTATCGACCATGACTTGTATTGCCGAAAGAAGTTCAGGCACTCTTTGAACTTCATCTATGATTACCGGCTCTTTATACGTTTCAAAAAAACCTCTGTAATCTTCTTTTGCCAACATTCTATGTACAGGATCTTCCAAGTTGACATAATTGTATTCGGGAAAACAATGTTTTACTAACGTCGTTTTTCCCGACTGTCTGGGTCCGATTACAGTTACAACAGGCACTTGGTTAGCTAGCCCTAGTAATTTGTTGAAAATATCCCTGTGTATCATTTGATTACTCCCTGACTACATGTACAACACTAGAAATGGGCATTATTTTCAAGTTCAACTTTTAAATAATGCCTAATGGTATGTTTTGGCGCTTCCAACATTGAAAAAACCATGCATTTTCCTAAAAGAAGCCTACCGAATTTCAACCTTGGTTGGGAGGGGATTCATTGAGCGCTTACATGCTTTGCGGGTGTGGATCTCTGCAGAATGAGATCAACGAATCGGAACGAAAATTCCCTTGTTTGAATCTTTTTGGCAGTTGTCCCAAGGCAGGATTCGTCCGCTCATCGTGATATATACCCCCGGTTCCAACAGTTGAACCGCGCTGATCGCCGAACCGAGATTGAAGACAGCGTCCGACCCCTCCAGGGAATAGGGAGTCATCGCTCCGGTGAGGACAATGGTTTTATCGATATGGCTCTTGGCGATGACCCGGGCGGTCGCGCACATCGTGTCGGTTCCATGGATGATGACGATCCGATCTTCTGCGCTGTGGACGCACGCTTGGGCGATTTCTTCTCGTTGTTGCTCGGTCATGTACAGGCTGTCGACCGCCAACGGTCCTTCAAGGTGCACGGTCAACGTGCATCGGGCTTGCAAAAGAATTCGAGGCAGCTGACTCTCGCGAAACGTCAATTCACCCTTGATCGCATCATACTGCTTGTCAAACGTCCCGCCGGTCGTAATAATCCTCAAATCCTGTGCCATATGATCCCCCTGAAGACAGTATCACCTCAAGAACGAGAATAAAAAAGAGTTTTGTCGATGCAAAAATGTGGTTGGGTCCTATCAGAACGAAAAGAAGGAAATACTCGTCAAAGAGTCCCCCGGGGTGGATGAGGAGTACGGTAACGGAAAGTTCCACTGGCATAACGGACACATCTTCCGCTAAGATATTCTCATCATGATAACTCTTGTCAACAAATGTTGTACCGTAGTCGTCGATCCGGATATGGGTCTCACCGTCGAGTCCTTCACCTTTCAAGGAGAAGAGCTTCTCCATCAGGATTCCGCTCGGAAAAGAGCCGGAAGAACGTATGGAATCCCCATCCTCTTCCCGACACCCAATCGGGTAGCGAATGATAGATATGTGTTCAACGATAAAATGGTTCCGGCCGTGATGCATGGGTTTCTGAGGCATCGAGTTTTTGACATTGAATCAAGAAGTGATACACACATTGCAGGAAGGATCACCTTTGATGGAAGCGAGCCTCTCTTTCCTTACAGCGCTGAAGTTTTGGTAACGATTTCCCTGATAGGTTCAACTCTGCGCTGGGAGTTTCACTTGACGAATACCGGTGACGAGCCCTTTGGCTATGGATTGGCCCTTCATCCCTTCTTTGTGAAGAAGAAAGGGATGACGTTGGAAACGAACGGTCATCAGCGCCTTGTCACCGATGAAAACATGCTTCCCACCGAAGAGATCGTTGAAGAAAGACCTTCCAGTGATGTGGATACCTTGGCTAGCGATGCAATCTTTCGTTGTGACGGCCCATCGACGAGTACCCTTCGCGGAGACGGAATTGAATTGAAGATTCTAGGCAGTCCGGCGTTTGGTTATACGGTGGTGTATACGGGATTGGAGTCGGCGTTCATCTGTATAGAACCTCAAAGTTGCGCCATCAATGCGCACAATCTTGCAGATCAGGAGCTGGCAGCCTTGCAGGTTCTGGAGAGCAATCAGGAACATCTGCATTGGGTTGAAATGAGGTTGAGCAATGTATAGAAAACAACTACCCGATACAAGGCTCGTATCGTAGCATTTACAACCTTCGTTGCTCTTTAAGTCTTCGATATTCACTTGGCGTGATTCCCTGATCACTTTTAAAACGGCGGGTAAAGCTGGAGAGATTGTAATAACCTACTTTTTCGGCAATGTCTTTCAGGGAAAAGTCGGTCGTTTCCAACAGCAATTTTGCAGCGGAAATTCGATATGTCAACGTGTAATCAATGACGTTTTGGTTGGTTAAGGATTTGAAGTATTTGCTAAATGTACTTAGATTCATTCCGAAATATTCAGCGACCTCAAAGACCGAGAAATCGCAGCGGAGTGCGTTTTCATCAAGATACGAAATCATTTCTTCGATTGTCGGTCCATCACCCGTCCGCATTTGAATCTGTAACTCATCATGCCACGTTTTGATCTTCGCTATGATTTCTTGAGCCGTTTCTCCACCGGAAAGCTCAATAAAATCACGGCTTTGAGTGGGGTTATGGGCATTTACCATGTGGACGAGATCGAAACAGATGCTGCGAACGAGATACAGTGGCAACTCGGTGTGGTCGATATAATCAATAACTCGCTTGATCGATTCCCTGATCTCTTGGATTCCTTGGGCAAGGAATGCATTGTTCAGCAATTCGAACTCTTTATGGGGGTAGGTGGGCGAGCCCTTTTGCAAAGGTTCTATATCTTTAAAACCAATCGTGGTGGAATTCCCTTTGATGAAACGATGCTCCAAAGCGCTTGCAGCCTGCAGGTAGGAGTCCGCAATGGTGGAAGTCGACGTAACAAGTGTTCCAAAACCGATTGTCACCGTGCTTTTGAACGTTGTTTCGATGAGTTTTCGGGCATCTTCCAGATATTGAAGAGAAATTGATTGGTCATCGGTGAGCGTGTATAAGAGAACCAGTTGATTGGCAGAGAAGGAATGCTGGGCATAGAAAAAGGAGATCGGGTGAAAAAAGGTGCGGAGCATACTCACTACGTCGGCAATCGTCGGTATTGGTTCATGAAACAGAACGATTGATACTTGATATCGATCCTCAGTCAATTCAAGATCGAGATCAATGCAGTCCATGTTGAAGTCTTCTTTACTGGCATACAGACTGCTGAGCAGACGAATAATCCGTTCGTTCTTTACAGCTTCAATATTGCATTGAAGCTGTGTTGAAAGAAATTCAAGCGTGGATGAAATGTTGTTGAGTTCATCTCTTCCCTCGGCAGCGGGATTGAGCTGACGAGCACGGACATTTAAGAGATGCATCGGTCGATAGTTGATCCGTTGGAGAATTGCAATAAGGACTCCACTGATGATGAGAATTACCAAAATGATGAGGATGAATTCTCGAATCAATGTTCTTACCTGGGCAAAGGTTGCGAGCGAATCGGGAATTACCGCCGTGTAGACCCATCGTCCGGAACAATAGCTGCGAGTCAGTTGTTTGGTCTGAGGATCGAGCTCGGGACCTTGACTGAAGAGCACATGCCCATCGCTTGTCGCAATCGATACTCTGGCTTGGTAGCTTTCCAGGCGCTGACCGATTAATTGGGCCAGATTTGCTTCTTTTATATGAAACACCAGACTGCCAAGCCGTTTATTATAGTCGGAAAAGATAGGGAACATAAAAAGAGATCCGGCTTCTGTGCGATTGTTGAGAGAGCGATTTTGCAGAAAAGCATTTGATTGGAAGGAACGATCGGGTCGGCGGAAGCTTTGTTGCAACTCGCTCGGTGAAACTCCTTCAAGACGGAGGAGGGTCTTAAAGAAATATGTTTCTTCACTTGTTGTCGATGAGGTAACCACATAGGGAATGTGATCAAGAACAAGGATGACATCCGCAAAAAATGGATTTGTTGATGTGAAGATTGAGAGGTATTGGATCATCGGCTCAAGATCCAGAACCGTTGCGGAATCCGTTATTTGCTGCAACGATCCGGAGAGACTCAGCTGACCGAGAATCGATTCCATCGTGGAAAGCTGATTTTCAAAGTTTGAACTGATCTGCTGAAGCTCTAAATCAACGGTTTCATATACTTCATCATAGTACTTCGACAGGAAACGAAATGAATAAAAAGAAATGAGCAGCACCAGGGGAATTGCAAGAACCACCAAATAGGATAAAAGGGAACGAATATACTGTGCTCCGATTCTGGGAGAATGGGAATGATGCTTCATAACTTGTGTGGCCTCCCTCTTACCATATTTTTACGTATAATTGTCGATTACACAAGAATAATGACATAAAAATTTGTCTCTAAGCTATTGCAATGCAAATAGTTGCAAACCAAGAAAAAATTGTATCATTGGAAAAAAAGAGCAAAAGCCGATAAAACCCGTCAAAACATGGTTGTTGACAGATGAAAAAAGGCGCCTCCTAAAATTAATTGAACCTTGGGGAGGTGTCAATGAAACCGAAGAAACCGGACGTGGTCAAGCCAGCGTTGATTACGCGAACCAAAAAAGCGCTACGAAGGGACTATCAGCTGCTGCTTCTTTGCGCAATACCCCTGGCGTATTTTGTTATCGTGCATTACATCCCGATGTACGGTGTGCAAATTGCCTTTAAAGATTTTAAAGCAAGCAAGGGGATTTGGGAAAGCCAATGGGTCGGATTGAAGTGGTTTAGGAGATTCTTTTCCTCCTCGCAATTCTGGCCGGTGATAAGAAATACGCTGGGTTTGAGTTTTTTGCAAATTCTTCTTGGCTTTCCCGTTCCTATTTTATTGGCGATTCTATTGAACCAAGTACGAAATCAGCGATTCAGGAAGTTCGTCCAATCAGTTGTTTACAGTCCGCACTTTATTTCAATTGTTGTACTGGCAGGGATGTTGTACATCTTTCTTTCCCCGCGGAACGGGTTTGTGAACACGGTGATTAAATTCTTTGGAGGCCAGCCAATCTTCTTTTTGGGAGAGGCTAAGTACTTCAAAATCACCTTTGTTCTTTCCGGCATTTGGCAGCATGCCGGATGGAGCGCCATCATTTACATCGCCGCATTGGCCGGAATCAGCCCCGACCTATATGAAGCTGCAGAAGTAGACGGGGCAAATAAGTGGCAAAGGGTTTGGCATATCGACCTGCCGGGGATTTTGCCTACCATTGTCATGATGCTCATTCTCGAGATGGGCAAAGTGATGAATCTCGGTTTTCAAAAAGCCTATTTGATGCAAAACGCTCAGAACCTTGCAGCCAGTGAGATTATTTCAACGTACATCTATAAGGTTGGGCTCATTAATGCTCAATACAGTTATTCAACGGCAATCAACCTGTTCAATAACGTCGTCAATATCATCCTTTTGGTAAGCATGAACGCTCTTTCACGAAGGATTACTCAAAATAGTCTGTGGTAGGTGTGAGATGAAAGCCGGAAACGCCTTTAAAGCATTTAAAAACCAAACAGCGGGAGACATACTGTTTGATATCTTCAATTATCTTATCCTCATTCTGTTCACTCTCTCCATTCTATACCCCCTGTACTTCATTATTATCGCTTCATTCAGCGATCCGGTTGCAATCAACAACGGAAAAGTGCTTTTCAAGCCGATGGGTTTCAACACTTTGGGATATCAGCGGATTTTTGAGAATACGAAAATCTGGAACGCCTACGGAAACACGATCTTCTATACAGTTGTCGGAACCCTCATCAATGTTTCTTTGACGATGATGATCGCCTATCCGCTGAGCCGTGGAAACTTCTTCGCCCGCAATGCCATTCTCTTCTTTGTGATGTTCACCATGTACTTCAAAGGCGGCATGATTCCGACCTTCTTGTGGATGCATCAGCTGAATGTGTACAACACCCGATTTGTAATGCTCCTTCTACCGGCGATAAATGTATTCAATTTGATCATTGCGATGAACTTCATCCGAAACAATATTCCTGAAGAGCTGTATGAAGCGGCTTCATTGGATGGATATAGTCACATCCGATATTTTTTGAACATTGTTTTGCCTCTTTCCCAGACGATCATGATCGTGTTGATTCTCTACTATGGTGTCGCCCATTGGAATGAATTCATGAACGGGCTCATCTATCTTCGCGATGAAAAGTATTATCCTCTTCAACTCGTCCTGCGAGCCATCCTGCTTCAAATGCAGGCGTCGGGACTTGGTGATGTGGACTCGATCATTGAGCAGCAAAAGGCGGCCGAGCTGATCAAATATGGAGTCATTATTGTCTCCACACTCCCGGTGTTGGTTGTCTATCCTTTCCTGCAAAAACACTTTACCAAATTTGCCTTAGGCGGCGCGGTAAAGGGATAATAGACATAAAAAGGAGAAAAAGTATGAAGAATCGCTTTATGAGAACGATACTGGTTCTGACCGCAATCATGGCAATCGCAGTGATACCTGCCTTCAGCGGGGGAAAAACGGAAAGTCCAAGTGAACCGACGTCAAAGGTCACCGTGAACAAGACCGGTCTTCCCATTGTTGATGAGCCGATCACGTATGAGCTTGCCGCCAACACGAGAAAGAACAAGAACTTCAAAAATCTTGAGTACTTCCAAAAGCTCGAGGCGAAGACGAATGTGCTGATTGATTGGAATATGTCGCCGGAAGACGGTTGGACGGAGAAGAAGAGCTTGCTTTTTGCATCGAACATCCTGCCGGATGCGTTTTATGGCCAAGACATCCTTACCGATATTGATATCATCCGATATGGTTCCGAGGGGTTGTTGATTCCGCTCAATGATTTGATCGATGAATATGCGCCAAACCTGAAAGCAATATTTGACGCCAAACCGCACTATCGCCAACAGATTACCGCCCCGGATGGAAACATCTATTCCCTGCCCACGATCAACGAATTGAACCCGACCACCCATGACCACTTGTTCATCAACAAGAATTGGTTGAAGAACTTGGGGCTTGAGATTCCGAATACGACGGAGGAGTTTGAAGCGGTTCTGCAGGCGTTTAAGGATTATGATGCCAACGGCAATGGTGACCCCAATGATGAGATTCCCTTTACCTTCCGAATGAATGCCAATGATCCGCGCAACCGGCAGCAAGGTCTTCAATCTCTCTTCGGAACCTTTGGCCAATTGGATGACATCCAGCACTTCATCGTCGACGATTCCGGCAAGGTCATCTACACCCCGACCACCGAACCGTATCGCGATGCAATTCGCTGGTTCAGCTCTCTCTACCAGAAAGGGTTGATCGACAAGGAAGTATTCACCCATAATGCGAACGTCTATGTGGCCAAGATCCAAGATCCCGGTGACATCGTCGGAATGTGGCTTGGCTGGAGCCGCAGTGCGACAGCGGCTAAAAACAAAGAAAACTATGTGGTGATGGCTCCGCTCATCAACGTCAATGGCGAACGCCTCTGGAGAACCGTTGAGGCGAAACTGCTTTCGAAGGGGTCGTTTGCGATCACCAACAAAGCCAAAAACCCGGAAGTCCTGATTCGGTGGATCGATCAATCCTATGAAGGGGTAACTTCACTTGAAATCTGTCAAGGCCTGATCGGCCGGACTCTCGAAGAGATCGCGGATGGCCGCTTCCAACATATGAAATTACCTCAGGGAATGGTATTGGACACCATGATTCATGACTACAGTCCCGGTAACGATGGAACGTTTGCGTTGATGGAAGACACGATCAAGCGCCTGAATCTCAATGCGAACCTGGTCGAACGCCGTGAACTTGATGCGTTCTACAAGCCGTACAATGTTCCTTCAAGCAATATGTATCCGAATCTCTTCTTCACCGAGGATGAAATCGAGAAGATTGCCGAGTTGCAGACGGATATTGAATCATATGTAACACAGAAGTACGCCAGCTGGATCGTCAGCGGCGGTGTAGACCGCGAGTGGGATGCATTCCAGAAGAAGCTGAAAGATATGCGCGTCGACGAGTACATCAAGTACTATAGCGATGCCTATCAGCGCTACCTGGGAGAATAAAAGCAACCACCACCGTGTTGGAGGCACACATGCCCGTGTGCTTCCAACACTCTTTGGAGAGAGAATTGAAACCACATCTTGTCGTCATCATGGCGGATCAGCTCCGCTTTGATGTTCTTGGAAAAGGATACACTCCGGCAATCGATTCGCTGCGCTCGGAGAGTGTGATATTCGAACATGCATACTGTTCTTCGCCGCTGTGCGTTCCTTCGAGGGGTTCCTTTTATACCGGTATGGTTCCAAACCGTTCCGGTTCAAAAATCAACCCTTGGGAACAGCGTGATGCCGCTCGGGGCGATGTGAAAAAAGGAATCGACTCGCTGTATACGCTGATGGAAGAGGAGTGGGAAAGCATTCACAGCGGGAAGCAGCATCTCTATACGGAGGGCGGCAAGCTGGAAGATCGAATCGATTCCAAAACACGCTTTTATTCCACCGAGCAAACCTACAAAACATTTCTGGCTGAAACAGGCGTGTCAGCCCCCGGAGGAGCGCGTTTTCGTACACGAGTGCCTGAGCTGGTGAGCGGTGAATTCACGAAAGTAAGCATGTATTCAAACGCTGAGAGCGGTCGATATGAGGGCGGTGAGTTCTTTTATTTCGATCATTATTTCATGCGGAAAGCCCTCGAGGGCCTCGCTGAGCGAACAGGCGACAAACCCCTTTTGTTAAACACAACATTCGTTGCTCCTCATCCGCCTTTTGAAATTCCCGAGCCTTACTACAGCAAAGTCGATAAGAATGAGGTTCAACTTCCTGAGAACGTCGGAACCTACTATCCTTATCAATCTCCCTTGCAGATGTATAATCTGACCGGCGTTATCGGCACCCGATATGATAGAGAGCATTGGAGGGAAACGTGGCGGGTCTATCTTGGTCTTGTTTCGTTGCTGGATGCAATGGTGGCCAGGATTCTTGACGAATTGAAAGAGCAGGGGCTTTACGACGATGCCTTGATCATCTTCACAAGCGACCACGGCGAAATGCTTGGCTCGCATGCGCTCTTTCAGAAGATGTGCATGTATGAGGAGTCGGTAAGAATTCCTCTTTCCTTCAAATTCCCGAGCCATGAGAATATCACTCCTCGCACGGTTTTGGATGAAGTGAGCAACATCGATGTCCTGCCCACGCTGTGCGATTATCTTGGCCTGGCCGCCCGTCAATCATTCGATGGTCGATCGTTGCTGAGCGCAATACGAGGAGGGACTCCCGACTCGCGAGCGGTCTTTATCCAATACGACGGAAACGGTTCCTATTCGAACTTTCAACGATGTGTTGTAAAAGATCGCTACAAACTGATTGTTGACTGCTTCGGAGCAGAAAACTATTATGAGCTGTACAACGTAGGTTCCGATCCACAGGAGATGAATAATCTCATTTTTACGGCTGCTGAAGATGACCGCGTTGAAGAATTATTCTCCTTGTTGAATGAGCATATGAAGCGGACAGGTGATGAACTTTCTTTGCAGCCGCTTAATCTTGAGCAATTCCGGGCAAACTATGCCTCGATTCCGGCAAAATAGATGATGAGATTAACCGACCGAAACGACTATCAACAACTCTTGGCAAGCCTTCTTGAACCTTTGAAGCTGAAGATGACGGAAGGGAAAGCCCGAATCCGACTACAGGGTTCAGGGGCAACATACAGTCCTTCCGTTCAGGAGATGGAGGCGTTTGCGCGGCCTTTATGGGGTCTTGTCCCGTTTTGGGCGGGGGGCGGCAGCCATCCGGAGTGGGAAGAAATATATCAAACGGGGATTGCCAATGGAACAAACCCCGAACACCCCGAATATTGGGGAGATTGCACGGATCATGACCAACGGTTCGTCGAGATGGCGCCGCTTGCCTATGGGCTTCTCGCTGCAAAGCATGTCCTCTGGGAACCGCTGAGTGTAGTCGAACAAGATCGTTTCGTTGCTTGGTTGAGGCAAATCAACGACCATACGTTTTCAGATAATAATTGGCGCTTTTTTCGAGTTCTTGTAAACCTTGCTCTCGCCCGGGTGGGTAAAGCGCATGATGCCGGCTTGCTTGAATCGGATTTGACGCACATTGAGTCGTGGCATGTCGGCAGCGGCTGGTATGTCGATGGTCAGGCAAATCAAAAAGATTACTACGGCCCCTTTGCTTTGCATTTTTATGGGTTGCTTTACGCTCAGTTCGCCCAAGAGAGCGATCCAAAACGAAGCAGACAGTTTGTTGAATGGGCCAAACTCTTTGCAAATGATTTTATTTATTGGTTTGATCGAGAAGGTCGGGCACTACCGTATGGCCGATCATTGACGTATCGTTTCGCTCAAAGCGCTTTCTTTTCCGCCGCATTGGACCATCTTGATCCCGCACTTGCAAAGGGAGTCATCGGGAGGAATCTCCGCTTTTGGATGAGCCAGGAGATTTTTGCGGGGGATAAGACGCTTTCGGTCGGATACGCCTATCCAAACATGGCGATGGCGGAAAAATATAACGCTCCGGGAAGCCCGTATTGGGCTCTTAAGGTATTCAACATCCTCCGCTTTCCATCCGAACATCCGATATGGAAGGTGGAGGAAGCTTCCCAGCCCATGCTTGATCCGGTTCGAGTGTGTCCTGACGGAGATATGGTCATCAGCCATCGCGGATGGGATGCGACGGCGTTCCCATTGGCAATCTACAACCGAAACGTGTTGGGACACTTCGTCGAAAAATATGCGAAATTTGCGTACAGTACGGCGTTTGGTTTTTCCGTCGCCCACTCATCGGAAAACCTTAAAGAGAATGCGCCTGACAGCATGTTGAGTTTTATCGTTGATGATCGGGTCTATGTCCGAAGGCGTTGCAAGGAATCATCCTTGACCTCATCGGGAACATCGGCGCTTTGGTCGCCTCTTCAAGGGATTGAAGTACGAACCATCATTCAAATCATCGATACGGGTCATATACGGACCCATCACATCACAAGTGATCGCTCCTGTTTTGCCTACGATGCCGGTTTTGCGATCAATCAGCATGGGCGGGTCTTCAATCTCTCCAAGGGAGCGGGATGGATCGAAATGAATGACGGGACGCTTATGTGCCGAGTTGAGGGGAATGGAACCCCCTATGTAATCGATGCGGATCCAAACACCAATGTATTGCATAAGAAAACAAAGATACCGGCAATTGAATACAGGATCAATGCGGGAGTTCAAACGTATAGAACCCATGTGAAGATCGAAAGAAGGAGCAAAGTCGATGAACATTGAAATGTTGGATGCGTATGAGCCATTGAAGAAAGATGAATTGAAGGAAGCTCTTGATTTGATCGTTACGCAGAGTCGCTTCAGCATCGATCGGTTCAAGGAAGGCTTTAAACATATCTTCAGTACCAACAACTTCTATACACCTGCAGAAAACAATCAATGGACCAACGGGTTCTACACCGGGCAGCTGTGGCTTGCCTATGAGCTCAGCGGAGATGAATTCTTCAGGCAGGTTGCCGAAGCACATGTAAAAAGCTTCAGAGAACGAATCGACAATGGAATCGCAACCGATACTCACGACTTGGGATTTCTCTATTCACTTTCGTGTGTTGCCGCGTATAAACTCACCGGCGACAAGTTCGCCAAGGAAACGGCATTGCTGGCAGCCGATCAACTTCTCCGTCGCTTCCACGAAGTGGGCCAGTTCATCCAGGCATGGGGTTCGTTGGAGAATAAGGAAAACTATCGGCTTATCATCGATTGCCTCTTGAATTTGCCATTGCTTTACTGGGCGAGCGAAGCAACCGGAAAAGCCATCTACCGCGTGAAAGCGGAAGCGCACATTCATACCTCGGTTAAGGTGTTGTTCCGTCCCGATTATTCTGCGTATCATACGTTTTACTTCAATCCCGAGACCGGAGAACCCGACCGGGGAGAGACGCATCAAGGCTATAGTGCCGATTCGGCATGGGCCAGAGGCCAGGCATGGGGAGTGTATGGCTTGGCTTTGAGCTATCGCTACACAAAAAACTCCGACTATCTTACGCTCTTTGAAGGTGTTCTCGGGTACTTTCTCTCCCATCTGGAAGGTGATCTCATTCCGTATTGGGATTTTGTTTTTGAAGAGGGAAGCGACGAAGAACGAGACTCCTCAGCTCTTGCCATCGTCGTTTGCGGCCTCCTTGAAATGGTCCAATACGTCAACGAGGAACTTTCAGTACGCTATCAAAAGCTTGCCTCGATTCTGAGCAGGGCACTCATCATCCACTGCGGTGTTACGTCCCAAGAAGAGTCGGACGGATTGCTCCTGCACGGGGTATATGGGAAAAAGACTCCATACAACGATTGCAAAAATCACGGAATTGATGAGTGCAATCTTTGGGGCGACTACTTTTACGCTGAAGCATTGGTTCGTCAGGCCGGAGCATGGACTCCCTACTGGTAAGAGACGGATATGAGTGTTCAAAACGACTTGAAAGAGCTCTTGTTCCAATGGGGAGAGGGACTGCTGCAAACCCAAGTGAGAAACTCACAAAGTAAACGACTCAACGGTACGTTTCTTTGTCCGGCGTGTACCGTTGTGCACGGCCGCTCCTTTGATGCGATGTACGCCTTTCTGTTGATCGCCGAAGATAAAAACGATTCAAGATACCGTCAAGCGGCCATTGATCTCTTTACCTGGGCCGATCACACGCTCTCGCTTCCCAACGGGGCGTTTCTCAATGATGTCGATTCATCATGGCTCGGGACCACGGTATTTGCGGCAATCAATTTGGCCGATTGTCTTTTGGACTTCTCGAATCTTCTCGGTGAGGAAGCTGTCCGGATGATGACAGTACGCCTGAGAGCCGCTGCTGAATTCATTTACGGGCTTGAATCGCTCATGCACAACAATATCAATTACCCACTTTCGAATGCTCTTGCACTGCACTTGTGTTCCATTGTTTTTGCCGATGAACGCTATGCTCGAAGAGCGGCTGAACTGGCTGAATTGCTGCCATCCGTGCTGACGGAGAATCATCTCCTGTTCGGTGAGGGAGTACCCCGAACAAAGATCAGTAATCGAGGGTGCCGATCGGTTGATATAGGTTATAACGTCGAAGAAACACTGCCCAATGTTCTTCGCTATGCTCAACTCATCGATGACGAAGACCTGATCGACCTTACGATGCGGAGCATTCTTGCTCACCTCTGGTTCTTTTTGGAGGATGGAGGATGGGATAACAGTTTCGGGACCCGCAACTTCAAGTGGACGTACTGGGGTTCCCGGACCAGTGACGGGTCGCTGCCGATTCTTCTGGCTTTGGCCGAGCGGGATTCCCGTTATGGAAGCCTTGTCCAAAGACATGTGAGTCTCCTGCAAAAGGCTACGGTCAACAACCTTCTCCCCGGCGGACCGCACTATCATCAGGCGGGCCAGGAAGCGTGTGTCCATCACACCTTCGAACATATTTCAATGGTCGCAAAAATCCTGAAGCATTCTCGTCTCGAGCAGATCGATTGGGATAGCGGCACACTCGAGGTGCTGCCCCGTAAACGGCATGTCGGGCTGAAGGAATTCAAGGAACTGGCTACATGGGTAACCGTAAAGCCCACCTATAACGCCACGATTACCGCATATGACTGGCCTTACATGGTTGGCGGACACGTCAGCGGCGGGACGCTGTCACTTCTTTACGGATTCCAAACCGGGGTGATTCTTGCCGCTTCGATGGGCGAATACACTCTGCGTGAGCGTAAAAATCAGCAGGTGCCCTACGGTGTGATTCACGAATGTCTGGCACTGCGAATAGAAGAGACTCGGGATGAGACAACGTACAGCTCGATCTATGATACTTCAGTAGGTGTGCTGTGGAATGATCAAGGGGATGTCTGCACGGTTATGGGGACATTGAGAAACAGCAATGAGGAGGAACTTGGAAACGGTTCTTTTTATACCTTTGAATACCGTTTTCTGGAAGATCGAGTAACTATTGTTTTCGCTTCAGAATCAGGAAAGCTTGTTATCCCGATAATCAGCAGAAGTGATGAGACCATTGAAACAACTGCTGAAAAGGTCCTCATAACCAAAGATAAGGCGACAGTGACGCTTGAGAGCAAACCGGGATTTGAGTTACCGTATGGTGAGGAACGAATTTTCAACCTTTGTCCGGGCTTCCAAGCCCTTCGAATTGATGTGCCGAGCAAGAACAAGAAACAACGGATTCATCTGTCATGGAAATACAATAAATAGGGAACAAACTCATGAAAACAATACAACAGGTCTTTGCCAAATCGGTTTCCGCCGCACAAAAGCAGTGGCTTGAAGAACACCGGATGTATCTCGGTGATCTGCACAACCACTGTGCGATCAGTTACGGTCATGGCAGCCTGTCAAAAGCGATCGCCTTTGCCCAAAGCCAATTGGATTTCTTTACCGTTACCGGACATTTCGCTTGGCCGGATATGGAAGATGGATCCCAGCCGATTCCCCAAAGGGTTGTTGATTACCACAAGGAAGGTTTCGCCAGGCTTCGAGGTTTATGGGAAGAATACCTTGAGGCGATGCGCTTGAGCGCATCCGGCGGAATTGTTCCCTTCGTTTCGTACGAGTTCCACAGTTTCAAGCTCGGAGACTACACGATTATCCGAAAAGACCTGTATGAATGCTTTCCTCCCGACCCCGAAGGGATAGATACCCGTCTTGATGAGTACTTGGCGACGAATGACCCGAAAAAAAGCGGAATCATCTGCATGCCTCACCATATCGGATATAAGAAGGGGTACCGCGGGATCAATTGGGATCGGTTCAATGAAACCGCCAGTCCAATCGTTGAAATCATGTCGATGCACGGCGCATCGGAATCCCGGTATGCAACCCCCGCATATTTGCATACGATGGGGCCCGTCTGCGGGGAAAACACGATGCAGGGCGGTCTGGCCCGAGGCTTCCGCTTTGGAGTCGTCGGTTCAACGGACCATCACAATGCATCGCCCGGGGCATATGGCTCGGGGAGGGCGGGTGTCTGGGCGAAAGAGAAGTCGCAAGATGGAATCTGGGATGGTCTGTTGGCGAAACAGACGATCGCCTTCACCGGAGATCCCATCCGGATTGCATCATTCCTGGAAGACCGGCCGATCGGCAGTGTCGTCAAGGCAACGGGGAAGCCGATGAGGTTTGATTCCTATATCCTTGCACCCTCCGCGCTTGCCTGCGCGGAATTGCTTGTTGACAATCTGGTAGTGAAAACGTTCCGTCCGAATCCGGCCAGGAGTTCGTCAAAGCGCTTCAATCTTTCACTCGGTTGGGGGCAGCGAGACGTATCCGCCCACTGGAAAGTAACACTTCGAGCCGAAGGAGCCGCAATCGTCGATCCCGTTCCGCGCTTCAAGGGTGAATATGTTGTCGATCCCTTGAGTGTTCCGACGGATGAGGCGTTGGCGGTACCGAGTCTATGCTTTGATGGCGTTTTGATTTCGATGAGCTGCAATACCTCGGGAAATATCTCAGCGACTACCGACAATACTCAAGGCTTTGGCTTCGGTCTGGAGACGGATGGGCCGTACTCGATCATCCTGCATGTAGAAGCCGAAGTCGCCGGTGAAACGTTCATGCATGACCTTTTGCTTCAAAGCGATGAACTTCAACATGGGCCGAGCGTCCTCTACACGCATGGCTTTGTTTCACCGGCTCTTCGCCTGAGTGAAGAGATCGATCTCAGTGAGTGCATGCTTGAGATCCATGAGTCTTTGGATCTTGATTCAGGCGGCAGCCTCTATGTTCGCTCATTCAGCCAAAGCGGCGATACCGCTTGGAGTACCCCGATCTGGATCGATTGAGAACGTGAAGGTGATCGCGTTTCGATAGCCCGGAATGGATGAGACATGAGCCTCAACATCGTCGAAATAGAGTTTGAGGCGATTTAGAACATTATTAAGGCCGATGTGTCCCGACTGAGCGCTCTTTTCATTCAGGGCTTTGTACGCTTGCTCGATATCAATCCCTTTTGTTCCGTTATCGATGACTCCGATCGAATATCGGTCTTCTTTTTGTTTTGCGGTGATTGTAATCGATGGGTGTTCAACAGTTTGAGCTTGCATGGAAGACGTTTCAAAGCCGTGCCGAATCGCATTTTCGACAAGTGGAAGAAGGATTGATTTTGGAATCTCAAAGAGTTCCAAGTGTGGTGCGATATCGTCAAAGATGAGAATCTGCAAACCCAGACGGGTATTCATGATTGACAGATATTTGCGGCAGTGCTCCAGCTCTTGAGCCAGTGTCGTGGTGTCCTCGCCTTGGTTCAAGGTGTGGCGTAAAAAAGCGGCAAACGTGGCAATCATGTCGCTGGCATTTTCCTGGCGTCCGTTGATGACTTCCATGTTGATTATTTCAAGAGTGTTATAGATGAAATGCGGATTTATCTGCTCGGTGAGCATTTGAGAAAGATATCGATACTTTTGCTGTTCCTCTTCTTTTATTTGCCGCATTTGCTGAATGATCGTATGGTACATTGAGTTCATGCCCTCGATAAGCGTTCCGGTTTCATCGGCATAACGAGGTTTGATGTCAAACTCGTATGAACCCGTTTCCATCTCTTTCACCATTTTTGTCATAGCGGAAAAAGGACTTGTGATATGCCGGGAAATCCTTGAGATGAGCACGCTGCCACCGCCGGTGACCAACAAAGCGGTAATGATGGTTATGATGATCATGAACGCAACCAATGGTTTATACGATCTCTTGGCAATACTCATCATTAATTCAAGACCGTTTATCTGTGTGGGGGTGGCAAAGCGGATCATTGCGGAATCGGACTCGGGAGCCTCGGGCAGGAGTGGCACTCCTTGGAATAAAAGCGTGTTTGTGTAAGAGAAAAATGCCGATCCGGGTGAGTTAATCTTTTCCAGAAGGACTTGTTCATCAAGGAGGATGATTAGAAAAACGTCAGCAGCAAGGTTGTTTGTAAGCTCCAGATATGATGAGGTGCCGAGAAGGTTCAAGGCGACGACAATGGGGACGCTCTTCCGACTTGGAGCGAAAGGGTTTTGACCGCCGGGCAGGAGCGTGACCTTTTGCAAGTGGCTTAGAGAGGGGTAGCTAAGGTCATTTCCGAGAGTTCTTGATGTTTGCTCGTACGGCGAATAGAGGATGTCATCTTTTGTTATCACATGAACCGAGTGGATGAGTGGACTTGAATCGGCGATTCGTTTGAAGAATTGCTGAAAATTGACCAAGGTCTCGAGGTCTTTGCTCGGTACTTCCAGTGCCCGTTGAATCGTCCGCACAAAGAGCGGCATCGTTGATGTTTCGATTATCTGGTTGTTGATCGCCAACAGGTCCCGATCAAGATTTTCGGCAAAAAGTTCCAATCTCTGGCGGGCGATCTGCTCGGTCTCATGGGAATATGCCTGATTGAAAAAAGAGATTGAAAAGAGGGAGAAAGAGCCGGCAAGCAGGGTGATCAGGAGAGCCATTAAAAGCGTTATTTTAGAGGAAAGCGGGAGACTTGAATACCAATACCGTATTTTTTTCATTGCTTATCTCTTGGTGATGCGTTTTCGATATTCACTGGGAGTGATCGAATTCATCCGTTTGAAGATTCGATGGAAAGAACGATAGTCGGTGTAGCCCAATTGTTCGGAAATCTCTTCAATGCTCATCGTGATATTTGCAAGCAGGCTTTTTGCATATTCATTTCGACGGGAGTTTACGTACGAACGGAATGTTTGCCCGGTCTTGGTTTTGAAATAGGTGGAAAAGTAGGTCGGGCTCATCTTAAGTATTTCGGCGATTTCAGTCGATGAGATTATTTCGGTAAGATGATTTTCAACATATTGCTTTGCCTGATGGATGACGATATCGCTGTCGGCGATCGCCTGAACGATAACCTTGTTATTCAATACGACGAGATGGTTCAGCACCTCGTTGTACAGATCATCGATGGAGACTACGGTGCTTGCATTGAATGGAGCAACCCGATCGAAGTACGACTTCGTGATGCCCAGATCTTCCCCAAGGTGTTTGTGGACCGTCGTGAGCAAATAGATGCACATTCCTTTGAGATAGCTCAACGGAGGCGTCTTTATATAAAAGAGAGAGGAGAAAAAGGTATTGAACCAGGTGACAAGCTCATCCTCGTCACCGAGGAGAAGAATTTCCTTAAGACGAAGCGTGTCAATGTCGGTCGAGTCAAGATACGGGGTGCTTCGATCGATCATCTCCTGAGTGAATAGTCGTTCGTGAGGATAGTACGCTTGGTAGGTGAGCGCTTGAAGAGCGCTTTCAAAGGAGATGTGTACTGAAGACAAGGTTGTAACAGGTTGGCCGATTCCGACTCGCAGAGCGGGGAGGTTGAGTGAGAGAATATCCGCCGCCAAATGATCGGCCCGAGTCGCCGAGCCTTGGATGAACAAGACCCCATGCGGACCGCGTTGCGTGACGGTAACGGCCCGTGTTTGAGCCCACTGCAACGCCCGGGTAATTTCCTCCGCGTTGGGTGAGGCGAGGGTGATGACCGTAACCGCCCCCTCCTGCAGCGATATCTCAAGTGTTTTGCATGCTTGAAGTACCTTCTCTAGCTCCACCAGTTCTCCGTTAAGCAGGCGGTGAAGAAACAATGTCGACGCGCTTGACCGCAATTCTTCGTAGTCCGTATGTTTCGCCTCATGAGCACTGTCGGTCGCTTTGATGATCGCCCGGATCAATTCCGTTGAAGATATCGGTTTTAAAAGATAATCGGTCGCTCCGAGCCGGATCGCCTCACGGGCATACGAAAATTCATCATATCCGCTGATTACGATGCACGGGGTATGCAGGTCGGCCTTGCGGACCTCCCTCAGAAATTCAAGGCCGGTCATCTCCGGCATCACAATGTCGGTGATAATGAGATTGGGTTGGGTGGAGCGATATAATTCCAAGCCCTCCAATCCGTTGGAGCCTTGGCCCACAATGTGCACCGAAGGCAGCTTGTGGGTGATGAGGGTGCAAATACCCTTTCGAATCGGCGGTTCGTCATCAAGGACGAGAATCCTGAGTTCACTATCCATAAGTCACCTGCTATAAATGGTTTAACACATTTCTAACTCTTGTCAACTACATCGCAAAAAAGGTTACATTCTTCGAAATGTCGGTCATTTTCTTTCAGTGGCAGCATGATACCCTCAATATAAAGGAGAAACTACAATGAAGAAAGTACTATCTATTCTGCTCATCTTTCTGTTTGCAACATCGATGATGTTTGCCGGCGGAGCGGGTGAATCGCAAGCACCCAAAGGTAAAACCGTCGTGGAGATCTGGTCCAATGACCGTCACGACCTCGAATATCTCCTCGCCAAGGTTTCAGAGTTCAACGCCAAGAGCGACACGATTGAAATCAAGCACACCACGGTTGTTGAGAACTATCCCAACATGCTGGTGATGGGTTTTACCAGCGGCAACGCTCCGGATCTGTTCTACATGAATGCTCGAGGAACGGGATTCGATCTTAAAACGTTTGTCGATGCCAATATGTTGACGCCCTATCCGGACTCCCTGCTGGACGATCCTGAATTCGCCAAAGTCACCGATGCACGAAAGAATATTGTTGAAGGTGTCAACGCCATCAACGGTGTTCCGTACGCCATTTTCAATGTAAGACGCAGCGGCACCAGAATGATTTACAACGTCGATCTCTTTAAAAAGGCGGGAATCACCAAGTTCCCGACGACGCTGGCCGGTCTTGTCGAGGCGGCGGATAAAGTGACGAAAGTCGGAAACGGCCAATTCTACGGAATCGCAACCTGTGCATCCGCCCAATTTGAGCGCTGGCTTGAAGGCATCATCAACAAAAGCGGTGTGTACCACTACGATTTCAAAAAGGGAGTCTTCAATTTTGACGGATACCGCGAGGGTATTCTGCTTGCTCAGAAGTTCTTCTCCAACGGTTCGATGTTCCCCGGTTCCAACACTCAGGGCGTAGATGCGATGCGCGCCCAGTTCGCCAACGGAACCTTCGGCATCTGGGGAAATGCCAGTCAGGAGGCCGGTGTATTCACCGACCAATTCCCGATTGAAGATTTCGAATGGGCCGTTGCCGAGCTTCCTTCGCTTGACGGCACCGTCAAGGGTACCGTCGACTCTCGTCCCCAGAAAGGTCTGTTCATGTTCTCTTCTTCGAAGAACAAGGATGCGGCTTGGGAAGTGGTCAAATACCTCAACAGCGAGGAAGTCGTGAAGGGGTATATTGAAAAGGGTTACGCCCTTCCTTTGAGCACCTATATGCAAAAGGTCGTTGACATGAGCGGTGCCGGCCGCCTTGGCGACTTTGCTCCGGTTCCCTACGAAGGTCTGTATCCCTCCGTTCCTGCGGTTACCGTTGCCGGAGACAACTACGCAGTCTCCATTTGGAATGCGATCGTCAACGGATCGGATGTTGACCGGCTTATCGCCGACCTGAACAAGCGCTACAATGAAGCGCTTGAACGAGACCTCAAGATCGGCAAGGTGAAGCGGATTGTCATCCCGAACTTCGACCCGCTCAATCCAAACAAAGAGAAGGTCCAGTTCCTGGATAAATAACAACGTTGCGTAAACGTCCCGACCACATCCATCTGAGTGTGGTCGGGACTCGTTCATTACACCATAAAGGTATCATTTATGACACACGATGTCCGAAAACTACGAAGAAATGAGAACATATCGGCAACACTGATGCTCAGTCCGTCGGTTCTTCTTTTGGTGATTACATCAGTCTATCCATTCTTTTGGCTCTTCCGCTACGTTCTCTACGACTATAATGGGTTTGTCGCCTACTTTACCGGAACATACAATATCAAGCGCGCGTTCACGGATGCGGTTTTTTGGAAAAGTGTTTTACACACCTTTGAATATGCCATCGGCAAGCTCATCCTGATCATTCCCATTTCCCTTGGCCTAGCTGTGTTCATCAGCCGAAATCTGCCGGGAAGCAATACATTTCGCATCATATTTTTCCTGCCCACGGTGATCAGCGCTTCCGTATACAGCTTGATTTTTACATTCATCTTCGCAGTCTTCCGAGGCCCTCTGAACACTGTTTTGGAAGCGATGAATCTTATTACCAGACCAATCGACTGGCTTGGCGACCCGAAGTGGGTGATGAAGAGCATCATCGTCGTGGCCGTGTGGGGCGGATTGGGAAACTACATGATTTATTTCATCAGCGGCCTCTCTTCAATAAGCGAGGAAATCTATGAGAGTTGCATGATTGACGGTGCGAATGGAACTCAGACCTTCTTTAAAATCACCCTGCCGATGTTGAGCCCCATTCTGAAAGTAATTCTCCTCCTGGCGATTACCACCGCATTCAAAGATTATCAGTCTATTCTTGTTTTGACCAACGGAGGTCCGGACGGACGCTCGCATGTCATGTTCTCCTATATCTACAACCTCATTTTCGCCGCTTTTTCCTCGCCGCAAATCGGATATGCTACGGTACTCAGTGTTCTTGCCGCTCTGATCATCGGAGTCATCACCGCCGGGTATCTCTATCTGGCTCGCAAGCTGGATGATGTGTTTTAGGAGAAACGATATGAGTAGTGCGAATTATATTCGGAGCAACAAGCAAAAGGCGGTCATTTGGGCACTCACCATCTTCATCGGTTTCTGTGCCCTTCTCCTGCTGTATCCCGTGATTTATATCAGTTTGGGTTCCTTTAAAGAGAATAAAGAGCTCCTGCTTGGAGGAGCGAATCTGTTGCCCAAACGCTTTGTCTTGGAGAACTACACGCAAGCGTGGCAGAATGCGAATTTTTCGGTCTATACGAAAAACTCGTTTTTTCTCGGTATAGGAACGATGATTCTTACTGTCATCATCAGCAGCATGTCCGGCTATGTGTTCTCGCGAAAAGACTTCAAGTACAAAGAGCTTTTGTACTCGACGTTCGTGGCGTTCATGTTCGTAAACGTCGGATCGGTAACTTTGAGGCCGCTCTTTGAGCTGGCGGTGAAACTGAAGATGAACACCTCGTTGGTGAGCGTGGTGCTCATTCTGGTCGGTACGGGCCAGGCGACATTCATCTTTTTAAACAGAGGATTTGTCAACACCATTCCAAAAGAGCTTGATGAAGCGGCGAAGATAGATGGCTGCACATTCTTTCAGACATTCTATCGAATTCTGTTTCCTTTGCTCAAACCGATTACGGCGACGATTGCGTTGCTTTCATTCCGAGGGGGTTGGAACGAATACATCCTCCCCTTGGTCTTTACGATGTCCAACGATTCAATGAGACCGCTGACGGTCGGAGTGAACATGCTGCGAAACGTCGGTGACGGTGCTGCAGCATGGAACATCGTGTTTGCAGGCGCCACAATGGCGATTCTGCCGATGATCGTCATCTACCTTATTTTCAGCAGACATTTCATGCAAGGAATGACTGCGGGAGCAGTAAAAGGATAATACATGCGGTTTATATCTCACTATCTTACCTCGCCCCTTGTTGAAAAAGCATACATCCCGCCGGTGCGAACCCATGCGAGCTTGATGCGTTACGAAAAACATCTGCGTTCTTTGATTGCACACAAGGATCTTGCCTATCCTGATGGAGAACAAAAATGGTCGTACTATTACTCCCACGGGAACTGGTCGGTCGACTTCTCGACGTTCTACTCGACGCTCACGTATGTGAGCTTTGATGCGAAAACGTATCTTCAACCACCCAAAAGAGGATCTTATTCTCTTACCCTGTGGACGTATGCGGCAGTGACCGTTTGGTGCAACGGTCGGAAGGTGTGTTCGATTGAGGAGCCGGTGTACAAGCCCATCATGAAGCGCGCTTTTACCGTGGAGTTGGGTGAGGGAAGGAATGAGTTGTATATTCGTCTGCAAACGCTCGGAGTCCGCGATACCCGCATGCTTTTCGGAATTGAGATTCCGGCTGAGCTCTCGACGGTTCTCACCGGTGAATACGATGAACACCTTGCAGCCGCCTCATTTCTTGACAATGTCCGACTCGAAGGAGAAACGCTCTTCTTCCCGGAAGATAGAGGGCTCATCGTTCTTGCCCATGATGAGGCCAGCCCTGATTTCGCCCGGGTTCCGACCCGTTACCGTCGAACGACGGTTTCCACCGACCGGCCGTTGAAGGTTGCCGGACCTGAAGCAGCGTTCTTTTTGCGGGTGCCGGTCGGGGGAGGGGAACTGTCACGGCGGTTTGAAATCATTGAACGGCAGAAGCCGGAGTACACCAACGTTCATGACCGGAAAGAGAACTACCGGCGAATGCTGAGGGTCATCGCCGACGCTGACGGGCTTTCACGGGGAGACAAGTTCGGCTTTTATATTCAGAACATCCTTGCCCGGAAAGCACTGGGAATCGAACATCAGCGGGATCGTGAATACTTCTTCACGACCCTTCAACAAATTGAAGATCGGTATGATTGTTCCGATTTCCTTGTCTCCGGGGTCATCCGCTATATGAAAAGCTACCCGATCGATGATGAGCTGAAAGCGCGGATTGATGAGGTGTTGATCAATTATCGATATTGGATGTCGATGGACGGATCGGACGGGATGTGCTTCTGGAGTGAAAACCACAGTATCCTCTTCTACTCGTCCGCATTGCTCGCGGGAGAGATGTACCCGACGACGGTTTTCCCGACAGCCCGGATGACCGGAAGCGAGCTGGCGGATTTTGGACGGGTGCTCACCAATGAATGGTTTGATGATCTCGAAGAGCTGGGGTTCGAAGAGTTCCTTTCCACCGTCTATATGAATGTTACGTTCGCCGCCCTGTTGAATATTTATGACTATGCGGAAGAGAGTATCTCAAAGCGAGCCCAAGGCGTCATCGATCGCCTGCTTCATGATTTGAGCTTGCACACCTTTGACGGTTCCATCATTGCCCCGATGGGGCGGGTGTACCGCAGTGTCATCACTCCCTCCAAACAAGGGGCCCAAGCCTTGATGAACCTTGTCAATCCCAAGGTGCCTACGACGTTCGGTGAGGGGTGGCTCAGTTATTATGCGACATCCTCGTATCCCATCCCCGACGGATTGATCGATGTCATGCAGAAGCCGGCGGAAGTGAAGTATTCCAGCGGCAACGCCCTCATCATGTTGAAGAAAGAGCGGGATTATTGTCTTACATCCGTTCAATCGCCGAGAACCGACGGGGTCGAACGCTGGAAGAACATCACCCTCGGTGATACCGATTACGATGGAAAACCGATCCACCTCTATACGAAGTCGTTCAACGAACGATTCCATGGAACGACGTTCTTTGAGCCGGGGGTGTACGGCTATCAACAGCACATGTGGTCGGCGGCTCTTTCAAACGAAACGATCGTCTTCGTGAACCATCCGGGCGGAACCCACGACTCTTCTTCGATGCGACCGGGCTATTGGTTCGGAAACGGCATTCTTCCGGCTCTTCGCCAGGAAGGAGCCATGTTGGCAACGATTCACCGGATCAGTGATGCACACCCGATCCGCTTTACGCACGTGTTTTTCCCGAAGGCCAAGTTTGACAACGTCGAGCGGGAGGGGAGGTGGGTATTTGCTCGAAAAGGCCAAGGGCTGCTGGCACTCTGGTGTTCCCGTGAATTGGTTGCCCACAATGATGAATTGGCTGATTGTGAGCTGCGGGCGTATTCAAGCGATCATGCGTATGTGTGTGTGGTTGGCAGCATCAAAGAAGAAGGTTCATTCGAAGCATTTAAAAATCGAATGAAGGCTCTTGAACCCCACTATGCCCAAAGCACGCTTACGCTTGAAGGGAAACCGTTCTTGTACTATGAACATGCTGATGATGAGACACAATTCGTATAAGATATGGTCAGAGGAGGAAAAGTAGTGAAATATGAGAATTTTGTTCTGAATAGCGAGCGCAAGGCCAACGCGGTCGGCAAAGGGATGACCCGGAAGATTCTTGCTTTCAGCAAAGGGACGATGCTCTGTGAGCTTCACTTTGAAAAAGGAGCGGTCGGAGCCTTGCACAGTCATCCTCATGAGCAGATCAGCTACGTGGTCAGCGGGGCGTTCGAATTTGATATCAACGGAGTAAAGAAGATTGTCAGAGCCGGAGACAGCCTCTACAAGGAACCCAACGTGGTTCACGGAGCGGTCTGTCTGGAAGAGGGAATACTTCTCGATTTCTTCAGTCCGATGCGGGAGGATTTCCTCAAGGAACTGGATTCGTAATACACTCCGGTATTGCACCATCGAGTGCGGAAACCTTTTCAAACATGCCGAGACGACATGCTTCTTGAATTACATATACGGTAGTTGTCCAATTGCTGAATGGTGGAGTATCCTTCCTCTCGAGGTGAAAGATGAAGAGGAAGAAACGGTATGTCCAAGTGGGGACCGGCGGCCGGGCCCGAATGTTCTATGAGGCGATCGCCACGGTTTATCGCCAAGAGTGCGAACTCGTAGCGTTTTGTGATATGAGTCAGGTTCGAATGGATTTTTCCAATAAGATCCTCACTGACGAATGCGACCATCCTGCCGTCAAAACGTATAAGCACACGGAGTTCGATCGGATGATCGACGAGATGAAGCCCGATGTGGTCATCGTTACCACCGTGGATCGCACTCATGATTACTACATCATTCGGGCGATGGAAAAAGGGTGTGACGTGCTGACCGAAAAGCCCATCACTACCGATGAAGTGAAGGCCCAGGCGATTCTGGATGCTCAAAAGCGGACCGGACGATCGATTCGGGTCACCTTCAACTACCGGTATGCTCCCCACCACTCCAAGATCCGGGAGCTTATCCGGGACGGAGCGGTCGGGGAGGTGTATTCAATCCACTTCGAGTGGCTTCTGAATACCGAACACGGAGCGGATTATTACCGCCGCTGGCACCGCAATAAAGTGAACAGCGGGGGACTGCTGGTTCACAAATCGACCCATCACTTTGACTTGGTCAACTTCTGGATGGACTCCCAGCCCAAAAAGGTCTTTGCGATGGGTGCGTTGAATTTCTATGGTCAAGCGGCTGCAGTGAAGCGGGGAGTGACGAACTTTTCCTATCGTTACCACAATTCACCCTATGCGAAGGATGATCCGTTTGCGATCGACTTGGAGAGCAGTCCCGTTCTGAAGGGACTGTATCTCGATGCGGAAGAGGAAAGCGGCTATATCCGGGATCGCAACGTGTTCAGTGACGAGATCTCCATCGAAGACACGATGGGGGTTCTCGTGAAATACAGGAACGGAGCGATTCTGACCTATTCCCTGAACTCCTATATGCCGTGGGAAGGGTACAACGTGATGATCAACGGCAGCAAAGGTCGAATCGAATATTCGGCGATGGAGAAGCCGTACATCAACGCCGGAGGAAAGAAGAGTGATGAAGGGGCGATGGTCTACCACCATATCAAGGTTCTTCCTCTCTTCGAAGCGGCGTATGATGTCGAGGTGGAGGTGCGGGAAGGCGGCCACGGGGGCGGCGATCCGGCGATGCTGGACGATATTTTTCTGGAAAACCCGCCGCATGATCCCCTTAAGCGAAGCGCCGATCATACCGCCGGACTCCGGTCGATTCTCACCGGAATCGCTGCGAACAAATCGATCGCCAGCGGACTGGCGATCGATGTTGATTCATTGCTCTCTTGGTAGGAGCGTTTACGAGAGCCGTAATCTCATCTGATAGATGCCGCCTGGGATCCGGTATCGGTCAAGCGTATCGGGTCCGCAGGTCGCCGTTCCTACCCCTCGGACCGCCGCATCGAGGCTCAGGTGGTCGACCTCATCGACGACGAGGTCATCGGCGTGTCTCTTCTCCCATAGCTCCTCAGGACTGTAGGGATGGATGCTGAAGGAGAAGGGAAGGATTCCTTCGATCTTCGCCCCTTCAAGAACCAGACGGGTCGTTTCCGTTCGGACCCCGCAATCCTGGGGAACGATGTAGGGGACGAAGAGCTCTTCGACAGTCTTGTCGTAGGAGGCTATGAGCGAACCGGTCTTTCGATCGGGATAGTTCTCCTCCGGTCCGCGGCCGAACCACGAAACCGGCTCCTCTTGTTTCGTGAGCGAACAGCGGTAGCCGACTTTTGGATATTCAGCGAGCGCATCGCTCAGATCGAAGATCGCATGCAAAAACACTTCTTCGAGGGTGAACGTGAACGTCTGACGAACAGACCCTATATCCAAGCCGGTATGAGTTTTGAGCTGATGAATCGTCTTCACCTGGTTGTGTCTGATCTTCAGTTCTTCCAGGATTAAGACCAAATCGTTCAAAGAGTGCTCCAACCAGGGCTTCATCGCTTTTTTCTCGTGGTAGAAGGAAAACCCCTTGATCCCTTCAAGGTGGGTGTACGTCTTCAGTCCGTCATTTTGCGTCGGAACCCGATAGAGGCTCGGTCTCAGCGGTGATGTCAACAGCGGCGGCCGGTCTTCAAAATGAAGGGCGGAGAGGAAGCCCTCACTGCTGATCGAAGCTTTGTAGAGAATCGTTTCCACAAACAACGAGTCATCGGTCTGCTTTATCGGATACGCAGGGGCGTGGATGTGAAGCGACTTTGAAATTGTGCTGAGGACAAACTGCTCAAGTGCGACGATATGGTCTTTCGGCGCCCAAGGAGCAGGCTCCTTCAATGTGCAGACGAACCGGATGAACGTCGTGGACGATCCCATCATCTTCCGCACTCGGCTCTCTTGCAGTTCTCTGATGTGGATTTGCGCCTGGCCGCCCGGCTGAAGGATGGGAAGCTCCACTCCAAACGTGTACTCCTCGCTTGAGGACTCATTGTAGATCGAGCACGTCAGAGCGATATCCTTCGTGGTGATGAAATCATACTCGCTGATGATCGTGAAATATCCGCTTGATGGATTGCTGCTCCTCACGTGAATCGGTTGGTGAACCTTCAGACATTCACTCATCACCGGCTTGAGGCTCCGGTCGGGGAAGACGATTCCGTTGAGGCAGAAATCGTAATTCGTCGGTTGATCGCCGAAATCTCCGCCGTAGCGCCATCGTTTCGGAACATGTTCCTCGACGTTTCTAAAGCCAACGGGCTTGCCCTCGTCATCGACCAGGATTCCCTGGTCGACCCAATCCCAGATGAACCCGCCCTGAATCGAACGGGAAGAGCGGATGAGATCCCAGTAATCACTCAAGGAGCCGTTGGAGTTCCCCATCGCATGGCTGTATTCCGACATGATCAAGGGGCGGGGATCCCGGTCCGCATTGGTGGTCCGGTCCCACTCTTCGATCAAGGCTATCGGGGGATACATCGGGCAGACGAGGTCCGTGGCGAACGATCCACGTTTCAAGCTTTCAAGGGTGTGGGCTCCTTGTCCCCATTCGGGACGGACCGCCCCTTCATAATGAATGACCCTGAGGGGATCATAGCGGCGAATCCATGCCGCTGCAGCATCGTGGTTTTCTCCGTATCCCGCTTCATTGCCGAGCGACCAGCCGATGATGCACGGGTGATGAAAGTCGCGGCGAACCATCCGCTGTACTCGATCCAGGAACGCCGCAGCGTATGATTCCTCCCGGCAGAGCGCGTCATAGTTTGAATGGCTCTCGATATTCGCCTCATCGATGATGTACAGGCCGTACCGGTTGCACAGCTCGTACCACCTTGGATCGTTGGGATAGTGGGCGGTTCTGACCGCATTGAAGTTGTGCTGTTTCATCAGCTTGATATCGTGGACCATCGATTCGACGCTGATCGTCTTGGCGGTTCGCTCATCATGTTCATGGCGGTTTACTCCTTTGATGAGAACCCGCTTTTTGTTGATGAGCAGATTTCCCCGATGAAGCTCGATTGTTCTGAAGCCGATGGGAATGACCAGATGCTCATTGAGAGAAGAGATTCCCAGGTAATAGAGGTTAGGCGTTTCGCTGCTCCACAGCGTCGGTGAAGCGACCTTCAAGGAACCGACGATCGCTCCTTCCTCGGCATTCAAAATTTCCTGCTCGATGAGTTTCCCTGCATCGGTGTACACTCGCACATCCAAGGCCTCGATCACCTGATTTCCGGGGGTGCGTATCTCGATGATTCCTTCGGTCAGGGCTTCATTGAGCGTCGGAGTCACTTTGATGTCACTAAGGGTTTTCTTGGGGAGGGATGTAAGGGTTACATCACGATGGATTCCCCCGAACCACCACTGATCCTGATCTTCGATGTAGGAACTGTCGCTGTAGCGAACGACGATGAGAACAAGAGTGTTGCTGCCTTCCTTCAAGTAATCGGTGAGATCGAAGCAGGCTTCGAGGCGGGTGTCCTTGCTCAAGCCGACGAAGGCTCCGTTGAGGTAGAGCTCGACGTAGCTTTCCGCACTGCCGACCTCCAAGACCGTTCTTCGGTTTTTCCAATGATTGTCAACGGTGAACGCGGTGCGATAGACACCGGTGGGATTCACTTGGGGAGGATGGGGCGGATCATCCTCGAAGGGCATGATGACGTTGGTGTAGTGGGGTTTGTCAAAGCCTTGGATGCTCCAGGAACCGGGAACGATGACCGGTTTCCACGAAAGGGAATTCTTCTCATCGAGCACGCGTTCATCAACACTGAGGGGATTGTCGTAAAGGATGAAATCCCATGTTCCTTTCAGACTCTTATGATAGGGATGATCTGAAAGATCTCGCTTTTCCGGTCCTCCGAGGGCATCGGAGAGAGCCTCTTCCAACGTCGGAAAGAACAGGGGCAGCGAGGTCATGGGAAGTCGGTTCAGACTCGTTACTTGCGGATGTTGCCAGATGGCATGGGAAAGAAACAGCGAACTCATTGTGCACTCCTTTCTGGTAAGGATATACCCTATTCTCGCATACCTCGTCCGCTCGCTCCAGTGAATAGTGAAAAAAGGAGCTGCCGCAAGCCTGACGACTTTTGCGACAGCCCCTCAGATAGGAGATAATCATAAAACGAATCAATCTTCCTGAAGCTTGTAGGTGGGAATGGCGAAGCGGATTCCTTCCTCTTCAAAGATCTTTACCAGCTTATAGTTCATTTCCTGTTGAACATTCAACAAGTCGATATAGCCGGGAGAAGGCACATAAAATGCACTTTCAAATTCATATGTCGCTTTTCCGATCGTTTTGAAGTGGGATCGATCCAGCGTGATGCCTTCAAAGGTCGTGAGCGAGGAGACGACTTGTGCAATCAGGGAAGGGATCTTCTCCAGTTTTTCATACGGAGTGTCAAAGGGGAAGTTATGGGTAGCCACAAGAAGCCGCTTCTCCATCCGCTTGTAGTTGTGGATTCGGCTGGCAGTAAGATCTTTGTTCGCGACGACCAGGATCTCGCCGTTCTTGACCCGGATCTGGGTGGATTTCACCCCGATCTTTTCAACCGTTCCGCTTTTATCATCAAAGACGATGTAATCGCCGATTCCGAAGGGATGGTCGAAGAGGATGACGAAGTAGCTGAAGAGGTCGCCCAGCGTCCCCTGCGCCGCAACGGCGACGGCGATGCCGCCGATTCCCAGCCCGGCGACCGCGGTGGTGATGTCCACCCCCAGAGTCGAAAGAAGAATCAGGATGCCGGCAGCCCAGACGAGCAGCTGGATAAAGGACAAAAGAACCTTGAGATTGTTCGCCTGAGTGGTTCGTCTCGGATCCTTTTCCACCAGATTGATGAAGGTCGTTCCCACGATGTGGTTGATCGCCCTGATCGCGATGTAGGTTCCGATCATCAGGAAGCTGATGTTGATGATCTTTCGCACCGTCGTGCTGAATTGCGTAAGGGTGAGCGCGAACGAGAGGGTAACAAGGAACAACACCGGAAGCAGAATCTTGTGAACCAGTTCCAAGACGGTGAGGTATCGGGGTTTGGGTTCCCGAGCATTGAGTACTTTGATTCGATGCTTGAGAATCGCCCGGGTGACCAACAGGACGATCGTGGCAAGAAACAGGACGCCGAGCGCCGGTACGTACGGTTGCACTGAGGCAGGAAAGTAAGAGGTTATAGTATTCATGCTCCGTAGTGTAGCGGAATGGGCGGGTTAGTTCCAGCGGTCGGCGTGCAAGGCCATGATGTGGTCAGACGGGACGTTTGCGTCTATCATGGAAGCGAAGGACGGGATGTCGAAGGAGGAGCGATGAATAAGGACGAGAGAAGGATCGTGGGCACCTCAATCACGGGGGATCCGATCTACGAGCTGGATCCCGACCGCCCGCCGCTGACCGAGGAGGAGCAGCGCCGGATGGATATGTTGGCCGGTATCTTCGATTGCATCGTGGTGGGGTCGGATGGCAAGAAGTATGTGTCCTCCGATGAGGACGGTTTGTATCATCCGTTAAAGAGGAACGGGTATCCCGATCTCTCCATCAAGGTGCCGCTGTCGGAATGAGAGGAAGAATAATGCTGAGACCTAGCGAGCCCGCTCCGCGATCCGTTTCTTCTGCGTTTTTTCGATCGCATCGACGATGTGTTCATACCCGGTGCAGCGGCAGAGGTTTCCGGCGATCTGCCGTTTGATTTCGTCGCGGGTGGCCGGTACATCGCTTTCGATGATCGGAATCGAAGCCATGATGAAGCCCGGGGTGCAGATTCCGCACTGAACCGCCCCTTCATCGATGAACGCCTGCTGAATGTCGCTGATCGCTCCCTTTGTGGTCGAGAGCCCCTCCAGGGTGAGAATCGTCTTTCCTTCCGCCCAGATCGCCAGATAGATGCAGGAGTTGAACGGTTTGCCGTCAATGAGGACGGTGCACGCCCCGCATTCGCCGACGTCGCATCCATGCTTGATCGAATCGAGCCCCGCTTCGCCGCGGAGCATGTCGCTGAGCGATGAGCGGATATCGATCATGAAGGTTCGCTTTTTTCCGTTCACGGTGCAGGTTACACTTCGGTTATACATTGATCGTTCCTCCTGCTTTGTTGATTGCTTCGATGGTGGCCCGCTTCGCCAATTCTTCGATGAGCTGTAGGCGGAACTCCCGGCCGGCCCGCCATGAGGAGCGGGGGTTCACGTCTCCGAGCACCGCCTCACCGATCTGATCAATCAAAGCTTGGGTTATGTTCTTGCCCTTGGCAAGCTCCTCCGCTTTGGGCGAGCGGACCGGAACCGGTGCGGCGACTCCGAAGGCGATGCGCAGCCGGTCGATCGCTTGCTTGTCCTTTGAAAGCTTCACGTTCACCGAACACCCGAGGGTGGCGATATCCATCGCTTTGCGCATCGAGTATTTGATGTAATGGCCGAAGGTGTTTTCCCAGCTCGCTTTGGGAATTCGAATACCCGCCAGAAGTTCGGTGGGACCGAGATCGACCTTTCCGAAACCGAGGTTGAAGTCCGCATACGGCAGGATTCTCGTTCCTTCCGTCGAAACGATCTCCAAGGTCGCATCATACGCCTTCAACGTGATCGCCGAGTCGGCGGAGGGGACGCCGTTGCAGATGTTCCCCCCGATCGTCCCGATGTTCCGCACCTGAGGTCCGCCGATCGTGTTGACCGCTTCGCCGAGAACCGGAAGGTGCTCCTTGATCACCGGGTGCATCGCCACGTCGGTGAAACTGGTGAGCGGGCGGATGAGGATCGAGCCGTCATCCTCCAGGCAGATCCCCCTCAGTTCATCCAGCATGTAGATGTTGATCAGATCGACTCCGTCAAGGCGGCCTTCGCGGATTTTTATGAGAATATCACTGCCGCCGGCAAGAAAGAGCGCCTCGGGGTGATCCGCTTTGAGCTTGAGGGCTTCAGCGACGGATGTCGCTTCGTAGAGGGTTTTGAAGTTATACATGCTCACTCCTTTGCTTGATCAGCCCCGCTTCAACGAACGAGTCGAAGAGCCGTTCGGGGTGGAGGGGGTTTGCGTTGATCGAAACCCCCGTCGCATTGAGCACGGCGTTTCTGATCGCCGGGGCGACGGGAATCGTCGGAGGTTCGCCCAGACTCTTGTTACCGTAGGGACCGGTCGGGTCATCCGTTTCCACGAATGCCGCATGGAGGGTCGGAGTATCCAACGGCGTCATCAGCTTGTAATCGAGGAGGTTGCCGTTGAGCATCCGTCCCGTCTTGGGGTCGAACTTGTGGTACTCATACAACCCATACCCCAGACCCATGCTCATTCCGCCATGAACCTGACCGCGGGCGGTCGTCTGATTGATGATCCGTCCGCTGTCATGGACGTTGATGATATCGAGAACCTTGATTTGACAGAGGGGAATATCAACCTCGATTTCCGTGAAGCAGACTCCGAATGCGTAGGTGTTGTCGCTGCAGTGATGGGTTTCCTCGACGGCGATGTGATTGGAGTTCGTCAAGCTGTAACACGACTCCATCGCAACATCCTTGACGGTGGTCAGGACGAGGTCGGTGTTCTTCCGCACAATCTTGTTGGCGACGATATCGAGATCCATCGGATCCTTGTTCGTCATCAGGGCGGCGTATTCAAGAATCTTGCGCCGCATCGATTCGGCGGTTTTCTTCACCGCCATTCCCGATACGTATGTCTGTCTCGATCCGTATGCTCCGGTATCATAGGGAGTCACATCCGTATCCTGTTTGCTGACAAGGTACACTTTATCCAAGGTGACGCCCACCGTTTCGGCGGTCATCATCACCCACATCGTATCGGCTCCCTGGCCGATCTCGGTCGCTCCGACCTGCACCTGCATTGATCCGTCCTGATTGAGAACCATCCGAACCGCGGAGGTCTCAAGGCTAATCGGATAGACGCCGGTCTTATAACAGAAGATCGCCATGCCGACGCCTCGGCGGATCGGACCATCCTGATTGGCGTAGGCGAGGCGCTTCTTCGAATAATCCAGATGCTCCTCGCCTTTGGCGATGCACTCGGCAAGTCCGGTGGAGTGGCAGGTGATCGTTGTCGGTCCATCCACATAGCCGAGGGGCATCATGTTCTTCGTCCGAAGCAGGAGGGGATCGAGTCCCGTAGCTTTGCCGATGTCATCAATGTGCGACTCCAAGGCGAAGGCGATTTGAGGAATTCCATATGCTCTCATCGCTCCGGCGGTCGGCATGTTGGTATAGACGGTGATCGCTTTGCCGCGGATTGCTCCGACCGGATACATCATCCTGAAGGCGTTCGCCGCGTTCGCCGCAAGGGCATGGCCGTGGGAGGCGTAGCCGCCCTGGTTGGAGTAGACCGTCAAATCACGGGCGGCGAAGGAACCGTCTTTCCGGACATAGGTGGTCAGGTCGAAGGTCATCGCATGGCGGGTTCTGGTGCACTCGAACGTTTCCTCCCTGCTATAGGCGAGCCGAACCGGCCGTCCTCCCACCCGAGTGGTGAGGTAGGCGTTCAGCGGTTCGGTAAGAGCGTCCTGGCGGTTTCCGAATCCGCCTCCGATATACGGTTTGATTACCCGAACCTTTCCCCAATCGACTCCGAGGGCTTGCCCGACCATCCTTCGGACGAGGTGGGGAATCTGCGTCGCACTGACGACGACGATTTTTCCCGCTTCTTCGTAGGCGAACGAGTTTGCCGGCTCGATGTGGCAGTGGGAGACCACCGGGGTCTCGTAGGTGCCGGAAATTCTGGTCAACCCCTTTTCCTTGATCGCCTCTTCAAAATCCCCGATCTCGTAGGAGGTCTTGTTGACGATATTGTCCGGTCGCTCCTCATGGAGGGGAAACTCGGTGTTTTCAAGGGATTCCTTTACATCCAGAATCACCGGAAGCTCCTCGTAAACGACCTTGATCTTCCTGACGGCTTCAATGGCGGCAAGCTCCGTCTCGGCGATCACCGCCGCAATATCATCGGCGTACTGGCGGACTCGGGTGTTGAGCAGCTTGCGATCACAGATATCCTGTTTTGTTGGAACATTTGACCAGGGGTGGCCGGCGGTAGGATATTGAATGTCCGGTACATCAAAGCAGGTAACGATGTCTACGACCCCTTCAACCTTCCACGCCTCGCTGAGATCGAACTCTCTGACCCAGCCGTTGGCAATCGTGGAGTGAAGCACTTTCGCTTCAAGGGCATGAGGTGGAAGGAGATCGGGAGCATATTTCGCTTTACCGGTTACTTTGTCAAACGCATCGACTCGATTAGGTGAAGAACCAATAATCTTCATGCAACCCTCCCTGCACTCTGTCATCCATCATGTGATGAGCATGCAAAGAACCGAAGCGGCCGGAAGACAGAGTGCTCTTTTTCCTCCCTTCATAATACAACAGATTGCAACAAATTCAAGAAAATACGAAAAAAATAAGCAACATTCATGAGGGATAAACCATCCTAATTATCAGGGGAGGATATGGCGCCGAACACCGTATTCGAGGAACCCGACAAAACGAGCAATGGAAGCGCTAGTCGGGAATGAAGTCCCCTGTAAAGACTATCTTGTCCTTTCCCCCTCGTTTGGCCTGGTACATCGCCAGATCCGCTTGGTTGAGCAGGTATTCGAGGGGATCCTCTACGGTGCATGATGCAAGATTGAGGGAGCTGACTCCGACTGAAAGAGTTGGGTTCAGTCCTTCTTTCACCACGACATTCAGTCGATCGTAAACCTTTTTCGACAGGCGTGAGGCAAGATCCGACAGATCCTGTTCCGTTGTCATGACGACAAACTCATCGCCGCCGAGCCGTCCGGCAACGATGGTTGGCGAGGCCAGGGCAAGGAGCGCTTCCCCCATCGTCTGGAGAATCAAGTCACCGTAGGCGTGGCCGTAGGTGTCGTTTATCGCTTTGAAGTTGTCAAGATCGATCATGATTGCGGCGATGCGCACTCTCGGGTTGGTCTTGATCAGTTCCTTGCTCCGGAAGAAAAAGGTATGGCGGTTGTATAACCCGGTGAGCGAGTCCCGTTCGGCAAGGATTTGAAGCCGTTGATTCATCAGTTGTTCCTGGGTGATGTCGCGAAGCGTCACAATGATCGCCTGGCAGAATTCAGAGCTCGGATCCCGGACGAAATTGAGACTGAGATCGTAGACCAGACCTTGCATGAGGGCGAGGGTCTTGGACTCCGCGTCCTGAAGATTTTCAAGTCGGTGAGTCAGCTCTTTAACTCCGATTTCTTCGACTCCTGTCCCGATCGAGTTGCGGCCCAAATTGAACAGCTTCGCCGCCGAATGGTTGAAATCGATCAGTCGCTTCTGCGGGTTGAAGATCAAGACCGCTTCGTCCAGATTTTCAACGATCTGTTCGCGGGTGACGGGCAGCAGGTCCAACAGCGAGTTGCGGTAGAGGATGATGTAGAACAGAACGCCGCTGACCGTCAGAGTGGCCGTTGAAAGGTTCAGGCCCCTGACCGGACTGAGATTGAAATTGTACAGCAGATTGGTCAGACCCGGAAGAAGGAGGACGAAGGTGAGCAGGAGTTTCTGGCGCACATAGTGGACGTGGTCGGTTCCATAGTTCCGCCAAAGAACGACGATCGAGGCCAAAGCCATCAGATAACTGAAGGGAAGAAAGCCGAAATAATAGAGCGGGCCGTAGTGGAAGTTCACCATTGGGAAGAGCGAGGTGTCCTCAAGCGTGGGAATCCCCCAGAAGGCGTTCGGTTGAGGAACAAGAAAAATGAAGATGAGGAAGATGACGGGAGGAATGGACGAGACGGCGAAGATCCGTTTGCTGAATCGGTAGGATGAGAGCTCCACGACAAGAGCAAGCCAGGTGACCGGCAACCAGACGATGCCGATGTATTGGAACTTGGCGTAAAGGAGTTTCAGTTCGATCGTCGAGACCATGAACTCGAGGATGAGAAAGAAGTTCCACAGAAAAGCGGTGAACAGAACCCAGAAGATGCGCTTTGACAGGGGCAGGTGGATGCGGGGAACTTGGGCCGTCATGAACATGAGGAGGACAACCGTACTGACGATGTACAGCCAAAGGCCGGGAACATAGATGTATGTACTCTCCATTGCTACCTCCGTTTTTAAAGAAGCATACTCACTTGAAAGGCAAAAGGTAAATAGGCTTTTTACTCTTTAAGATATATATGTATCGAATACACCTCCTCCTTTGTAGGGATCGAGGGGGCCGCTCCCAAGCGGCTCACCACCAAAGCAGACGCAAGCGAAGCCACCCTGAGGGCTTCTTGAGGATCGTTCGTTTTGGCCAAGGTCGCAATGAAGTAGCCGGTGAACGTGTCTCCCGCCGCAGTGGTATCCACGACCTCCACATCGAAGATTCCGTGTTTAAGAATCTTTCCACCTTTGCGGTCAAGATAGAGAGCCCCCTCCTCACCGAGGGTGAGAACGATCTGCGCTTCGGGAAATTTTGAAGAAAGGGAGCGAAGCAGCTCATCGGGGGGTGATTCGGATCCGACGATATCCATCGCCTCGATTTCGTTCAGAAGGAAGATGTCGACCAGCTCCAAGGGATAGGCAAGCAGTTTTTCATCGATCGGGGAGGGGTTCAGCACGATGACCATTCCGATTTCCGCCGCTTTGGTCATGATCGAGGGGATGAGGTTGATCTCATTCTGAAGGAGGAGATAATCACCGGAAGAAAAGTATTGAAGCGTTTCATCGATCTGCTCTTCGGTGATCGCCTGATTCGAGCCTCCGTACAGGATGATGTTGTTCTGTCCGTTTGCATCGCGCTGGATGACGGTGTGCCCGGACAATCCTTCAATTGTTCGGACGAATCGGGTATCCACTCCACTGTCCTGAAGCGTCTCAAGCAGCAGCTCGCCCCCTTCGCCGACGGCGCCGGCGTGAAAGGTGGCGACTCCCGCTTTTGCGAGGGCAATCGACTGATTCAGGCCCTTTCCGCCTGGATAGATCGATCGATTCGTCGAAGCGAGCGTCTCTCCCGGGCGAAGAATATGCGGTACGTCATAGACATAGTCGATATTCAATGAACCAAAACACAACGCCTTTCTCATGATTGACTCCTTTCTAAAACGTATCCTATCAAAGAAAGGACCGGAACTCTACCAACAAGGCTCGGCGACATTGCTGCTCATCGTGATTCGGCAATCAGGATGCTCCTGCAAGATCGTTACCGGAAAACGGGTTGAAATCGGACCGTGGGCGGCATGGCGAACCACTGCGCGATGCCAATCACGGAAGCAGTAAAGCCGGATTTTTCTTGAAGCGTAAATCTCATTGAATCCGATCGTTACCGATCGCCTGGGCATCGCATCCAGCGCTCCGTTCAACGAACCGATCGCATTCGCTATCTGCGTGTCCATAGCGATGTCCGCCACCCGAGTCTTGAGTTCCTTGAACTCCTCTACCGAAATCTCATCAGGCTCGTTGAACGCGACGTGACCGTTGATCCCGAGCCCTCCGTAGCAGACATCCGCCCCGCCAAGCCGTTCAAGGGTTTCGGTGAGGAGACGAGGGTGATCCGGATCCGGGAAGATCCGCTGCTTGGTATCCATCACGAGCTCTTTCCGGATCTTTTGGTATACCTCGCGGTGCATGAACCCGCGGAAGCTCAGATGACTGTCGAAATCGATCGGCCGGTCATGCTCATCAAGGTACTCATCCATGTTGAAGAACCATACGTTTTTCAGTGAAACGCGCTCTTCATTCACCCGCTGTACGAAATAGGGGTATTGCCCCACCGGTCCGACGGGGACGATGAAGACGGTCCGCTTGCCTGCGGTGTTTCGTTCCCTGATCGTATCGACCATGTCATCCGCCATCGAGCGGAACGTCTCCTCCGGTGTGGGAAGGACCGCGAGCGGAATCCCGGGATTGTCCAACAATGCTGTTTTGTCTTTTGTATAGATCGCCTTGTCGATCATGCTCACTCCTTTCCCTCAGCCATGCACAGATGAACGCTCGCTGTTTTGAACGCTCGAGGCAGGGCCAGAATGTTGGGTTCTTTGCCGACGTACTTCACCGCATCGCTCAAAGCCGATTCGAACGTCGGTCGGGTTTTCATTCCCATCGCCCGGGCGATTCCCGGCTCCATCGCTCCGACGATGTAGATCGCGCTGGCATGCTGTTCGGCGATATGGCCGCAGCTGATCATCGAGAACGCATGGAAGGGGTGGAACCCGTAGCTGTAGCGATACGCGTCGATGTACTCCTTACGCATGCTGAAGGCCTCTCCGAAACGCTCGATATCGGGAAGGGTGTTGGCATAATCCTTTTGGAAAAGTTCAAAGGTCTCGCGATAGGAGGGAAACTCCTCATCATGGAAGTAGCCGTTGCAGAGCGAGGAACAGATGATGACCGGGTTGTCCACCAGAACGCGTTTGTGTCGGATGATCTGGGCGCTGATCGCCTGGAGGATGAAGATCGGGTTGGTGCCCATGCCGTTTCCGTAGTGGAACTCCTGCGGCATCCCGAACACCATAACATCGTACTTCTTTTTCGCCCAAGGCACGTAGGTTCTCTTGTCGGCAAGCGCCCAGGATGCCTTCTGAACCTCTTCCGCCGTTCCGGCGAACACCCCGATCTGGCGGCTGTTGGTATCAAGGACCGCATCACACACGAAATAGGGCTTACCCATCCGCTCTTCCATGTACCGGCCGATCGCGTCAAACTTGCCGCGCATTTCCGAATGACTGTTCACCGGCACGAAGTCCTGTTTGTGCATCGTCGCCGGATTGTGGTGGCTTCCGATCGATTTCCAGTGGGTGAGGCCGGTCGCACAGTGCTTGTAGCCGCCGCTGTAGCCGCCGTAGGGGTTTCCGAGGGCGTGACCGATCAAAATGGCGACGTCCGATTCGAAGACTTCCCGGTTCATGATCACCGGGCAGTTGTAGTGCGGCTCATGCCCAAGATCGATCAGGTTGTCCCAATCCTCGCTGTCGTGGTTGACGATCTGTCCCCAAGGATGAAAGCGGTCGAAGACCGCATCGCCAAGGATCGACCTGATCTCCCGATCGGTGTTTTTCCGGTGAAGGCCGTTTGAGCAGATCAGTTTGATGTTTCGTTCATCGGCTCCGGCGGCCAGGCATTGTTCGATGATCAGGGGAATCGAGACCTTTCGATGGGAATCCGCTTGGAAGCCCCCTTTCACTTTATCGGGAAAAATGATGACGATCTTTGAATCCCTCGTTACCAGCCGACTCAACGGCTTCATTCCCAGGGGATTCTCCAATGCGGCTCTGGTCGCCCCGACGATGTCCTCCAGTACGGGAGGATCCTTCACCGTTTCACCGGGAATAAAGACGTCGGTGGTATCCGGCAGATTCGCTTCCATCAGCCCATGGCCGTATTCAAACGCTAATTTCATGACATGTTCCTTCCTCGTGTATAGTTTTCAACGATAGTTGCAAATTCATCGGGGTAAAATCCGATCTCGCCGCTGAAACGGGTCAGAGCGACAAGGCCCCCGGCCAAGGAACCGATCGATCCGATCGCCTCCGCATTCTCTTCCTTCAGGCCGCCGCCATAGACGAGCTCCATATCCGTGAACGATTTGATCTCTTTTGCGATGGAAGCGATCTCTTCAGCGGTGGGCGGGGTCTTTCCCGGTCCGATCGCCCAGATGGGTTCATAGGCGAGGGTGACCAGCGATTGATCGGTTCCGGCGAGACCGGCTTCAATCTGGTTTTGCAGGAGGCTTGTTCGAATGTTGACTTCATCGGCGTTCTCGCCGATGCAGTACAGCACGTTCAGCCCCGCTTTTTGCGCAGCGAGGACTTTTTCATTGAGAATCCGGTGGAGAGCTCCGAACAGCTCCTTTCCGGTCGCTCCGCCAAGTGAAAGAAGACGGGCAAGATCGCGGCGTTCTTCGCTGTGTCCGATCATCGTCCAGAGACATCCGAGGTCTTTCATCGCATTGGCGGTCCGCTCGGTGGTGAAGGCGCCGAAATTCCCTCCGATTTCCGTGTCCGCCCAGTGAACCGATTGGGATCCGAACGAGATAACATCGGCATCGGAAGCTTGGATGGCTCCGATGAGGTGAGCTTCGGGAAGAAATGCGACAAACCGCGTTTCTTTGGAATAAGAGCTGAGCAGCCCGGTGAGAGCGGAACCCAGAGTAGGCCCCCATTGAGCGCTTGGGGCCAGGCGATTGATCCCGCCGCGGTCGAAAGAAATATCAAACCGCTTAAGGTTTAAGAAAATCGTAGAAGCCATCGACATATCCTTTATCCAAATTTTTGTCTTGCGGGGACGTGCTATATATAATAGTTTAGGAGTGGTTTTTGGATTTGTAAAGAGAAAAAAGATGAAAAAAAACCTTTACAAATCAAAAATGTGGTGGAATAATGGAGTCAGATAGGTTAAAAGTTGGTTTTTAAGAGCAAATATTTGCCTATTTTAAAGACATCCATAGAAGATGCATGCCCGGTGACAGGGAGGGAGAAGATGGCAGAACAAAAAAAGAGCGCACGGAAATTGAAAGATTTCTCCGACGGCAGCGCCCGGATGCGCTACACGCTGATGACGGTTTCAATTATTGGTGGATTTTTCTTTTGGTATCTCATTACCCTCATCCCCACGATCAACACCTTTCTGGCAAGCCCGAAGCAGGTGCTTCGAGCCTTGATCAGCGAGTCAAAAGCCGGAGGTCGATACTGGAAGGACATCTCCATTTCGCTTCAACGGGTTCTCATCGGCTTCGGTTTGGCGTTTGTCGCCTCGATTCCGGTGGCATTTTTGATGGGTTGGTATCCCAAAGTCCGAAATCTCATTGAGCCTTGGATCCAGTTCATGCGGACGATTCCCCCGATTGCGCTGATCCCGCTGGTGATTTTAGCGATGGGACTCGGCGAACCGCCGAAGTACACGATCATCTTCATCGCCACGTTCCTAGTGATGGTGGTAACCATTTACCAAGGAGTGAAGGAAGTCGACAAGACCCTGATCAAGGCTGCGTACACCTTCGGGGCAAAGGACCGGGATCTGTTCATCGACATCATCATTCCCGCATCGTTTCCGTTCATCCTCGTCGGCGCGCGCCTCGGGATGGCCGCCGCTCTCACGACCCTGATCGCAGCTGAGTTGACCGGGACGATCTTCGGTCTTGGAGCCCGGATTCAGGGAGCGCAGCAGTTCATGGATACGGCGATCGTGCTTCTCGGAATCATCACGATCGGAGTGATCGGTTTTATCTTGGACAAGATTCTGTTGTTCATTGAAAAGAATTTGACAAAGTGGAAGTAGGATGACGATGAAAAAGCCCTTGATTATCATTAAAGACGTTCGAAAAGAGTTTATCGTTGAAAAGAAACCGAATGTTGTCGCCCTCAATGGGGTGAACCTCGAAATCGAAAAGAATGAGTTTGTCTGCGTCGTCGGTCCTTCGGGATGCGGAAAGACCACATTGCTCAACATCATCGCCGGCTTGGAAACATTTGACAGCGGAAGCGTCACGATGCACGGGGAGGATATCATCGGACCGGGTCCGGAGCGCGGAGTGATCTTTCAGCAATATGCGCTCTTTCCCTGGATGACGGTCCGGAAAAACATCGAATATGGCCTTAAGTTCATCACGAAAGCCGATGGTTCCCGCTATACGAAAGAAGAGAAACGCGCCCTTGCCGAGCATTACATCAAGATGGTGAATCTCACCGGCTTCGAGGACAGCTATCCGAAAGCGCTCAGCGGCGGAATGAAGCAGCGGGTGGCGATCGCCCGCGGGTATGCGCTGAACAGCGAAGTCCTCTTGATGGACGAGCCCTTCGGAGCGCTGGATGCGCAGACCCGGGCGCAGCTTCAGGAAGATCTCCTCCGAACGTGGGAGAGCGAGAAGAAGACGATCTTCTTCATCACCCACGACGTCGACGAAGCGGTCCTGCTTTCATCACGGGTGGTGATCATGAGCGCCCGTCCCGGCCAGATCAAGGAGATCGTCCCGGTCGATCTGCCCTATCCGCGGACCCAGGCGACAAAGATGGAGAGCGAGTTCATAAAGATCAAGAACTATATTTGGGATACGGTCTACAAGATGTACCTGGAGATTCCCAAGTAAGGATACAAAGAGCCGCAGAAGTGGTTCAACAGGAGGAATGCTATGAAGAAAGCATTAGTAAGTTTGCTCGTTATTACACTGGCGATGACGATGGTTTTCGCCGCCGGAGCCAAGGAGGAGGGGAAGACGGGTCTGGTAGACGTCCGCCTTGGCATTCACGCCAATGAGGGCGGCACGCCTCTGGCAGCGGTCGCCGCCGAGAAGGGGTTCTTTGAAAAGCACGGAATCAATCCGATATTCACCATCGTTGAAAGCGGACCGGCCGAGATGACCGCGATGCGCGCCGACAACCGCACCCTTGATATTGGATATATCGGCGCCGGTGTCGCGTGGAACCCGATCGACGGGGCCGGAAACCAGCTTTCCTTCGTATATCTTGATTGTCTCTCGAACGCCGAGATGCTTGTCGCCAAGAAAGGGGTCTTCAAGGATGCCAACGGTGACGGAAAGTATGACTTTGAAGAGATCTATCAAGGCCTGAAGGGGAAGAAGGTATATATCGAAGTCGGTACAACCCCCGGCGGCTGGTTTAAAACTCTCTTGAATCTGATCAACGAAGGCCGACCCGTCAACCAGCAGCTGTGGATCAGCAGCGAAACCGCTTCCTATATCGCAGGATACAAGGCACCGAACACCAACGCCGCCAACCGGGTCGAAGTGGTGAACACCCTGAACTCCAACCTTCCGGCCGGCATGGCAAGCGCCGCCGGCGGCATGGACATCGTCGTCGGGTTCTCTCCTGCGACCAGCACGATCATTCGGACCAACCCCAATACTGAATTGGTTGCAACGACCGTTTCCCACTTCCCGCCGTCGGCATCCTTCCCGTCAACATGGGTTGCCTCCAACAAGTGGATGGAAGAGAATCCCGAAGTAGCTCAGGCGTTCATCAATGCGTTGTATGAAGCGTCGGTCTGGAGGGCGGAAAACATCGATGAGGCGATGAGAATCGGCGAACGATTGAGTCAGAAACCGGAAGGCACGTTTGATCCGTTCAACCTTGTGGCTCCCTCCAAAAAGGATCTCCAAGCCTGGTTTGCCAATAAGGATGGCGCCGGATATCATTACCTGAAAGGGTTGTACAACGTGGCTAAAGGAAACGTTCCCGCAGGAAACAAGGTGAAGAGCTTCGAAGAGGCGTTCAACGATACGTTCCTCCTCAAGGCGATCGCCACCCTGTAAGTGGATAAACCATCTGCATTGGCAGGGAGATGCCTTGCCAATGCGGATCTCTTGTTGATGGAGCATGCCGTGTCATGTGAAGTAACGATTTCCGGAATCAAAGAAAGCGCCGTCGACTCCTTCATTCTGTACAACGAAGGGCTTATTCAAAGCGGTCTTTCCGCCGAGGCGTATGCCGAGGGACCGTTGGGATGGTTCGATCCCAACACCTCAATGCAATCGCTTCAGGCGATACAAAGCCTTGCCGCCCGGGTGCAGGCACGGTTCGATCTGCTCATCGTCATTGGAATCGGCGGTTCAAACCGGGGTGCCGTGGCGGCGGTTGGCGCACTTTCCCCGACGAAAACGGAACTGTTTTTTGCCGGGGATACGCTCTCGGCGACACAGCTGGCAAAAGCGATCCGCTTGGTTCAGGAGCGAAACGCAGCCCTGTGCGTCATTGCCAAGGATTTCAACACGATCGAGCCGGGAATCACATTTCGGATGCTTCGCAAAGAGCTCGAACGGAAATACGGATCCTCTTCCCATGAACGAATCATAGCGATCGGTTCGGGCGGCGAAGGTCAGCTCCACCATCTTGCTCAGCGTCATCAGTGGGAGTTTTTGGCGTTTCCAGCCGATATCAATGGTCGTTATTCCGTCCTGAGCACGGTAGGCCTGTTCCCCATGGCGGTTGCAGGGGTGGATATCGAAAGCCTGATCGCCGGCGGGATCGCCGAGCATCAACGGCTTACGACGCTCAAACCGCTGATGAATCCGGCAGTTCGCTATGCGGCGATCCGGAATCTGCTGAGTAAACAGGGAAGCATCATTGAAGCGCTGGTGATCTTTGAGCCGGCCTTGGAGGGGTTCGCCCGCTGGTGGGTTCAGCTTTTCGGCGAAAGCGAAGGAAAAAAGGAGGGAGCTCTGTTTCCGACGTACTTCTCCTATTCGGAAGATCTTCATGCGATCGGTCAATATGTTCAGGAAGGACCGCGCATCATCGTTGAAACGTTTCTCAACTATACCTATAAATCATCGCCGCTGGTGATCGAGCCTTCTTGCGAGATTCAAGACCGATTCGACTACCTCGATGATCGTCCGTTCGATACGCTCAATGAAGTTGTCTACCAAGCCGCCTTGAACGCTCACGCCTCCGACCATCGACCGGTGATCGAGCTTTCGAGCTCGCAATCGATTTCCGCCTATTCGCTTGGACAGTCATTCTATTTTTTCCTCTTCAGCGTATATCTCTCTTCGCTGCTCCTCGGAGTGAATCCCTTCACACAGGATGGGGTGGAAGGGTATAAGAAGAACATGTATCATCAGTTGGGAAAGGGAAAGGTGTGGCCAGACTAAAAGATATCGCGAAAGAGACAGGGCTGTCGATCTCGACGGTTTCCCGGATTCTCTCAAATGACCCCAATCGATCATTCAGTGACGAGGCGATCGCCAAAGTCCAGGAAGCAGCGGGTCGATTAGGGTATTTTGAGAAATATCGGATGCGTTCGAAAGCCTTGACGACGATGCAGCTGTCCATCGCCTGCATCCTCACCAGCGATCATGAAACCTATCTTTCCCCGTTCTTTGCGGCGCTTCTGGAGGGTGTTCAGGAAGAGGTGTTCCGCCAGAGTTCCCGCAACGCACTGACGTTCCATACCCTGTACGTTAAGGACCCGAGCTTTCCCGCTTTTTTGGAAACGACCAACCTCGACGGGGCGATTATTCTCGGACGAACGACGATCGATACGATTCAAAGGCTGAAACGGAGCATTCCCACCTTGCTCTATGCGGGAGTGAACCGTTTGGGAAATGGAGTGGATGAAGTGATCTGCGATGCGGAAAGCGCCACAAAAGAAGCGGTGGAGCATCTGCTTGCACTCGGCCACCGGGCGATCGGGTTCATCGGGCACATCCCGCAAAAAGATGAGACGATCAACGAGCACCGGTTTAATGGATATCTGGGAGCTTTGCGGAAGGCGGGGATCGAATATGACGATTCACTGGTCGTCAATACGATTTTGACCGCTACAGGAGGCTATCAAGCGACGAAAACGCTCATCAGCCGGGGAAAGATTCCCACCGCGATCTTCTGTAGCAATGACACCGTGGCGATGGGGGTGCTGAAAGCGCTTGATGAAGCGGGTATCCACGTTCCGAACGATCTGTCGCTCATCGGTTTCGACAACATCGAAGCGACGGCGTTCACCAAGCCCGCGTTGACGACGATCGATATTCCCAAGCGGGATCTCGGAAGGCTTGCCGTCAAGACTCTTTTGGATCGGATTGAAAGCAAGCGGACATTCCCGATCAGCGTCCGGCTCCCATTCACGCTGATTCGGCGGGAGAGCTGCAAAGAGGTGGCCGATGAATGAGTCGTTGCTGATCAGAGGCGGAAAGGTCTATCGGAATGGAAGATGTGAAGAGCTGGATTTGTTCATTGAGGATGGAGCATTCGCCGGCTTCGATCGGGATCGTCCCGCCGGAGAGGTGTTTGAAGCGGAAACTATGCATGTGATCCCCGGAATGATCGATATCCATACCCACGGGGCGGTGGGGGTGGATTTCAACCTTTTTGCCGATGAACGGGAGATAGAGAAGGTTGTCGGTTTCTTTGCTTCCAAAGGGGTGAGCGGGTTTCTGCCGACGGTTCTCACCGATGAGCCCGAGGTGATGAAAACCCAGCTTTCCAAGCTTACCCGACCGGCATTGCTCAAACGCTTTCCCCAGATTCTCGGGATTCATCTGGAAGGACCGTTTCTCAACGCCTCCTATAAGGGAGCGATGAAGGAAGAGCTCCTGAAGGAGTGCGACCTTTCCTGTTTTGACGAGCTGCAGGATGCAGCTCGCGGGATGATCAGAGTGATCACCCTTTCCCCTGAGGTACGGGGTTGCGGGATCTTGATCAGGGAGTTGACCGGACGGGGAGTCCGAGTCAGCCTCGGGCACAGCGGAGCCGGCTACGAGGAGACGATTGGAGCGATCGACGCCGGAGCGAGTTCCACTACCCACATCATGAATGCGATGAAGCTGCTCCACATGCACGATCCGGCGATCCTCACCGCGGTTCTGGAGCGTGACATCTATGCGGAGATGATCGTTGACGGCTTCCACCTCCATCCACCGATCGTCCGACTGTTGCTCAAGATAAAAGGGTGGGATCGGATGATCGCCGTTACGGATTCGATCATGGCGGCGGGGTATCCCGACGGCGAGTATCTCCTTGGCCCCAACCGGGTCATCGTCAAGGACGGGGATGCGAAACTTGTCGAGAACGGCGTCCGGGCCGGTTCGACGCTGACGATGGACAAAGCGCTGAGAAATCTTCTTGATTTTACCCGGGCCCCGCTTCAGCGGATCGTCCCGCTTCTTTCCACCAACGCCGCCCGAATGCTCGGATTGTCGGACTTGGGGGAGATCGCCCTTGGAAAACGGGCTGATGCGACGATCTTGGATTCATCAATGGATGTGGTCGCCACCATCACTTCAGGCAAAATAGCTTATCGGAGAGAAGAATGAAGAAACGTCTTTTGGTTGTTCATGGCGGAGCCCCCACTGCGGTCATCAATGCTTCGCTGTACGGCGTCATTAAAGAAGCTGAAGGTCGGTACGGGAAGATCTACGGAGCCAAAGGCGGTTCGGGGGGAATCCTGAAGGAAGCATTCGTCGACCTTCTTTCCCTGCCGAAGGAAGCGATTGAACGTCTCCCTCATACTCCGGGCTCGATGATCGGAACCAGCCGCGATCACATCGATGCCGCTTCCTATCGGAGGATCGTCGACATTCTCATCGCCAATGAAATAGATACCGTGCTCTTCAATGGAGGGAACGGGTCGATGGATACCGCGGGAAAAATCGCTCGGGAGATCCAAAAGCGAAATCGTCCGATCAGGATAATCGGCATTCCCAAAACGATCGACAACGATATCGCCGTCACCGACCATGCTCCCGGCTTTGGAAGCGCCGCTCGCTATCTCGCTGCTTCCGTTCAGGAGCTTGCCGCCGATGTGGCGGCTCTGCCGATTCATGTCTCGGTGATCGAATCGATGGGCCGGAATACGGGTTGGCTGACCGCCGCCGCGCTTATCGCAAGGCGCGAAGGCATCTACGGCCCCCATCTCCTGTATGCCCCCGAACTCGCTTTTGACGAAGAGCGCTTCCTGGATGAAGTCTCCTCCCTCTATAAAAAACATCGGCACGTCGTCGTCGTGGCCAGCGAGGGACTGCGCACTGCGAATGGCGATCCGATCGTCGAGCCGATCTTCAAGACCGGCCGTTCAGTGTACTACGGCGATGTGAGCGCCCACCTTGCGATGCTGGTGATCAAACGCCTTGGAGTCAAAGCCCGAAGTGAAAAACCGGGAATTCTCGGGCGTTCCTCGATCGCCTTTCAAAGCTCCGTCGATCGCGACGAAGCGATTCTCGTCGGCAGGAAAGCCGTTCAGGCGGCCTTGGACGGCAACAGCGAAGTGATGGTCGGCTTTAAGCGAATCAGTAATGAACCCTATCGCGTCGAGCCTGTTCTTATCCCGCTTGAAGAGGTGATGCTCCACGAAAAGACCCTTCCGATGGAATATCTGCCTTCCTTCGGAACCGTCGATGAATCATATCTTTCCTGGTGCAAGCCGCTCATCGGAGGCCCGCTCGCCGACTTCAGTCCGGTGCTGTGATCAGATTTGAACCGGCTCCTGCAGGGTGATCGTCCCGAGGATCGTCCTTTCCCGGGCACCGGTGGCGAGCGGGAAGTTGGACGGTCGCCTGTTCAATGACTCATGGGCAAGAAGGGCGAACGCCATCGCCTCCCGTCCCTGGTCGGGAACACCATACGCTTCGCCGGTCACTATTTCACGGTCGAGATAGGATTCAAGGTAGGAAAGAAGCGTCTTGTTCCGGGCTCCGCCGCCACTGACAACCACCCGGTCAAGGCCGTGCCGAGGCATCACGAAGCGCTTGTAGCTGTCGGCGATCGACCAGGCGGTAAATGCGGTGGCCGTAGCGATGAAGTCTTCGGGCGAGAGGTGTTCCGCCATTTCGATCAGGCGCTGAACGTAGGGAGCGCCATAGACCTCCCTGCCGGTTGATTTCGGGGGTGAAAGGGCGAAGTAGGGGTCGTCCATCAGGCGATGCAACAAAGTTTCATCAATCTTTCCCCGGGAAGCGAGCGAGCCCCCGTCATCATAGGGGCGGCCGGCAAAGCGCTGGGCAAGCGCATCGATGATCATGTTGCCCGGTCCGGTGTCAAACGCATAGAGTTCGCCCGCTTTAGGCAGAACGGTCACGTTTCCGATTCCCCCGATATTCTGCACCGCAACGGTCTTGCCCGCTTCACTGAAGAACAGGTGGTCGATGATGAGAGCCAGAGGAGCTCCTTCACCCCCAAGGGCGACATCGGCGGAGCGGAAGTCGCTGATGACCGGAATTCCCGTTCTGAGGGCGACGACCTGGGGATTGCCGATCTGAAGCGTACCGCCGATTTCAAAGGGACGGGTGATTCCGGGAAAGGGTAGTTTTGTGGGAGCGTGCCAGATCGTCTGCCCGTGCATCCCAATCGCGGCGATCTCCTTCGGATCCACCTTCGTTTTTGAAAGGAGTCGAAGTACGGCCCGGGCGTTCCATTCACCCAGTCCGAAATGGGCTCGGGTGAGCGCATCGATGTCCATCATCCGAGCCGAGCAAAGCCCAAGCAGGAGGGTCTTGAGCTCGGGGGTATATTCGACCGAGGCGAGATCAAGCAGCTTGACCGCTTTGATTGCGGAATCTTCTTCGGTTATTTTGACGAGAACCGCATCGATTCCATCCATCGAAGTGCCGCTCATGAGGCCGATGAACAACGAGGTCTTTTTCATATGAATCAGTATATGATACATAATTTCACAACGCAATAAATATTGAAACAATTTTTCTTTACAACGGATTGGGTCGATGATACAGTTAGGAGTGCGAGGAGAGAAACGTATGAAATATGGGATCGACTATGCACTGGATTCGCTTACTACCGAGCAGCGTAATGTCCGAACTTCCAACATTGATGAGATGACTACGCTGCAGGTGCTTCAGTTGATCAACGATGAAGATAAAAGCGTCCCCTATGTGGTTGAAACCCAGATTCCTCGAATCGAAACCCTCATTGAAGATATCGTTGCCGCCTTCAGGAAAGGCGGAAGACTCTTTTATATCGGAGCGGGCACCAGCGGCCGATTGGGGGTTCTCGATGCCTCCGAGTGCCCTCCGACCTTCGGAGTGAGCCCCGAGATGGTCCAAGGGGTCATCGCAGGCGGTCGCGAGGCTCTCGTCCGGGCGGTCGAAAATGCGGAAGACCATGAAGAAGACGGGATTGACGAGCTCATCAAGCGAGGATTCACCAAGGATGACGTGCTCGTCGGTCTTACCGCCAGCGGCCAAGCCCCCTATGTGATCGGGGCGATGAAGTGGGCCCGATCGATCGGAGCGGTGGTCGGGGCGATCAGCTGCAATGAACACTCAAGAACATTCCTCCACGCCGATCATCGGATCTTCCTGGACGTCGGACCGGAAGTCCTTACCGGTTCGACGCGGATGAAAGCCGGAACGGCGCAGAAGCTCGTGTTGAACATGCTCACCACCACCAGCATGATCCGTCTGGGGAAGGTCTATGGGAACCTGATGGTCGACCTTACTCCGGTCAACGCGAAACTGGTGGAGCGGTCCAAGCGCCTGATTCAGCAAGCAACCGGCTGCAGTTCCGAAGAAGCGGCCGAGGCGTTTGAAGAATCGGGGCGCAGACCCAAGCGGGCGATCGTGATGATTCTGCTCGGCATCGGCTTGGATGAGGTGATGAAGCTTGAAGCGATCAACAACGGACCGATCGTCGAAATGATCCGCACATACCGCAAAGAGGAGAAGGGCCAGGAATGAACGCAGAGCACCTTGAGTACGAAATCGCCGGAGCTCTGAGGGAGATTAACGGCAAATATGCGAATCTCAGCGATTCGGAACGAAAAGTCGCGGATTATGTTATCGCAAATCCCAAAAAAGCCCTCCACTTCACGGTCCGGGAGCTTGCCAAGCAAAGCGGAACAAGCCAAGCGGCGATCACCCGGTTTTGCCGGCATATCGGTTTTGACAGCTTCAACAACTTCAAGATTCGCCTTGCTCTGGACGTGTTTGACACGTTTGACGAACTGTACACGCCAAACCTCGATCTGGAGTCGGAGACATCTCCGCTTGCGGTAACCCGGACGGTTATCGCTCAGACCCAACGAGCCCTCGGCTCTCTTGAAGCTCTCGTTTCCGAAGAGGTCCTCTTGGCGTGCATCGAAGCTCTCCGAGCGGCTCAATCGATCATTCTCTTCGGGGTGGGGGCGTCGGGGGTGGTCGCTCTCGATCTGATGCAAAAACTCACTCGGTTGGGAATGCGGGTGTTTTATTCCGCCGAGGTCGACCTTCAGCTTACCGTCGCTTCGACGTTGACCGCAAACGATCTTGCCTTCATCATCTCCTATTCCGGCGAAACCGAGGTGATGGTGGAGGTGGCCAACCAGGCAAACAAGCGGGGCTGCCCGATCATCGCCCTGACGATGGAGAATCCCAACACGATTCAAAACCTTGCCGATTACAAACTTCGCGTCCCGGCGACCGAGCGGATTTACCGCCAGGGGGCGGGTACGAGTCGAATCAACCAGCTGGCGATCATCGATATCCTTTATTCCCTGTTGGTATCGATGAACCTCGATGCTTCAATTCAAGCGATTGAAGAAACGATGGCAATCACTCATAGGAAGCAGAGCCGTGGGTAGTGAGTTGTTGCGCCAAGATCCGAGCCCCTTCAAGTCCTCCTTCCACAGCAAGGTGGATTTCAAGGCGTTCATCCAGATGCTTGAGAAGCAATTCATGGAGCAAGGGATTGTGCACGATCGTTCCGCCGGAGATGATCAGCCGTTTGGGATACGGTTCCTCAAGGCGCTTTTGAACCGACGAAACCAGAAGCCCGAGTTCACGGGCGGCTTCTTCAATGATGCTGAGAGCAAGGAGATCTCCCTGTTCGGCAGCTTGGGCTACAACCAGAGTGAAGCGGGCGATTTCACTTTTTGTCCGCTCCGAGGAATTGAAAAAGGAGATCGCTTGGCTGTAATCCGGGAGGTTGAAGAAAGCGAGCAGCTCTTTTCCCATCCGGGTGGGCAGATCCCGCTTTTCGACGGAACGAAGGGTCCGACCGATCGCCTCGCGGGCGATCCACCAGCCCGAACCTTCGTCGCCAAGCGCCGACCCCATGCCGCCGCTGCGGACTTCCGATCCATGTTCGTTTCGTCCGAGGGCTACCGAGCCGGTGCCGCTGATGAGGCACAGACCGAGTCGCCTCGGATCGTTCATCGCGAGCAGCAGGTGGATATCCGTCACCAGCAGAAGGGGAAGCTCGCTTCCGAGGATCTCCTTGAGGGCAGCTTCCCAGCGAGTCCGCTCTTCCGCCCGGGCAAGACCGGAGTTGCCGAAACAGAAGCTCAGAATCGGCCGACCTTCGAGGCGGGATCGGATATCTTCGATCAGGAAGCGGACGGTCCGGACCGCTTCGTCAAAGCCGACGACATACGCATTGCTCGAAGAGCCCGTCGCATGGGCTATGAGCGTGTCATGCCGGTCCCACGCTCCGATTCGGCAGGTCGAGCCGCCGCCGTCTCCGCCCAGATAGATTCCTTCCATACCATGAGTATGGAAGAGGATCATCGGTATTGCAAGGAGGGAAGGGCATGATGAAATCCGTTCTCTCCCCGCTTCGCGGCAAGCGGGTCGCTCTGGTAACGAATCAAAGCAGCTTCACCCCCGATTGGAAGAGCAGCCGGCTCCATATCCATGAACTGATCGGGCTTTCTTGCCTGTACGCTCCCGAACACGGCCTCGGCGGATATGTGGATCGGGGCGAGGGGGTTGCGGACACGACCGATCCGCTTACCGGTCTTCCGGTTCGAAGCCTCTATCGAGGGGAGAAGGCTCAACGGGCGACCTTTGACGATCTCGATCATCTGATCTTCGACATCCAGGATGTCGGGGTCCGGTTCTATACCTACATCTCCACCCTTCGACAGATCATGGAGACGGGAATCCCCGTCACCGTGATCGATCGCCCCAATCCGTTGGGGGGACGGGTCGTCGAAGGGGTCGTGCTTCGCCCTGAGGATGAAAGCTTCGTCGGGCCGAGGGGGCTGCCGATCCGGTACGGGCTTACGATCGGGGAACTGGCCCATTGGATGAATGAAGAATATGAGCTGGGGTGCGATCTTACGACGATCGACCTGTTTCCCTGGTGGCGGGACGATCTTTGGTGGAACAAGATCGTTCCGTGGGTCATGACCAGCCCGGCAATCGCCCATCAGGAGGGTCTCTTCTTCTACCCCGGGATGTGCCTGTTGGAAGCAACCAATCTGCATGAGGGGCGGGGCACCAGCGCCCCGTTTGAGCTGCTCGGTGCGCCGTTCATCGATTCGAATCGATTGGCGGACGAGGTGAGGCGACTGGACTTGGACGGGGTCGTGTTCACCCCGATCTCCTACACCCCCCATGGCGGCGATCTTGTCCATGGCCTGTACGGTCATATCACGGATGTCCGCACCTTTATGCCCGTCGAAACGGCGGTGCGAATTCTTTCGCTGATCGTTAGGATGTATCCGAAACAGGTTGTTATCACCAAGCATTTCAGGGCGTTGGCGGGCTTCGATTCCGCCGAGCTTGAGGATCCGGAGAAGGTGGTCGAGCGGATGAAGGCCGAGAGCGCGGATTTCGCCGAAGCGACAAAGAGGTATTACCGATATGACTAGAGAAGAACTGCGACTGATGATCGGACAACATCTCGTATGCGGGTTTGACGGAACCGAGATAAGCGAAGAGTTCTGCAGGGCGGTTTCACATCACAAGATCGCCAATGTCATCCTCTTCGCGCGAAACATCGAAAGCAAGGAACAGCTGATGAAGCTGACGGCCGATATTCAAAAGCTGGTTCGCTCGGAATGCCATACCGATGCGCTGATCTGCGTGGACCAGGAGGGGGGCATGGTTACCCGTCTTTCCCCGGATTTTACCAACATCCCCGGGGCGATGGCTCTTTCAGCGACGGGCAAGAGCAGGAATGCCTATGATGCCGGATTCCTCACCGCAACCGAGCTCCGCTCATGTGGGGTAAACGTCGATTTTGCTCCCACCTTGGATGTGAACTCCAACCCGGACAATCCGGTGATCGGCGTGCGCAGCTTCTCGGATGACCCTTCGACGGTGAGCGAATTCGGCGTTGCGATGGCTCGGGGACTTCAGGAAGGGGGCGTGATGGCGTGTGGGAAACACTTCCCCGGACACGGTGATACCCATATCGACAGCCACCTCAGCCTACCGACCGTCACGGGAGACATTTCCGCTCATCTCCAGCCGTTCAAAGCGGCGATAAACAATAAGATTGAGGGAATCATGACGAGCCACATCCTCTTTCCGGAGCTTGAGGATCGGAATCTTCCGGCGACGATGAGCCGAACGATCCTCACCGATCTTCTGAAAAAGGAGATGGGTTTTGAAGGCTTGGTGTTCAGCGACTGCATGGAGATGAAAGCGATCGCCGACAACTGGGGGACGGTCGACGGAGCGTTGATGGCCCTTCGAGCCGGGGTGGATATCGTCTGCATCAGCCACCATGTCAATCTGGGTGTCGAAGTGGTCGAACTGATGGAAAAGGCGATCCAGGATGGAACCTTTGGTATGACCGAGTTCATGGAGCTCAAGAAGAGTACTCAAAAGATCCTCAGGCAAAAAAAGAGATTGGCGGAGGTTCCGGTCAAGCCCTCTTCGATCATCGGTACGAAGGAGCATACGCGCCTGAATCGGGAGCTTCACGAACAGTCGATCACGTTGGTGAACGATGTTCCCTTCACGCTGGGAGCGAACCCCCTGTTCATCGGACCTCGGCCGTTCCGGGCGACGAATGCTTCCGATGACGGAAAACAGCGACACTTCGGGGCCGCTCTTGCGGATCTGATGGGTGGCGACCACCTTCTTGTCGGGGACAATCCGACCGAAGATGAAATCGGCGAGGTCGTCAAGCAGGCAAAGAACTATGAGAGTGTGGTGCTTGGAACGTATAACGGCCATCTCCATCGCGGACAGCTGGCCTTGGCAAATGCTTTAAAGGAGGTAACTCAGGTGTGCGTATTCGCCTTGCGGAATCCCTACGACCTTTCCTCCTTGAATCCTTCGATTCGTTCCTACGCCGCATGGTCGTATACGCCGATGACCTTTGAAGCGATCGCAAGGGTTTTGAAAGGTGAAATTCAAGCGACCGGTCTCCTGCCGGTTCATTTGGGAGGAAGAACCGATGCCTGACATGCTGGTCAAACTCTATGAGCTTCCCGGCTCAAGCGAGCTGCTCAAGGATCTTGCGAAGGAGAAGATTCGAATCCATCGAGCCCTTGCTCCCGACAAGGAGCGGGTATTGAACTGGGTGGGTGAACACTCCACGGCAGGGGCAAGAAGCGAAGCGGACGTGTGCTTTGCAAATCAGCCTATTTCTCTCTTTCTTGCAACGAGGAAGCGGGAGATTCTGGGGTTTGCCTGTTATAACACGACGGCGAAGAACTTCTTCGGTCCGACGCATGTGCTGAAATCGATGCGGGGAAAGGGGATTGGAAAAGCGCTCCTGATCGCGAGCCTGGAGGCCCTCAAGGCGGAAGGGTATGCATATGCGATCATCGGCGGGGTAGGTCCGGCCGAGTACTATGAGAAAACGGTGGGAGCGACGATTATTGAAGGTTCGACTCCGGGCATCTATCGGGATTACCTTGGAAGCGGATTGGTTTTTGATGATGAATAGGGGGATGAAATGCATCCCATAGCAGTGAATGAGAAACCGGTTGAGGTTTTTCACATATAACTTAAAGGAGGGTATCTATGAAAAAAGTCCTAGGTATCACACTCGTGTTGGTCACATGTGTCCTTCTTGGCGTAAGCGCTCAAGGGGCGAAGGAACAGGTGGTTAAACCCTTGGAGTTTTCCGTATTCTACTCCGATAATGCAACGCTTCCGTTCAAGGATACGTGGCTCACGGTCACCGAGATTCAGAAGCGGACAGGAGTGAAGGTGAATTGGGAGATCATCCCGATCGCGGATTACAAAACGAAAGTCTCCCTTGCGTTGAACACCGGAACCAACGCTCCGGATGTGATCTTGTATCAGTCAACGAAGGGTGAAAATGCGGCTCTTGCGCTCAACGGAGCGATCGTGCCGATCAGCGATTATCCGGAGTGGACCCCTCACTTCAACGCTCGAGTCAAGGAGTTCGGTCTGGAGAACGATGTCGATCTGTTGAAACTCAAAGACGGCAAACGGTATTACATGCCGGCTCTCTTTGATGTACCGTTCTACGACGGTGGATTGATTCTCCGCGAAGATCTGCTGAAAAAGTACAATCTTCCCGTACCCAAGACGTTTGACGATCTGTATCGCGTGCTGAAAGAGTTCAAGCGCCATGCTCCCGACTCCTATCCGCTCACGATTCTGGCAGGCCCGCGGGTTCTCTATCGCATGACGATGCCCTCATGGGGAGTCTCCCTCGGTAAGAACGGCGCGAGCGGCACGAACACCCTGAGCTGGGACTACGACAAGAAGCAGTACTTTGCCGGAGCGATCAGCGAAGAGTACAAGAGTTACATCACGTTCTTCCGCAAGCTCTATGCCGAAGGTCTGCTGGATCCCGAGATGGCCGAGCCGATCGACGGCGACCGCTGGACCCAGAAGCTTGCAACCGGCAAGGCGATGGCTTCCTATGCGTACTACGACCAGATCGGCGGAGTCGAAGCGAACAGCACCATTCCGGGCTTCAAGCTGCAGATGTATCCGGCTCTTGCCGGTCCGGCCGGAGCTCACCACCAGGAGAAGAGCCGAACCGGTGGCGGTGTCATGTTCCCGATCAAAACCAGCCGTCGTGCCGATTTTGAGCAGCTCGTCCGAGCGGTGGATGAGATGTTCTTCTCCGAAGAGAACGCCAAGCTCTGGTGTCTCGGTGTCGAAGGCGTCACCTACACGGTCCAGAATGGCAAGATCGTGTTCGCCGACGAGTTCGTGAACGCCAAGGAAGGCATCTACAAGAGCATGCAGGTCAAGCATGGAACCGGAAGCGATGTAACGCAGATGGTCTGGGTGAACGCCCGCGAGATGACGAAGTACGACGATAACTACGCCCGAATCAACGCTGAAGTTGAAGCGATGGGTGATGTGATTCGCTACATCCCGCCGACTCCGAAGTTTGATGACAAACAGGCAGAGGAAGCCGGATCGCTGCAGACTCCGCTTCACGACGCTTGGGAACGCTGGAACTCCGCATTCCTCACCGGGGCGAAGTCGATCGATCGCGATTGGAACGCCTATGTCCAGGAGATGAAGAATCTCGGAATCGATCGGTTCCTCGAGCTGTATAACTCGAATCTGTAAGTTTCAGGGGGGACGTGTGATGAAGAAACAGGAAAAAGCAAAAGCATATTTCTTGAGATACTGGCAACTATACGCGATGTTGATCATCCCGCTCTTGTATTTTCTTCTCTTTAAATACGTCCCCCTCTTTGGAAACGTGTTGGCGTTTCGGCGCTATCGACCGGGAATGGGTCCCTTTGGGACGGAGTGGGTGGGACTGCACTATTTTCAGCGGTTCTGGGGCGATCCGGCGTTCTGGCGGGCGTTTCGAAACACTCTGGTATTGAGTCTGCTCAATCTGGTGGTCAATTTCCCCATTCCCATCGTCTTTGCGATTCTGTTGAACGAGGTTCGTATTCTTCCCTTCAAAAAAGCGGTTCAGACCGTGTCGTACATGCCGCGTTTCATCTCCACGGTCGTCGTGATCGCAATTCTGGGTGAGCTGCTTTCCCCTTCCACGGGAATCGTGAACATCATACGGATGAACGTCTTCGGACAAAAGGCGATCTACTTCATCAATGAAGCCAAGTACTTCCGGTGGATATACATTTTCGTCGACACCTGGCAATACACCGGATGGACGGCGATCATCTATCTTGCCGCGATCACGGCGATTCCCGCCGATCTGTACGAGGCGGCCACGATCGACGGAGCCACCCGGATCCAGCAGATCTTCTACGTAACGATCCCTTCGATCATGCCGACGATCATGGTGATGCTCATATTAAATGTCGGTCGGCTGTTGTCACTGGGCTTTGAAAAGGTTCTTCTGCTCTATACTCCGGACAACTCGATGGTCAGCGACATCATCGACACGCTGGTGTACCGAACCGGCCTTGCCAACCAGAACTACTCCTACGCTACGGCGATCGGGCTCTTCAGCGGAATCATCGGAGTGATTCTGGTTTCCTCTTCGAACTTCCTCAGCAGGAAGATCACCGGTGAAGGAGTGTACTGATGAAATCCTACAGCGACCGTTCAACGATTCTTTTTCAGATTCTCGTCTACACCGTGATGATTTTCACCCTTTTGGTCACCTTGATTCCCCTTATTTCAATGGCGGCTCTTTCGCTTTCAAGCTCGAAGGCGATCGTGAACAACGAGGTGTTCCTGTGGCCTAAAGGCCTCACCTTTGAAGCATATCGACAGATTTTCACCTACCCGAACTTCTTCCGGGCGTATGGCAATACGTTCTTCTATACGTTCTTCGGGACGGCGATCAGTCTGGTGGTGATGATTTTCTTCGCGTTTCCACTGAGCAAACCCGCGTTGAAAGGAACAAAGTTTGTATTGAAGCTTGTGGTCTTTTCGATGTTTTTCTCCGGAGGCTTGATCCCCAATTACCTGTTGATCTCCAATCTCGGCTTGACCAACACCCGTTGGGCGATTCTCCTGCCGTTTGCGATCAACCAATTCAACCTGATTCTTCTCATCAACTTCTTCAAGTCGATTCCGATCGACTTGGAGGAAGCTGCGATCATCGACGGGGTGAACTACGCCGGTATTCTGACAAGGATCGTGCTTCCGCTCTCCGGTGCCGCGTTGGCGACCGTCGGACTGTATACCGCGGTATTCTTCTGGAACGACTGGTTCAACGGCCTCATCTACCTCAAGAGCAGTCAATTCCCGGTCATGCTTTTCCTCCGAAACATCGTTACCGGAACCAGCATGGTCGGCGAAGCTGCGGGAGTGGGGGATAAGAGCGCCATAGCAATTTCGATCAAATCCGCGGTCATCGTGACCAGCACCCTTCCCATCATCCTCCTCTATCCCTTCCTCCAACGCTACTTCGTGAAGGGCGTGATGATCGGGGCGGTGAAGGGGTAATCTCAAAAGAGAGTCCGGAAATGTGACCTCATGTAAAAGTTATCGCTTTTACATGATTGGAATCTCGCGTCCCTGTGATCAATAACTCGTATTGTGGCGGTTTCCTCATGTATGGTAGCATAACAGGTGATAAAGAGAGACCGCTCTCTTGATTTAATTCGTTCAAGTGGGAGATACATGAAATTGTGGAGTCGGCAAACAGAGATTACCTTCTTTGAAAAAGCTCTCAAAAAACATGCACCGGAAAAGCTGTTTTATGCGTTGGGTGAAGGATTTTATGCATATGTACCAAAAAAAGTAGACGGAGAAGGGCAAACGCTCCAAAGTAGAAATTCGCTTATCGGAACCTATACCGAAGAGTGGTGCAAGGCTTTTTTCGAACCCATAGCCAAGGACATGGGGTTGTTTGCGGTCAATGGGGTTGTTTGTGAAGAACTGGGCCTTACCCTGAGAAGTTCAGCGGATTTGGCTTTCTGCGCAACTCCTTGTACCAGTCAAACTCCTGAGAATATAAAACTGCTGTTCGAGATTAAAATGAGTGTCATCTCCAACTATTCGTATACTGGCCGGGGGAACATTATATTTGTGGGAGACTATTCAACCCATAAAGGCAATCCATCACTTTTGAGGTCCGACTCGATGTTGAAAGCAATCGGGAAAGCGATCAATATTCGTGTTTCCGGCTACGCTGCATCAAGAATACCCATAATTGTTTTGGGCAATAGTCCAATAACCGAAAACTATCAACAAAAAGTGGATTTTCTTAAAAAGTCCGGGGTGATTCAAGGCTTTTGGTCATTATACCCCAACCCGACGACCGGTCATCATATCGTGTCTACTTCCGAACGGGGGTTTCAGACATTTTTTGATTATAATCAGGTGAGATAGGCTTGCAACATGCTGCTTGATATGGAAATGTATTATTTCTCGACAATGCTTTCTCGTGACAAATTGGGTGAATATATTCGAGTTTCCAGTGCTGGGAAGGCGGATGTTGAAAAGGCGGAAAAATTTTTAGAGTTGATAAGATCATAGTATGGAAAAAAAGACAGGAACGAAAACAAGTTCATTCGGTGTTGGAAAAAGAGAGAACCACGACAGCTCCTCATTTTATGATTCAAAGTTGTACAGTAATCTTGCCGTCGAGCATATAAAAAAAGATGTGAAGAATAACGAGTTTCCTTCCGAGTTGGTAAACAAACTTATATGTGGATCGGCTGAGCATTTGAAGGAAATCCCTGACAATTCCGTGCATTTGATGATTACGTCTCCTCCCTACAATGTCTCGAAGGAGTATGACGAGGATCTGTCCCTCCAAGAGTACCTCACGCTCTTGGAAAACTCATTCAAAGAGGTATACCGGGTACTGGTCGATGGGGGGAGGGCATGCATCAACATTGCGAACGTCGGACGAAAACCTTACATCGCTTTATCAGACTATATCTCTAAGCTCATGATCGATATAGGGTTCAATATGAGAGGAGAGATCATCTGGGACAAGGGTGCAAGCGCTTCGGGATCCACGGCATGGGGCAGCTGGCAAAGCGCTTCAAATCCGACCCTGCGCGATGTGCATGAATATATTTTGATCTTCAGCAAGGGAAATTATCGAAGAAAAAAAGAAGACAAGGAAGACACCATTACCCGGGATCAATTCATTCAGTGGACAAAGTCCGTTTGGCAGATGAGTACCGAGAGCGCAAAAAAGGTGGGTCATCCCGCTCCGTTTCCTGAAGAATTGCCCTATCGACTCATACAACTGTATTCTTTCAAGGGTGATGTCGTGCTTGATCCTTTTATTGGCAGTGGAACGACAGCAATTTCAGCCATTAAATCGGAACGAGTGTTCATAGGCTATGATATCAGTGAAGAATATATTGAACTGGCGAAATCAAGACTTGAACCGTATCTTTTTCAAGGTGAATTGAACTTTGGCGAATAGGAAAGACGCAGATAGCCGAGTCACACCTTAGAGAAAATCATGATCAAAACATGCTTCCTTCCAACATCGAGATGAAGCCCTCTTCGCTGAATACCAGATGGTCTATGATCGGTATACCGAGAATATCTCCGGCTTCTTCGATTTTCTTGTTCCTTAGCGATACTTCAACTCTTAGGCTGTGATGTTTAAATAAATCATCATTGAAAAGGCAAAACCTTTGTACTATACTTTCTATAGAAACAAATATAATTCTGTAGAAACGGAGGAGTAGTATGAGAATACAGAAGCGTTGGATGGTGCTCTGGCTGGCAGTTGCTTTTATGATCGGTGGGAGCTTGATCGGGGCCTGGGTGAATTCAGATTTTTGCAGGGCCAAGGTTGAGGAGGTCTCCATCTGGTATGCACCCGGTCTGAAAATCAGCGGAAACCTGTATACACCCAAGGCGATTGCCGACAAGGCACCGGCAATATTGGCCATCCACGGTTTGAATAACCAGAAGAACCACATGGCAAATACCGCATTGGAATTTGCTCGAAGAGGGTACATTGTGCTTTCGATGGATATGAGCGGACATGGTAAATCCACCGGAGCGAACCTTGATCATGGAGCCGGTGGTCCTGCAGGTCTCTCGTATCTGCGAAGCCTGCCACATGTTGATACCGACCGGATCGGTATCGTGGGTATGTCGCAGGGCGGTTTTGCAGGGGCCATGGGCGCGATCGTCTCTAACCCCGACGGCTACTCCTCGGTCTTCTTCATGGAGTCGGAAGTGAATGCCCCCGGTTCCTTTGATCTCTCGGCGGCTCCGCTGGTAAAGAATGCTGCGTTCAACATTGGAACGGTTACGGAGCTCGGTTCGATGGTGTTCATTGCCAAGGGATCCGATGCGCCTGTTTCCCCGGTTCTGCAGCCGTTGTTCAATACCACCGAGCCTATCAAAGTGGATACGCTCTATGGTTCCATCGAGGACGGTTCGGCGCGAATCCTCTATCAACCGTGGGAAGGTCATGCCGGTGCAACCGATGCAACTGCGGCGATCCGCAATGCCTTGAAGTGGATGGATCGTACGCTCAAGGTGGAAAGTAAGCTGTCGCCGCGCAACCAGGTATGGCCTCTCAAGCTGATCGGAACCGCACTTGCCCTGCTTGGCGCCCTGCTGTTCCCGTTTCCGATGGGTTCCCTGTTGCTTGAGACCCGCTGTTTCAGCGAATTGCAAAAGAGCCTTCCTGAATACCGCGGCTATGAGGGCAGGCAGTGGTGGATCAGTACAGCAATCAGTGCGGCGGTCGGTCCTCTGCTTTATCTGGGAGTTTGGAAGAAGATGTTCTTCGCCCCGTGGATCAACCCCAACAGGCTGTGGCCGCAGAACTTCACCAATGTGTATATGGTCTGGGCCATTCTGTGTGGCTTGATTGCCGCCGTGCTGATGATCGCAGGTCATTTCGGCTCCCTGAAGAAGAAAAATGCCACGTTGGAGCACTATGGATTGATCGATGCAACCAACACATTCGATTGGACATACATTCTGAAATCCATCCTGCTGGCAGTCTTCACGCTGCTTCCCGTCTATCTGATTCTTGCCTTCGTGGATGCAGTTTGGAAGGTTGACTTCAGAGCCTGGGTTGTGACGCTGCTTCCGTTCACCGGCAAGCGGTTTCAGGCGTTCCTTGGCTATCTGGTTCCGTTTGCTCTCTACTTCATCCCTCAAGGGATTCTGCTTGCAGGTTTTCAGCGTCCGGAAGGCGGCAAGCTGAGTCTGAAGAAGGAGATGGTGATCAACTCCGTGGTGATGACCGTCGGTGCCGTGGTATGGCTCCTGATCCTGTACATCCCGCTTATGCTTGGAGGTTCGATCATCTTTGGAGCGGATCCTCTGGTTCAGACGGCAGCCGGTATGGGCGGCATCTATTACATTCCGCTTCTGGTTCTGTGGCCGTTCGTTGCCTGCATCTACACCTACTTCTTCAGGAAGACAGGCAGGGTGTATGTGGGAATCAGCCTTGCAACGCTCTTCATCGTCTGGTATTTGAGCGCAGCGGGCGCCTTCGCGGTTATGCTGTAACCGTTTGCTTTCAGCAACGTATATCTTCTAGCGGTATCAAGGGAAGTCCCGATGCCGCTAGGTTCAAAACATCGCATACAGCATGAGAGGAATAGCCTCCAGTCAACAGATCAGGCTTGAAAAACACGCCGGTGATGTGGTTTTATACATATTAGGTAGGTGTGAAAGACATAAATACTATAGAGGTGAGCCGTCTAAGACAGCCCAAGCTTTCTAGTCGGTGACAGTTCCTCGCGATGTTGATGAAGCAGGTTGGAGTGATCCATGGAACTGAGCTGGATGGGACGATATAGAAAACTCGTTGGACAATTGATCAGATATGCCAACATCTATGTCCGAGGATACAATATTGAACTGGGTGGCGAGGAGAATGTTTTTCTTTCCGCCCAGAGCTGGCAGGTTCTGGAATGCATCATTGAGCATGAGGATGATGTCCTGAAGATGGCGGAGCTTTCCCGTTGTCTCGGAATGCCCCAAAGCACGTTCTCCAAGTATGTGAAACGCCTGGTGGAACAGAAGCTGGTTGAGCGATACAGGAAAGCGGACAACCAGAAAGAAATCATTCTCCGGCCATCACCCTTCGGGAAAGACTTCTACTGCAGAAGGAGCGTCGGACTGTTGGAAATCGGGTACAAGGAGATGTTCAGTCTTCTGGAAAAGCTTTCCGATGAGGACCTTGAGGCAGTAACCGCCGCCATCCGGAATCTGGCTGACCATCTCGATCGTGATACCGAGGACTTCACCAAGACACGGTTGATCAAGCTCTGAAAACGAGCTCTCTGCCGGGAAGATCCGGGTGGGAGATGCGTGCAATACCCAATCAATCCGACATGATCACGCTTGTTTCAAAACATGCTTCCTTCCAACATCGAGATGAAGCCCTCTTCGCTGAATACCAGATGGTCGATGATCGGCATACCGAGAATATCTCCGGCTTTCTTTAGTCTTCTTGTCACTTCGCGATCTTCCGCACTCGGTTCGAGAACTCCACTGGGGTGGTTGTGCGCCACGATGATCGCCGTTGCCCGTTGAGCGAGTGCTTCACTGAATACCTCGCGTGGATGTACAATCGTTCGGTTTACAAGGCCGATCGAACATACATTGATCGAAAGTACCTCCTGAGCTCCGTTGAGGCTGATCGCCAGAAAATGTTCCTGCATCCGGGAAGAGTAGTGTCTTATTAACGGATACACATCGCTTGGAGTTCTGATCTGCCTTCTTTTTGCCGGAAGACGGCGCCGCCCAAGTTCAAGGGCGGCGATGATGATCGTCGCTTTTGCCGGACCAAGGCCAGAGATCGTAGTGAGCTCTTCCTGAGTGATCCGATTCCTCTGATCAAGAAGCTCCATGACCTCACGGGCGATCGTGGTGACAGATCGTTCCTTGTTCCCGCTTCCGATAAGAATCGCCAACAGTTCCTGGTCACTAAGCGCTTCAGCCCCGCGCTCAGCCATCCGCTCGCGAGGGCGATCGTGCACTTCCATCTCCTTGATTCGTTTATCATGGGGTTTGGCTATCATGTATCTCATACTCCCTATGGGGTACGAATCAGGGTTTTGCTTTAAGGATGATCGGAGAGGTTTCATATCAGCTTTCTCAAACTACGAAATGTTTAAACGACAATTCTATACTTCGCAATATTGGCAGAGAGCAGCCCATACTCGCATTTGTTTTGCTATGAGCCATTAGACTTCTTGCCAATTGTTGGGGAATCCCATTTTATCCATTACATCTTCAACGGTTATGCATTCCAGCTCTCCCTTGAGATCTTCAAGAGATTGAGCAATTTCAGCTTTCATTTTTTCGAAAAACTCAGGGTCGTTTAGTAGGTACTTCACTATCAAAAGGACGGCAAATAAGTCTTTTACCCCCTGAATAGATTTCCCTTGTTTCATTGGAATTTGAAGTGATGAGTGCTCAGGCAAAACACCAATTTCGGCGTTAAATCTAAATGAGAAGAAGCGCTCACCGTGCGCGCAACTATTTCTAGCTAATGATATATTGTTGAAATAGTTATTCACAGTATTCGGTGGCAATGAAAATCTCCTTGCGACTTCATTCTGTTCCTGGGCTTTCATAAATTTGAAGAACTTGCTGACATTTCCCATTGTCAGAAGATTGATGATCACCCAGAGCGGAATCTCCCCATTATGATTAGTCACATAATGTTGCAATCTTCTATCCTTGGAGGATTACCCGAACCATTGATAAGGCGGTAGTAGTTTTCAAAGGATAATATCTCGATTGCTTTTTGGTGATCGGAAATAATTAGACCACGACTCTTCAAGATTTCAATCTGGCCCTCCATAGTCAGTGAAGCATTTTCCAGACACAAGGTAATTCCCATAAAAATGGCCCCGGGCCCGTAGGCAACCGGAGCTCGATCACTTACCCGAATAATACGGAATACAAGCCGAAAAGTCAACGGAAATCCGGATGACTAAATCACAGGGGTGCCTCGAATATAAGAATTCCAAATGCAATCGAAAATGTTCCTGTATCCGAGAAGAGTAGTGTCTTGTCAATGGATATACATCACTGAGAGTCCTGATCTGCCTTCTTTTCGTCGGAAGACGGCACAGCCTGAGCTCGAGGGTGAAAATGATGATCGTCGCTTTTGCCGAACCAAGGCCAGAGATCGTGGTGGCGGAACGTTTCTTGTTCCCGCTTCCGATGAGAATCACCAACAACTCTTGGTTACTCAGCGCTTCAGCCCCGCGCTCAGCCATCCGTTCACGGGGGCGATCGTACACTTCCATCTCCTTGATTCGTTTATCATGGGGTTTGGCTATCATGTATCTCATACTCCCTATGGGGTACGAATCAGGGTTTTGCTTTAAGGGGTGTAAGAGGGCGAGCTTCGAGTCCTTTTCACGTAAGAATGAAAGGTTGTATCTTCCTGTCCGCGAGCCGAAGCAGTTGTAAAAACGTGCAGGCTTTTACACCTGCACGCTCTGAAACGACTGGCTATTTGGCACTGTTTACAAGCGTCTCATAGTCGGCGAGATTGTAGCTCTTTTTATAGGGGGGCTCGAGTTTCCCTTCGTTGATGAGAGCAATGATCTCGGCTCGTCTGGGATCACCTTCGGACAGATCAACGTTGATGATTTTCCAGTTGTTATCTACAAAAGGAGTTGCGGGGGAGTTTTCCGCAAAGTATGCAACGATCATATCTCTGATGGAATTGGAAGATTCCCACTCCTTGCTTCCCGCTACCAGTTTTTGGCTCTTAAGAGCGGAGGAATATCGGTAGTTGTTTACCGCAAGTTTGAGCTCTTGGTCGCCCCGTAACGGCTCGCCGTTGAACATGATATTCTTGATTCGATTGCCCTTCGGTTGAGAGAGATCGATCTCATATTCGACACCGGCGAACATATCATAGAGATAACCGGGATAATCGGGGTCGAAGGAAATGTTGATATCTCCCTCTGTCCATTGGTTGTAACAACTTGCCGACCATTCCATATAGTTTTTCAGTTCGGTTCCCGTGATTGTTACCCGATACAGCGTGTTGTCAAATTTGTAGATATCAAAGATATTTCCGTAATTGATATCGCCTTCGGGAAGATCGGAGGTGTCTTTAAAGAGAGCAGCGGCGGAAACGTCGGCCCCTGAATTGGTCAGCTGAATATGATTGATAAGATCCATAACGGCAGTATCCCGCAGCTTCCCTTCAGGAATCCCCCTTATCTCGTTTTCGGGTTGGAAGCGGGCGGTGGTTATTCCGAGCGGTGGGCCCTTTTTCCCGTCTTTATCGACTCCCCCTTGAACGTAGCTGATTGTTTTCTCGTGGGCTTCTTTTATGAGGGGGAGGTTTCTCAGCCCCTCATCAGGATTCACGTCCTTCATTTCGATGACTTCCACCGTGGAGTTCAGGATCTTGTTTTCATCATCCAGAGTGAGGACGAACTTGGCAACATCTCTGCCGGCATTCCTTGTTCCGCCGATAACCGTTCGGCCTTGTTTCTGGTTGAGTACCACGTGGTAGTGACCAACTTGCAGAACATCCACCTCGGGGTTGTCATCAAGAATTTTCTGAGCGGAATCACTTCCCCCTTCTTCATCAAATTCCGCGTAAAGTCCCATGTGGGCGGTCACCACGATAATATCCGCTTTATTTCCTATTTTGTCGATTTCTCGTGCAACGGCAACGCTTGCGGCTTCATACGTATGCTCTTCAATGCCTTCCTTTCCGCCATCCCAGATGGGGACATTGGGTGTTACCACTCCGATGATGGCGATCTTGACACCGTCTCTTTTGATGATGGTGTGACCCAATCCGGTAACATAGTTCCCTTTCTTGTCCTTCACATTGGCGGCAAGCACGGGGAATTTGGCTTGCTTCATGATGGCCTTCATCGTCTGGATTCCCCAGTTGAACTCATGGTTACCAAGGGTCATAACGTCATAGCCCATATAGTTCATGGCTTCCATCACCGGGTGCTTTAATTCTGGATTCTTGTTGTACAGATCATCGGTCATGATCGTACCTTGGATAGTATCTCCCCCGTCGATAAGGAGTAAGTTCGGATTTTCCTTTCGTTCCTCCTGGACGTAGGTGTACACTCTGGCCATCCCGTTGTTATTACTCTCCTTATTGTCCTCGTAAGAGTATCCGATAATGTTTCCATGCAAGTCCGACGTTGCAAGGATGACGAGGTCGTACGGCTGACCCGGTACGCGGGTTGTCCCTACATCTTTGGCTGAGGTGCAGGAGATCAACAGCCCGATGATCAGCACGATAACGCCTGCAAATACTAGAGCTTTTTTGTTTTTCATGGTTCCTCCATTTGTGTCTTTTCAGTATACCGCATCTACCGTAAGCAATCAAAATAAATCCCAGTCCAACAGGGTTGTGAAATCCCAGTCCAACAGGGTTGTGAAATCCCAGTCCAACAGGGTTGATACTGAAGAAGTCCTTGGTGGGCGGAACCTTCTCACATATTCTCTCAGAATCGTTATCCCGCCTGTATACCCCAGCTCGACCAGTCTCCTGTGTAGGGACTTGCTGTTGTAGTTGCCGTGTTCGCTAAACTGCTCGTGAAGGAAGTCTTTGA
>Ga0208195_1000189_pt1 | contig 87286 bp, 69 predicted proteins | sample AD_UKC077_MetaG_FD_184441 | JGI IMG/M metagenome (GOLD analysis project Ga0208195, IMG submission 184441) | Active sludge microbial communities of municipal wastewater-treating anaerobic digesters from USA - AD_UKC077_MetaG (SPAdes) (version 2) | ecosystem: Engineered > Bioreactor > Anaerobic >... | reverse complement strand
AAACCTTACCTGTTTCCGTGTTGTTATCAAATCCGCTATCCGTATCGGAAACGGTCTTACAGGAAGGTAAAAATACCAGCATTACTATTAATAAAAAACATATAACTTTTTTCATTGTTAATAACTTATTCTTGCATAATTGTTTTTATCAAGTATATTATACTACAGTATTTTTGCGATAATAATTAACTTTTACTGAATACCCGTCTATCATTCTCCTATTTTTCTCACTTTTATATCCCCGCTGCCGAACTCGGATTTTAACAGGTAATAGTCGGGCGGTTTATTTATCAATGAGGATGTCAAGAGAACATAGTCCTCCAATTCCGTTAAATATACCGATAGAATATAATCCTCCATTTCAACATCAATCAATACACTGTCTATCAGTTTGTACTGCCTGTCATAGATGTAAAACATAGGAGCAACACCTGAATCTCTTTTTTCGGAATATTGAAATGCATATATATATTCATCATTATATGAAATTGCATAAAAACCTTCAGCAACGGCATCAGCCACACGCTTGGTTATACCCGTTTCATAGGTGTATTCATAAAAACCGTCATCAAAAAGATACCAATATATCTTATTTTCCTCCGTAAATACACTCTGGCAACACATTTCAGTATTTACAAAATCACTCCATTTTCCCGTTTCCATTGAATACCTGCACAATGAATATTCCGTTTCAGGCGAGTAAGAGTATATATATATGTATCCGTCTTGAGGATAAAACCAGGCAAAATCATCCACAACAATGCCTTTATCCTTAACATCAAGCACTACTACACTTTCACTGTTATCAAAAACTGCAGTCTTGTATATGGCGGTGTTGACATTACCCAAAAGACCGAGAAATCCTTTGTAGTAGTATAAATAACCGTGTTCAAAGAAAGCGGTACATCCCTCTTTTGTAGTAGCAATCGGTTTAATATTTGTATGATCGGTTCCGTCCATATTCATCCTGCACAACCAATAACTGTTTTGATAAACGGAAATATAGTAGATATATCGGTCATAGTATGCAATTAAGTGTGTGTTGGCATACGCATTACAGTTTTCATCACGGTCATTGTGCAGACAATCAGGCTTGGAACACAATTTCATATATTTTGAAATACCGTCGGAACTAAAATATATAAACCCGTTTTTACAATAATAGCAACCTTTGTATGTTTGAACAAATTGACAATGAGAGCAATAATCCGATTGGCGGAAACGTGTAAATTTTTTGTCGTTAACATCGCCGGTAAAAACCTTACCTGTTTCCGTGTTGTTATCAAATCCGCTATCCGTATCGGAAACGGTCTTACAGGAAGGTAAAAATACCAGCATTACTATTAATAAAAAACATATAACTTTTTTCATTGTTAATAATTTATTTCCGCATAATTGTTATTATCAAGTAAATTATACTACAGTATATTGGCAATAATATAATAAATAAGTGATATAATCTATCTAATATGTTTGAGAGGAGATAAACCGTTTTATCCATGATGAAACGGTATAAGTAAATTATGCTTATAAAGAAAAATCAAAAAGTACTTATGATTGGTGATTCGGTAACCGATTGCAACAGAAGAGATCAGAATTCCGCTTATCTGGGACATGCTTATCCGCATATAGTGGCATCCAAGTTTTATCTGGAACATCCGGATATGGATGTTGAGATTATAAACAAAGGCATATCGGGAGATACGTCAAAAATGCTGGTGGACAGATGGCAGGTTGATGTTGTGGATATGAAACCCGATATATTGACCATACTTATAGGGATAAACGATGTATGGAGACATTATGACACACCCGATGTGACAAGGAGAGTGTCCAAAGAAGACTATATAAAGAACATGCGCTTTATGATAGAGGGCATGATAGACAAGACAAAAAAGATTATTATTCTTTCACCTTTCTATCTTGAAGAGGATATGTCCAAGCCCATGAAAGCTCAGGCGCACGATTATATAGTTGCTTTAAGAGCACTTGTTAAAGAATATGATGTCCTTTTCATCGATTTGCAGAAGGAATTTGAGAAACTTATGAAAAAGTACACATATGACCAGCTTACTTTTAAAACCGATAAGATACATCCCACAATGTTCGGTCAATATGTAATAGCTACACTGATTTATGATACGCTGACAAAATAGCGGGTTATTCAAAAAGCGGTGTGGAAAGATATCGCTCACCTGTATCGGGAAGAATAAGTGCAATGTTCTTCCCTTTATTTTCCACTCTTTTTGCAATTTCCACAGCTGCGGCCAGTGCAGCTCCCGATGATACTCCGCAAAGAATGCCTTCTGTACATGCAAGGTTTCCTGTCCACTCGTAAGCACTTTCCGTCTTAACGGGAAAAATCTCGTCCACAAGTTTCATATCTAAAGTTTCAGGTATAAATCCCGCACCTATACCGGAAATACCGTGTGCACCCGGCTGCTTACCCGCCATGACTTGCGATTCAAACGGCTCCACCGCTACAATATGCACATTCTTTTGCCTTTTGAAATATCTTGCACAGCCTGTTAAGGTACCGCCCGTGCCTACCGAGGCTATAAATATGTCCAGTTTGCCTTTCAGGTCATCAAATATCTCTTTAGCGGTGGTCTGCTCGTGAATCAGAGGATTATAGGGATTCTTAAACTGTTCCAGCTTAAAAGCATCGGTATATTCTAAAGACTTATCTATCGCACCTTTCATGCCATAAGCGGCATCGGTAAGCACCACCTCTGCTCCGTAAGCTTTCAGCAGCAACACCCGCTCCTTACTGGCATTGTCCGGCATACAGATAATGAGGTTGTAACCCATTTTTGCACAAATCATGGCCAGTGCAATGCCCGTATTGCCGCTGGTAGCCTCTACAATGCTTATTTTTCGATTATTCTTAACGGCATCGATATATTCCCTATCTTTTTGCAAACCCCGTATTAACGAATATGCCGTCCTGTCCTTGATGCTTCCTCCGGGATTAAAGCTCTCCATTTTAGCGAATATATTTGCATTAAGCTTATACTTCTCCTTTATTGCACACAACTCCACCAAAGGCGTATTTCCTATAGTATCAAGAATCTCCTTAAATACAGTCATCTATAATCCCTCCTCCGATTACTTGGTCGCATAAATAAAAAACGGCAGATTGTCCCTTTGCGGCCGCTCTTACAGGTTGATCAAATATTACCTTTATTCCGTAATCGGTTTTTTCAATAACGGCATCAACGGCAGCCATGGTATTTCTTATCTTAACTTTAACTCTCAAAGGCTCTTCTGCTTTGTCGGGTTGTATAAGGTGAATATCTTTTACCGTTAACACTTTTGTGTAAAGATTCTCTACAGGGCCTAAAGTGACGGTATTGCTTTTTGCATTCTTACTTATCACATACATTCTTTGATTGAAGCCTTTATTAAGACCTCTTCTCTGACCTGTAGTGAAATGGATATGATTGGCTCCCTTACCCAACACATTGCCTTCTTTATCTATAAAAGTACATTCTTTATATTTACCCGGTCTTTTTTCTTTGATTAAATCGGTATAGTCAATATCTTTGATAAAACATATATCCTGACTGTCCTTTTTATCCTTAACTGTTAAACGGATTTTAGCCGCAATATCTCTTACCTGCTCCTTATTCATATCCGATATGGGTAAAAGCAGTCTTGCCAACTGCTGTCTGCTCAGTCTGTAAAGAAAATATGACTGATCCTTTTCTTTGTTTTCCGATGTTCTTAAAATATAGCGGTCAGACACTTTATCATATTGTATGTTTGCATAATGACCGGTAGCCACATAGTCTATGTTAAGACTGTCCGCTTTGTCTGTAAGATTCTTAAGCTTAAAAGAACTGTTGCATAACACGCAGGGATTGGGTGTTTCTCCGCATATGTATGAGTCAACAAAATATGAAACTACCGTATCATTGAATTCTTTCTTTTTATCTTCTATATATAAAGGAATGTCCAGTGTTTTTGCAATAGACTTTGCATCTTCTGCCGACTTTAACTGATTATCCGACAAAATATATGTTATGCCATATACTTTATAGCCCTTCTCTTTAAGCAGATAAGCGGAAACGGCACTGTCCACACCGCCTGAAAGACCGATCAGTACCGAACCTTTGTATCGGTCACTTGCCACCGGCACCACCCGATTGGAATGTCGCATCGATAAATACCAGTCCGTCGGATACGGTAAAGGATTTCAGATCTTTCAGTACCGATATATCCAGAGAAACGGTTTTTCCGATGTATTCGGAGAAAACACCTCTTACTTCACTGCCCAAATTGAAAAGATTGACAAAGTTCATAACATGTACCTCTCCGGTATATATGTCATTTATCTTTACCATAAGTTTCCCGTCCTGCACTCCTTCAACGGTTGTATGAAGCGTAAACTTTGTCTTTGTTATTACCGATAAGGCCATATCGGGCAGATATGTCACCCCTTTTAATGCTTCACCGTCCAGATACACATCAATATACAACGAGTTGTCGGGTTGTACATTAAATACCGCACTTTCCGCATAAAAAGCCTTAAGGTCATTTTGGGAAATATTGAACATAGCGGTAATTTCTTCCGAAGTGAAACCCACATTCTCCATTTTTATGGGCTTATTTATATTCATTATCGCTTCTTCGGGTGTGGAGTAAGCACCTAATTCGTCGCTGCTTATTCCCATCTTTTCATACATGCTGAAAGTACCCTTTTGGACATCGGGCTTTTCTACGGGTTGTTCCATTTCGTCCATAAAATGATTTACCGCTCTGGCGGTAAAATAGCCGCTGACTCCCCCGCTTAGAATAATGAGTACTGCTATGATTATAATCCAAACTTTGTTTTTCATCCGCCACCTCCTTGAAAATCAAACTACTCTATTTCATAAATCGCTCTTTTGCATTTCCGACACACAGATTATATATCAGTTTTTTTGCACATTCAATCGGATATTCATCGTTATCCGCCCATCCTCCTACCACCGAGCATAATATTCTTCTGTAATAATCATGACGTGCATAAGATAGAAAACTGCGGCTGTCGGTAAGCATACCGAGACCTGCACCTAAGCAGGACAGCGAAGCCACATTCTTTATATTCTCCGCTATTCCTTCATAATGGTCCATATGCCACCAGGCAGCTCCGAATAAAACATCTCTAAAACTGCCGCACGCTGTAAGAGCCTGATAGTATGATGCGGGATTTAAAATATATACGACGGTTTTTGCCAGTTGATCACGCTTATCCATCTCGTCCAACAATCGCGCAAACGACACGGCATCCAATGAGTTGGAGGAAATATCACACCCGCAATCCGGTCCGATTGATTCAAAAAGCCTGGTATTGGTATTTCTGTATACTCCGGTATGTATCTGCTGAGTTATATCTCTTTTTTTGTATTGGCCCGAAAGGTATACGAACATATAGCCTAAGAATTTTTTATAATCGCTCATTTCAACTTCTTTGCCTTTCAGGGCATGCTTAAATGCCCTGTCGGCTGTTGCATAGTCAAAATCCGCATCCGCTTCATACTGTATTCCCACATCGGAAAGAGAGCATCCCTGTTTTGCAAAATAGTCCAGTCGCTTTTCTACGGCTTCACACAGTGATTTGAGGTCGGTTATATTTGTGCCTGATACTTTTTCCAGTCTCTTTATATACTCCGCATAATCCGGCTTGTTTATAAGAAGCACATTATCGGTTCTGAAAGTCGGAGCTACTACTGTTTTGAAAGACTTATCTGCTTTTATAAGTTTATGATATTGCAAATCATCTACAATATCATCTGTGGTCGCTATGTATATGACATTTGAGGAAGTTATGAGTTTTCTCGGACTTAACTTCTTTTGTTTTATAACGGCATTGGCTTTGTCCCAGATAGTTTGTGCATTCTCTTCCGAAATAACCGTATCGGTATCAAAATATTTCTTTAATTCCATTGCTGACCAATGATATAAAGGGTTGCCGGGTGAGTGTTCTATTGTTTTACAATATGCGAAAAACTTATCTTTCCAATGAGCTTTTCCCGTTATATATTGCTCTTGTATACCGAAAGCTCTCATCAGTCTCCACTTGTAATGATCTTTTTCCAGCCACATAACACCGATATTGTCAAAAGGCTTATCCTCATATATTTCCTTGGGACTTAAGTGGCAGTGATAATCCGCTATGGGAAGGTCTCTTGCCACCTCATCGTATAAAAGTTGTCCCGCTTTTGAGTATATATACCGTGTTTTATTCATCCGTTACCTCCACATGCCCCTGAATCCTCTGTATAATCATATCCAGAGCCACCAAATTATATCCGCCTTCTAAAACAATTATATCAGCATTTCTCTTTGACGGTTCCACAAACTGCTCGTGCATGGGTTTAACCGTGGCTAAGTATTGGGTAACCACCGAATCCAGACTTCTGCCTCTCTCTTTTACATCGCGTAAAATCCTTCTTAATATTCTGACATCGGGATCGGTATCCACAAATATCCTTATATCCAGCATATTGAGCAGTTCGGGGTTCTGGAATATCAGTATACCTTCCACTATTATAACTTTGGTGGGATCTATCTTACGCGTATCCTTTGTTCTTGTATGCTCGGAAAAGGAATAAACGGGACATTCGATACTGTGACCGTTTTTTAACTGTTTTAAGTGTTCAATGAGTAGGTCGGTTTCAAAAGAATCGGGGTGATCGTAATTGGTCTTAACTCTTTCCTCAAAAGATATATCGTCCTGAGAGCGGTAGTAATTGTCATGGCTTATCACACTTATATCCTTACCGAATCGTTCTTTTAGCCTGTTGGTAAGTGTAGTCTTTCCGCTTCCCGTTCCTCCCGCTATTCCGATTACCAGTATGTCCATGATAAACCCCTCTTTTAGTATTTATTATGTCTATTATATTTTACCTTTAACCGATGAATAACACGGCTTTGTTGTTAAACAACTCATTTTGAATCGTCAAGCAATGTATTGGGGCCGTAAAAGCCTTCCGGTCGGCTGTAAGTTATTACCCTTTCATATATTCTGTATTTGTCCGATACATAGAAATATCGCCTTTTCCCGTCCAGTACGGTTTCCATATAGACGGCCTTGCTGCGTTCAAGAGGCATTATGATCACATAATTTCTTTCATCCACTTCAATTAATATTTCTCTGTCTTTAGCATACTCTTTAACCTTATGAATCTTCTCTCTTTCGGTTATTGTCAAGAGTTTACCGCACATGACTTCAAAATTATATTTGTTAACCAGTACCGATTTGCCGTCATAACGCACGATAGCACCTTCCTGAATGCCTTTGGCTACAAAAGACACAACCTGCTTTTCATACATAAAATAGTCCACTCTGGAGGCTATTAAAAACCCTAAGAATATAAGGACCGCTACAAAAAGTATCAGTATTATCCATGTAAAGTACTTCATGATATCACCTTAACCATACATGTATGCAGAATAGAATATACAAAAATGCGGCAAGTCCCAATACAAGCGCTACCGTAAGACCTGCCAAAGCGGCATTAAGAAGCAACGATAAAGTTTCCTTTCTTGTCAAAGGAGTAGCTTTTTCGTTATTCGCATTCTGCAATCCGACGCCTTTTTGAAACCAGGGCATCCCTTCCACATTCATGGGAGCGATTACCCTGCCGTCATCATCGTCATATTTTTTCTTCTTAAACATCTCTATTTATCGTACAGATGGCAGCACACCACATGTCCGTTACCTACATCCTTAGGTTTGGGATCTTCTTTTTTACATCTTTCAAAGCAGTGTCTGCATCTGGTATGGAACTTGCATCCCGAAGGAGGATTTGCAGGCGAAGGAATACTTCCTTCCAGTATTATCCTCTTCATCTTGTAATCGGGATCGGGTACCGGTATGGCACTGAATAATGCCTGTGTATAGGGATGAAGCGGATCCTTGAATATATCTTTCTTAGATCCTGTCTCTACCAAAGATCCTAAGTACATTACCCCTATCGTATCGGATATATGCTCAACAACCGACAGGTCGTGAGAAATAAACAGATATGTCAGACCGTATTTTTCCTGAAGATCCATCAGAAGATTTATAATCTGTGCCTGAATGGAAACGTCCAGAGCGGAAACCGGCTCGTCACACACCACAAACTGCGGATTGAGTGCTAACGCTCTGGCAATACATATTCTTTGTCTCTGACCGCCGGAAAACTCATGAGGATATCGGTCTTTATGATATGCCTGCAGTCCGCAGGAGTTCATTATCGATGTGATATAGTCATCATATTTATCTTCCGGTACCAGTTTATGCTCCCTTACGGCCTCCCCTATTATCTCACCTACGGGAAGACGCGGCGAAAGACTGGAATAAGGATCCTGGAATATTATCTGCATCTTGGGACGCATGGGAATTATTTCTTTTTTGGTTAAGTCAAATATTGCCTGACCGTCAAAATATACTTCACCGTCGGTATGAGGCGTCAGTTTCAGAATGGTACGTCCGACTGTTGTTTTACCGCATCCCGATTCTCCTACCAGCCCCATAGTCTGACCTTTTTTAATATTGAATGAAACTCCGTCAACAGCTTTAACATACCCTTTAACGCGGGAAAATACACCTGCTTTAATCGGGAAATATGTTTTTAAGGCATTGACCTGGAGTAAATATTTTTTATCAGGAGTTATTGGCTCGAATGTCTTTTCCTTCAATCTTTTATTTGCCATTATTCTTTACCTCCTCGTCAACATACAGATAGCAACTTACATAATGAGTATCGGAAAGTTTAATCTCCTTAGGATAATGACCTGAACATGCCGCAACGCATTTTTCGCATCTGTCTTTGAAATAACAGTAGTCGGGCATGTTTATGGGATTGGGAACTTTACCGGGTATGCTGTACAGTCTGTCCACATCCTTATTAATAACGGGTTTGCTTTCCATAAGTCCTATGGTATAGGGGTGCTTGGCGTTTTTGAATATATCATTCGCCGTTCCTTTTTCCACCACTTTTCCTGCATACATTACCACTACCAGATCCGCCATCTCGGCAATAACGCCCAGATCATGTGTTATGAGCATTATGCTGCTGTTAATCTTATCCTTTAATGTTCTTAAGAGATCCAGAATCTGGGCCTGTATGGTAACATCCAGTGCGGTTGTGGGCTCATCGGCTATTATAAGGTCGGGACTGCAAGCCAGAGCCATTGCTATCATAACTCTTTGTCTCATACCGCCCGATAATTCGTGAGGATACATTTTGTATACACCCTCCGAATTGGCTATACCCACAAGATCCAGCAACTCCACCGTTCGTTTTGCAACATCCTCAGGCGTCATTTCGGGATTATGAAGAGTTATTACCTCATCCACCTGCATGCCTATCCTGAAAACGGGATTTAAACTTGTCATGGGTTCCTGGAATATCATGGATATCATGTTACCGCGTATCGTCTGCATGAACTCAGTAGGAGTTTTGGCAATATCATATGCTACATCTCCGTTATTAAAGCGGATCTCACCGTCTACAATCTGTCCCTGCGGACGCTGAACCAGTTGCATTATGGATAAACTGGTAACGGACTTTCCGCATCCCGATTCGCCTACCACACCGACAGTCTTACCTTTGGGAACATCAAATGAAGCCCCGGCAACCGCTTTAACCGTACCGAGATCGGTAAAGAAGTATGTATGCAAATTATCTATCTCCAATACATTGTTCTCATCTCTCATCTTTGTGGTGAACTCTTCCACCGGAACATTCTTCCTGTTCTTCTTTTTCTCCAGTTGATCGGTTATCTTTCTGTTTCTTCTGGAAATAGCCCGCGATTCCTTTGCGGAAAGGTAGTTTAAGCTCTTTATTTTTTTATCGAATTTTTTACCAAGTTTCATTTTGTCACCTACCTTTTCATCTTAGGATCAAATGCATCCCTAAGACCGTCTCCCACAAAGTTAAATCCGAGAACTGTTATAAGTATCAGCATTCCTGCGGGAATCCATACAAACCAGTAATTCTGCAATACATAGCTGTCGTTAACGGAGTTTACTATATTACCCCAGGAAGCATACGGATATTTGACACCGAGATTTAAAAAGCTCAATGTCGCTTCGGTAAGTATTATTCCGCCCAGGCTCATTGTCGCAAATACTATAAGTTGCGGAATGACATTGGGAACAAGATGCCTGAATATCCTTCTGTAAACAGATAATCCGGTGGCTTCATTGGCTATCATAAACTCCTGTTCTCTCAAGGATAAAATCTGACCTCTGACCACCCTTGCTATACCCGGCCATCCGAAGATGCCTAATATAATCATTAAAAGATAAATTCGCACACTGGGATCCAGCTTCATGGTATCCAGAGCGGCTCCTAAAATAATATAGAAAGGCATGGTGGGTATGCAGTTGAATATTTCCACAAGCCTCATAAGTAAAGTATCCACCCATCCTCCGAAATATCCCGATAAACCGCCGATAATGACTCCGATAATCATTTCTATCAGCACAACGACAAATCCTATTGTTAACGATACTCTGCCGCCGTACATAAGTCTTACCAGTATATCCATTCCCGAACCGTCGGTTCCCAGCGGATGTTCTTTACTGGGGAAGGCATAAGTATCAATCAGATCGGTCATTTTATCCGTCCTTATAACCCACTGTAAATCATGCCTTTCCACAAGGTATTCCACCGTTTCTCCCAAGTTATCGGTATATGTAAAAGAAGAAAGATTATTATACATTGCATGTTCCACGGCATTTTTAAAATCAATGGATAAGAAAACATCGGCGGAAATAGGAGTAACTATAAGCCCGGTTATATTGGCAAACGGTATTTTTTCCGAACCGGATACTTCATATATCGTACAGGTATCCTCATGATAGTCTATAAAGTAATTCCTGTTATTCGCTTTAAAGGTATCAGCATGTGCCTTTAAAGCCGTTTCCGCTGCATACTTTATCTCAAAATCCGCTCTTGTGCCTTCTTTATACATGTCATATATGTTCTTTGTCAGCACAACCTGCTCCTGACCGGTATAAATGACACATTCTCTTTTCGACACCTCAAGAAAATACTCTTTCCCGCCGAATTCAACAGTTTTACTATTATTGTCCATAGCTTTAAGAACCGCATTCTTAAAAGCGGCGGAAAATACAAAATCGCTTTCTTCATTAAAGATGTAATCACCGAGTACTATATCTACCCGACCTATTCTTTTTGTTTCGGAAAGTACCACTGCATCGGAAGATAGCTCCTTTATCGCAAATTGTACATCCTTGCCGTCTATTTTAGTAGTAAATACATTCTTTCCGTCCTTCAGTGCCAATGCGAATGCCGCTTTATTGATGGAGGTAAATTGAAAACCTTCTTTTACTTCTTCATACCAGTTCTGATTTATTGTAGCTGTTGCATGCTGAGAAGAAGCAATTTCCTTTTTATAGAAAATCTTTGTTTCCGGATAGGGATGCAACCACCCCCCCACAAAGGAAAATGCAAACATTGCAAGTATTATGATAAGTCCTATTATCGCAAGCCTGTTTCTTACAAAGCGCTTTGCTACCAGCATGGTGGGAGAAAGCATCTTGACTCTCTGTTCATCGTCTAAACTGTCCGATTGGCTTATATGTTCATCAATATTTGAAGAGCTGTCGGTAAATTTATCATCGGTTTGACAACTGATCTTATTTTTGTTATCCGCTTCGCCGTCTTTCGGCAAATTATTCCTGCTCATTTTCCGCCCCCCTTCCTAATTGACTCTGACTCTAGGGTCCACTACCGCATACAGTATATCGGAGATAAGAGTACCGATAAGGGTAAGTGTAGCTAAAAATACCAGATAAAACATGGAAAAAGGTATATCTCCTACTATCATTGCCTGATATGCCGTATAACCTATTCCGGGTATTGAATAAAGCTGCTCCGTTATCATTGCTCCGGAAAACAGTCCCGGCAAGGTTCCTCCGACAATGGTTACGATAGGAATCAGAGTATTTCTGAAAGCATGTTTATTTATTACCGTTTTTTCCGAAAGACCTTTTGCTCTGGCAGTCCTTATATAATCGGAATTAAGTACTTCCAACATATTTGTTCTTGTATATCTCATTAAAAAGCCTAAGCTTACTATTGTCAAAGTAACTACCGGCAACACAAAATGCGATGCCACATCGAAAAACTGTCCGACAGGTGTCAGCTGATCATAGTACCTGCTTACTTTTCCTACCGGTTCAAACCATCCCAGTTTGTAGGCAAAACCGAGCTTTAACAATGTTGCAAAGAAAAATGTAGGTAAAGAAATACCTATCAGTGCAAATACACTTACGGCATAATCGGTCTTGCTGTACTGCTTTCTGGCCGCCAAAATACCCAAAGGTATTGCTATAATCAGTTCCAGTATCAATGCTATAAGTCCTAAGAAAAATGAATCCCATATTACTTCCTTGAACTTCTGTATTACCGGAACGTTAAACTTCCATGAATCTCCGAATTCACCCTTTAACAGTGAATCCTTAAACCATCCGAAAAATCCCTCTATTACTCCGCCGTCCAGATGGTAAATCTTATTAAGCTGATTCAGCCATTCGGTATAACTTTTTCCGCCCGGCAGCGAAGCTCGCTCTCTGGCTATACCCTCAACATAAGATGTGGGCAGAGCACGTATAATCGTATATGCTATTAAGGACACGAAAAAAAGTATCACTATACTTAATAATATACGCCTAACCAAAAACTTCCACATTAATTTACTCCTTATCAAAACTGTGCCTATATACGCAGTTTAAGATATTATACACATAAGGAAAGCCCGCCGTCAACAGCGGGCTTTCCTGTGTTGCTAAATATTTACATTATTTTGCTTCATAAACTTCCAGAAGTTCAATGTCATTCATCCAGCCCCAGAATGTTGTGATATCGGGTGTAACCGTATCAATATTAACTCTTTCGGTACTGAATACAACAATGTTCTGTCTCTGATATGAAGGTACTTCCACTGCCCAGTCGATTATGATATCGAGGCATGCTTTGTATACGGACTTTCTGTATGTCTGGTCATCGGACTTACGAGCTTCAACAATCAGATTATCCAATTCGGCATCGGCAATGTGGTAATGGTTGGAATCCGATCCTCCCAAACCGACTATTCCGGAGCTGTGATATACCTGATACATATCAGGATCTATTGTTGAGCCCCATGCAGCTGTCCACAGTTCCTGTGTACCTGCATCCAGTCTTTCCCAAAGAACTGAAGAGTCAGCCAGGTCGTTAACTTCCAAAGTTATTCCTATCTTCTTGAGAGCTTCCGATGTATTGGTAAGAACCTGGAAGTTAGGATGGTCACCTTGTCCGTCGCCGGGAATCAGTGCTTCATATGTCAGGCTTGCGCCGTCGGGAGCTGCCGTAAACATCTTGGTGGAATCTTTCCATGTGAAACCTGCTGCCTTGAAGTATCCGATAGCTGCATTTAAAGCTGCCGCATATTTGGCTTCTGCATCCATATCCGCCGTGTAGATGGCTTTTCCGTCTACATCAACCGAGAATGCGACTTTATAGTCGGCATCGGATTTCTGAGGTGCTGCCCAGGAAGTATTGGAAATAGGATAGTTGATAACCGATGCTGCATCGCCGTAGTAACTGTTAACGGAAACATCACGGTATACTGCAAGCAGTGTAGCAAAACCTTTTCTCAGATTCTTGGATGCGGTGGAAGCGGAATCATTACCTACTCTTACCGTATCGGCATTAATTCCGATATATCCGTATCCTAAGTTGTTAACGGAATTTGTCGTAATCTTATCGCCGTCAAGCTGTCCGTTGGAGTTAAGCGAACGAATCTCGTTAAACTTAACTTTGCTGCCGCTCGGATTGGCTACATCAGCTGCACCGGAAGCAACGGAACTGATCTTATCACTTTCGCCGATTTCCTTGAATTGAACATATTTAACCTTCGGGCATCCCTTGTAGTAATATTCGTTAGCTTCGAAATAAACAACTTTATCTTCGTACTTAACAAACTTGTAAGGACCTGCTCCCATAGGATTGGATGTCTTTGACTGAACCTTTGAAAGGTCGCCAAACGGGAATCCGTAGCTGCCGTTCTTATAGTCATAAAGGCTTTCGTCTCCGTAGTAGTGCATCGGTGTAACGGTTACGCCGAGTATAGCGTATATAGCCGGTGCTTCATAACCCTTTGTTACAACTTCCACTGTACGGTTGTTTATTCTCTTGATACCGGAAATGCTCTTAATTCCTTCTTTACCCATTGCCTCGTCTTTTGAACCGTACTGAAGTATGAATTTTGTTTTTGCATTGCCCAATACATCGACACTGTTCGGAGACTCACCGGCATCACAATATGCCTGAGGCTCTCCATATGCCGCTTTTACCTCTGCGAAGTAGTCGTCCACTGTCGGGTATTCGCCTGCTGCCAGGTCAAATTTCTTTCCTGTTACGGCTGTTGTAATGGTTTTTCCGTCCGGTTTAGCAAATCCCCACATTCTCATTCCGTATGCTACCTGTAAGCCTTCGGAAGCGGCTATTTCCGCTGAAGAGAATGTAAAGTATCCCAAGTCAGCATATGCAAGATATTTTGCAGTTACATATTTGACTATTGCGTCGACATCGGCTTTCCACTCGCTGTTGACCAGAGTCCAGAATCCGTCCTGCTGCTCTTTTGTCCATGTGTCGGAAGCCGACCATTCATGGTCTTCGCCTGCAGCGTAAATTGCATTGGCCATTTCAACATACTTGTCATAAACTTCATCAGTAGTCTGTGTCTGATAGTTTCTTAATCCCAGTATGTTGTAAGATGATAACGTTGTGGAACCGGTATATGAAGGATCGCAATAAACATAATAAGTGAATATTACGTCATCAATATCCATAATATGTCCGTCCGAGAACGCAACATCTCTTCTGATGGTCGCACGATAGGTTGTGGTATCGGATTTTTCGTCGTAATTAACTGATAAATCGGCAACGCCGGTGTAGAGATAATCGGTTCCGTTGTAATTAACCGTTTCACCCTTGATAGCGTTGAAAATAACACCGCCAACCCTGTCAGTGGTCATCAGTCCGACCTGTGTCATTCCGGCTACGTCATTGTCATATGCCGTATCCGCAAAGAACGGGCTGAACTTACCGCTGAAAGGATCATATGCGACAACCAGCGGAGTAAGTATGGTAGCTTCGCCTTTTTTAGCTTTAGGCGTACAGCTTGCTAACATACCTATGCAAAGAATCACTACAAGCATGATGCTGAGTATGCTCTTTGTTTTGAATTTCATAATTTTACCTCCTCGTAGTAAATAACTCTTTATAAATAAAGTTTTAGTCATAATATCATGCACATGAAAAAGTGTCAACATATTTTTTCACATTGAGTTCACATTCCGGACACAATTTGCATAAAAATGACTAACTAATGCTGTTTTTTAGGTTTTCTAAGTAAATTCATGGTTTTAAACTTATGAAAAATGAATAAATCGGTTTCAAAATATTCATATTTATCAGCCGAGTTTTAATCTTATCATATCGGCTATCATATTGGCCCGGTTTTCTATAAAAGCGTAATCCTCGCCCTCTATCATTACTCTTATCAGAGGTTCGGTTCCGGAAGCCCTTACCATCACCCTTCCGGCACCGCCCAATTCCGTGGAAACTTTCTCTGAAAGTGACTGAATTTCCATATCATCCTTCAGCTTGCCCTTCATTTCATTATCCACTCGCACATTGACAAGCACCTGAGGAAGAGGTTTCATTATTTCAAAGAAGCTGCTTGCTTTTATGTTATTCTCCGCAAGTATCTCGGCAATTTTCAACGATGCTAAAATACCGTCACCCGTTGTGGTGTACGGTAAAAGCACAATATGTCCCGACTGTTCTCCTCCGACTGCATATCCGCCTCTTCGCATCTCTTCCGTCACATATCTGTCTCCGACCTTTGTCCTTATAATCTCTATGGAGTTGTTCTTGCCGAAAACGGTAATACCCATATTGCTCATTTCGGTGGCCACCAGGGTGTCTTTGTACAGCAGTCCTTTGCCTCTTAAGTACAGAGCAAGTACCGACATAAGCACATCACCGTCAATAACTTCTCCCCTTTCCGATACCGCAATAAGCCGGTCGGCATCTCCGTCATAAGCAAAACCTACATCAAAACCGCCTTCTTTAACATGCTCCGCCAGACTGTTGATATGAGTGGATCCGCATTCTCTGTTTATATTCAGACCGTCGGGTGAGGAGTGAATGTGTGCAACTTTGCATCCGGTCCTTTCAAATACTTTGGGAGCTATCGCACTTGCGGCACCGTTTGCACAATCCAAAAGGATATTCAGTTTTGAAAGACCGGTGTTGCATTTTTCTATAAGAAAATCACAATACGCCTCGACACATTCACAATCCTTATGTATTCTGCCTATCTCATCATGTGACTTTACACTTATCTCGACTTTATCGGTAATAATACTCTCTATATGATTTTCCGTCTCATCGGGCAGTTTGAATCCGTCCCTGTTGAAGAATTTTATCCCGTTATACTCGTAGGAATTGTGTGAGGCGGATATGACAATACCCGCATCGCAGTTGTAAAACTTTGTAAGATATGCTACCGCAGGGGTGGTAATCACTCCCGCCCTTATAACCTCGGCTCCCATCGCGCATAAGCCCGCTTCGGTAGCGGACATAAGCATATCCGACGATATTCTGGTATCGGCTCCTATCAGTATCTTGGGTTTATGACGGTTTTCCCCCGCCAGAACATAAGCGCCTGCTTTTCCCAAATCAAAAGCAAGGCTTACAGTCAACTCTTTATTGGCTATACCCCTTGCTCCGTCAGTACCGAATATTTTTCCCATTGAATCCTCCACAACTTAATTTGTGCTTTTTGCTTTAGCTCTTTATATACTCAATTTCTGTCATCCGCTCATTACGGTGCGGTTATCTCTACCGCAACCTGCATATCCTCATAAAACCGCACATTCTCCGGAAGATTGACGTCTTTTACTATTACGTCCACCATATGTACACCTTCTCTAAGATCCTGTACATTTACATAAAACTTCATTTCGGAAATATCTGTATCGGAGATATCGGCACTTAAACCCACAAGCCTCATGTTAAAAGTCTCATTCTGTATGGAATAGATAAGATTTGTGTCTATATTGGTCAGCAATATCCTGTTGCTGTCAATCGAATAGGTCGCTATGGTCTCAACATATATGTTAAGGGCAGGCGACTCGGACAGCACCACATTGTTTCCCAGTGACAGTATGCTTACATTACGATGTCCGTTTCCGTCTCCCATATCCAGAACGTCAATATAAGGTACAATCTGTTGTTTGGTAATCGCAGCTAAAGTAGCGGTCCTTCCTTTGAGTGTGAGTTTGAACATTTCTTCTCTTATTGTATATTCCTTAAGAATATTTTTATTTCTTATTCTCAGTTCTTCTATACCGAACTCGAATTCCCTGGTTGTAAGCTGCTCTATCACAATATTCAGCAGTACTTTATTGCCCGTATTCAATACATAATCCGTCGTATATACTTTTAAATTGGAGGGAATGTCCAGATCGGCTTCCGTTGTATATGATTGGGTTTTTCCGGAAATATCCACAGGTTTGGTGTAAACGGTATTGATGTCTTTAACTATCGAATTATCGCCGACTATAATTGCGCAGTTATATTCCGGCGAATCACTTATATACATGTGGTTGCCTCCGAGATTGGCAGTTCCCGTAAGTTTACTTACAATATTCACCCTTTTACCGATGATTACACTGACATCGACGGTAATGGTGTTTGTATATTCATTCATGACATGCATATTCCTGTCGTATACGATACAGGCTTTTCTTAATGTGAAAGACTGTGTTGCATCATCCAGATCGATATCCACCTGAATACCGCTTATACCCGTTATCATGGATGTAACATCATTTACCGACTGAATATCCGGAATGACCGAATAAGAAACCAGTTCATATCCCTCCGCCGGTTCCCCGTTGAAATTTACCGTAACGGGAAATTCCGAAGATATGAGCCGCTCCACCTTTATTGCCTTGGTTTCATCTCCTTCTTTACAGGAATAAGTGATATTTGCGTTGCCGCTGTAATTAAGTCCCTTTACGGTAAGTTCCGTTATCGATTCGTTGATTATTTCAACATAATCGACATATGCGGTAAAATCCGAAGCGGAAACCTTGTTCACCTCGGTAGCGACACCCTTAACCTGAACATCAATGAAATTATCAAAATCATTAACAATTTTCAGATTTCTTAAGGAAAGATTCCTTTCGTTCTGTATCTGAATGGGAACGGAAAGGGTTTTTACTTCAATGGGATTATTGTTTACGGAAACTATGAACCATATGATGATAGCTATAAACACCGCCAAAATCTTAAAGAAAAGATTTTTCTTAATCCTATTCCACATTCTTTCCGCCCTTCCTTCTAATCTTCCCTATTCTGTTCTTATCCCTTTTCTCTCTGACAAGATTCATAAGCAGTGCCTTACGCAAGGAATCGGGACTTAAGTTTCGTACAAGCCCTCCGTTCGAAGCATAGGATATTCTTCCGCTCTCTTCCGAAACTATTACCGCTATACAGTCCGACACCTCGGTAATACCCAAACCGCCTCTGTGCCTCATGCCCAGTTCGGTGCTCAGATTGGGGTTATCGGTAAGAGGCAACAGACAGGCTGCGGCAACAATTTTGTCCTTACGAATAATAACTGCACCGTCGTGTAAAGGAGTTTTAGGAACAAATATATTCTCCAAAATCTCTTTTGACACATCGGCATTCAACTGTATCCCGGTATTGATAAACTCCCCTATTTTTGTGGATTTCTCAATGACTATAAGGGCACCGGTATACCTGTCCGACATGCTCTCACATGCCTTTACTATCTCATCCACTACCGTAGTAATCATCAGCGTCTCGTCGGAACCGGTACTGGAGAAGAAATGCGTAATCTCACTGGTTCCCAGTCTCTCCAAGACTTTGCGTATCTCCGGCTGAAATAAAACCACAACGGACAATGCCGCAAAGGTAATTATATTGTTGAATATAAAGGTCATAATCTGCAAGCCCAGAAGATTGCTTACAATTGCAACAAACACAATAACCAGCAACCCTTTCAGCAGGCTCCATGCTCTTATTTCCTTTACAAAAATCATCAGTTTATATACAAGGAAGGAAACAATCGCTATATCGATTAATGCGGATATAACGGCAAAAGGACTGGACAATTCCAAACTGAAATATTTAATTTGTTCTACCCAATCTATCTGATTAAACATTGTGCCCCCACATAGGTCTTAGTACATTACCACACTAATTATATATCATTATATAACGGTATGCACATATTTTAATGCACTTTTTATATACTTTAAATGCAATTAAACGGTTTATGTACTGATCTGCAGCTCCACCACACTCATCTTACAGTACTTCTCCCGTATCTTGGGCTTTTCAATCTTACCGGTAGGATTTCTGGGAACCTTGTCAAAAATGATGGCTCTGGGTCTTTTATACCTCGGTAATGCCAGACAAAAGGCATCCAACTCTTCTTTTGTACATTGATAACCCTCTTTCAGTTCCACAATAGCGGCGGCAATTTCCCCTACTCTTTTATCGGGAAGTCCTATGACTGCAACATCCTTTATCGCATCATGACCTCTTAAGAAATCTTCTATCTGTACGGGATAAAGATTTTCACCGCCCGTAATAATGACATCCTTTTTTCTGTCCACAAGATATATGAAACCGTCACCGTCCCGCTTGGCCATATCACCCGTATAAAGCCATCCGTCTTTGAGAACGGCATCGGTAGCCGCTTTGTCGCCGTAGTAACATTTCATTACTCCCGGCCCCTTTACCAGCAATTCACCCACTTCGCCGTTTGCAACATCGCACCCTTTTTCATCCACTATCCTGGTTGACCATCCGTATCCCGCAAGTCCTATCGCTCCGACTTTATGTATATTCTCCAGCCCCAGATGCACGCATCCCGGTCCGATGGATTCACTCAGTCCGTAATTGGTGTCATAGTCATGGTCGGGAAAATATGTTTTCCAGCGTCTGATAAGACTGGGAGGAACAGGTTGTGCCCCTATATGCATCAGTCTCCACTGGTCCAGCTCATAGTCATCAAGATTCAGTTCTCCCCTTTCCAGACAGTCCAAAATATCCTGAGCCCACGGTACAAGAAGCCATACAATGGTTATTTTCTCTTCACTTACCGCCTTAAGTATCCACTTGGGCTTTACACCCCTAAGAAGAACCGCTTTGCTGCCCACCAGAAAGCTGCCGAACCAGTGCATTTTGGCTCCGGTATGATACAACGGAGGTATGCATAAAAAATTATCCTGTCTGGTTTGTCCGTGATGCATGTTCTCCGTAATGCATGCCGACACCAGACTGGAATGAGTATGCAGTATCGCTTTAGGAAATCCCGTGGTTCCCGATGAAAAGTACATTGCTGCATCATCGGCATCGGATATCTCCACCTTCGGAGAAACAGCCGGGTATTTTTCCACCTCAGCCTCATAACTTACGGCAAACTTCGGACAGTCCTTTCCGGTATAAATCAGCGGCTTTATATCATTAATCTGCTCTTTTATGCTCTCTATCCTGCTTATGAACTCATAGCCGAATATAAGGGCGTTGCTTTCCGACAAATTCAAACAGTACCTTATTTCTTCAGCCGTATACCTGTAATTCAAAGGCACAACCAAAGCACCGGTTTTAAGTATACCGAAATATATAGGCAGCCACTCAATACAATTCATCAGAAGTATGGCAACCTTTTTCCCTTTGGTAATTCCGTTAGCCATCAGAAAATTGGCAAATCTGTTGGCTTTGTCATCAAATTCTTTCCATGTTATTTCTTTTCTGTAATGTTCTTTGGGATTTGTTTCGATAAGTTCGAATTCCTTCCATGTCACTTGTCGCTTTTCCTGCAATTCGGGGTTTATCTCCACTAAACTCACATCATCGGGATACAGCCCGGCGTTTTTCTCCAGTATCTCCGTAATCGGCATATCTTTCCTACCTTCCTGCCTTGCTACAATTATTTTACTGCCAAAATTATATCTTCTGGACAGATTCTTTTTTCTATTATACAGATTTTTACGCAATAAACAACACTTTATACCTTAATTTTGAACACTGCCTTCTTTATTTTGCAAAAATCATTAACCATTCCGCCCGGTTTATGGGCTTCATAAGGATAAATCACACAAAAATCCTTCTCCTGCAGGGCTATAATACTCATGACCTGCCCGTCATAACACAGCACACAGTCTTTTTCCTCCGAATAAGGTTGCGATACTTTCAGCATGTTACCGTTGGCAACGGCAATTCTCTCGTTACCTTCAATAACATAGTGAATATCTATATACTTTTTATGCATTTCGAATTTTATTTCTTCAACAGGCTTAACTTCCGTTTCCATTACGGTATAGTAAAAATTATCACCGTCAACAATAACCTTGCCTGAAGGACTCTCGGCATTCAAACCCTTCATTATTTCCATCGCCTTCATTAAATAATCATCCATGCACGCAGGAACACCTGTACCGTCAATATTTCCGTTTATCATTTTTCCGTCCTCTCTTATACATACCGCCATTATACTCTTAATCTGCAAGGATATTGCAGTTTACATTAATTCTCTCACTGTTTTTCATAATGTTTTTACTGAATCCCCGGCAAATAACCTGTATTACAAATGAATAATATAGTATACTCGTATAAGAACACCTTAAGGAGTTATCGGTATGAAAGAAATGACATCGAAAGAGCGATTCAAAAGAATGTTTCAGCATCGGGAGGCTGACAGAATCCCCATAATAGACTCGCCGTGGGAAGGCACCGTAAAAAGATGGCAAAGAGAAGGAATGCCCAAAGATGCCGATTGGAGAGATTATTTCGGTGTAGATAAAGTCTCGACAATCAATGTCGATATATCCCCGCAATATGAAGTCAGGGTACTGGAAGAAAACGAAAAGCAGATTACCTATACCACCAATTACGGAGTTACATTAAGAAAGTTCAAGGAAGAAGACTCTACCCCGGAATTTCTGGATTATAAAGTGGATAATTCAAAAATCTGGTTTGAAGAAACAAAAAAGCGAATGAAAGAAGGCACAAACAGAATAAATTGGGAGCGTTACGGGAGAGTATACCCTGAATGGGTCGCAGACGGTCATTGGATACAGGCGGGATTCTGGTTCGGATTTGATGTAACCCACTCCTGGATGTGCGGTACCGAAACAATACTGATAGCAATGCTGGAGCAACCGGAGTGGGTTACGGACATGTTTGATACCTACCTGAATTCCTGCATCAGGCATTTTGACATACTGTGGGATAAGGGCTACAGATTCGATTCCATATTCTGGTATGACGATATGGGATATAAAAACAAGACATTTTTCTCTTTGGACACCTACAGAGAATTAGTAAAACCTTTCCATAAAAAAGCCGTGGATTGGGCCCATAATAAAGGCATATATGCACATTTACATTCTTGCGGTTGTGTTATGAACTTTGTGGAAGATCTGGTGGAGATAGGAGTGGATGCACTCAATCCCCTGGAAATAAAAGCCGGAATGGATCCCATCTTATTAAAAAAGAAATACGGAGACAGATTGGTTCTCCACGGCGGGATAAATGCCGTACTCTGGGATAAGGTTGATGAAGTAACCGAGGCAATTATACAAAATGTTCCCATTTTAAAGGAAAACGGAGGCTATATATTCTCCTCTGACCATTCCATACCCAACACGGTCAGTCTGGAAAACTTTAAGAGCATAATAAAGACCGTTAAAGAGGCGGGAAAATATTAAATATATACTCCGATATCTTTTGCAGCATAAATAAAATAACGGATTAAACAAAAAAAGACAGCAACGGCTGTCCTTTTTGTTGTTTCAATATTATACTCGGAAATTAACGGTTAATAATTAACAACCTTAATCTCAAAGTAATCTCTCGGATGATCACATACCGGACACATCTGAGGTGCTTTTTTACCTATAACAACATGCCCGCAGTTGGTGCATTCCCAGATTGTTTCGGAATCTCTTGAGAAAACAATACCGTCATTGATATTGGCAAGCAGTTTTCTGTATCTCTCTTCATGATCTTTTTCTATCTTTGCTACCTGCTCAAAAAGAACTGCAATCTCCTTAAATCCTTCAGCTTTTGCATCTTTTGCAAATCTTGGATACATATCGGTCCATTCGTAATTCTCGCCTTCTGCCGCATGCTCAAGATTAACCGGTGTATCGCCTATACCTTCCAGCAGTTTAAACCAAATTTTTGCGTGTTCTTTCTCATTATTAGCCGTTTCCTCAAAAATATTGGCTATCTGCACATATCCGTCTTTTTTTGCTTTGGAAGCAAAATAAGAATACTTATTTCTTGCCATGGATTCCCCTGCGAAAGCCTCCTTTAAATTAGCTTCCGTCTTTGTACCTTTTAAATTTTTCATATATTACTCCTTTCATTTTCCTGACATTTCGGACATATTCCGTAAAACGAAATATTATATCCGTTAATAAGATATCCTTCCGAATCAATTTTATCATAATCAATCTTCGGGACATCGGAAACATCTATGTCGAATACTCTCCTACATACTTCACAACGCAGATGATGATGGTCATTAATGTTGAAATCAAAACAGTCCGCACCCCTCGGTGTCCGGATGTGCAGTATTTTCCCCTGTCTTGCAAGCAACTCTAAATTCCTGTAAACCGTTGCTCTGCTGATTGACGGGTTTTCCGGTCGCAACTTTGCGTAAACTTCATCGGCGGACGGATGATTATCCATACCCAAAACGGTTTGTAAAATGATTTCTCTTTGTACTGTATTTCTTGTGATTGTCATAAGTTATCAATATCCTATCTCATTAAGATTATACACATATCTCGGAGTTTGGCAATATGCAAACCCGAATAATTTGCCCCAATACCGTTATTTTAATATATTTTCGGCATTTAACCTGTTTATCTTCAAATATGCCGATCTGCTCAAGCGTTTGTTATTGTATCCTTCATCCAGAAAGTTAACCGTATCAAAGAAACCGTATTCTCTGGGAGCACATATGTCGGTCCCGTAGAAAATCCTGTCCTGAAACTCTTCCAAGAATGCGTATCCGAAATCGGAGTCTCTGGTTAAGGCGGTATAACCGCTGTTTGCCGATATATCACACATCAGATTTCCGTACTTTCTCAAAAGTTTTGGTATACTTCCCCCCGGAACAACCGGCCCTTTGTTGTATAAGTGCATGGTTTCTTCGGTCACATCACCGCTTATATGTGACCAGAAGGAAGCGGAATGTCCTATGAATATGAGGTCGGGAAAATCATTAAGAGTCTTTTCCAGTAAAGGAAGACCGACACGGTCAATAATACCGTATGCTTCTTTTTCCGTTGCAAGATGAAAAAGAATAGGCATGCTCAGTTTCTCTGCATGATAAAACAGATTTCTCATTCTACAGTCATCGAACATGAGATGGCTTGTAACTTCTCCTATTCCTTTGGCTCCCAGTTTCTTATAGTGCTCGATAAAGAACCCCAAATCGGTTTCTTCCGAGTTGTAATGCCATCTGGGATCTATATTACAATACCAGTCAAACATATCCGGATATGCGCGCACTATCCTGTAAGTTTCCTCATTATTTATCAGTCTGTGCTGTCCTTCAATTGACACTACCGGTAAAAGAACTCCTTTTTCAATACTCAATTTGTCGTAATATGGCTTTATCTCGTCGGGTGTTGCAAATGTTTCCTTCCTGTATACTCTCGGTATGTCATTTTGTTTTTCCCAATCATCTGAATACATTACGGAGTGAATATGCATGTCAATTCTTTTCATGTTTTCCCCTTTACCTTTCCAAAAGCCTTAAAGCATTTGTTCTGCATATTTTCCTGTATGCCCTATCGCTCAATTTGTTCTTTTCCACGCCCTGTTCCAAAAACTGTGCCAATTTGAATGATTTCTCCTCTCTTTTTGAACAGATATCGGTACCGTAGTATATTCTGTCCTGAAATTCTTCCAAGAATGCATATCCGAAATCGGGGTCCCTTGTCATCGCATCATATCCGCTGTTTGCCGACAGGTCGGCATGAAGATTATCGTATTTTCTCATAAGTTCCACCAGTCTTCCGGCTTTTTTAACAGGTCCCGAAGGATATCCGAATCTGTCCCGCTCCTCCGAATCGGCACCTATTTCCGCCCAGAAAGGTTGAGAATGCCCTATTATAGTAAGTTTGGGAAATCTTATTAAAGTCTCTTCCAGCTGCTTTAATCCTTTTACATCATAAATACCGTAAGAGCTGTCATCCGTACCTATGTGAATTAAAACGGGCATATCGCACATCTCGGCATGTCTGAACAGGTTTTGCATACGCTCGTCTGAAAAAGGCAACTTTGCGGTCACTTCACCTATACCTTTTGCACCGCGCTTTTTATAATGGTTTATAAAATGTGAAAGATCGGTATCGGGACTGTTTGTCCAGCATCTGGGGTCTATTCCGCAAAACCAGTAAAACAGGTCGGGATATCTTCTTACTATTCTCATTGCTTCCAAGTTGGTGAAAGTATAATGTGCACCTTCGGGAGCTACGGTTACCAAAAGTACTCCCTTTTCAATGCCGAGCCTTTTATATAATATCGCGATATCTTCGGGAGCAGGATAGGTAAGCTTGTCTTTTATCGGTTGATATATAGCGTTTCTTTCTTCTTCCGTCAGATACATCCTGCTGTGAACATGGATATCAATTTTTTTCATATATTCCCTCTTTTAAAACGTATACAGCGGTTATATTTTTAATAAAACCGTTATAATGAATGCTGACCTCATATATTCTAACACATTAATGTCATCAATTATCTTTAAATTTTTAATATTAAAAACTTTGCATTTTACATTTTTTATTCTTTTTTATTATTCATCTTCATTGAGATTTCAGTAACGGATGATATAATTCATGTATTAAGATTGAAAGGACTGGGTTATGAAAGAGAAGAAACCTGTTCCGATAGCGGAATGGATATTGCTTGTGATAAAAGGAATGGTAGTGGGAGCCGGCGCCATTATTCCCGGTGTAAGCGGAGGCGTTTTGTGTGTGGTTTTCGGAATATATCAGCCCATGATGGCTCTGCTTGCACATCCTATAAAGTCCTTTAAAACTTACTACAAAATGTTTATTCCTTTTCTTATAGGATGGCTTGCCGGATTTTTACTCATTGCAAAACTTGTGGAAATGCTGTTTGCGGCATCCGCTTCAATAGCTATCGCACTGTTCGTAGGATTAATAGCGGGAACATTGCCCTCCCTGTTCAAGGAGGCAGGCAAGTTCGGCACCGACAATAAATCCCGTATAGGATTTGCGCTGGGCTTGTTCTTAATGTTCACCTTATTATTGTTGCTGGATAACCAATCGTCCTCGTCCATAACCCCGAACATCTGGTGGTTTGCTTTTTGCGGTCTCATATGGGGATTCAGCCTTATTATCCCCGGCTTGAGTTCCTCATCCATCTTAATATTTATGGGGCTGTATCAGCCGATGACTTCCGGTATAGCCGCTCTGGATATGGCGGTAATACTTCCATTGATAGCCGGTCTTGCGGTAACCGTTCTTTTATTTGCCAGACTTGTTAATCATCTGTTCGAGAAGCACCACAGTATAATGCATCACACAATAATAGGAATAGTTATTGCGTCCACCCTCCTTATAATCCCTACCGAATACCCAAATTGGTGGAGCCTTATTATAAGTGCAGCCTGCTTTGCAGCAGGCTTTACGGCTTCCGTATTATTGAACAAATTGGATAAAAACAGTGAAAAGACCGCTTAATCAAATATATTAAAATCAGCATTCACTTTATAACAAATGCGAAAAGTGTTCTTCAAATTCCGGATACACACACCCTATCATTGCCGCAAAATTTTTAAACGGTATATAATCGGGGATACTGTTTCCCGTTCCCAGTGCATACCCTTTATATCCCGTAAGTTTTATCAATGCTGCACATCTGGCTCTAATATTTTCCGCCGATTCCCTTGCAATAAAATCCAGGTCAATTCCGCCCAGTATGGCTATTTTATCTGCATATTTCCTGTATCCTTCTTCAACAGGCAGAATGTTGTCTTCAAATGAATGTTTCCCGTCAAATTTCATATCATAAATTATGTCATCCATCACTTCCTCTAAGTTACCGCAGGAATGCAGCATGGTTAAACGACCGCTTTTATGGGCCATTTCCACTATCTTTTTGTAGTACGGGAATATGTATTTTCTCAAATCTTCCGGTGACAACATGGTAGCGGTTTTAAAGCCCCAGTCGTCATTTACCATTACCGCACCTACACAGTCATATTTTAAGCAGTTTTCATAATAACGGACCAATCTGCTTGCTACTTCATCAAGTATCTTCTCAAAGAGTGCAGGTTCCTCATATATCATAATACACATGTTTTCATAGCCGACAAGTTCTACAATATTTTCTAAAATCCCGCCGGGACCGAACACTATAACTTTCATTTTTTTAGGCAGTATCTTCTCGCACTCTTCCAGTCTTTTATAGTTTGCTTTATCGGGGTCCATGAATTTATATGCTGAAAAAGATGCCGCGTCATATATGGGATACCCCTGCCCTTTGGGAAAATGAGGAAAGGAAAAATCGCTGCCGTGCAAAGTTATATAGTCATATCCGGCAGCGGACATGACTTCTATATTCATCTCATAATTCCATGAAGCATCCCATCCGCTTTGACTTTTCCTGCCTGATAATATTTCCGAAGTCTTGTTGTTTATATAAAACTCAAACAAGGTAGGTCTGTCGGGAGTCTGCCTTTTTAATACTTTTACAATATTATCAAAATCCGGTTGTCTCATATCAGAACTTCCTCTTATCCAAAAAGATTCTTTTGGCATTATTGTATAACAGTTTTACTTCCTTTTCTTTATTGATGAAATATTCTTTGTAGAATTGATACTCGGTTTCCATGTTTATGGGTATATCGCTTCCGAAAACAATTTTTTCTTCATCCACTTCAAGGTTTTTGTAGTCGCTATAAGTAATCCATGACACATCCCCGTACAGATTGGGTATTTCATTAACATACTTTACCGCTTCGGTATGATCGGTCATAAGATCCATATGTACCGCTACGAAATCCGCATTCGGATAATTGCCGCATAACTCGGCTAAATATCGGCATTCGCAATTATATCCCGTTGCGGTATGTACCGATACAGTAAGCTTGTTTTTATCCGCAAACTCAAGATAAGGCTTTATTCTATTATCATTTATACACATACTTGATGTGAAAGGATGAATTTTCAGTCCGCATATTTTATCCCTATTGTTAAGGATAAATGAAGCTATTTCTTCTGTCATGTTTTCAAACTTGGGTCTTATCCAGTACTGCATATACAGATTGTCATATCCCCTTATCTTTTCCAACAACTTAGTGTTGGCATCCAGGCTGTGTCTTTCAAAATGTTCATCATAAAATTCGGCATTATCTATACCGGAAATAACAGCTATATCCACACAGTTATTTTGCATAAGCCGAAGTACATCCTTCAATTTCAAATCAAAAGTGCCTATGCTACCGCAATGCACATGCGTATCAATTATCTGCATATTGTCCTTTCTGTTCACTTATAAAGGGCAGGACATTACTGCCCTTTTTAAGTTACTTTGTTACTACTTTTTGACAACAGTTATCGTTTTGGACTGAGGATCAAAAGTTATATGGTAAGTGGCTGAAGAATCAGGTTTTATCACATTCTGTGCTCCTGCTCCGGATATAATATACTGTTCCGCAGCACCCCAGGAAATGTAGTCATATTCGCTACTTACAGCCATATAGCATTTGGCTCCTAAAACAACATACATCGTTGCTCCCGCTTCATCGGTCCCTTTGAATGCCGGAACTTCCAGTGTAGCCTCATATTTACCGGCACTGTTTTTCTTCATGGCAAAAGAGCCTTCCTCCGAATAGTCCCAATCATTTTTTAACCCGAATGCCGTGTTAAAGTCCCCATATATCCTGGGTTCAAAGGTTTTAGCCATAGTGTTATCATATATCTTCTTGGCTTTTGCATCAAACACTACCGTCAGTTCTCCTTTGTAATCACCGGGTATGTATATGGATCCCAATCCCGTCGGATTTCCGTCAGCATCATAATATACCGCTGCGGGTTGCAAATCATATACTTCGGTTCCCCATGCTTCATCCCAATTACCTGCCGTCACTTTGTAGTAGTGCTGTCCGTACACGGAATCGGGAGTCAAACTTTCCGCACTTACTGTAAAATAGTAAAGATCAGCATCCGGCATGCTTTGTTTAAGCATACTTTCTTCGCTTACCTTCTTCATTATGTATGCTTCGTCCGCAACGTTATATCCGTTAAAACTACCTGTAAGGTAATATACCTTCTCGGTCACTTTCTCGGTCTTATTACAACCTCCGAATAAACATACGGACAGAATGCATATGCCTATGATAATGGCAAGCAATCTAATGTTTTTCTTCATTTTCCATAACCACCTTTCTGATTTTTTATGCAAATCGCAAAAGACAGGGCCTTTATGCAATTAATGCTCGTGTTAACTTTGTTTATTTCCGGATAATTAAACAGAAGTACTCTGTCCTTAATCTCCACGTCTTTATCCGAAAAATTCACATACACCTCCACGGTTTGGTCGGGCATTATTCTTTCAAAAGATATAATGTTCCGGTAATCGGTTACAGGTCGCATTCGACCGTACTTAAGAGAAGGATATTGCTTTTTCAGCAAAGCCAGTTGCCTGAACTGTTCTGTGTCATGTTCGGATATTTTTCTCCACGGCATGGTTCTTCTGTTATCGGGATCTTCCATACCTATGAGTCCTATTTCATCTCCGTAGTATATGAGTCCTATTCCCTGATAAGTAAGAGTCATAAGCAGCGCAAGCATGGCTTTTTCTTTGCCTACAACCGAGGTTATTCTCTTTGTATCGTGACTTCCGAGAAGATTAATGAGATAGTTGTATGACATGGTTTTATATAGCATTTTATTTGAAGCCATCTTGTTCCAGAAACTTACCGCATCTATTTTCCCTTGAATAAAATCCAACAGCCATTTTCTGTATTTGTAGTTGGTCACGGTATGCATCTGGTCACCCATCATCCATTTGGAAGCATCATTCCATATTTCACCTATTATTAATGCTTCACTGTTAACTTTTGATATTTCCGTACGAAAGTGTCTCCACAGTCTTGCGGATACTTCATCGGCAACATCCAGTCTCCAACCGTCTACACCCAACTCTTTTGTCCAATACACCGCCGAGTTAACAAGATACTCCATTGCATCACGGTTGGATGTATTTATCCTTGGCATTGACGGCACACAACCTGCAAACGTATCATAATTGCATTTTTCCATACTCACAGGATAATCATGAATATAGAACCAGTCTTTATACTGTGAGTTTTGACCTTTTTCCAGCACATCACGAAATATTTTGTTATTGTTGCTCATGTGATTGAAAACGCAGTCCAACACTATCCGCATGCCTTTTTTGTGAATACTTTGTATAAGATTGCTTAATTCTTTTCTTCCGCCGAACATCTCATCAATGGAGTAGTAGTCTTCAATGTCGTATTTATGATTTGTAGCGGAACTGAAAATCGGGCTTAAATATACTATATCGATACCTAAAGACTTTATATAATCAAGCTTGTATTCAATACCTTTAAAATCCCCTCCGAAAAAGTGACTTCGCAAAGGTTTATCGTTCCAATCCGCATTGACAAAGTCTTTGTCACAGGAACTGTTAAATCTGTCCACAAAAATCTGATAAACCGTTGCCCCTTCAGCCCATTTAGGCAACTTGTAAATCTCATCGTCGTTTATAACGGGGAAAAAGAAACTGTTTTCATTCTTCACTTCATTGCCCATAAAACCGTCGGATGTATAAAAAACCTGCTCTTTTTCACCGATAAGTTCAAAAAAGTATTTGAAGTGTTTCTCCTTCTGGCTTATCTTTGCTTCGTATAAATCAAAATGTTCATCCTGCAGTATTTTTGCCATGTTTTCTTTTTTTCTGTTAGTTGAGTGATCATACACATTCATATAATGCACAATGACACTCTTGCAGTCGTTTTTAGCTGTTCTCAGTCGTATACATAAAGTATGTGAATCAATAGCATACGCATATGTTCCGCTGTTTATATGTAAGACCGCATATCTGTTTATAACACCGCTCATTGTTTGACACCTCCTTCGGTAAGACCGCCGATAAAGTATCTTTGGAAGGAATAAAACAGTATAAATATGGGCAGACTGGCTAAAACGGCGCCTGCCGAGTACATTCCCCAGTTCTGCTGAAATTGACCGTAAATGAGGCTTTGCAGACCCACCGCTACCGTCATTTTCTCCGCACCTGAAGTTATAAGCATACTGGCTATGGCATATTCATTGTAGGTAAGTACAAAACTTTGAATGGCTACAATTCCCAGAATGGGTTTTACCAACGGCAATGTAATATGGATGAGCACCTGAAATCTGTTTGCGCCGTCTATCATTGCAGCTTCGTCTATTTCATACGGAATCGTATCAAAGTAGCCTTTGGACACAAGAATAAGCCCTGCTGTCGCTATAACGGAATCTATTATCACCAACCCTATCAGTTTGTTGAGTAATTCCAAAGCCGCAAATATCTTAAACAGTGAGACCAGCATAAGAGTAAGCGGGAATATCTGAATGAGAAGCATTGTCCGGAATAATGCTTCTCTTCCGGCAAACTTATACTTGGAAAATACATTGGATGCAACCGACACCATAACAAGCGATATGAGCATGGTAGCTAAAGACACAAGAAGCGAATTACCCAGCCAGTGAAGGTATTTGGTCTCGGTAAAAAGTTTTTCATAATTATCTACGGAAAAACCCATATCGCCGTATCCCGTAATATCCAGCAGGTCTTTTCCGAAGGATATTAGAAGGATATATACAAACGGAATAAGTACAATCAATGCTAAAACAATCAAAATTGCATGAACACCGATATTTCGGAACAACTTATTCTTTTTACGCATTTTCCGTCACTTCCTTTCATGGATTTTTCTTATTTCCCAGCTTCATCGTTATCAGTGTAAATACCGCGACAAAGAGGAATATTATTACTGAATATGCTGCTGCAAGACCGTAGTTCTTGGTATTGTAAGCAAGGTTGTACACGTAGGTAATAAGGAGATCGGTAGCACCGGGTGCTCCCAAAGTACTTCCGAAAGGACCTCCCGAAGTAAGCAGATACACCCCGAAATTGTTAAACTGCATTATAAATCCCATTATCAGTGTAGGTAGCAAAGACCGGAAGATAATGGGAACGGTTATTATGAAGAATACCTTTACTCTTCCCGCACCTTCAATCATTGCGGCTTCATAGAAATCCTTAGGTATGGATTGTAAATACCCCAAAGCTAAAAACATATAATACGGAGTGCCCATCCAGGATACAACAAAAATTGTACAGACTCTTGCCAGAAAAGGATTATCCAGCCACATAACTTTACCTATCCCTAAAAGGCTCAGCAAATTGTTCAAAGCTCCGCCGTCCGTTGCCAGTATCCCCTGCCATGTAAGTAAAGTTATAACACTGGGAATAACCCACGGCAGTATGAATATCATTTTGTATATTTTAGATACCTTTGCTTTTCTTTTTTCCAGTAAAGATGCCAACATGGTACCGCCCAGAAAAGTTATAACCATTACGCTTGTGGCAAAGATTACAGTCCATATGAACATTGAAACAAATCCGTTAAGACCTTCAATGAAAATGGTTTTGTAGTTATGTCCGCCGATGAATACATAGTCTATCAGATTTAACGAGCTGTAATTGGTCATTGACAGGTAGATATTATGAACAATGGGAAACAGGTAGAATATCCCTATAAGTACCAGTACGGGAAAAAGAGCGATATAAGAAACAACCGTTGCTCTTAACATTATGCGGTTGGCCGATGCACTGTAACCTTTCCTTCTCCTTATAAAAGTGATAATCAAAATAGCAAGGAGTATTACAAAAAACAGTCCGATGAAAACATACCCTAAAACAGGTATTTCCACCTTTTCCACCTGAACATTCATTTTTTTTACATCATTTAATATGGCTTTCGACAGCTCTTCCAGCATACTGTCGGAATCTACGGGATTACCATTTATATCCCCATAGAAAATCGATTGATATGCCTTATCGGTGTAGTGGTACCATATAGCTCCTTCGGGAATATTGGGAACAGGCTCAATGTTCTCACATATGTCGGCCATTACATCATACATTTCCTCACTCTTAATGTAGTTGCTTTCCCTGACCGAAAGATTTACCGGAAAACGGCTTCCAACCTTTTTCTCAAAATTATTTCCCGCTTCAATAAGCATTTGTTGGTATTCATCCCTACACATGAATTCCAAAAACTTTTTAGCTTCATCCGGATAGTCGGAATGTGCATTTATCACAAAACCGTTTACGGTTGCAAACGGTGATGTAGCCGTTTTGTTATTATTTAAAGGAAGAGGAGCGAAACCGAAATTGACACCTTTTTGTCTGTAGAAAGAATTCTGCCAAAATCCGTTGATTATAATAGCAACATCCTGATTTGCAAAAGCCGCCGACACATCACTGTCCGTCCCGTTGCGGCTTTTCAGAACAAGCTCATGGTCCAACAGATTTTTAATCTTTTCCACATATTTTTTTGACCCTTCATTGCTCAAACCCACATCAAACGGATTGTAATTACCGTTTTCGTCAACTCCGTAATAATATCCTCCGTAGTTTTTAATAATAGGATACATGAAATACATGTTCTTGGGATTTAAAACAAATGCTTTCATAGGGTTTCCGTTGTGAGTTGTTGTTCCGAAATCTATTGCATACTGAAAAAACTCATCCCATGTAAGATTTGCAATCTGTTCTTTGGATATAACATCACGGTTATAAACCAATCCGTATGTCTCTACCGAATATCCTATGCCGTATTGCTTATCTCGCACTTCAAAAGAAGTAAATGCCGACTCATGATATGCCAATCTAAACTCTTCGGTAAAATCCAACTCCAGCAGGAAACCGTTTACCGCAAGATCTCCTATATCGGCATGCTGTATCATTACTATATCGGGTTTTTCACCGGTCTTGGCATTGTTTACCAAATCTCTGGGAGCGTCAAACAAACTTCTTCTGTCTATAACCGATACTGTTATTCCCGTTTCTATTTTGAATTGCTGGGCAATCTCACGTATTACATCATTCTCGCGCTTTATTTCACTGCCCCAAACGGTAATCACCTTATCTCCGTCGGCTTTGACAATATTACAGAAGCATACCGAAAGTATGATGGCTACTGTTAGTATTGCTAAGACAGTTCTTTTTCTCATTGTAATCCCCCAATTACAATTCGCGAAAACGTTTCGCAAAATATACCGCGTCTTCCATAGTTTCTACAGGCAGACATATGGAAAAATTACCTTTTCTTAAAATATCTATATTATCTTCTATTTCTTTAAATGATTTACAATCTATCGCAAGGCAGGTTCCGTCCGCATCTTCAATCAGTTGCTCCAGCATATCAAAAGGTCTGGGATGATTGGGATCGGTTGCCAACCAGAGGTTGGCTACATTATTTAGCGAGCAAATATGCTTAACAAGATACATTGCACAACTGTGACTGTGCATATGTCCGCTCCCGAAATGGTCAATGATTTTCTGTGTATGCGGAGCACAGAATTCGTCATAAAGTGCGGGACTTATCATGCTGGCTATGTCTTCCGACATATTGACAATCCCGTCAATAAACATGGTACCGTATTGAGCATTCTTTCTGTATTTCTTTATAACACCATATATATCTTCCGCAAACTTAATTGTAGCTTGAGCGCAGTAATCCAAAAAATCGTGAACATCATCGGGATAATCATAAAAATCGGTATATATATCCGTTCCTCTCAATGATTCCGCAAGGTCTAAAGGTGAAAAGAATCCTCTTGCAAAAGGAATGTCTGTATCTTTTGTCTTTTCCAACACCTTCTCCAAGATATACATATATTTTCTATACCACTTAGATGTTCCTATAGGAGCCAAATCCCTATACATTTTCAAATCATGAAGTGTAGGTACCGTCCAGCTTGTATCTTCTTTGAAATAAATATCTCCGGTTACAAATGCTGCATAATCACCTATTCCCAGATCAATATTTAATTGCGGGATATAGTTGTCGCAAACTTCGCTTCTGGCCTCCATCATGGCAAAATGACCGAGAAGTAAATCATCAACATATTTGTCTAAATCGGTCTCATCATATTTATAAGAAGAAAGATTAAGATACCGGGAAATATCACTCGGCGGCAATGCTCTGAATGTGACATTACCGACTGCATGCTTAAGCGCATCAGAGTATGTCTTATTCATTTCTGACGCTGTTTCGGAAATAGTCGGTTTTAGTTGCATTATATGCATCATTGACTCATTACCTCTTTGGTTAACCGATTAAGCAATCAAAAAATATCACATAAAGAGTATAATGTCAACACATTTTTTAATTCAGTTGGGATTTATCCGGAATATATGTTGTTCCTGTTCACTTGCCTGTCTTGCATCCAGCTTTTCGAAGATTCTTTTAATATTGTCCTTCAGTTCCTGATTGTTGAAGGTAATCTGCGAGACCGCATCGGGAAATGCGATGTTGTTGGAAAAAGTTATAAGAGCCAGTTGCTCGTATGATATGTTGGATAATGCAATAAAGCCTGCAATGTCTCCTATGGCAATAAAATTCTTATCCTTGTTTAAGTAAATATATTCATCAATTTCTTTTCTGTTTGTTCCCGTAAAAGCAATCTTATTCAAAGGAATATTGTCAATCAAAGTATTAATGCCTTTATTATTCCGAATACTGTATATCAACACACATTCTTTATCATTTTTGAAAGTTGCTTTAGCTTTTTCCACCGCTTTGGGATAGTCATTGATTATTTTAAAGAAAAGACTGTCTGAATACATACTATCATACAGCATCATAGGAGAATATGTATTCATACCTATATTACGAATATGCTCTTCACTTACATTGATGGCAAGAAGTAAATCATATGCCAGATCCATATAATTATTCTGGCGTTTATTATCTAAAATAACCAACTTGTAGTCATCTGCTCGGAAAATATCATATAACAGATAAATGATTTCACATTCACTGGTAAAACCCTTAAAAGAGCTCTCCCCTACTATAATCCCTATGAGTTTCTTATTGTTATCGCAAAGATATTTAGCCGACAGATTGGGTACATACTGATAGAGATTGGCTATCTGCAGAATCCTTCGCCTCGTGTCCTCACTTATACGTGCATTCTTCTTATCATTCAGCACGTATGATACTGTGGCTTTGGAGACATTTGCCGCCTCCGCTATATCCTGCATAGTATATTTTTTAGCCATCTTTCATCCTCAATCTATACCAGCCTGTGTATAAGGCTTTCCTTATCTCCGCTCAGCATATCAATCAGCGGTACTTCCAGCATTGTGTAACATCCCGGAGCCTGTTTCACTACGGCCCTTGCACAGGATACCAATATCTGCGCCGTCAATGCGGGATTGTTAACGGACATTCTAAACCCGATATTCTGATTCTGAGTAATACCGGAAACACCTTTTCTGGTTATATTCACTCCGTGTCCTTTATCTATCAGCGCACTTACATCGGGTACCTGAATAACATGCGTTTCATCATGCTTGAAATAGTCATCTTCCTTAATTAACTTTGATACCTTTGCAAAGTCTGCGCCGTCTTTAAGCTCTACATATACCATCCTTCTATGTACTCCGGTACCTAAGGGTATGGTCATGGACAGCGCATTTTTAACTCCTTCAACACTTCTTGCAACAACAGAATGTCCCATGCTCATCCCGGGACCGAAATCGGTATATGTTATTCCTTTGGGTGCCATCACTTCCATAAGGGCTCTTACTATGGAATCGGTACCGGGATCCCATCCCGCTGCGATTATCGAGGCTACTTTGCTTTTCTTTGCAACCTTATCCAGTTTTCCTCTCAAATCACATATTCCCGAATGAATGTCATATGCATCTACAGTATATATTCCTTTATTAAGAAGGGATTCGGCCACTATAGGTACCACTCTGCTCGGAGTGCACAATATTGCCACATTAAAGTCGCTGAGTTTATCTATATTATCCACGATAGGATAGTCAATCTTAATCTTGGACAAATCCATATTAGTCTCAACAACACCCGCAACAGCAAAATCCGGGCTTTGAGATAAGGCTTCCAATACCGCTATACCGATATTTCCATAACCTATAACTACAGTTTTTATCATAATTATTCCCGCTCCTTTATACACTCTTTTGTTAAAGTATAACTCTGATAAAATAAAATGACAACCTTTCAAAAAAATATCCCGCCTCCATAGTTATGCCCTACTTTGACGGGATATTTGTTAAGTTTTTATACTTCCCGTTCTACTTTTTACTCGGCTTCCATCTCATCCCCAGGATAAGAGATGTTGTCGTGGCAACAGTCATTATTGCCGAGACAGGTGTTGTTTCATTTACCATTCGCATAGTTAAACTCAAGTTGTTTGTTGAAAACAGGTATACTATTGCAACAACAGCCAATACTGCCGTAATCAACTTGAATATCTTGTTTCTCACAAAATGCGCACCGGAGTCATCCACTTTGACCGATTTAATCAGAAACTGAATAAGCATTGCCAATGCGGAAAATACCGTTGAAATCACACTTACCAATGACCAGGATTCTTCTTTTACTTCTTCAGGAGTCTCCTCTTCCGTATCCGGACCGGGTGTGGGGGACGGAGCTTGACCGGAATCTTCCTTTACCGTTACCTCCACTTCCATCACTTCCGTAGATCCGTCGGGATATGTTATGGTTATTTCACGTATATATGTTCCGGGTACCGTTGTATCAAGCGGTTGTGCCGATGTGTCGGTAACAGTTGTTCCTTCGGGTAAATCTTCCATATTTTCCACAACATCTTTCCACTCTATTTCCTTGCCGTATTCCACCGTTTCACTGCCTATAACGGGATTATACCTGTCACTCTGCGGTTGTTCTTCCACCGTAACCGTTACATCTATCACTTCCTGCGATCCGTCGGGATAGGTTACGGTTACCTGACCCTGATGTGTACCGGGTACCGTTGTATCAATCGGATTTTCCGATGTTTCGGTCACAGTTGTTCCGGGCGGTAAGTCATCTATATTATCAATGACATCTCTCCAGTCTATTTCCTCACCGTATCCCACAATTTCGTCATCACGTACAACTGGATTATGGATATCGCTCTGCGGTTGTTCTTCCACCGTAACCGTTACATCTATTACTTCCTGTGATCCGTCGGGATATGTTATGGTTACCTGTCCCTGATGTGTACCGGGTACCGTTGTATCAATCGGATTTTCCGATGTTTCGGTAACAGTTGTTCCGGGCGGTAAGTCATCTATATTATCAATGACATCTCTCCAGTCTATTTCCTCACCGTATCCCACAATTTCGTCATCACGTACAACTGGATTATGGGTATCGCTCTGCGGTTGTTCTTCCACCGTGACCGTTACATCTATCACTTCCTGCGATCCGTCGGGATAGGTTACGGTTACCTGACCCTGATGTGTGCCGGGTACCGTTGTATCAATCGGATTTTCCGATGTTTCGGTAACAGTTGTTCCGGGCGGTAAGTCATCTATATTATCAATGACATCTTTCCAGTCTATATCCTCACCGTATCCTACGGTTTCGTCATCACGTACCACGGGATTATGGATATCGCTCTGCGGTTGTTCTTCCACCGTGACCGTTACATCTATTACTTCCTGCGATCCGTCGGGATAGGTTACGGTTACCTGACCCTGATGTGTGCCGGGCACTGTCGTATCAATCGGGTTTTCCGATGTTTCGGTAACAGTTGTTCCGGGCGGTAAGTCATCTATATTATCAATGACATCTTTCCAGTCTATATCCTCTCCGTATCCTACGGTTTCGTCATCACGTACCACGGGATTATGGATATCGCTCTGCGGTTGTTCTTCCACCGTGACCGTTACATCTATTACTTCCTGCGATCCGTCGGGATAGGTTACGGTTACCTGACCCTGATGTGTGCCGGGCACTGTCGTATCAATCGGGTTTTCCGATGTTTCGGTAACAGTGGTTCCGGGCGGTAAGTCATCTATATTATCAATGACATCTTTCCAGTCTATATCCTCACCGTATCCTACGGTTTCGTCATCACGCACCACGGGATTATGGGTATCGCTTTGTGTCTGTTCTTTCACTATTATCCTTACATCCGACACAATTACCGATGCATCGGGATATATAACTGCCAGTTGCCCTCTATATGTGCCGGGAACGGTTGTATCAATTTCCTGCTTATATATCTCCATAACCCTTGTTCCCGCAGGCAAATCTTTCAGATTCAACACATTATCCGTCAAATCTATCACTCCGCCGTATGCCACTATTTCATCTATCACAACGGGGGCATTGACCTCTTCATCGGCTAAATAATCCGGCTCGGGCTGCACTCTTACCTGCACATCGACTACGTCGGTTGTCTGGTCCGGGTATGTAACCGTTATTTGACCGGTATATACTCCGGGCAATCTTGTATTAATCGGCGGAACGGTTGTATCGGCAATAACCGTATTTAAGGGTAATTCATCTGCGTTGGTTACATTATCTTTCAGATTAATCACTCCGCTGTACTCTACTATCTCGGGAACAACAACAGGCTCAAATTTTTCATTGAGAGGTTGAGGTTGTACCGTTACCTGAACATTGATTACAGTCGTTGTCTGATCGGGATAGGTAATGGTTATCTCACCTGCATATGTTCCGGGCAACCTCGTATCTATCGGTTGTGCCGTAGTATCGGTAACCGTTGTTTGATCCGGTAAGTTATCCAGATTTGTAACGTTATCCGTTAAATCTATTACACCGCCATAAGGCACTGTTTCATCAACCACAACCGGATTATATGATTGGTTATCGGGAATATCAGGCTTATGCTTAACAGTAACCTGAACATTGACTACATTTTTGGTTCCGTCCGGATAAGTAACGGTAATCTCACCTCTGTATAATCCGGGTACCGTACTGTCAATTACCGGATCAGTTGTATCGGAAATGACGGTATTTAACGGGAATGTATCGGCGTTGGTTACATTATCCTTAAGATTAATCACATCACCGTACTCCACAATTTCCGGTATCACAACAGGCACATACTTTTCATTGTGAGGTTGCGTCTTAACCGTTACCTGAATATTGTACACATCGGTTGTCTGATCGGGATAGGTAATGGTTAGCTGCCCCGGGTATGTTCCGGGCACCTTTGTATCAATAGGTTGTGCAGTAGTATCGGCAACTTGTGTTCCGTCCGGTAAGTTTTCAAAATTCAAAACGTTATCCGTTAAGTCTATCACTCCGTCGTACTCCACTACTTCATCAACTACATTCGGGTTATATACCTGATTATCGGGAATATCCGGCTGAGGATTAACCGTTACTTTGACATTTACCACATCCTTAGTTCCGTCCGGATATGTTACGGTTATCTGCCCTTTATATACTCCGGGTACCGTAGTATCAATTACCGGATCGGTTGTGTCGGAAATATCCGTGTTATCCGGGAAAGTATCGGCATTGGCAATATTATCCAACAAATTGATTACTTCGCCGTATTCCACTATCTCGGGGAAAACATCCGGCTCATATATCTGATTCATAGGTTGCGGTTGTACAGTTACGTCCACATTAAACACATCGCTGGTTCCGTCACGGTATATAACGGTTATCTGACCTGTATGTTTTCCGGGTACGGTAGTGTCAATAGCAGGATGCGTTGTATCCAAAATCATTGTTCCTTCAGGTAACTGCTGAAGATTCGTTACATTATCCTTAAGATTTACAACTCCGTTGTATTCCACTATTTCCGGTACTACAACAGGTTCATATGTAACATTCTGTGCCTGATTGACCGTTACCTTTCTGGTCTTTTCGGTAACATTCCCTCCCGAATCCTCTGCTCTGTACGTAACGGTATATATACCGGGTACGGTTGTATCTATCTTAGGTGCAACCGTAAAATCAATTTCTCCGTCTTCATCATCGATTGCCGTAACATCCATTTTAGGATTAATTAGTGCACCGTACATAAGAATAACATCATCAAAGTCATTAAACACCGGTGCATCATCTACATAATAGAAATTGAAGACATTGTCTGTTGTACCGTCAATAGTTACCAGAGTTCCCTGATTTTCTACTTTAGCATACGCTCCTCCGTCGGGAAGAGGTCCTAATTCATGTTGTCCTACCGGTAAGTCACCTGTCTTAGGTAAAATATTAGGTACGGGCTTAGTTGTGTTATCACCGTTTGCAAGACGGATGAAGTAATTTACTTTGTACCTGTAGTTAACCTTTACTGTGACTTTAACATCATCCTTTGTGCCGTCCGGGTATGTAACGGTCACCGAAACCTGATTATCTCCCGATGTGAGACCGTCCGGTAATTCAGCTAAATTGACAGTTACCGCGGGCTGAAGCTGACCGGCAGGATAATTTTCCACAGCAACCGCAGCCTTTACTTCGGCTTCGGTTGTCGCTACACCGAATTTCTTGAATATGTCTATTACTGTAGGTTCATAGTCATCAGCCTGGACATTCTGAACAATAACATTTGCCGACTTTGTATGGTTGTTCAATGTAGCTTTTACTTCAAGTACAACACCTTTATTCTGCTTATCAATATTTAGGGTAAAATTACCGTTATTATCAACAACAGTATTCCAGGTATCATTGCCTATTGTTACCGAAATTTCTGCTCCTTTGTCGGCCTTACCCGTAATTACTGTCGTGGTTTCATGGGCTTTACTGTCGTTAATAGCGGTCATATTATACGGAGCCTGCGGTTTTATTGTTACCGTTCTTTGTTTGGTAACAACATTTCCTCCCGAATCCGTAACTTTGTATTCCAAGACATATATCTTCGGATCGGTTGTGTCTATATTTGCAGGTTGTACCGTAAATGAATCGGTAAGATCTCCGTCTTCATCATCTGCTACCGTAACACCTGCTCTGGGATTAAAAGGTATACCGTGTTCAATAACGACGTTATCACATCCGGTGAATACAGGAGCATCGTCTATATAATAGAAAGTGAATACATTACCCTCTGTCTGAATGGTTACATCGGTATTCTGATTTGCTGCAGGAGTATATTGCCCTACCACCTGCAATTGACCGAAATCATGAGCACCGAGAGGTAGGCTTCCGGTAATATCATTTATTCCCGGTACCTGTTTATTTGTGTTGCTACCGTCTTCCAGTCGGATTCGGTAATTTACTTTGTAGCGATATAGGACAGATACCTTTACGGTAGCCGCATTAGCGGAACCGTCCGGGTAGGTAACGGTTACATTAATCGGATAATCTCCCGATGTGTTACCGTCCGGTATTGTCTGACCTGCATCAACAGTTACTGCAGGTTGTTGCTGCCCGGCAGGATAATTAGGCACCGTAACAGCATTGGTTACTTCGGCCTGGGTTGCAGGCACACCGTATTGTTTAACAATATCCGCTACTGTCGGTAAATAGTCATCAGCCTGGACATTCTGAACAATAACATTTGCCGACTTTATATGGTTGTTCAATGTAGCTTTTACTTCAATTACAGTGTCTTTTAGCTGTTTATCAATGCTTAAAGTAAAATTACCTTGTGCACCCACCTGCACAGCCCATGTTTTAGGAGCTATTTCTACCGAAATAACCGCTCCCGGATTCGCCTTACCGGTAATGACCGTTGTGGTCGGATGAAGCTGACGGTTGTTAATGGCGGTCAAATCGTATGGAGCTCGCGGCAATACCGTTACCGTTCTGGCTTTGACAGTGACGTTACCGGATGAATCCTCCGCTCTGTATGTCAGAACATAGTCACTAGGTTGGTTAACATTTACCTCAGGTGTAACAGTATACTCAACTTCCCCTTCTTCATCATCGGTTACCGCAACTCCCGCTCTGGGATTAAAAGGTGTACCGTATTCAATAATGATATCCTCACAGCCTGTAAACACAGGTGCTTCGTCTATATAGTAAAAAGTAAATACATTACCCTCTGTCTGAATGGTCACATCGGTAACCTGGTTAGGCACCGGTGCATATTTTCCGATTGGCTGCAATTGTCCGAAACTATACGGTCCTTCGGGTAATTGACCGGTCTTAGGTAATTTATTAGGTACAGCCTTATCTGTTTTATTTCCGTTTTCCAGTTGGATGAGGAAATATATTGTGTAATCATATACAGGTTGTGGCAGCACCGTTATCTTTCTTGTTTTGACAGTCACGTTACCTGACGAGTCCTCTGCCCTGTATGTCAGAATATATTCGTCAGGTACACTCGTATCAATTGCTGCAGGTGTAACCGTATATTCAATTTCTCCTTCTTCGTCATCAATTGCCTTAATACCTGTTTTCGGGTTAAAAGCATCATTATATCCGACATAGATATCCTCAAACTCGGTAAATACCGGAGCTTCATCTATGTAGTAGAAAGTGAATACATTACCTTCTGTCTGAATGGTCACATCGGTAATCTGATTTGCTGCAGGAGCATATTGTCCTATCGCCTGCAATTGGAAATTATGCGCTCCGAGAGGCAGGCTTCCGACCTCCTGAGGCTTATCAGGTACCGGCTTGGCTGTATTATTACCGTTTTCCAGCCGTATACGGTTATTTATCGTATACTGATAGTAAACCGATACCGTTACAACAACTTTATTGGTTGAACCGTCCGAGTAGGTAACGGTTACATTAATAGGATGATCTCCCGATGTGTTACCGTCAGGAATTGTCTGACCTTGATCAATGGTTACTATGGGTTGTGCTTCCCCTACCGGATAATTAGGTATTGTAACCGCAGCTTTTATTTCTGCTTCGTTTGTAGCTACACCGTATTCCCTATCTATATCGGCAACTGTCGGCAGATAATCGTCGGCCAAAACATTCTGAACCGTGACATTTGCCGATGTTGTCTGATTGTTCAATTTGGATGTTACGGTAATTATCTCACCTTTATTCTGCTTATCAATGTTTAAGGTAAAATTACCGTTTGCATCGGCAATAACCGACCAGGTCGTTCCCTCTATTGTTACCGAAATTTCTGCTCCTTTGTCGGCTTTACCTGTAATAACTGTCGTGGTTTCATGGGTCTGACGGTCGTTAATAGCGGTCATATTGTACGGAGCTTGAGGTTTTATTGTTACCGTTCTTTGTTTGGTAACAACATTACCTCCCGAATCAATAACTTTGTATTCCAGGTTGTATACCACAGGATTGCTAGTGTTAATACTGTCGGGTGTGACAGTAAATAAGGCGGTAAGATCTCCGTCTTCATCATCGGTTACCGTAATACCTTCTCTGAGGTTAAAAGGTGCACCGTATTCTATAATAACATTACCGAAATCATTAAACACCGGGGCATCATCTACATAGTAGAAAGTGAATACGTTACCTTCTGTCTTAATCTCTTTTTTAGTATTTTGTCCTGCTACGGGAGCAAACTTTCCTACCACTTGCAATTGATCGAAATCATGCTCTCCGAGAGGTAAACTGCCGGTAATATCATTTATTCCCGGTACAACTATGTCGGTATTAGTCCCGTCTTCCAGTTGTCTGCGATATTTCACCGTATACTGATAGTAAACCGATACCGTTACAACAACTTTATTGGTTGAACCGTCCGAGTAGGTAACGGTTACATTAATGGGATGATCTCCCGATGTGTTACCGTCAGGAATTGTCTGACCCTCATCAACGGTTACTATGGGTTGTGCTTCCCCTACAGGATAATTCGGTATTGTAACCGCAGCTTTTATTTCTGCTTCGTTTGTAGCTACACCGTATTCCCTATCTATATCGGCAACTGTCGGCAGATAATCATCGGCCAAAACATTCTGAACCGTGACATTTGCCGATGTTGTCTGATTGTTCAATTTGGATGTTACGGTAATTATCTCGCCTTTATTCTGCTTATCAATGTTTAAGGTAAAATTACCGTTATTATCTACAACAGTACCCCAGGTTTTAGCACCTATTGTTACCGAAATTTCTGCTCCTTTGTCGGCTTTACCTGTAATAACTGTCGTGGTTTCATGGGCCTGACGGTCGTTAATAGCGGTCATATTGTACGGAGCTTGAGGTTTTATTGTTACAGTTCTTTGTTTGGTAACAACATTACCTCCCGAATCAATAACTCTATATTCCAGGTTGTATACCACAGGATTGCTAGTGTTAATACTGTCGGGTGTGACAGTAAATGAGGCGGTAAGATCTCCGTCTTCATCATCGGTTACCGTAATACCTTCTCTGAGGTTAAAAGGTGCACCGTATTCAATAACGACATTATCACAGCCGCTAAACACCGGGGCATCATCTACATAGTAGAAAGTGAATACGTTACCTTCTGTCTTAATCTCTTTTTTAGTATTCTGTCCTGCTACGGGAGCAAACTTTCCTATCACTTGCAATTGATCGAAATCATGCTCTCCGAGAGGTAAACTGCCGGTAATATCATTTATTCCCGGTACAGCTATGTCGGTATTAGTCCCGTCTTCCAGTTGTCTGCGATATTTCACCGTATACTGATAGTAAACCGATACCGTTACAACAACTTTATTGGTTGAACCGTCCGAGTAGGTAACGGTTACATTAATGGGATGATCTCCCGATGTGTTACCGTCAGGAATTGTCTGACCCTCATCAACGGTTACTATGGGTTGTGCTTCCCCTACAGGATAATTCGGTATTGTAACCGCAGCTTTTATTTCTGCTTCGTTTGTAGCTACACCGTATTCCCTATCTATATCGGCAACTGTCGGCAGATAATCATCGGCCAAAACATTCTGAACCGTGACATTTGCCGATGTTGTCTGATTGTTCAATTTGGATGTTACGGTAATTATCTCGCCTTTATTCTGCTTATCAATATTTAATGTGAAATCACCGTTTGCATCGGCAATAACCGACCAGGTCGTTCCCTCTATTGTTACCGAAATATTAGCTCCCTTGTCCGCTTTTCCCGTAATTCTTGTTTTATCCTGATGGGCCTGGCGGTCGTTAATAGCGGTCATATTGTACGGAGCTTGAGGTTTTATTGTTACCGTTCTTTGCTTGGTAACAACATTACCTCCCGAATCAATAACTTTGTATTCCAGGTTGTATACCACAGGATTGCTAGTGTTAATACTGTCGGGTGTGACAGTAAATGAAGCGGTAAGATCTCCGTCTTCATCATCGGTTGCCGTAACGCCTGCTCTGGGGTCAAAATCCGAACCATATTCGATAACGACATTATCACAGCCGCTAAACACCGGAGCATCGTCTTTGTAGTAGTAAATAAAGTTGTTATTATCTGTCTGAATTGTCACATCGGTATCCTGGCCTGCTACGGGAGCAAACTTCCCTACCGTCTGCAATTCGCCGAAACTATGCGGTCCGAGAAGCAGACTGCCGGTAATATCGTTTATTCCCGGTACAGCTATGTCCGTTTTAGTCCCGTCTTCCAGCTGTCTGCGGTATTTTACCGAATATTGATATTTAACTCTTATTGTTACCGTAGCTGCATCGGTTGTACTATCCGGATATGTAACGGTTACATCAATCGTATAATCTCCCGATGTGTTGCCGTCCGGTAATGTCTGACCTGCATCAACAGAAACTGTCGGTTGTTGCAGTTCCTGAGGGAAACCCGGTACCGTAACGGCAGCCTTTACTTCATCCTCGCTTGCAGCTGCACCGAAATCTTTTATAACAGCCGTTACTGTAGGTTCATAATCATCGGCCATGACATTCTGAACAGTAACATTGGCGGATTTTGTATATCCGTTCATTGTGGATTTTACTTCAATTACATTACCTGTAGGTTGTTTGGTAATCATTAAGGTAAATTCACCCGATTCGCCGACATTCATACTCCATTGAGAAGAAGATATTGTTACCGAAACAGTAGCTCCGGGGTCGGCTTTTCCTCTGACAGCAGTCTTTGCAGAATGGGCTTTACTGTCGTTTATAGCGGTCAAATCGTACGGAGGTTGCGGTTTTACCGTCACAATTCTCTGTTTGACGGTTTCGTTTCCTCCCGAGTCGGTAACTCTGTATGTAAGTGTATATTTTCCGGGCTTACTTGTGTCTATACTTTCCGGTTGGACTGTAAAAATATTGATTGATATATCTTCATCATCGGTTACCGTAACACCTGCTAAGGGATCAAAAACCGCATTATGCTCAATGCTTACATCACCGCAGCCGACAAATACCGGGGCATCATCTATATAATAGAAAGTAAATACATTCTCCTGTGCCTGAATGGTCTTTACGGTATTCTGACCTGTTGCTAAAGCATACTTTCCGCCATCGGGAAGAGGTCCTACATCACCGTCTCCGAGAGGTAAACTGTCAATCTTTGCTTCCAATCCCGGCACGGGTTTGACCGTGTTCTCCCCGCTTGCAAGCCGGATGCAGTAGTTTACCGTGTACTGATAGTAAACCGATACCTTAACGCTACCTTTATTGGTTGAGCCGTCCTGGTATGTAACGGTTATATTAATCGTATAATCTCCCGAAGTGTTACCGTCCGGTAGTGTCTGACCTGCATCAATGGTTACTACGGGCGGTTCCTGTCCGGCAGGATAAGTAGGTATAGTAACCGCAGCTTTTATTTCCTCTTCAGTTGTTGATACACCGTATTTTTTATTTATGTCTGTAATAGTCAGCGGATAATCGTCTGCCATGACATTCTGAACAGTAACATCAGCTGAGGCAGAATAATAATTAAGTGTTGATTTTACGGTAATTGCTGTACCTTTATTCTGTTTAGCTATCTCTAATGTAAAATCACCGTGTTCATCCACTATGACCGACCATGTTGTTTCCCCTATTTTTACCGAGATTTCCGCTCCGGGATCGGCTTTTCCTTTAATAATCGTCGTAAGCGGATGCTCCTGACTGTTGTTAATGGCGGTCATATCACTGGGTGCAACGGGATCGGGCAGTTTAGGGACCGAAGTGGTAACCGGTAATGAGGCATTGCCTAAATAGTCATAGTAGACTGCCTCAATAACCTGGAATTCCTCGAATTTTGTTGGTTCCGCAAATTTATAGGTTAAGACTCCTACAGTCTTCTGTACCCTATTATCGGGATCATTGGGGTCAAGCTCTACCCAAACAAGTTCTTCCGTTTCGGTAAAAGTATACCCTGCCCCACAAGTCCAGATGTTTGTCGGCTCACCTGTCACATTATCATATTCCCGTTTCGGTTCACACTCTATAAACGCTCCTATTTTAATGTTTATTTTGTCAACATCTTTAATATCGGGAAGTACCGCTTCAACTGACGTGTTGGAAATCCTTAATGTGTCGGTGTTTGCCAAAGGCTGATCAACACATAAAGGCATCGGAGCTACATTATCTATGACAACGGCACCGCCGGTTGATATTTTCTTTTTATTCTTTTTATCTACAGTTTCTACTGAGGAATCGGTCTTATTTGACTCCAATTCGTTTGCTTTTTGCTGTGTTATGAAGATTTTCTTATCTTTGAAACGTATTATTTCCTCTTTGGGGACAATAATATCTTTAGTACCGTCCGCATTTGTTATATCACTTCCGATGAGTGACGGAATTTCAATCTCAGTAAAGACTGTCGGACTTTCTTCGCTGTAGAACCTAAGTATTCCGTTCTTTGTACCCTGAATAGTCAAAGAAACATCACCGTCTGCATTATTGGCATTCTGGGTAATGGAAGTAATGGCGTCTGTAGTGGGTTTTTGAGTGACGGTAAAGGCAATATTCTTTGTCGACACATTTCCGAAGACATCTTCCGCAGTTACGGTAATGGTATATGTTCCTGTCTGCGATACATCAAGAACATCCGCCGTCTTACCGGAAAACTTTCCTGCAACATAATCAAATTCGATACCGTCGGGAAGAGAAACCGTAGATTCTCCCTTTGTATACTTAAAAGTTATAATGTCCTTGGCATCATCGGTTGTCACAGCACCGTCACCGGCTCCTATCAAATCGCCTGTTGTAACTCCGAAGGAGTCCTGTGCAGTAATAACAGGTCCCGTTAAATCCATCTGTACCGTTTCATTGAAAACAGTATCCTTAAAAGTCAAGGCAGGATCAATACCTTGAATATAATATGTCGTAACACCATTCAACGTTCCGGCAGGTACAATGAAAGTTATCTTCTCGTCCAAATCGGGTGATTCATTACCGAAAACCGCTTGGAAAGTCCCGCCGTTCATATATCCCAATGTATACTTCGCACCGGCATAAGTACCTGCAGGTATCTTGGCAGTAACGACATTGTGAGTAATAACACCGTTTTCATTCTTGATGTGCGGCTCCTGTTTAAGATCGGTAATCTCCGGTAGGTTATCATAGGACTTAACATCACTAAAAGCACAGTTCGAATCGAGCGGAACATCGGTATTGTTAACAGTGAATAACGCATAAACCTTCTTGCCCGCCTTATCTGAAAAATCATATGTTAATGGAGTAATAATTAATTCATCATTTACTTCACTTATAGTAAAATTACCATCATTGGAAGTCCATGTCGTATCACCTTTACTGAACCATATAGGATTTTCAGTATACTCCGGAAGTTTTAAACAAAGATACTTCGCACCGTCCTTAGGACTGTCAATCCTAATCTCGGTATGGTTTGTCTGAATTCTGTGAATTAAAGGCAGTGCAAGGTCAACCTTAAAATTCCTTAATGTGAAATGATAATTCTCCGTTTCTTTAACGGTCTGAACAGCATCAGGCTGGTTGCTGTTTGTAACCGCCAAATAGGAATGTGTTTCGTTAGTTTGGTCCTTTAAGGTGATAGCCGTATATTTTGAAAGATTATCGCCCTTATTGAGCATTGTGATATACATTGAGGACCATGTTCTTTTGTTGTTGAAGTGATCAATAATTTCCTCTTCCGTATGAAAACCTTCCTGTTCCGGGCTTATAAACTCCGTCATAAGATAGGAATACTTTCGACCGTTGGCATCATGACCTTCCTGGGGAGCCCACTGCCAGTTTACTCCGTCTTCCGTTGTTCTGTAGAAACCGGGAATTATCTCATACTTTGTCGCATCCAAAGTCTTCCCTTCGGTTGTTCTCATAAGCACCATAGCCACTTGGCTGTTGCCGAAATGTGCAACCGCATCGGGATTGGGTTTCTGATTATGGAGAGGATCTTCTATCCATAGCTCATATTCAGCCTTTGCTCCCAAAGGATACCATAATTTCTCCGCAGTCATTACTATTAAAGGCTTATACTGAGCATAAAGATTGAGAGTTGCAATGCCGTTATCGTTAGTCAAATCGGCTGCAACATTTTGCCATGGATTATAATGAACTACAGGATTTTGAGGTAGCTCATTCAGCTGAAGTTGAAGCTTCCCTCCCTCTAACCTTATCTTGCTTGCATTGGTATATAACTGATGCACTAAAGTTCCGTCCGGGACTATCGCCTGCTCCGCCCATCCTACAAAGTAGCAATCGGCCTTTTGAAAATCGTTATCATACAGTATATTACCCGGTTTTCCGAGATATGTTGTCAGTTCCGCAGTATTACTGCCCGTTATATCCGCAACGGGCACATATATTATGTGGCTGACATTCATGGCGCCGCCGTTGTTGTTATGAAGTACTATTTTATACTGTTCTATAGTGTTTTTTCCCAAACCGCATAAACGGTCCTGCCCTGGTCTACGGGAGAGGTTGCAGTGAACTTATAGTTATCGGTACTTTCCCATTGTGCCACATCGGTAAGTGTGGGCAAATCGGCAAAGGTCGTTGCTCCCATGGAATCCACCTGCTTGGTGGACCAACCCAGGAAATTGTAACCGGCACGTGTCGGACCGGAATAGAAAGTTCTTTCTACAATATCCGCCTCTTTAGTAAGGGCCTTGCCTTCATAATCGGAAAGATATTCAATCGTACCCTGGGAAACCTTCAGAATATTGGGTCCATCAAAACCGTTGGGGCTGTAACCGGGGTCATTGTAAGCCTTTTGATTTATGGGCACAATACGCACCACAGTGTTACCTGTTCCGTCATTTTTATCGAATGTCACTTTTGCCTGGGCTCTGTAGGTGGATGCTCTGGATCTCATAAAACCTATTGCCGAATTGGAAAAGGACAGAGCCATATCTTTTTTTAAGCTCACATCGGAAGGTATATCCAGAGTAAAAGGATAACCGTTATACGGCATTCCTTCAGCATTAAACAGTTGGTCAGTATCGGAAGAATTGGCTTCTCTGAAAATCACTCCGTCCGATGCTTTTCTTACCGACACAAGAGCCAAAGGATATTTACTGTGTCCGGTAATAGATGCACTGTCCGTGAAAAACTCGTCAACATGAGGAGTGTTTGCACTGCGGTTTATGATGATACCCGTACGCACATTGGAATGAGCCAGGTTATATATTTTATTCTCATTTTCCGCGTGTTTTGTTAAGATATATTCCTCTCTGTTCTGATTGTACATTCCGGTAACTACCGTCATTTTTACCTGATTTGGCGATGCAGTATCAAACACGGTTAAACTTGCGGTTTCTCCCGCCCGGAGTGTCAGACCCGTTTCGGGTGTCAAAACATGTCCGCCAAATATTAGCCCGGAATAGAATGTTTGTGTATAACCTTCACCGTAGTCGTTAGGGTCTACACCCGTACTCATCTGACCGTCTACTTTTGTTTTTAAATTACCTATTAAACGTTCATAGTTATTGTTCGGACCGGATTTAAAAACGGAACGCGAAGTTTCGGGCAACTCAAATACAAGTTTTGCTCCTTTCGGAATGACAATATTCTGAGCAGGAGTCAATCTGTACTCCGTCTGCGTCTTTTCCGTAGGCCTGTCGGTTATATAAGCTGTGGAAATGCTTAAAGTCGAGTGATTGCCCTGTGCAAACAAGGCATCCATCTTATTCTTATCCACATTGTAAATAAAACGTACAAAGTCCGACTGTTTTCTGTATCCGTGTAAATACACATTCTTTATATTATTTTTCTGATTAGTAGGCACAACAGCCTTATTCACTACGTCGGTTTTAAACTCGGCAGGTACCATCATGTAAGAATAGGTACCTACGGTCGGGGTTGTCGGTATATAGGAAAATTCATCAACTTTTATTTCCGTAGATACACTCCAATTAGTTCCGGGAACTCCGTCCAAATCCGTCATTCTCATCTGACCCACTACCCCGTTGGCATCGGGCAGTAAAGCATCATATATTCTGGAGTCCATAACCTGACGTATTCCTATCCATGAGGATAAAAACTGTCCGTCATTTGCATAATTGCGGTAGGTATAGTGATTAGGTGCTTGCTTATAGTAAACATGAAGTTTTCCCTGAGCGCTGTCATAAATAACCGATTGAGCCACCGTTCTCATCATGTCCGGCGGCAGATAAGGATTGGCAACCAGATTACTCATGGAAGCAGTGTGGAAAGGAGCTATTGTCTTCAAAGTAACATCGTCATTGTTGGCACTGGGATCATAATTGTTAAGTTCTTCAAAATAGTTTAAGTAGTTTCCCAGCACGATTCTTCCGTTTGCACCTTTTTGATTATAGACTTGATTACTGTTATTGGTATAACGCAACTCCAAAGCGTAATCGTCATTCAACTGCTCTCTTGTGACCGTATCTTTCAGTATTAAATAAAGTTTAGACTTCATGTAGTCACTGTTGGCCGGCTTCTGCGGATATACCTGATCAATAGTAAATTTATATACATTCCCCGTCCCCGTGTTGTCTCCCTGGTTAAAGGAAACGGTTGTCGGATCTTTCGGATAATACATTTGAAAGAAACTGGCAGCTACATCCACCTTGTTTATAAGCTTGGGATCAATAAAAATATGTGCATATTGCCAGTTTTCTCTGAAAAGCCGGGATGCTGAAAGCTCTCTACCCGCTGATGCCGGAAACATGCTTAACTCAAATTCCAGCACAATCCTGTCTTGTTCATCATAATAGTAATGATGGTAGGAAAAACCTGCTGTACCGATACCGGTATATGACGTTGACTTAATTGCAGGATCTAAAGTCCATTCGTTTAGAACCTCTTCGTCTGTCGTCCAGGAAAAATTCGTATCATAAGAACCTTGGGACTGCACTTTATTGGGCATGCCGGCAAAGAGTAAAACGCCAATCAGCATAATAATTGCTGACTTTTTTATTAAATTTTTATTCCTTCTGAAACTTAATTTTTTCAATCTACCATACCTCTCATCTACTTATGCACAGTATATTATAAATAAAATATTTTATTTATTCAATATATGCAATGAACTATTTAGTATTTGGTATCAATAATGGTGTAAATTTATGTTAAATTTACTTAAAAACTCGACATCTCTGCTTTAAACACAACAAGATATCCGCTGTTGAATGTAAAATAACAAAAAAAACCGATTAAAACAATAAACAACATTTTCAAATAAACTGTTGTTTGCTTAACCAACTCGGGTTGCATATAATAAAAATGAAGTCAACAAAAGAATAGGAAGAGACAGTTCATATGAAAGGTATTTGGAGAAAGTTATGAAATTTACACGAAATGAATTACTTGCATTTTTAAAAGAACAAAGAAAAGTATTTGATATTGTAAGGCTTGTTGATGTATCATTAACAACACAATATGAGATAACTGATTCCGGTGAACTAATACAAGGACCATACCAATGCTACACTGTATGGAATAAAGAAAAACGATGTGAAAACTGTGTATCCGCAAAAGCATTTGCAATTAAAGGGAAACTCACTAAGTTTGAGTTTGTTAACAATGACATTTATTTCGTAACATCAATATATACGGAGGTTGAAGGCACTCCCTATATGCTGGAAATGGTTGATAAACTTAACGATGATGTTTTATTCGGTGCATACGGGAAGGACAAATTTGTAGATACAATAACCGAACATAATCGAAAACTGTACATTGATACTTTAACCGGTGCATATAATCGCCTTTACTATTCGGAGCAATTGCAGAAATTAACCAATATAAAAGTCATTGCCATGTTTGATGTGGATAATTTCAAAACAGTTAATGATACTTACGGTCATCCGGTAGGAGATTATGTGTTGCAGGAAATAGTAAGGATTATTATAAAGAATATTCGCAAATCGGATGCTGTCATCCGCACGGGCGGAGATGAATTTCTGCTTATTTTACAGGATATACCTTATGAAAAACTTTCTGAAAGACTGGAAAATATACGCAAAAAAATTGAATGTATTCGATGTGAGAATTGTCCGGACTTAAGAGTTACTGTCAGCATAGGGGCCATATATGCCGACAATGATGTTACTTCACTGATGGAAATGGCTGATAAAAAATTGTATGAATCTAAGAAAAATAAGAACACTGTTACAATAGCAAGACATTAAGGTGTTTTTTTTCATGTAGTGTATTCTACACTGTAAAATTTTCAATTTTCCGTATTACATACGAAAAACGAATGTTTTTCTCATCTAATCCAACACTCCGATAACCTGAAAACATTCCGTATGTGATTCCGGCTTCTCGGAGTATACATAATTTTAAGATACCTACCACTCTTTTTATTTACTTTTGACGTGAATAAGGTGTCAGATTTTACATGTCAATTGTACAATCAAAACGAAATTTGAAAATGATTAGAAAATTAAAGGAGAAAGAAAAATGAAAAAAAGAACAGCAGTAAAAATAGTAACATCACTTTTACTCGTAGCAATGATAGGAGCTTTTATGGTCGGTTGCGGTACTGACTCAAAGAGCAACACCGCCACTCCCGCCACTTCGCCGGAGGCCTCCAAAAGCACCAAAAACACTAATCCCATAGTTGTAACGTGGTATCCCAACGAATCATCGGATACTCATGAAGCTGTGCGTAATGAAGTCGGCAGGTTGATTGAACAGGCTACCGGCAGAAAAGTCACTCACAAACTTACCACCGATTACACAATAACCATTGAAGCAATTGCAAGCGGTTCAGCCGATATAGCCATTGCAATGGGTGCTGTCGGTTATATAGAAGCAAAAAACCGCAATCCGGAAATTGATGTTCTGTTTGTAAACAGTGATGAAAACTGGTCGCTTGACGGTGCCAAGTATTTTGCATGGATTTGCGTACCTGCGGAAAAAGCGGATCAGTACAAAAGCGGTGATACATATTCAATTGATAATATAAAAGGTAAAAAGATGTCCTTTGTTTCCAACAGTTCCACATCGGGTTTCAGAGTTCCCACTTCTTCTATCATATCTCATTTTAAGAGTGATAACTTAAATGAAGATAAGCTGATTGAAGGCGGTCCTTTCTTTAAAGAAGTTTACTTCGGAGGTTCTCACCAGGGTTCTGCCGTAAACTTACTCAGCGGTAACGCCGATGTTGCAGCTTTCTGTGATATAGAAGTGCAGCCGTATGTAGAAATGAAATCCGGGGATATAAGTAAAGTAGGCTCGGTTGTCGTCGTAAAAAAAGGTGCCGATGCTCCGTTTGATCAGTATGTAGGAAGAGAATTAACAATTATAGCCGTAACTCCCGTGTTTAACGGACCTAATGTGTATAATCCCAAGAATTTAAGCAAAGAAGAAATAAAAGCCATCCAGGATCTGTTTTGCTCGGAAGAAGTTGCAAGTAACAAGATACTGTTTTATGACGATAAAGTCGAAGGCGCAAAAGGATTGTACAAAAAATCCAAGAGTTACGGATTTGTCCTGACCACCGATTCATGGTATGACCCGTATCGCAGATAGTTTTAAGGACAATGATAAATATGCCTATATTGGAATTTAAAAATGTAAGCAAAGTTTACAACAATACTACCAAGGCGTTAACCGATGTTTCATTTTCAGTAGATGAAGGAGAGTTTGTTTCCATAATAGGTCCCTCAGGTTCAGGTAAATCGACCATCTTGCGTTGCATCAACAGACTTGTTGACGTAACGCAAGGGTCTATTTTTTTTGACGGACATGATATCAGTCAGGCGGACAAAAAGGAAATACGGGAAATTCGCAAGAAAGCGGGTATGATATTTCAGCACTATAACCTCGTAAACCGCTTAAGCGTAATTGAAAATGTTTTACACGGACGCCTGGGATATAAATCGTCGATAGTCGGAGCTGTAGGCCATTATACTGAAGAAGAAAAGGAAAGGGCTTTTCATATTCTGGCAATGTTAGGACTTACGGAACAGGCCTATAAACGTTGCGATGAATTGTCCGGAGGGCAAAAGCAAAGAGTGGGTATTGCCCGTTCCCTTATGCAGGAACCGAGAGTGCTTCTGTGTGATGAACCCATAGCATCCCTTGACCCCAGTTCAGCCAAGGTTATTATGGATTATTTGGAATATATTAATGAAACCATGAAAATTACCTGTATTGCCAATTTGCATCAGGTAGATGTTGCAATGGCATATGCCAAAAGAATTATCGGAATCACAGGCGGACAAATTTTGTACGACGGACCGCCTGAAAAGCTGACTAAAGCGAAAATTTATGAAATATATCAATCTGACGAAGGCGAGTTGATTACAGATGCTAAGTAAAAATGCGGACAAAAAAGTATATAATGATAAAACAGAAAACAATGCGGAAAGAGCACCCAGACCGGAGAAGCAAACATCGATATTTGTAAAAAGAAAGCGTTCGTTTACTTTGGTATTTTTGGGTATTATAGTTCTGTTTGCCGTTTCGGCACTTATAACGGAATATAATGTGATTACCGGTTTTGAATCCATTCCCAAAGCCGTTGTCTGGATGGCAAAACAGTTTATTCCCGATGCAAAAGCCTGGTCGCGTCTGTCTTCCATACTTACAAAACTGGCCGAAACCGCCCTGGTATCGGTAGCTGTCACCGTATGTGCCGCCATATGTGCATTCTTTTTAAGCTTATTCGGAACAAAAACCACTAAAGCACATCCTTTGGTTGCCAGAATAGTCAGGATTATTGCGGCATTTTTCAGGAATGTTCCGGATGTAGTTTGGGCAATGCTTTTACTTTTCTCTTTCGGGCAGAATATACTGACAGGCTTTTTCGCCCTGTTCTTTGCCACCTTCGGTATGCTCACCAGAGCATTTATTGAAACGATAGATGAAGTGAGTGCATCCTGTGTTGAAGCATTATATGCCACCGGTGCAACTTCTTTGCAAACGGTATTTAACGGAGTGATCCCTTCATCCATGCCGGAAATTGTTTCATGGGTCTTATACATGATTGAAACAAATATCCGTTCCTCCACATTGATAGGTATGCTTACTGCAACAGGTATCGGATATCTGTTTGACTTATACTACAAACGAATGGATTACGGTTCGGCAAGTCTTGTGGTGATAGCCATAGTTATACTGGTTATCGCTATAGAGATAATATCCAACAGGATAAGAAAGGTTATTATGTAATGAGTGAACTTAATATGACGGAAAAACTTCCGGTCTATATTGGTATAAAAGAATATATGCGAAAGACTCGCAGCGGAAAGATAAAAACCACGGCAAAATCCAAAGGCGGTATTGCTATAAGAATAACCATATTTGCACTGGTAGCACTTACCGTATACGGATTTTTGACATTTGATTATAAAGATATTGACATGGCTAAAGCCGTTGCCGGCACCTGGAACAATGCCAAAGTACTGTTCGGTCAACCTAAACTGACATACAGTACATTTGCGGGAGCATTAAAAGAACTCTTTGTGACATTTTCTCTGGGTGCGCTTTCCACCATCTTCGGTGCAATAATAGCTTTTTTCGGAGCTCTGCTATGTGCAAAGAATATTGCCAATCCTATTGTATCCGGTATCACAAAAAGCTTTGTTGCTTTTATAAGGGCGGTACCTACAATACTGTGGGTCCTCATATTCACCGTTGCAGCAGGACTGGGCAGCGTAGCTGCTGTCATAGGCTTGACATTTCACAGTTGCGGTTATTTAATTAAAGCGTATGCGGAATCCATTGAAGAGGTGGATGCAGGCACTATTGAAGCATTAAAAGCAAGCGGAGCAAGTTTCTGGCAGATTGTATTTCAGGCACTGCTTCCCTCCTCTATAAGTCGCATGACGGCATGGACATTCTTGCGTTTTGAAATTAACTTCACAAATGCCATTGCCGTAGGTGCTGCAGCGGGAGCGGGAGGAATAGGATTCGATTTATACATGGCAGGCAGCCACTATTTTGATCTTCGCGAGCTGGGATTCATCACATACATAGTATTTGCGGCGGTTATTTTGCTGGAAATACTGGCAACCAGAATAAAAGCGAAGGTGAAATGACGATGCAACAGGTTTTTTACGATTTTTCAATTTTTAATATATTAAAAGGTAAAAAACCGCTGTTGGTGTGTGACAAAATATTTGACACATTCGGCATAAAATTTCCTTGCAAAGTTATGCGATTTGACGGGTTCAGTTCCAACCCCGTTTATGAAGATATATGTACAGGCGTAGAAATACTAAAGAAGAATAACTGCGATTTTATAGTGGCAGTAGGTGGAGGAAGTACAATAGATACCGCCAAGGCGATAAAATACTACAGCGGTACCGATTATCCTTTAATGGCCGTTCCTACCACTTCCGGAACCGGTAGTGAAGCAACTCATTTTGCGGTAGTCTATATAAACGGAGAAAAGCACTCCGTTTCCGATCAATGTCTGCTGCCTAAGTATGTTATTCTACAATCCTATCTGCTTAAAACACTACCCTTGTATCAGAAAAAATGCACCATGCTGGATGCACTCTGCCAAGCAATAGAGTCCTGGTGGTCTAAAAGAGCAACCGAAGAAAGTATCAGATACTCAAAGGAAGCGATAGATTTAATTATGAAATATATGGACAGTTATTTGAAAAATGAAGATTCCGGCAATGCAAAAATGCTTTTCGCATCCCATCTGGCAGGCAAGGCGATAAATATTACCACTACGACTGCACCCCACGCCATGAGCTATAAACTTACTTCTCTTTACGGAATTCCGCACGGTCATGCCGTTGCCATCTGCCTTCCCAAAGTATGGAAGCAAATGAGCAACTTTGATGACATTGCTATTGCATTAGGCCGACAAAATCATGAAGCCGCAATATCATTTTTTGAAGAACTGTTGCGGAGGTTGGAGATATTGTCACCCGATAATGCAAGAAAAGAGCATCTGGATGTTCTTACTGATTCGGTAAATACCGAGAGACTGAGTAACAATCCGGTTCAGTTTGATAAGAAAACTATTAAAGAATTGTATAGAGAGATTCTGGAGGTATAAATGGATAAGAGAGTAAAAGCGGTTATCTTTGATTGGGCGGGAACAACTATTGACTACGGCTGTTTTGCACCGATAAAAGGATTTATAGACGGATTTAAAAGTATAGGTATAGATATTTCTAATGAAATGGCAAGAAAACCTATGGGGCTGTTAAAACTGGATCATACACGTGCTATTGCAGCCATGCTGCCTGAACCTGTTACGGAGCAACAGATTTTGAGGGCTTACGAAACTTTTGAAGAAACTCTCTTTGCCAATTTAGAGCAACACTGTGATGTTAAAGATTATGTCATTGAAACGGTTGCCGCTCTCAGAGCACGGGGAATCAGGATAGGTTCCACTACCGGCTACACCTCCGAGATGATGAATGGCATTTTACATAAAGTTTCGGCACAAGGCTACTCCCCCGATTACTGGATCAGTGCCGACAAAACTACTAAGGGCAGACCTTATCCGTACATGATCTGGAACAATCTCATGCACTTCGGTATTTCGGATACGAGAGAAGCGGTAAAAGTCGGAGATACAACTTCTGATATAGCGGAGGGGAAAAATGCAAATTGTTGGACAGTGGGCATTATTATGGGTTCGTCCGAGTTGGGACTTACCCGCAGAGAGGTTTCAGCCTTGTCAAAAAATGAGTTGGAAGAGAAAAAAGCAATCGTTCGTGCATCGTACTACAAGGCGGGAGCGGATTATATAATCGACGACATGAATGAACTTTTGGATGTAATTACGGATATAGACCGAAAGCTCAATCAAAATGCCGCCCGAAAGTTATTGACACCGGGACCGCTGACTACAAGGTATTCTGTTAAGCATGCCATGCTCACAGATCATTGTACCTGGGACGATGAGTATAAGGCTATTACAACTTCGGTAATAAAGGATATTACACATATTTCAGCCAACGATGATTATACCACCGTTCTTTTGCAAGGCAGCGGCACATATGCGGTAGAGACAATGATTCATACACTCTGCCGAAAAGACGAAAAAATATTATTTTTAGTAAACGGCGAATACGGGAAACGAATGTTAACCATCGCTGACAAATCGGGCAAAAATTATACATATCTCAGTTTTGATATGACACAACCTGTTAATGTTAAAGCTGTTGAAAAAGAATTACAGAAGCACAAGCAAGACATTTCCGTAGTCGCATTCGTTCATTGCGAAACCACAACCGGCATTATAAATCCTGTTGAAGAATTAACAAAACTCTGCAAATCATACGGTAAAAAAGTTCTTGTGGATGCCATGTCCAGCTTCGGAGCTTACGATATTGATATGCCGAGTCTGGATATTGATGCATTGGCTTCAAGTGCAAATAAATGTTTGGAAGGATTGCCGGGGCTGGCTTTTGTAGTGGTAAAGAAAACACTGTTAGAGACAAGTTCAGGCAACTCCTCTTCACACAGTCTTGATTTATTTGATCAATATAAGTGTTTCTGCGAGGCAAACGGCAAGTTCCGTTTCACCTCCCCTACCAACATACTGCTGGCCTTGAGACAGGCTATCGATGATTATAAAATGGAAGGCGGACTTAAAGCTCGGAAAAAGCGTTATATGGAAAATCATAGAGTTTTAGTGCAAGAACTGGAAGAACTGGGCATCAAGTCTATTATTGCACCGGAAAATCAATCGTATATCATAACAACTTTTGAGCTCGGTAATCTGGACTTCTTTACATTGTACCAATCGCTTAAGTCAAAAGGATTTGTTATCTATCCCGGCAAACTCACTTCCAGACCCACTTTCAGATTAGGAAATATCGGAGATGTGTATCCCGAAGATATGGTTGCGCTTGCCGATGCGATAAAGGAATTATATCGGATTTAATCGGCTTGCATAAAACCAATATAAGCGAATACATATAATTCCGACATTTCCGGTTCCGGTTAATGATATTATTTATCTTTCGATAACAAGTCATCAAATAGCAGTAAGTCTTTTCTGCTTTGTGCATAGCTTTTAAGCTCATCGGTAAAACCGGCTGCACTGAATAAGATATAATAAATGCTGTATGCGGAGCTTTCCGGTACTGCAGTTTTGGCTTTTTCCTCAAGTACCCTTAATATATTCATACCGACTTTGTCCTTCCAAAATTTACATTCACCTAAAATTATCTTTTTTTCATCAAAGTTTATTGCTGCAATATCCATCTCGGTTTTGGAATTCCACCAAGAACCTACTTTAGAAACCCTAAAGGGCAGCTTGCCGTTGTCTGAAAGATCCCACATTTTCTCACGGCAGACATCTTCGTAAACATAGGAAACATGAGAGGTGACAAGATTCTTTCTTATCAGTTGCATGACAAATTCGGTGTTTCCTCTTTCGATATAACTACGATTGGGATAGACAAACAAAAACCAAAAACGTATGAAATTATCCTTAATTCTATAAAGTCCTTTTTTGCTTCTTTCAGGATTTTTTTCGGTAATCGGCACCTTCCTCTCAATAATATCCAAATCAATAAGGGTCTTAAGATATTTTGTAAGACTTGTCGCCTTGACTTCAAGAAAAGAGGCAATTTCCGATAGTTTAGTCTTCCCCGCGGCAATGGCTCTGATTATTGAAAAATAACTTCCTATCTCGGACACCTCCTGTTGGAGCAGAAACTGCGGCTCTTCATATAGAAACTTTGATGTACCCAAGATACTGTTCTTTATAGCCGAATATATATCGTCCGCTTCAGAAAAAAGCTCTATATACTTTGGAACACCGCCTGTTATAGCATACATTTCAACGAGCTCATACCTTTCTTTATCGGGAAAAAATTCATGATAATGTTTGAACGGAATCTGTGTCAACCGAATCTGACTAGTTCTTCTTCCGTAAAGAGGACTGTTATAATTAAGAACCTGTGACTCTATCATTGAAACAAGAGAGCCGCAAAGAATAAGCATAACCTCTTTGTCTTTTAAAATCTCTTCCCAAATACGTTGTAAGATTGACGGGAATGCCGAATTGGACTTACCTAAATATTGAAACTCATCCATAACGATAACGGGTTTACTTTCATAATTTGCAGTCATAATTGCTTTAAAAATAGTATCCCAACTTTTTATATCTGCGTCCCTGAGCAACTCATTTTGAGTGAATTCGGAAGCCTTTTTTTGAAAAATAAGCATATTTTGCGATTCCGATTCTTCACTTGCCAGGAAAAATAGAGCATTTTTATCTTTAATAAAATTTGAAATCAGAGTTGTTTTACCTACCCTGCGTCTTCCGTATATTACGACAAATGAACTGCCCTTTCTATTATATTCACCCTCAAGTTCCTCAATTTCCGCATAGCGGTTTATAAATCTCTTCATATGGAATATTCACACCTTTCAATATAACTACGATATCTGTTAAGCATACTAAACATACCGCAAAGAATAAAATGATTACTGTAATCATTACATTCAAAATTATTATACTTCAAATTATAATAATATCAAGTATAATATTTTTCAAAAATCTAAATACGAGATTTTTAAAAAAAAGGTTTGCAATATATTGCAAAGAAGAATATACACAAAACATCATGGTGTCACAAATTATGTTATAATTAACATAACAAATCAAAATTTGCATGGGACATGATGGAATATGAAACTAATACTTGAAGAAGAATCCATATCCGCCAACAGCATGAGGAATTGTCATAAAATAATGCTGGATATTTTCGGTGATGACATCGAGCTCGTTGATTATTGGGGACCTGTTCAGATGTGCGTCTTTTATCTGGAATATAAATATTCTCCTGATGATTATAAAATAATAATGGAATGTGAACGCGGATTTATTGTTATAGAAGTACAGGATAAAGCCGGTAATGTTTTCTGGCCGTTTATGATATTCCCCCAGGCCAATTATTTTCATTATGCAGATGTCGAAAAAGATGTTCTGCAACTTGTAGAGTTGACACACAAGGCGATAAAAGAGAATCTGATTATTTTTGAACCGTCCGGTACAACAAAATATTCCGATTCGACATGTTTACATTGTTTTGATGTCAGGGAAGTTCACAACTTTATTTCACCTGAACGGTATGAAGAAACCATAGAATATATTAAAGAACTGATTGAAAAAGAAGACTTTATCCTGGTCGAAGGTAACTGTCCTATAGGAGAGCATAAGAAAGACGGATATTGGATTGATGATATCATTTATCATGTTATAAAATGTCCGAAATGCGGCTGGAAATTCACCTGTATTGTAAACACCTACAGAGGAAGCGGTTCATTTACAAGAGAAAGATAAATAACTGATTGCTATTGTATCAATAACAGTATTTATGGTTCTTGAGGCAATCAGTATCATTTGAGATTTGTTTAATGCATAAATAAGCAGCCAATACGGTAAGACATGGCACTCTCGGAAGCCTGTATAGCTTCCGCTTAAAGGATGGTCACGATGATGCTCAATCCTTTAGAATCTTCTCGCAAGCGGTTTTCAATGCAGGAATGTCATTAGAGAGTGTATTCCAGACAGAAGAAACATCAATAGCACCATAAGCATGAACATAGAAATTCCGAGTGTCTTTGATTATTCTCCAAGGAACAGTAACATCCTTTTCTTTAACTTCTTCCGAAAGTCGTGCGACCAATTCACCAATTTGAACAACACACATACAACAGGCATCTTGGAAGAGATGGTCGCTTTCAAATACACTGAAGTCGTGGTTGTAGCGATTCAGATTGTCGGCAATGCGCTCACAATAGGATATGATTTTTTCAAGGATGACTTTATCACGCACTTCGATAAAGCAGCACCTCCTCTTTTGCAATCATTTCGAGAAAGTTCTCGTCCGAGGCTTCGCTGGTAACAAGATCTACAGATAAGTTCAGGGCATCTTCAACTGCAAGACGGAAAGCAGTCAATTGAAAAAGAGAATGCAGCTGGCCCTTTTCAATTTTTAAATCTAAATCGCTGTCTGCAGATGCTGTACCGTGTGAATAGGAACCGAAAATCGACACACTCTCGACACCGTGTCGCTGAGCAATCGGAATTATAATATTTTTGAGTTCTTCAATACTGTATGGAGCCATGGAATCACCTCATTTTCTGTCTAAATTATACTATATGCAAATAAGGAATAAAAGTATTTCCTGTACTTGACAGTGATAGGCTGATTTCGAAAGCAGCAATTTTAATATGTCGTTGCTATAATTATGAATGTTAAAGTAGAATTTGAATGTACTTGAAAAAACAAAGAAACCTGCTTATCAATCAAAAGTCGATTTTGGTAATGAAATCGGATGCAAAAAATCTTCTGCACAGATAACAAATTTTATGTCAGAAATTCCGGTATTGGGAATTTATAGTAACACCGGTGTTGTTTTGATTATTCCGGATAAAGATGCTCAAAGTGGAGATAAGTTAGATTGAACCCAAATCCCGGTTTGTCGGGATGACCGAATTTGCAAACATTTCCCTCCTGGTGTTGTGAAAACACAGGCTAGAAAGGCAAGTAGTCAAATCGAACTACTTGCCAATGGTGCGAGTGGCGATACAGGACTTTTTTATGAAATCCCATGAAATCAATGTTTGTAGGCAGTCAATAGGCAGGATGTTCCTTAAATAGTTCCCTATTCTCTCAAAATAAATCGCTATGAGATCCCGTTCTGCTCAAAATCAAGATGAGCTCTTTCCGTTTAATTTTATAGATAAGAAGCCAATCGGGAGTTATATGCAAATCTCGGTAACCTTTAAGATTGCCTGTAAGTGCATGATCTCGATAATGTTCAGGTAAAGGCGTATTTTTCGCAAGCAAACTAATTGCCTCGTGGAGTAAATCCATATTCATTCCACGCTTTTTTAACCGTTTATAGTCGCGCTTAAATGAACTGTGATATTTAATCTTCAGCATTTAAACTTTCCACCAATTCTTCAATTGTTTCAAAAGGTCCATGCAAATTTTTACCTTCTTCAACATCGCGGATAGCAGATAGCGTTTGGCTGTTGAGATTGGAAAGTGAGAGCTCAAAAGGTATTCTTTGCTCGCGTACAGCTGCCTTAGTAAACATTGTTAAAGCCGTAGTCATATTTAAGCCGAGTTCATTAAACAGTTTCTCGGCTTCCTGCTTAAGTTCGCGATCCATTCTTATTGTTATATTGGTCTGGCCCATAGTTTATCACCTCCGTTACAAAAGTATTATACATTATATTACTGTGCAATTCAAGTGCGATACATGTGCGTGATAGTAAATATTCGCAAATCCTTTCACTCGCAATAAGACAAGTGTTCTTACAGAATTTAATTCATTAAATTCGCTGACAAAACTTGCAAAATGAAGAAAAGAAAAGGAAAGCAGTCAGATGTAGCTGCTGCTTTCCAATGAATGGTGCGGATGACAGGACTTGAACCTGCACACTTCCGTATTGGCTCCTAAGACCAACGCGTCTGCCAATTCCGCCACATCCGCAGCATAGAAAAGTATATTTAATGAACACATCTTTGTCAATCCTCGCCGGAAACCGTAATATATTCCTTAATTTTCTCAAACTTGGCATTTTTTATACCCGGCACCTTCATTATATCCTCAATAACCTTAAAATTACCGTTCCTGATACGGTAAGCGATTATCGCCTGAGCAGTCTTACTCCCTATACCCGGAAGCAGACATAAAGTCTCTTCTGAAGAGGTATTAATATCAATCTTGTTCTCAAAAAGCACCTTTTCATCATCTCTTTGTATTATGACATCGCTGTTATCCGATATATCTATTCCTCCCGCCCGGCTTTTCGGGCGTATGTAAACGGTCATGTTTTTATCCAGCACCATAACCATATTAATATCTTGGCCCGCATCCTCTGTCAAACCTCCGGCTTTATCTATAAGGTCGGTAAGAATACTGCCTTTTTCCACTTCATATATTCCCGGATTATTTATTTCTCCCTTAAGACATATTTTAACTGTCTCTTTGACTAATCCTGTTGAAAGCTCATGTTCGTCGGGAATATCCACTAATCCCCTGTTTATATTTCTGACAATGAGAAATATAACCAGAAAAACGAAGCATACGGTAATGATAATTACGGGTGTGTATTTTTTCATAGATACTTATTATCACACCGGTTGATAAGTTACCACTGACAAAATCAATTCTTTTAATTCAAAACAAATATCATATGTAGTATAATTTACAAAAGAAAGGTAATCATGAGAAAAAGCATTTCGATAATACTTGCATTAACAATAACAGTATGCCTTTTCAACATTAATGTACAAGGTAACGCTCAAAGCATAATCAATCCCGAATTATGCCGTTCATATATATCCGTTGATTATGAGACGGGAGATGTCTTGTACTCATATAATGCCGACAAGAGGATTTATCCCGCAAGTACCACAAAACTCATGACAGCCCTTGTAGCGGTGGAACACTGTTCTTTAGATAAAGTTTTTACTACCTCGCTGAATGCAACCAGATATCTTGAGGAAGGAAGCACCGAACTGGAACTCAAAGAGAATGAAACAATGGATTTGTATTCCCTGCTCCACGCACTGCTGATAAGAAGTTATAATGATGTGGCACTGGTAATAGCGGAAAATGTTGCAGGTACAGAAGAAGCATTCATTGAAATGATGAATAAAAAAGCTTTGGAATTAGGTGCTTCAAATACACATTTTGTGACACCTCACGGACTTCATGATGATGCTCACTATACAACGGCAAGAGATATGGCACTGATAGCAAAAGCGGCTTTTTCCAATTTCAACATATCCACAATATGCAGAAAAAAAGAGTTCAATCTTCCCGCAACAAACTTAAGACAGAAGTTTGAAACGCTTAAAAATACAAACCTTATACTGGGCACAAATACCGGATATGATTTTGTCGTAACCGCCGGAAAAACCGGATACACATCAAAAGCACAGAATTTACTTGTAGCATTATCCACCGATCAGAGAGGACGGGAAGTTCTTACGGTAATGGCAGGTACAAAAGAAAGAGAAACCGCTGCGGAACTGACTTTGGAGCTTATGAAATATTCTTATACGGATTTTGGCGTCCAAAGTATTGTTAAAGCCGGACAGATAATAGGAACGCATGAGGACATCCGTTTAGCCAATGCCATGTACCTAGAACACTTAGTACCGTATGACACCGATTCCTGGCAATTGGACAAGACAATCGAATTGAGAGATGATATCATATATACACAGGTAAGAGTCGGTGACATCTTGGGTGAAGTTTCCTATTCATATAATAACAATTACATAGGCAAATCACTCATTGTAGCTGCCGATTCTCTTATTCCGGAAGTGACTTCCGTTAAGATTTCTTCGGAAGATCCGCCAAAGGATGTTGCGGTAACGGCAATGGTGGAAAGGCAACCCTTTCCCCCGGCGTTTATTGCGGCATTAAGCATAAGTGTGATTTTACTGGTTCTTATCATAGTTGTATTTTATAAAACAGGTAAACATACTGTTGATAAGACAAAAGAAAAAGAAGATAATAATGATAAAGATACAAAAGATAACGGATAATGCGGGAGGGGTTTATGAAGCAGCTTTTTGATACGATAGCACAGGCGGAAATGCTGGGATTTGCATTTTTGGTGATAGCCGCAATGGTTATTTGTGTGGCTATTATTTTCTTTTTTGTTCTGATAGTGGTTCTGGATAAAAAAAGTATTCCCGTACTGAGACCGGCAAGAGAACCGGATATACTGAAAAAACATATGTTGGATATCAAAGCCAACTTCCCGGCATATGTAAACAATATACTTTCTCTTGATGAAGGCAAGGATTTGAAAAAAAGCAATGAACCGCTGGATATAGGGGTGATAATACTGAAAAACTACGGAAACAGTTCCGCCGTGGATATTCAGGTTACTAATATAGGGAGTTATAAAGTGGAGGAAGATTTCTCCAATAAATATGTCTCTTTACAGCCCGGTGAAAGCGTTGCCGTTCTGGTCTATATTCCCAAAGACTTATTAAGTTCGGTCAAAGTATCGCTTGTCAAAGTGAAATCGAAAAATTATGCCAACAGTACCAGAACGGAAAAATTCAGTATAATATCCGACAGCGAATTGAGTTACCGGATAAGTGAAAAATGTACTTTACATCCTTTTATTCAGATGTAGTGCATTAAAGTTTATATATCTTCTTTAAATCTGCTGATATTTCTTTCAGCGAAGCATATATCAAGTCGGGTTTTGTATCGCTGTTTTTTACATCCTCCAAAGAAGACTCCCCGGAAAGAACAAGTATCGATGTAAAACCGTTGTAGGCTCCCAATGCTATATCGGTGTATACTCTGTCTCCTATTATTGCCAGAGATTTTTTATCGTATCCGGTCTTTTCAAATATGAAATCCGCCGTATGTTTTGAGGGTTTTCCGAAAAATTCCGCACTTACACCCGTAGATGCATATACCAACTGACATATGGAGCCGCAGTCAGGGATGAACCCGGTTTCGGTGGGACAGTTGTAGTCCATATTGACACCGTATAAAGTTGCACCGTAACGCACGAAATCACAGGCTTTGACAAGCTTTTCATATGTCAGCGTCATATCAAATCCCATAACAACCACATCGCAATCCGTATCCGCTACATTAATTCCGGCTTCCTTAAAATCATCTATCAGAAACTGTGTACCGGCAACATATACTCTGCTTTCTTGGTGATGCTCCAGAAGATGCTTTATGATTACCTGATTGGAGATAAGCATCTTTCTCTCTTCACAAACAATCCCCATTTTCTTCAGTTTATTGATATAGAACTTAGCATTCTTCGAGGAATTGTTTGTATAATACCATATATCTATTCCGCATTGCTGTGCCGTGGCTAAAAACTCTTTTGTATAATCGAAAAGTTGATTTCCCAGATAAATAGTTCCGTCCATATCCAATACAAAACACTTTATGTCTTTTAATGCCATAGTATCTCCCCTATCTTATCGCCTTTATATTACAAGCCATTATCATCTTCCGGACAAACTGATTATATAATAAATGTGCTTTAATTACCTTAAAAAACAGCTTTGTCCGCATTTTTCCGGTCTTATTCCTGTAGTTTACCGATATATTACCGCCTTTTTCAAAACTCTTTGCAAGCGCACACGCACTGTTAAAAGCAAAACTGAATCCTTCTGCGGAACTGGGCGACACATAGCCTGCCGCTTCACCTGCAAGAAACAATGTATTGTTGTTTTTTGAAAATGTTTTCGGATAGCCGTCCGGTCGTAACAACAGTGAGCCTTCTTTACTCACAGCCTGACCTATTGATAACCCGTCATTCTTCATTTTTTCAATAAGTTGATCAAACAGTCTGTTACCGTCCGCCCCGTCGGGAAATGCCATACCTATAGTAAAAGTACCGTCTTTGGGGAATGCCCATCCTGAATAATCGGTCAATGTTTTGTCAAATATTGCGTAATATTCAGCACCGGCATCGTCACACTTATACACATGCTGAATAGCATAATAATGCTTGAAAGGCATTTTTTCTTTTGCAAAAAAGCACTTTCTCACAACCGATCCGGCTCCGTCACAACCTATTAAAACCTTTGCATTATATGTCTTCCCGGTACTTGTATGTATAGTATACAGGTCATTTTCGTACTCAACCTTATTGACCACTGCGGAGTATTTTTTGCATACATTTTCCGGTATTTTTGAAGACAGATATCGGTCGAATTTTTCTCTGTCCATGTTGAGATAGAATCTCTGATAATCTCTTCTTAAACCGGTATTCAGGTCAACGGTATGCACACTGAAAAGCTGCGGATTAGCCAGTACATCATTGGGAAGGTTGAGGTTTAAAGAAGCTAAAACTCTTTGTGCATCGGGAGCAAGAAGCCCTCCGCAGGCCTTGTGCCTTACGGGAGGATAACCGTCAAGATTTCTCTTGTCTATAAGTAATATGTCATGACCCTGATTTGCCAACAGCATAGTAAGCAGGCTTCCGGCAGGACCCGCTCCTATTATCGCTATATCAAATATCTTCTTCTCATCCATTACACAACAATGTTTATAAGTCTCTTGGGCACCGCTATAACCTTCTTAGGTTGCTGCCCTTCCAGAATCTTTAATATCTCTTCATTCTTATGAACCAGTTGCTCCATATCTTCTCTGGACATATCGGAACTGATGTATATTTTAGTCTTGTTTCTGCCGTTAATCTGTATGACTATTTCTATCTCGTCTTCAACTGTTTTGGCTTCATCATATTGAGGCCATTTCTGTTGATGAATATACCCGGGAAATCCGCATAATGACCATAACTCTTCGGTAACATGAGGAGAAACGGGGTTAAGAAGTATAAGGAAGTCTGCAAACTCTTTTCCGGTTATACTTCCCTTAGCATAAATTGCATTGGTAAATGCCATCAACTGTGCAATGGCGGTGTTGAATTTCATTATTTCAAAATCTTTTGTAACCTTTTTAATGGTCTTATGCATCAGCGTCTCCATATCCTTGGAGTAGTTGTCCTCTTCGGTCATGAAATCCGTCATCTTAAAAGCTCTTTCAATAAATCGCCTGCAACCTTTAACGCCGTTTTCCGACCACGGAGCGCTTTTTTCAAAATCACCTATGAACATCTCATACATACGCAAGGTATCGGCACCGTAATCATCTATTACCTTATCGGGATTAACAACGTTACCGCGCGATTTACTCATCTTTTCATTGTTTTCACCCAGTATCATGCCGTGTGCGGTTCTTTTACTGTACGGCTCGGGGGTATTGACATAACCTATGTCGTAAAGGAACTTATGCCAGAATCTGGAGTAAAGCAGATGCAGCGTAACATGCTCCATTCCCCCGTTATACCAATCCACAGGCATCCAGTATGCTATTTTTTCCTTTGATGCGAATGCTTTATCATTATGCGGGTCCAGATACCTTAAGAAGTACCAGGAAGATCCTGCCCAGTTGGGCATGGTATCGGTTTCACGCTTAGCGGGCTTTCCGCATTTCGGACAGGCGGTGTTTACCCAGTCGGTAATTTTGGAAAGCGGCGATTCCCCGTCTTCCGCAGGTTCATATGTTTCCAAATCGGGCAACAACAAAGGTAACTCCGATTCTTCAATAGGTACCCAACCGCATGTGTCGCAATAAACCAGCGGTATCGGTTCTCCCCAGTATCGCTGTCTGGAGAATACCCAGTCACGGAGCTTGAAATTGTCCTTTGCTTTTCCTATTCCTTTTGATTCAATGTACTCTGTTATCTTAACCTTGGCATCTTTTACTTCCAATCCGTCGATGATGCCCGAATTGACCATTATTCCTTCTTCAATATCGGTATATGCTTCCACCGACAAATCGCCTCCGGATACCACTTCAATTATGGGCAGATTGAACTTCTTTGCGAACTCATAGTCTCTTTTGTCATGTCCGGGAACCGCCATAATCGCTCCGGTACCGTAGGACATCAGCACATAATCCGATACCCATATGGATATCTCTTTATTGTTAACAGGATTTACGGCTTTAATGCCTTTTATCTCCACTCCTGTCTTTTCTTTGGCTATCTCCGCTCTTTCGAAATCACTCTTCTTGGAACTTTCGGTCTGATATTCACGGATTTCATCAATATTTTCAATTAATGATTTGTATTCCTCTAAATACGGATGTTCCGGAGATATTACCATATATGTCACTCCGTATAAAGTATCCGGTCTTGTGGTATACACAACAAGAGGTTCTAAGATATTTGTCAATTTGAAATATACTTCTGCTCCGGTGGATTTACCTATCCAGTTAATCTGCTGTGCTTTTATACTTTCCAGATAATCGAGATTGGTAAGACCTTCAATAAGCTTATCGGCATAGTCGGTAATCTTAAGCATCCACTGATTCTTCATCTTCTTTACAACTTCCGCTCCGCACCTTTCGCATCTGCCGTCCACCACTTCTTCATTGGCAAGACCTACTTTGCAGGAAGTACAGTAGTTGATACTCATATTCTTTTTATATGCAAGTCCGTGTTTGAATAATTGCAGAAAAATCCACTGCGTCCATCTGTAATACTTGGGATCGGTTGTACTTATTTCTCTGTCCCAGTCAAAGGAATATCCTATGGATTTGAGCTGTTTTTTAAATCTTGCTATATTGTTTTTGGTTACAGCGGCAGGATGCAGCTTATGCTTCATGGCATAATTCTCCGTAGGTAATCCGAATGCATCCCATCCCATGGGAAACAGCACATTATATCCTTGCAGTCTTCTTTTTCTGGCAATTATATCCAAAGCCGTATACGGCCTGGGATGACCTACATGCAGTCCTTCACCTGAAGGATAGGGAAACTCCACCAAAGCATAATACTTGGGTAATGATAAATCGTCTTTCGCACTGAAACATTTAAGGTCGTCCCATATCTTCTGCCACTTTGACTCTATTTCCTTGGGATTATATTCCATAACGATACTCTCCGTAACAAATATTCTTCCCAGTATTTTATTGTAAATACGGTACATTGTCAAGAAAAGGTATATCTGTTGAACGGAGCAGAAATACTCTTTATAAAGAACGATTATCTAACATTTTTAAGTAAGATTCTTCTGATTATGCTACTCAAACATTACATAATATAGACTTTATTGCAACTAAATGTTGGCTTTAATGCATGAAACTTATTATTTCAGAAAGCTCTCTCGGAAATTAGTCTAACTTTGCGCTTGTCCTTTTTATATTACATTTTCATGATTTTTAATTAAAAACATATTAAAACACCTGTTTTGTTAAATTTTATGAATATTTTGTCAATATTAATTTGTTTCTATTCAACAAAATGTTAGGCGCCTTGCTTGACTGGCCAGTAAAAAAGTGTATAATAGATATGAGTTTTGAATATTTATTCAAGGGAGGAAAATAATGAAAAGAATGAAACTTATTAGTTTGGTACTTTGCTTGGTACTGGTATGCTCTTTCATTTTCACGGCTTGCGATAAAAAGCCGACTGAAACTGCAACACAGAGACCGACAGAGACAAGTACTCAGACTGAAGTACCTACGGAAACCGATACTACACCCGAAGAGGTAGAAAAACCGGCGGCAATGGATATCACTACCCTTTACTACTTCGGTGATGCAACAGAGAATGCTGCTGAGAAATTCGCATATAAGAACTATCTCAACAGGCACTACGGTTTTACAATCAATATTCATGCCCATGCCAGAGACATGTATATTGAAACCATCAATCTCCGAGCGGTGTCCGGAGATCTTACCGGTATAGTAAGACTTTTCGCAGGTACCGACGGGATTAAGTGGTATCAGGAAGGTATTGTGTTGGCAATTGATGAATATCTTGCTGATAATGAAGTTTGGAACACCATAGTTCCCGAGCATTGGAAAGAAACTTTCTCATATGACGGAGCGGTATACGGACTTGCATTTGGCGGTGACGGTACTCCTTCATGGTTTTCAAGAACAATGAGAGGAGACTGGTTGGATGCAGTAGGAATGTCCAGACCTTCCACCATCGATGAGTTCTACGAAGTATCAAGAGCCTTTACCTACAATGACCCCGACAAAAACGGAGATAACGACACTTGGGGATTCTGTTCAAGACATGTATGGTTGATGCAGGATATTTTTAAAGCATACGGTTGTACACCCAACTGGGAATCCGCTCTGGTTCCGGTATGGAATCCGAGAGATGACATCTGGGAAGATCCGGTTATAAAGCCGGTTATGGCTGATGCATGTACATTCTTAAGAAAGTGTTATGTAGAAGGATTGATACATCCGGAGTTGTTCTCAATGAGTTCCACCAATGTCAGAAATCTTATGTCCAACGGACATGCAGGTTCCTGCTTTTATTGGGATCACTGGCTGATAGTATGGGAAAATGCGGTAAAGAAAACGGTAGGAAACCATGCTTACATGGTGGCTGTCGGCGCTCTTTCCGGTGTTGTTACTCACAAAATCAATTGTTGGAAGACGGAAATAGGATCTCCTTATGTGTTGATGGCTAATACTGAGCAGCCTAAGGAAGTTATAAACTGGTTCATTAACTTGGCTTACGGTACCGCCGAAGACTTCTTTACATTCAGATACGGCATACCTCAAACTGACAAGAACGCAAAAACCGGTTTCCTGCTTGACGGAATGACCGTATATCAGTTGCATTTCAAAGCTGATGACCAAGGTTCAGTCACAAGTTCCGGCTGTCCTGCTCTGGTAGGCGGACACCCCGGATATGCTCTGGATATCGGCGAATACGGATACAAATCGGCATACTATTCCGGAAATCCGACATGGGACTCGGATCAGGTAACAGTAACTGCTGCAAACCTTCAGAGAAGATATGATGTATTTAATGAATTCAATGATGGCAGATTGTATCTGCTTACAGGCGACTACGAGCAACCTACGAATCCTGAGTATACGAATAATATGACTGAATGGAATAAGGCAGGCAGATTGTATGTATCCAGCGTAATGGTTGACGGTGTGGATACCACGACTGCTCTTAAGACTTATCTTGATACGGTTATGGCTTTCGATCCGCAAACCACATTGGATTACATGAATGCTAAATTAGGAAAAACTTCCAATCAGGATTACAGAAAGCTATGGAACAGCCTTAACTGATTATATGGTGAAGTGATTGCAAACAAAGAGCCCGGGAAACCGGGTTCTTTTCTTTACTATATGATTTTTCCCTGCTCTGCTACTTTCAATTTGCGACCACTTAACCGTAGTAATCTGATTGTAAATAAAGTGTCTAACATTACAAATTGTTATTTTGGGCAATATATGCAATTAAAAGATTGCATAATGTGACGATAATGCAATTACCGGTATGCTTTATAGAAAAACCGCGATTATCAATCTCAATCAATCTGCCGACAGACTAACTTTTTTCAACATATATAACTTAGTAATTTATAGCATATTAAGAAAAAAGCATTACAAAACTCTGCCTTTGTTATGTTATTAACATTTTTTGTTATTTATATTTACATTTATTTGATTAATTTGTTAGATGTATGTTATTGACTTGTATGGTGTTTGTTATATATAATATATATTAAGTTTTGAACTTATATTCAGAAGGAGGATAGATTATGAATAAGATTAAATTACTTAGTTTGGTGCTTTGTCTCGTTCTGGTTTGCTCGTTTGTTTTCACGGCTTGTGATAAGAAGCCTACGGAAACCGTAACGCAAAAACCTACGGAGACATCTACTCAAACAGAACAACCTACCGAAACAGCTACTGCACCTGCAGAGGTAGAAAAACCGGCACAGATAGATATTACATCTCTGTATTTCTACGGTGATGCTACGGAGAATTCTGCCGAGAAACTCGGATTTAAAAACTACCTGTGCAGACATTACGGTATCCAGTTCAACATTCATGCTCCTGCAAGAGACATGTACATTGAAACCATTAATCTCAGAGCGGTATCGGGAGAACTTACCGGTATAGTAAGACTTTTTGCAGGAACCGACGGAATTAAATGGTATCAGGACGGTGTTGTATTGGCAATTGATGAGTATCTGGCCGATAATGAAGTCTGGAATACCATTATCCCGGAGCATTGGAAAGAAACTTTCTCATATGACGGTAAGGTATACGGATTGGCATTCGGCGGTGACGGAACACCTTCATGGTTCTCCAGAACAATGAGAGGCGACTGGCTGGATGCTGTAGGAATGAAAAAGCCTTCTACTATAGAAGAGTTCTACGAAGTATCCAAAGCTTTCACCTACAATGACCCTGACAAAAACGGCGAAAACGATACCTGGGGATTTGCTTCCAGAAATATCTGGCTTATGCAGGATATTTTCAAAGCTTACGGCTGTACACCCAACTGGGAAGCCGATCTTGTTCCGGTATGGAACCCCAGAGACGACATTTGGGAAGATCCGGTTATAAAGCCCGTTATGGCTGAAGCATGCTTATTCTTAAGAAAGTGCTACAACGAAGGACTGGTTCATCCCGAGTTATTCTCCATGAGCTCGACAAATGTCAGAAACCTTATCTCCAACGGACATGCAGGCTCCTGCTTCTATTGGGATGGATGGTTGATTACATGGGAGAATGCCGTAAAGAAAACTGCAGGAAACCATGCTTACATGGTAGCTTGCGGTGCTCTTTCAGGTTATGTTACCCAGAAGATAAATTGCTGGAAGACGGAAATCGGATCTCCTTATGTGTTGATGGCTAATACTGAGCAGCCTAAGGAAGTTATTAACTGGTTCATTAACTGGGCATACGGTTCTGCTGAAGGCTTCTTCACATTCAGATACGGTGTACCTCAGACAGACAAAAACGCAAAAACCGGTTTCATGCTTGACGGCATGAACGTATACCAGCTCCATTACAAAGCCGACAATGAAGGCAATGTAAAGAGCTCTTCATGCCCGGCTATAGTCGGCGGACATCCCGGATATGCTCTGGATATCGGTGAATACGGATACAAATCTGCATACTATTCAGGAAACCCGCAATGGGATGCTGATCAGATACAGATAAATGCAGCAAATCTTAAGAGAAGATACGATGTATTCCACGAGTACAATGACGGAAGATTATACATACTTACGGGTGAATACGAGCAGCCCACAAATCCGGAATATACCAATCATATAAGCGAATGGGCAAAAGCAGGAATGCTGTATGTATCCAGCGTAATGGTTGACCAAGTTGAACCCAAAGTAGCTCTCAAGGCTTATCTTGAGACTGTTATGGCGTTCAATCCTCAGGCAACATTGGACTTCATGAATGCTAAATTAGGAAAGACTTCCAATCAGAATTATAATGAAGTATGGAACAGCCTGAACTAATTAACAGGTAAAAAAACCGAATAACCAAAGAACCCGGGTTACCGGGTTCTTTTTTGTCTTTGTATCTTAAGTTTTTTATCAACTGTATCTCTTACTGTTCAATAGCAAATATCGACTAGTAACCGTACTGCTCTCTGAATTGATTCAGTTGATCCAACAACTCCGGAAGTCTGTGTCCCATAAATACCACAAATACTATCAGGAATACAATAAAAGCAATCACGACTGTAGCCATAAGAATAATCTGGGCTTTGAAAAGATTTTTCTTGCTTTCCTTTTCTCCGGCAAAAGCAAAAACAAAGAGCATAATAATATTGACGACAGGTATTGACATTACAATAATAGTGAATATCCAGTCCAGTATGGAAATAGTCTTTGATGTGCCGGGTTTGGTAACGGCAGGTTGTTGATAGACCGGTTGCTGATAAGTTTGCTGTTGATAGGTTTCCTGTTGATATTCCTGCTGCTCATTATTTTGCTGCATATCATCAACGACGGTTTCTTCTACCACATTATTGTTCTGCATTTCCAAAGTTTCCTGTGTCTCTTGGTTATTCTGTTGATTATTAGTTTCAGTCATTTTTAATCCCTCCTTTTCAAGTTAAATTATATTATGAGATGAAATATTGTCAATAAAACAATCTTATAAATCGCAACAATACAGCATTATTGTATACTGTTAGCGGTTCGGTACCGAATGATGTGGCCACCCTTACTACAAATATGACAAACAGGAGCGACAGAGTCACGGTTACCAGAATCTTAATACGTTTTGCATCGCTGTTCAGGAAGTATCTCATGATAATGAATATAATGAATGCAATTAACATAAGATATATCCCGGGATGCATAATAAAAGCTTCTTTAAACCTGAATGTGATAAGAAGCGCAAAAGCTCTCACCATTCCGCATCCGGCACACGGTACCCCGAAAAGCAATTTCGACGGACATACCTCTCCTACCGCAAGTATCATTACAACCACATATGCAATACATGCCACTGCGGGAATCCATGCTTTTTTGATATCATTAAGCAGTCGTTCCCGCACTTTTCTTAATGTATCAGTATCCCAGTTCCTCATTAACTATTATTACCGTTATTCTTCCCTTCTCCCGTTGTTTAGCCGATATTACATAGTTACAGCAAATCATGTCGGCGCTGTCGCAGGTTTTGTTAATATCATCGGATATGCATTTTCCCGTATGGGCACAGGGGGTATTCCTGCTCAATCTCATACAGTTTTTCGGTGCCGCAATATGTTTTACCCTCAAAACAGCCTGTTCAATATCCTTAACTATTTTATTGATTCCCGCAACTACTATTACCTTTTTAGGCCCGTGACATAAACAAGCCACTCTGTTGCTCGCACCGTCAACATTGTACAGTTTACCGTCTTCGGTAATGGCATTTGTACCGGAAAGCATAAAATCCGCACTGAACATGCCTGCCTTATCGGCTCTTTCAATTAAGCGATAGCGGTTTTCACGAATCATTTTTGTTATTCCGCATTGGTCAAGAGTAACCGATCCTCCCGTTGTAATTGAAGCATCTACGAAAAGCATTTCTTTAACCAGCTCTTTGGCACGGTCTCTGTTTTCCGCAAAAACGGCATTCATGTTATTCTTTCTCAAATTCTCCAAAACTTTGTTTATATCCACTTCTCTTCTCCTTTCTATTTAATTATATCATTTACAACAGTAATTCAGCAAAGAACCTCTAAGTTCACTTAAACCCGTTCAGGTTCTTTTGAAACTTTTATAGAACTTTTATAGATTGCTGACCGTCTAAATGCTGTAAGTTAAAAAGGACGGTATATAAAAATGAAAAAAATGATAGCTGTTTTGTTAATTCTCATATTACTGCTGACCGGTTGTACGGATGTTACTCAACCGTCACCGCAACCTTCGGCTGTTGTGAGAGATGAAAGTATTAAAAGCATTGAAAGTCTTTCTCAGCTCAAGTCACTGCTGGATGCATCCAAAGACAATATTTTCTCCAGATGGTACAGATCGGTAGGCAGTGCTCTGTTAGCCAAGGATGCAAACGGACCGGACTATGCAGTAGAATCGGTAACAGCGACGGGTGATGCGAGCCAATCACACTCCGAGACCAATACACAGGTGGCGGGAGTGGATGAAGCCGATACCGTAAAGACCGACGGAAAATTTGTATATTCCATCAGTAGTTACGGTTTTGTAAATATTGTCGCTGTCAATTCTGACGGTTATCTGGAGCTGATAAAGCAGATAAAGGATTTCGGAAAAAACTTCAGTCCCATGGAGATATATGTTGATGACCAGTTCCTTATAGTAATCGGAACATCCTACGACAAGGAAGGTTCTTACTCTGCAGCATACATATATGACAAAACCGATATAGCGGAACTCAGATTACTTAAGGATGTAATGATAAAGGGTTACTACTCCGATTCCAGAAAGATAGGCAACTCTCTTTATTTAATCTGCAACTATACCCCTTATTACTACTATTTAAAGGATACGGACCTTCTGCCCTGCTATGTTGTAAACGGTAAAACCACATACCAGTCACCTTCGGATATCTTCTATTTTGACGAGACCGAATGTTCATCATACCTTATACTGGGTGCTGTTGATTTATCCGATCTTACCAAGGATATTAACCTTAATACTTACCTGGGAAGCGGTCAGACCGTGTATATGTCCCATGAAAATCTGTATGTTACCTACACACAGTATCCTTACAGGTCTGTCAGAACGATATTCCCCGAAGAGAACTCGGATTATAAGGAAGAAACCGTAATACACAAATTCCGTGCCGATAATGCCGTATTGAATTATGTTGCCACAGCTAAGATAACGGGATATCCCATCAATCAGTTTGCGATGGATGAACACAAAGGATTTTTCAGAATAGCGGTTACCGATAATATGGAAGGCAAATCGGTTAATAATGTATATGTCTTTGATGAAAATCTGGTGCAGACAGGTACAATTCAAAACATGGCACCCGGAGAAAGGATATATTCCGTAAGATTTAACGGAGACATCGGTTATATGGTTACATTCGTTGTGGTTGACCCTCTCTTTGTAATGGATCTATCCGACCCGTACAATCCTAAAGTAGACGGAGAACTCAAGATCCCCGGATATTCAACCTACATGCACATGTATTCCGACACACTCATACTGGGCTTCGGAATGGATACAACGGAACAGGACGGCAGAGCTTTGAATCAGGGTATAAAAGTTGCAATGTTTGATGTTTCGGACAGAGCCAATCCCAAACAGCTTTTCACAACTTCCATCGGCGGTCGCGGCACATGGTCGGAACTGAATTACAACCATAAGGCCTTTATGTTTGACCGTGAAAAAGACATATTCGCATTCCCCGCTTCAATAAGCGGCAACAACTATGAAATGAAGACACAAGGATTGGTTGTATGTAAAATCGATATGCGAAACAACCGGTTTGAAGTACTGGATATACTGTCTCAGGATTACTTTACCAACTGGTCCAACTATGTGGAAAGAGGTATGTTTATAGGAAACACCTTATTAACAATCTCTAAAAATGCCATCTATTCGTACAACTACACTACATTACAGTTTATTGACAATGTCCTTTTTGATTGATAAGCGTTTCTCCTAATCTTTTTATACTCTCTCTGTAAATAGCGGCGCCTTCATGCAGGCGCTGCTTTTTTATACACTCATTTGCCTGATGAGCACTTTCGGGATCACCGGGCATGTTCATACCGAATGCCACAAGATTGGGCATACTTCTTGCGTAGGAACCTCCTCCTATCGCTATAGGTTCGGTAAAGTCATTTGTCATTTCCCTGTACACCGAAAGCAATGTTGATACCAGTACCGAGTTTTTATCGACAAACAGCGGAGGGTTATTATCCGTATGAATCACTTTCAAATCATATTTCCCGCATACTCTCTCTATTCTCTCCGTTATATCTTCAAAATCATAAGTTACGGGATAGCGTATATTAAGTACGCAGACGGATTTTTCCTTGTCTATAATCATAACTCCGGGATTTACCGTAAGTCTTCCTGTCTCATCTTTACATTCAATATCCAGTCCTTCTCCGTAATGCTTATCGGCAAGTGCATCTCTGAAAAACTCAATAATCGGTATACCGGCAAGAACCGGATTGTTTTCAATGGCTATCTTAATTGCGTTTATGCCGTTAAAAGGAGCCGCTCCGTGAGCAGGTTTACCTTCATAAACAAACTCTTTTTCTTCATACTCCACACGACATTTTCCCGCTACCACATTGGCTCGATCCCCCGCTTGTAACGATATTTCCTTGTTCCCCTCTCCTCCTATAGCCACCGTAAGAATTCCTTTTTCGGCATAAATTACGGGGAAATCCGCATCCGGTACAAATCCCATTGTCGGAAGTTCCTCCGTCTTTACATAATGAGCCATACAGGAAGAGCCGCATTCCTCATCCAAACCGAATATAAGGCGAACCCTGTACCCTTTTATCTCACCTTTTTTAATAAGGTCAACAAGAGCATAAAATGCGGCAATTGCCGGTCCTTTATCGTCCGACACTCCTCTGCCGTATAAGAAACCGTCTCTTTCGGTCAATGTATACGGGCAGCTTTCCCAACCGTCCTGTTCGGGAACCACATCCAGATGAAGAAGCACACCTATCATGTGTTTTCCTTCACCGTATTCAAGATATCCCGCTCTTCCGTCAATATTTACAGCCTTCATACCGTATTTCTTGCCGAGATTCAGCATATACTCCAAAGCTTTGAGTGTACCTTCTCCGTACGGTGCATTAGGAGCAGGCTCATCTTTAACGCTTTTTATGGCTATCAGCCCTCTTAAATCTTCAATCATATCCTCAAGATATTGTTCCATTTATAACTTTTCTCCTTAAAGCAGTAAAATGCAGTATCATTTTCAAGTACATATTATATCAGATCTGCGGTATAAATAATCGAGTAGGGCAGAGGCAAAATGAAACCGTTCCTACAAACCTATAAAATACCGCATATAGGAAAAAACCTATGCACAATATTTCTGTTGTATTCCTGCTTCTACCTTGTTGGTTACAATCTGATTTATCGCTAAATCCAATTGCAGAGCCGTCAAGTCCGCAAGCGTAAATTCGGGTCGAACTTGCCCTATTGCTTTTTGTAAATGTGAAAGCATATTCAAACTTGCATTGTAATCTCTATCAATGATGGTACCGCAAGTTTGACAGTAATACACCCTGTCTTTTAAAGATAGGTCTGTTTTTATGTTTCCGCACTTTGAGCACATTTTTGAACTCGGATAAAACCTGTCTACTTGAATAATCTGTTTATCATTGTAGGCAGCTTTGTATTCAAGTTGTCTCTTAAACTCATAAAAGCTCACATCACTTAAAGATTTTGCCAAACGATGATTTTGCATCATGCCTTGAACATTCAAATCTTCTAAACAGAAGTAATCCGCATTTGCAACAAGTGAAGAAGTAAGCTTATGCAGATAATCCTTTCTGATGTTTGTAATCCTGCTATACAACTTATTCAGTTTACGGCTTGCTTTTATGAAATTCTTAGAGCTTTCAACACCGTCCAGTGCTTCCTGCTTGGTTTTCGCATGTTGCTTTCTGTTCAGTTGTCTGCTGCGTCTGATAAGAGTGCGTTCCAGTTTCTTAAGGGGTTTCGGTGCTTTAACTTCCAATCCGTTTGATAAGCTTAAAAAGCTGTTTAAACCTACATCAATTCCAAGTGCTATATTATTTCGTTTGGGTTTCTTATGTGTGTCTGCATAAGCCTGCTTTGTTATCTGCATACTGAAACTTGCATAAAATTTATCTCCGTTTTGGCTTATGGTAACACTGTTTATTTTCCCATCAAACCTCAGTTTTTCCCGCATCTTTACAAGACCCAAATTGGGTATCTTTAAATACTTTTCATCCTTTATTACAACATGATCGCCGCCTATGTAGTATGAGCCGGAATTCTTGCTTTTCTTTTTGAACTTGGGATATGAGATTTTACCTTTTTCTAAATCTCTAAAGAACTTCTTAAATGCGGCGTTTAAGTGAAGAAAGGGCTGCTGAGTAGCGTATTTGCTCACTTCATAGACAAAGGGAAATTCTTCTTTTTTGATAGAGTTAAACTCTTTCTTTAATTCAAGATGTGTCTTCTTAATGCCTTGTTTGTAATATTCCTGCCATTTGTTAAGTCCCCAATTGTATGCTAAGCGGGAGCAACCGAAAGCCTTTCTGAAATGTGTGATTGCCTTGTTATTAGGTATCAATAATATTTTGTGGCTTATGTTAATAACTTCATTTACCGGCATTGTCTTCTACCGCCTTTTGCACTAAGAATCTTTGTTAATTAACCTATTTGCTTATATTAAAATTTTAGTAGATTACACACAGAAAGTCCATGCTAACATATCGCAAATTATGTAATATAGTATATGCGGTTGATATTTTTGAGCGATTCAAACTTGTATCCGTGTTCGCCACCACGAATATACTCATCCGGTTTGAGCAGACTTTTTATTCTGATTTTTTAGCCTTTGCGGCCTATATATAATAGTCATGCTCTTACTTTAACAGCTACTTTGATTGTCAACATATAGAATACATTATATATATTAATATGTTCTTATATATTTATACTACAATTGAAAACCCCTTTACGAGGGGTTTCCATGCTTGGATTTTTTGTTTTTCAAATTACTTGATTTCCGCTGTAGCGCCGACTTCTTTGAATTTGGCAACCAGTTCTTCGGCAGCCTGTTTGGATATAGCTTCTTTGATTGTGCTGGGAGCATTATCCACGAGGTCTTTTGCTTCTTTAAGTCCCAGACCTGTAGCTTCTCTGCACACCTTGATAACCTTAATCTTTTCCGGTCCTATCTCCTTAAGCAGTACATTGAACTCGGTCTGCTCTTCTACTTCCTCAACAGCGGCTGCGGGACCGGCTGCTGCGGCTGCTGCTACGGGAGCTGCAGCGACAACGCCGAACTCTTCTTCCAGAGCTTTAACCATATCGGCAAGCTCCAATACCGTTAATGTTTTGATTTCTTCTATTAATTTTGTTATCTTTTCACTCATTGTAATTTCCTCCGATTATTTAATTTCGCCTATGCAGCGGTTTCTTCTTTCTTTTCCATGATTGCCTTAAGAACAAGTGCCAATGAAGTTATAGGCGCTTTCATACCGCCCAACAACATAGCGAGCAAATCATTCTTGGCAGGAATCTTGGCATATGCCTGAATCCCGTCAACATCCACCATCTGGTCACCAATAACACCGGCTTTGAGCTGGAATTTGGCATAATCTTTCATGTTGGCATACTTAGCCACCATTTTTGCCGCCATCAACTCATCTACACTCATAGCAACTGCAGTGGGACCTTCAAGATGAGGTATCAAACCCTCATATCTGGTACCTTCCACAGCTTTTACAAGAAGCCTGTTTTTAATGACCTTATACTCGATATCAGTTTTTTTCATGTCAGAACGCATTGCGGTATCCTGAGCAACCGTAAGTCCTCTGTAATCCACCAGTATGACAGATCCCATGGACAACAGCTTTTCTCTCAATTCCGCCTGTTGCTGTTTCTTGACTTCCAATATCTTTTCACTAGCCATTATTTTACCTCCTTATAAAAAATCCTCGCATACTGCACGCATACGAGGATTGGATAATAAATCAATCTTGTATCTTCCTCGGCGGGATTTACGCTTTTCTTCCGAATCGCACCTGCTGTCTGCGGCAGATTTACTCTATTTACTTTTCATCACGGATATAATCCGCAACTTTTCCAATAATAAGCCATAAGCCCTTACAAGTCAAGTACTTTCTGTACATTTACCTTGATTCCGGGGCCCATGGTCGAAGCCAATGTAATACTCCTCAGATATTGTCCTTTTGCTGCGGCCGGTTTTGCCTTAATAACCGCATTCATAAGTGTTCTGAAGTTGTCCATCAACTTTTCCGGTTCGAACGATGCTTTGCCGATCGGACAATGGATAATGTTTGTTTTGTCCAGTCTGTACTCAATCTTACCTGCTTTGGCTTCGGTTACGGCTTTTGCCACATCGGGTGTTACGGTACCTGCTTTGGGGTTAGGCATTAATCCTTTGGGCCCCAAAATACGTCCTATTTTTCCTACCACACCCATCATGTCGGGACTGGCTATAGCAACATCAAAATCAAACCAGTTCTCGTTCTTAATCTTATCCGCAAGTTCTTCCGCTCCCACATAGTCGGCTCCGGCTTTCTCAGCAGCGTCGGCATTGGGTCCTTTGGCAAATACCAATACTCTGACATTTTTACCGGTTCCGTGCGGTAATACAACGGCACCTCTGACCTGCTGATCGGCATGTCTTGAATCCACACCCAGTTTGATATGCAATTCAATTGTTTCATCAAACTTGGCTTTAGCTGTGGATTTAACAAGGTTTATGGCTTCCGAAGGATCATATGAGGCAGTTTTATCGTATAATTCCAAACTTGCTCTGTAGTTCTTGCTTCTTTTCATTTACGCTTCCTCCTATTCCTCTACCTTGATGCCCATACTGCGTGCAGTACCTGCAACCATGCTCATAGCAGCTTCAACGCTTCCCGCATTGAGGTCTGCCATCTTCTGTTCCGCAATCTTCCTTAAGTCAGCTTTGGAAACTGTCGCAACTTTGGTCTTGTTAGGGACCGCAGAGCCGCTTTCCACATTGCATGCCTTCTTAAGCAGTACCGCTGCGGGCGGAGTCTTGGTAACGAAAGAAAAGGTTCTGTCTGCATAGACCGTCATTACTATAGGAATGATAAGTCCCATGTCATTTTTTGTTCTTTCATTGAATTCTTTACAGAATCCCATAATGTTTACACCGTGCTGTCCTAGTGCTGGTCCAACCGGCGGTGCTGGCGTTGCTTTGCCTGCGGGCAATTGCAATTTTACATATCCGATAATCTTTTTTGCCATTCAATCCACCTCCCAAATGTATTTTTTCAAGCTTAAAGAATAATCTGTATCTGATCATAATCCAATTCAACAGGTGTTTCCCTGCCGAATATTGAAATATGAACTTTAACTTTTCTCTTGTCCTTATCAACTTCTCTGATAATACCTACAAAGTTTTCGAAAGGTCCTTCGATAACCCTGATATTGTCTCCTACATTGAAGTCAATAACTGTTTCCATTCCTTCCAATCTCATCTGAATGACTTCTTCGGCAGTCAGCGGAACGGGACGCGCGGAGGGACCGACAAAACCGGTAACTCCTCTGGTATTTCTTACGACATACCATGACTGGTCATTCATAATCATTTTTACAATAACATAGCCTGGGAAGATTTTTTTGAAGGTTATTTTTCTCTTTCCGTTCTTTTCCTCAATAACTTCCTCCAAGGGTACAACAATCTCCTGTATATATTCCTGCATTTCCCTGTTTTCCACTATTTTTTCCAGGTCGGCCTTAACCTTATTCTCGTAACCGGAATAAGTATGCACTACATACCATCTTGCTAAATCCTGTTCTTCCCTTTTTTCGGTTATTTCAGTATTCAAATTCTCTTCCATTAAAACAATCTCCAGTTTTATCCTTTAACAAGCAGTTTGATAAGGGAGGATAAGCCCCAGTCAAACAAGCTTATAATAATGGCAACAATGGCACATACAACCAAAACCGTCACCGTGCTTCTGAAAAGCTGTTTGCCTGTCGGCCATGTAACTTTTTTAAGCTCCTGGGCGATTCCCTTAAAGAATCCCGTAAATTTTGATCCAAAACTTTTTTTCTCTTTTTCCGCCATTGCCGTCACCTTACTATTTCGTCTCTTTATGAGGGGTATGCTTCCTGCAGAATTTGCAGTACTTACTGAATTCCAGTCTGTCAGGAGTATTCTTCTTGTTTTTCTTTGTCGAGTAGTTTCTTTGTTTACACTCTGTACATGCAAGTATAATCTTATCTCTCATTTTCTCTTCCTGCCTTTTCTTATTGAAGACTTTTCCACAAAAAAAAAGAGCCTTCTAATAGCAAGGGATATCTTACCATGTCTTTATATATAATGTCAACACATTTTTTGACAAACGGCTTATTCATTAGATTGCATAACTAAGTTCCGTTCTACAGGGGCATGCGGAAATTAGTTTTGCAGTAGCTTCCGTTTTACTGTAATTAATGCTAACAAGTGTTTAAATCCTAAGAATAATCTGGTTTAATTATCC